>Ga0209598_10000815_pt1 | contig 25336 bp, 16 predicted proteins | sample M_140807_EF_Meta_FD_187317 | JGI IMG/M metagenome (GOLD analysis project Ga0209598, IMG submission 187317) | Freshwater microbial communities from Lake Montjoie, Canada to study carbon cycling - M_140807_EF_MetaG (SPAdes) (version 2) | ecosystem: Environmental > Aquatic > Freshwater > Lake...
ACTATATGTTGAGCTAGATCCATTTAAAAATGCATTTACAGAAATTCCATTAGTTGCTGTAGTAATTACACTGCGACTAGAATAAATAAATGGAGTTGAGTATGATATAGGAATAGAAGTTTGGTAGTTTCCTCCAGCACCTGTTGAAGAATTATAAGCAGGATATGAAGTAGTTTGAAAGTAATCGTTAATAAAAGGACCAGATGCAAGCTGTTGAATAAGACTAAGTTGTCCTACAAAGTCAACTTCTGAGGTAGTATTACTTCCGAGTAAGAATAAACGAGGGTTAGCAGGGGCAACTACGTTAGAGATATATGTTGCTACAACAAAAACTGTTGCTGTATTTGAATATGTAGTTGCTATATTTCCACGTAAACCTGTTGTATTAGACGCAGTAAAAAGCATAGCTTTAGTCGTTGAGTTGTAACTTGGACCTGTTAGAACATTTGCGGCAGGTGTAACATTTGTACTAGCATGGTTAGAAAATCCAGACTTATCTCTCCACTGAGAAACAGTAGTTCCAGAGCTAAAAGTAATTGAAGACGAGTCATTACCATCTAACCAAAGAATTAGTCCAGGTATGGATCCAGGAGACGAACCAGCCACTTGTATTGACCACTTCCAAGATAGATAACCTTCAACCGCTTGACGTTCGGATGTTGAAAGGGCATTTGAATAGATAAGTACTTCACCTATACCACCAAACCAGGCTTCACTAGTTGGATAACTACCGCCTCCAACACCATAGTTACCAATATTTAAGGCATTTGTTGCCGGTCCAATTCCACCTGTTACAGGAAATAATAGTCCATTATACCAAGCATTTACAACAGCATTTCCCGCAACCACAGAGGCTAAAAAAACATTACTTGTTACAAGGTTTGAATAGTTTGTAACTTGACCTATATTTGAAGAAACAGTTTGTGCTGTTGGGTAGTCATAGTATGAAGTTAAATTTCCTAGTGTATTTTGATTGTCTAATGCCATAAATCCTGTAGTGTCATCATAATCTATGCTGGTAGTATTATTAGATGTTAAACTAACAAGTCTTTGGTCATGACCTAAAGCATTTGGCATTGTTGCAGATGTATATGCTACTGTAAATACACTTATATTTGAACCTGTTATTCTTGTTGAAAATGCTCCACGAAATTGCGGCGCATTACACATATAGATAGCAGGAAGTCCGCCAATAGTATTTGTATTCCAATATACTGGAATAGTTGCATTACTAACAGGAGTAGCGTGATTTAAAAATATTGATTTATCTTTCCAACTTGTAACTTGAGTTCCATTTGTGATTGAAACTCCATTATTAATTGATTTTGAATCTGCTCCATCCAACCATAAACAACAACCTGCTATACTTCTTGGGTCAAATCCAGAAATACTCTTTGAAAAACCTGCTGCTCTTGACATCTAATCTATTCTAAACATTCTATTTAGAAAAAAACGCCGAACATATTGTCTTCAGTATTCTACATATAAATAAAAATATAATGTAGATGCCAGCAAACACGCGTGGTCAGAGGAATATTGCGCGTAAAGAGGCGGCACGGCAAAAAAAACTAACTCGTCGTAACGCTCCTCAGAAGAAATCGTCCGCAAATAAAAACACATACTATGTTTCTAAAAAAAACAGAAGTGTTCGGCGCCCTCCGACTACATCGACGCGATCAACTAGAAAGTCATCAAAGAAGGAAGTAAATATTAAGAAGATTATCGGTAGACTTATCGTGCTCCTTTTTCAACTGAAGATTGATCCTGTTTCTTTAGTTAAGAAAGATCCTGAACTAAAACAGTATTTTTCCGGTATAAATCTTAATGTTTCTCGTTTTGGTGCAAAGACACCTTATTCGTTCCCTTTCCCTACATCCTCTACAACCCCTAAATCGTCTAAATCAGGTCCTGTTCACTGTCCTGAAGTAAAGAAGAGCTCGGCTATAATATCATCTGCGCCCAAACTAATCGGTGCTCCCTGTTCAACAGTGAAAACAAATATACAGAAGCCTAATGCCTTAGTAAAGTCTGCTGCCGCTGTTGTAATGTCATTTTGCCCTGCAATAAAATATAATGTTGAACTCTTTCATCCTGTATGTATTGATCCCGAAATACAACAATATGCGAGAGATTGGGCTAAAAAAGCAGGTGTAGGTGTTGCGAAGCTAAAGAATAAAAATTCAGAGGATGATTTCTGTAGAGCTGATCATAAAGATATTTGTGAAGCTGGACTTGGAGTTCCTCGTATTCTTATGCCGAGCCTAGATAAGCCTAAAAGTTTCTTAAACAGAATTGATAACCAATTTCACATTAATTATGTCAATGAAACTGCAAAAATGAGTAACTTAATACCCGCGCAGGGAGAAATAAGACAGTCACGCGCAGAAGGTGCTGCTAAAGGAATGGATCGTGAGACTGGATTAGTTGAAGTAGGAAAAAATTCCGATGGATCACCTATGTATGCGTCTCCTATCATTATTTCTCAAGATAACTTCATAATTGATGGGCATCATAGATGGGCTGCCGCCTATATGTTGGGTATACAAAATAGGAGTATTCCTGTTATCCGTATTCAAGCGCCGATTACATCTATATTGATGATTGGTGCATTAGAGCCGGCGAATCCCTTCTAACAAAGTATCTAATGAATTGTTCTCAAACAGATACTGTAATTCACTCGGTGCCTTTTTGCCCTTAATAAGCGCTTTCTGAGACTTTGTAAGTTTTATCTTGTAATATACCTCAATCATCTCTTCGATCTTCTCCTTTTCAAGCAGATCAAAGAGCATCGGCGTCAGCCGTCCATGACGACATAGCGCCGGCGGCAAATTATTCTTTCGGTTCGTCGTGGCTACAATAACCATCCCCTGATACGATCCAATTCCATCAAGGCGTGATAAGAGTGTATCAAGATTAATCGTATCAATATCGATTATAAACTTATCCAAAGCTTTATCCCTCGTATTTAGCTTCTTTTTTTCTTCCATTCCTTGAAGTGAAATGTCGATCTCATCAAAGAGGTAAATGAGATGATCCTTACAAATTGGAATTCCATTAATTTCCTTGAGATTTAAGATATTTTCAAACTGTTGTGCGGTCTTTACTCGTGACAAGGGAATTTCAAGAATATGCCGCTGATCATAATTAGCCATCGCCATGACATGAGATGTCTTACCACACCCTGGCGGTCCATAGAACAAGTAACCCTTCTTTCGCCTCAGCCCCTTCTCCTTGTAATACTTAAGATCATGTAACCTATCAAGATCATTGATTAGAATTGTCTTATTGTCACCGACCATTGTATCAAAGGTCTCAAAATTCGTGTTCGTGTCCACGTTTTTGTCTGACAAGATCTGAACAGAGTATTCCATCTTCTCACTTTCTTTATCATATCCCTGATAGATAAAGTGATACAACTTGTTTCGTGTAGAGTCAAGAATGGACTGCTCATACTCATGTAGGCACTTTGTAAGATACTCTTCAATCTGTTTTATAGAGACTGTATTCGAACCAATGACAAAGTGATATTCATAGACATAGCCTGCAGTCCCTGTGCCCTGAAATGAACTTTCAGTCTTGTGAATTTTCAACAATATGTTGTTTCCTAGATTAATTTCATTAATGTCATCTAATACATAGATCGTCTTACTTTCATTAAGTGCCTTATTCATGTAATATGTGTCGTGAAGTCCGTTTTTTGTGGAATCAATCACCTTATATTGCTTTGATAAATTCTTAGAGAACACGGCACGCGAGAGCGCAAGGATCTGAAGAGGATACTCGTAAGAAATAATCGTGTTCGAATGCCGCTCATATCCTGTAACACAAATCTGATACTTGTAATATGAGATTTGTGACTGCCAGAGTTCTATACGCCTCTTAAGACTCGGTCCAACTAGAACTGCAGCTATTACTGCAATTGCAGCCACTACATGTAAGTATGTAAATTCCTTTTCGCCTCGTAAGAGGGAAAAAGCCATAAAACCCATGCTTTCAATACTCAGCATTGTGTTAGCTTTGATATGCGCCAGGATTTCATTCAAATTTCAGGCTGGTTTAATAGAAATGCCGCTAAGGATTCTCTCCTATAATATCTACGGGATCCCTTGGACATTTTGTCGAATACATGAGATCCTGATGTGGATCTTCTGTAAAAGTGGAGCAGATGTCATCTGCTTACAAGAAGTCTTCTCAAACTCACAGCGTGAAATTATTTCCGAAAAGGCACAGAGCATAGGATGGTCCGTGTTTTTTCCTCACAATCAGTGCCTTCTAAGTTATTTCACACCTTGGTTTGCCTCTGGAAGCGGTCTCTGTATTCTTGTGCGACCTGGTGTAAAGATATTGCGACAGATTCCTTTTAAGGCGTATTCTGTAAGTGATTTCTTTGTAGAAAATCTCGTCCAGAAAGGTTTCTTTGGACTGACGATTCTACATGAGGGGAAGCCACTTAATATCTTAAATACACATCTACAATCAGATTTTACAAAATTTAAGGTAATTTTTTGTATTTCGTATGCAAAAATACGAAGACAACAAGAAAAACATATGTACGATTTCATGCGACAGCTTTCTGGAGAATCGATGGCTGTCGGTGATTTTAATCAAGAACAATTTACCTATTTTGAAAAACTGTATGATGATTGTGATATAACATTCTGGGATACAAAAGAACAATTAGATCATGTAGTCGGATTGCCTGGCTCTTACTTATCTGTAAAAAAGGTACGGATTTACCACGAGTTGCCTTACAGTGATCATCAGCCGATTAGTGTAGATATCTAGTTCTAGAGCGATTGTGATTTCTAAGAGCCACTAATTTGAGTTTGTATTTCCAGCACCACGAACCTTTGAGGAACCATAGTATTCTTTCATTTTGTAGTAAATAATTGTTTCCAACTTCTTTGCATAGGCAACACTTGAAACTTTCTGGAGACTATTTACAGAAACTACCTGATGCTTTTGCGTCCACTGAGCACCATTTCCAGAGAAATGTTGAGAAAATCTCCTCTTTGGATTTTCGGTGTACCCAACATACTTATTACCGCCCTTCAGATTAAGTGTATATACATATACTGGCATTCTTATTTTAGTTACTTAGTATATAAGTCTAAGTCACTTCAATTTTATTTAATGACGATTTAAAAGTCGCTGCTCATTGAGAACTTCATCTCCTCGCGATCCTTACCAACCGTCGCCTTCGCGTAGGTGCTCACACGCTTCTCAAAGAAGTTGTCCTTATTTTCAAGGGAAATGCGCTCCATGAAGGAGAACGGATTAGCCGAATTGTACGCCTTGGGATAGCCTAGCTGCAAGAGAAGACGATCCGCCACGAACTCAATATACTGTGACATGAGCTTGGAATTCATGCCGATCAGATCACACGGTAGTGACTTTGTAATAAACTGCTTCTCAATCTTGACCGCATCACGAATAATCTTGTGAACCTTCTGCTTCGTTAGACGATTCACAATCTTACTATACAAGAGACAGGCAAAATCCGTGTGAAGACCCTCGTCGCGAGCAATGAACTCATTGGATAACGTTAGTCCAGGCATAACACCGCGCTGCTTCAACCAGAAGATAGCGCAGAATGCACCACTGAAGAAGATGCCCTCAACTGCAGCGAAACCTATGAGGCGCGTAGCAAAGTCGGCATCCTTGCTATCAATCCACGCCAAAGCCCAGTCCGCCTTCTTCTTTACACACGGAATCGTCTGGGTAGCTCTTAACAAGTCAGACTTCTCTTGCTTATCCGTAATGTAGGTGTCTATCAAGAGACTATAGGTCTCAGAATGAACCGCCTCCAAGAGGTTCTGGCAGTTGTAGAAGAACTTCGCCTCCGCCCACTGAACCTCCCGTGTGAATCTGGAGGCAAGATTCTCCATCACAATACCGTCAGAGCCAGCAAAGAATCCGAGGATATTCTTTATAAAGAATCGCTCGTTGTCGTTCAGCTTCTCTGTCCAATCTTTTACATCCTTGGCTAGATCGATCTCTTCAGGCGTCCAAAAGACAGCCATATGCTGCTTGTACTTCGCCCAGATATCAGCATGCTTAATCGGGAAAATTACAAACCGGTCCTCATTATCAATAAGAAGCGGCTCAGGCTTGAGTTCAACGACTGGCTCTATTGCTACTGTTGCAATGGGCAGAGTGACTGTCGTCGTAACTGTGACTGTAGAATCTGTCATAGTCGCTGTCGCCGTCGCTGCTAGATCAAGTGTCGGAGGGATTTCGGATTCTGCTTGGCTTGCTGCTGATGTCTTTCTCTTGCCTTTCAATGTAGGTGATGACTGTGTTGCTGATTGCATCGTTGACTGCATATTTTTAGTTGAGATAACTCGGGACATTTGTACTAATTTGGAAACTTGTAAAAAACTTTCAAATTTTGACGATTAGCTTGAATAAAACTCTTTTACTTTCTTATTTGCTCGTATAACACTTGGTTCAAAATTCCAGATATAAAGAGACTCAAGTGACTTGACACGACTGAGTGCTACATACGCCTGTCCACATTCAAAGGTTGATGTACCAATGTCAATTAATGCGAGGTCCAGTGTTGCGCCTTGTGATTTGTGTATTGTCACAGCGTAGGCTAAAGCCAGAGGAATTTGCTTGATTTTGAGACCCTTAAATTCATCTTCAGGTGATTCCCAGGTCTCTCTTCCAATTCGTGTAGGAATACCTGAAAGAAATTTCACAAAAGGATCTCCATTAATAGGATCAAAACTTGTAACTACACCGCGACTTCCATTCATAAGGTTACTATCGTCATTTTTATTCTTCAAAAGCATAACTTGAGCACCGACGGCAAGAACTAATACTTTTTTATATGAAGCATTCTTTTCTAATCGTTCAATCGCATCCTTTAGTGCTACAGTCATCTTAAGAGTTTCATTAATCTTCTCTTGATATAATATTTCTGCTGTAAAGGTCTTTTTTTCACCTGACAATGCTCTCAGATTTTGTTCATTTACAATGTCAACCTGTGAACGATAGTTGTAGAGAAGCGTCGGCTTAATCGTCAGTTTATTCCAGGGTAGTCCTTGTCTTGCTTTCAAGATTGCAATTGACTCCTCGGTCAGCTCACCTACACGCGCCTCATTCAAGATCTTCTGAAAGATAGGATCTGATTGACGAACAATCTGCTTAAGTTCTACTGTTTCTTTAACAATCTCTTTCCATAAAGGGGATTCAAAGACAAACTTATCACATTCACCTGCTCTGAAAACTGGCGGTAGTTGGTAGAAATCACCTACAAAGACAATCTGAAGACCGCCCATAGGCTTACCTGCGCAATTCATAATATTTCGTGCAACTTCATCTAACTTTTCTAAGAGCTCTGCGGTAAGCATGCTCACTTCATCAATAATCAGAATCTTTGTTTCTTCCCATCGCGCCTTCGTCTTCTTTGATCGCCGAATGATAGCACACGTCTTGTAGGTCGGGTCCTTTCCCAGACCAATGCCACTCCACGAATGAAGTGTCTTAGCAAACTTACCGATCAAAAGAGCGGCGCAGCCTGTCATTGCAGTTACAGAGACTCCTTCCAACTTTTCAAACAATTGCTTGATTAAATACGATTTTCCTGTACCACCAGGACCAGTCAGGAAAATAGATTTGCCTGACTTGATTGCTTCAAATGCTTTGACTTGTTCCTCGTTTAATGTTTCCATTTACCAATGAGCTCAGAGTATAACGACTCAATTTTTAATTAGCGTTAGGCATTTTACACTTGAATGTACCTAGTAAAAACTTTGATGTAGAAAAATTAGCCCCAAAGTCGGCTCTTTGTCTAAAATAATAGGATAAGAAACCAACCGTAATGAAGCCCATGATACCGTATCCAAGTACAAGACGAATTGTCTCCAAGGTACTTGTTGAAAGTTCAGACTTATCCTCTTCCTTCTTATTTGCCTTCTTCGCCTTCTTATCCCTCATTTCCATGTAAACCTTGAGTAACTGATCCACAAGAAGTAATATAAGCATAGGAAATACAAATTGCGCCTTGGCTTTTGTAGAGAGAACAAAGATTCCATAAATAACGAGAGTTGTTATAAAATAATCGAACATACTCTTATCACTATCCTCCTTATCTGTTTCTGTGAGGACAATTACATAGAATGCAGAGATGAAAGCGACTGCATGCTTGGCTAAGATATTCGTCTCCATGAAACGCTGGAAGTCACAACTCAACATTTTATCAAAATATTTTGCCACCAAAATAATGTAGAACAAAAAAAGTCCCGCAGTATACTCCATCTATTATAGTTTAGTAAAATAACTCGGGAGTTCGTTCAATGAAATCTAAGATATGAATAGGCTCTTCTGCGGGAATCTGAAAGAGTTGCGCGATATCTTCAGATGGCATTACAGTCCTCTTTGATAAATCAAGACGATTTTCTTTCGCAAGTTCCTGACAGACATGTGTAAAGAATTCATGAAAACTGATTGCTCTATAGAGTTTATTTTTTTTTAGCCAGAGTTTCGTATGCGGTTTTGGCGTTACTGCCATCGTATTCAGAGAATATGTATCTGATTCTTGTTCCTTCATCTTCTTCTTTAGCATTTTCATTTGAACAAATGTATCATTGTACAAATTTGCAACTTCCATTGATGATTTACGTAGTGAGCTACATAAATCTTCAATGTCTATATCATCAAGGTCCTCGTCTAGTGTGGAATCGACGCTCATTACGTGTATTGTTGGCTGCAATTCCCTCAATTTTTAATTAGTCTAGGCGCGCAGCTAGTGCGCTGAGGGGGTGATGACATTCAAGTAAGCACCATAAAACGGGCTTTGCTGAATCCGATGAACGGATTGAATAGAACCAGTGTGCAGGTAAACAGAGAGCATTTCCCGCCTTAACCTTAACAACCATGTATTTCACTTGCCCGACGAGCGGAGTATCAAGAACCGTAAATGTTTCGGGGAATTTCCCTTTCCACGATGAAGGGAAAAACTTTTCCTGTGAGTCTGTCATTATGTAGATATCTAGTGGATTTGATGTCGGAATGATAACTGTTGAAGAGGCTGTCGTTTTTCTCAGACCTTGTTCGCCACAATTAGCAAAGGTCTTCATTGAATGAATAACAGTCCAGTTCGTCAAATAAGGAAACCATGTGTGCTCAGCCCAGACTTGTAGACCTGATTCACGCGCCAGAATTATTGCTGATTCTGTCGTGGTGTGTACTCTAGAATCTGTTAGGGCATCGATGACTGTCTTTTGCTGCACAAGAGGAAACGTTTGGATTCGTTTATTCTGTTGAATGGCTTCGGGTGTAAAGAAAGGCGGAATTTGTATTTGTCGGAGGACAATCGGATTCTTTTCACCAATGACCGTTGTAAGAGTTGCTAACTGTGTGCCTTCCAATTGTAAAATTGTAAATTCTTCATTTGCCTGTTTGTAGAATACGATTAAGATTATAAAAATAATTCCCAGGATTAAAATCCATTCAATCATTTTTTAGAGCGAGTCTTCTTACTATGTGATTTTCTTGTATTAGAATTTAGAAGACGCACACAATCTTGAAAGAGACCGGGCATATATCTGTGCTTCCGTATACAACGTAGTTCTTTTGTGTTCAGAGATTTCTCTGATTTTCTTGTTTTTCCGTTTTCTCTGATAACAACGGATTTTTTACCCTTTCCGTTTGTTACTACCACATTATTCTCTTTCTGGACTGTCTTTCCATTCACTGAAACAGAATGAACTTGATGGCTCTGATACGCGAAATGTTCCATTCTACTTAATGCTTGCGAGATATTTTACGCTTTAGTTTTCTAGAGGAACGGCGAGTTCTGCGTTTTTTGCCTCCTTTTTGTTCTGTCTCTTCTGGCTCAGGTATTGTCTCTGCTGCAGGCTTTGTTTCCTCGGCTGCAGGCTTTGTATCCTCGGCTGCAGGCTTTGTCTCTTCTGGCTCAGGTTGTGTCTCCTCGGCTTCAGGTTTTGTCTCTTCTGCTTCAGGCTTTGTATCCTCGGCTTCAGGTTGTGTCTCTTCAGCTTCAGGTTGTGTCTCTTCAGCTTCAGGTTGTGTCTCTTCAGCTTCAGGTTGTGTCCCTTCACCTTCAGACTTATCATCATCACCAGTATCTAAAAGACCTAATTTATCTAAATGTTCCGAATACTCTTTGAAATGTTTCTTTACTAAATCAGTAAAAATTAAATCACCACCTTTCTCTGTCATTATCTCATTGATTTTTTCTTGAAGAGCCACGGCATCTTTCTTTGTTTGTTCAAATTCTTGCTTTATATTCTTTTTGTTTTCACTGTCATTTTCATTCTTAAATTTTTCTTGATTATCTATAATCTCTTTAAGTTTCGGTGTAACTTCCTCTATTGGTCCTTTTAATTCTTCTACTACTTCACTCTCTGGGTCTTCATCTTCCTTCGGATCATTACCCTTAGGGTCATTAGTCTTTGCATTATTAGCTACAACTTCCTTCGGATCGTTGTTCTTGGCATTATTTGCTACAACTTCCTTCGGGTCATTGGTCTTGGCATTATTAGCTACAACTTCCTTCGGATCGTTCATCTTTGTATTATTAGCTACAACTTCCTTCGGGTCATTATTCTTGGCATTATTAGCTACAACTTCCTTCGGATCGTTGTTCTTGGCATTATTAGCTACAACTTCCTTCGGGTCATTAGTCTTTGCATTTGCAGCCGTGTTATTTTTTGTATTCTTTGCCGTATTATTTTTAGACGAATTATTCTTATTTTTATTCTTATTGTTTTTGGTATTATTTTTCTTATTATTAGGCTCTTCCTCGACATGAGAATCACCGCATATTTTTTCAAACGCCGCATCAATTGTCTTCTGTATTCCTTCACTTACAAGAGTATTATCTCCAGCTTTACATGCAGCAATCATCGGTGGCGCCATCATAGCCGCCTTCAAAGGGATAGAAAGAGTCCCTTTCTGCGAATTAAGCATACCAAGCGATTTTTCCATTGCAATTCGAACAAATGAAGGAATAAAACTACTCTCCTTCATCTTCATGGTAACTTTTTCTTTCATCAAATCAATCAACTTTGTAACAAAATCTTCGGGATTATTACAAAGTGTATCAATGTTGTCTTTGACCATTTGACCAATATTATCTTTGAAGTCATCTCCAAGCATACTACAAAAGTTCGGCATCCTCTTCTATCTACATAATCATTAGACTAAAAACATGTACTATAATACCTGTTTTTATTGTCGTTAAATACAGTTTACTTCTTCTTGGTCGGGAAACTCTGATTGTATCTTTGTTGTTTCGTGGCATTATTAAATAAATCACGAGATCTCCCCATATTAAATGTATCAGCTTCTTCGCGGCAAGGATACGGTCCACCACGCAATAAAGCACGAGGCATCGCCATTTCAGATACCATCGATGACATACGTTGTTTTCTGTTAGGAACCAAAGCTCCATCCACATACATATCTCCATTACGATTCGGCTCCCATTGATCTGCTTCGCATGTACCCAAAGGGCGATCTAAGCGCCGTAGAAGAGATTCATCCTGAATTCCCTCTATATAACGAGTCGGCGGGTAGAATTCTCCACCGGGAGGAAATACCATACCTGGAGGCGGAGCCGGCGCTCTCTCCGCTGCATCACCACTATTTACATAATTTAAGCAAACCTTCGTCCAAGGACGAGGGTCAAGAGGAAGTGCAATCGGTGCGCCCTGCGGCACAATACGTTGAAAGACCATAGACGGATCCCAATGGTATTTCAGACAAACAGGAGGAAACATAGGCGTTGTTGTTGAACCTTCAAAAGGCATCTTCGATACAGGGGAACTCCCCTCCACTGGATATGACATTGTGTCCATTTCTTAGTCTATAGGTTATTTGTTTGCGCGAGGAATCGTAGACCCAACCTTTGGCGCTGTAATACGTTCTTGAATTTGGACAACTGCATTCCATTCACACTCCGTATTGTCTAGTGTAGTGCCTGCAGTATCAGTCCACTGAAAACTCAGACGATCAAGAGATTGTAAAACAGGATTAAACTGGATTGGATTCTGAATGAGAGTTGTGGCATAATTGCCAAAAGGTGCTAAGAGAAGTTTTGCGGCATATTGATTTACTACACCAGTCGGCTCGTGCGTAACAGAGAGATTTTCCAACGCAGTCGTATCCATGCGATTCATTGTAAATTCAGGATTTAATCTCAAATATATATAATCATCCAAAATCTTGAAAAATGAAGTTGCTCTTTGTACTGTACTGTATTCGGTATCTACTTTATCAAATCCTAAATTATAACCTAAGCCCCATTCATCTGCTACAGCAAGATAAGCAGGAGTAAGACTACTCCTAAATAATATACTGAATGTCAAAGATGCAGTAAAAATATCACGCTGTAAAACATACGGAGGTAAAATCTCTCCTAAATACTGTGAGATGTAAGAGCGTACATTTGATCTGACGTTACTTGTAATCCCATTTAAGAGTGCTGCATTCGCCGAGCCAACTGTGTAGATATCCTTATACTGTGTCATAAAATTACTAAATCCAGTGAATGTAAGATTTGATCCGCCGAATCCTGGAACAGAGTTTCCTCCGAAGTTAGATGTTATCTTAAAATCAGTATTAAACAAATTTAGTGCTCTATTGTACGTAGGATTTACAAGTGATGTACCACTCAAGTCTTTTAAGACAATTTGTTCTGCTTCTTCCATTATATTAAAAAGTGAAATATATCCAAAATCATATCGCCCAGGTAGATAAAAACGGAGAAGACATTTAAACTTCTCTGTAGGACTATATCCGCGAACCGCCAAATAGTTATAGGAAGAGTTTGTATTAGTGAAATTAGTTGACTTGGATAAATTAATTGTATTTATATAAGATAAGAAATAATAACCAGAGCTTACATCTGAAGCCAAAAAGTTCGTTGCCTTTTCTTGACCCCATAATCCAGAAAGATCTGATACCATTTTATTAAAACTACTATAAAAAAACATAGATGTATGAGGATAGAATGGATAGTTTGAACTAACTAAATCGGTTGTATTTGTGATAGGACTTAATGAGTTCGACTTCTTTATTAGATTCATCTTAAAGTTAGGATAAAATATTTGCCAGGCATTTCCTATTACTTTTGTAACGATAGGATCGATTGCTGGATTTCCTCGGTTTCCATATAGAATATTTGAATTTGGAGGTGGATAGTTCACTTTATTATTACATAAATCATAATATCCTATATACCATGACAATATAACTGATACTAGAGTCGATGGACGATCTGAAAAATCTGCAGGAAAATCATAATAGTATGCATTTGTATTTTGTAGAGTTCCTCCTGTAGTTATTAAAATATTATATCCTTGAGGATTTAAATAAAGACTTCCATTTCCATAACAAAAATATGTACCAAATACTTGTGTGTTTTTATTAGTCATATTGATCCAAGACCAATTTCCATCTCCACTCAAATCATAGTAGGGAGTACCATAGGATGTAATACTGTATAGCGGAGGAATTAGTGTATCTCCTCTATAATAATACGAAGTTGGACCAAAATATACAGCTTTTCCAGGTCCAGTGATTAAATTTCCAATCTTTCCTGAAGGTAAGGAAATTAGATTTTGATTTATTTGTGATATTTCTGAAACTTGAGTGCGGTAAACAGTATAATTTTCATTAGATGTTACTAAGTTAGATGAAGATATGTAATAAAAAGTATTATTTTGTGGTGTTTTTAAGAATACAACATTACTAGAATACATATTTACGCTTGTAAATGCATTTGGTACTCCTGTAAATTGATATACAATCGTTCCCTTTGTAAATCCTATTTCAGATGAAGTTAGATTTGGATTTTTTGATAAATCTACACAGTATAAAGTGGTACCGACATTTGTTTGAACATCATATGCATATTGATCATAGGGCAAAACATACATTTTTGTATTTGTATGAGATGCCTCCATTGAAATTGAAATACCACCCGCATTTGAAATTACATTATTACTTGTATTTCCAATATAGTAATTTCCATTAAATCCTCTAACAGACATTTGATTCATGTATGATTCATATGTTTTATAAAAAATAGTCACTGGGTCAGGATATGTAACATTTGGATCAGGCTGATCAGCGCCACCATAAGGAAATAATCTATACAATTTTGATTTAACCATTACAACAGCAATTGAAGAATCATCAGCATTCTTACTTGTTGAACTAGTCAATACATATGTTAAGGCGTTATATCCAACTGTATTTAAAAAATCTGCTTCGTTTAATGCTATATAGTTAACTCTATCCAAGAAAAAATTAGATGAGTAAATAAAATAAGGAGGATCTGTATCTATTTGAGTTGTCAAATCTTTATATATTACTAAATATAAGTGTCCATTGTCAGTATTATAATCATTCGAATTAGCAGCAGTACAGAAAAATGATGTTGGTATATAAGTAGTCAAATAAGATGCAATATCTCCATAAGGTGTTGTAGGTCCACCACCACCATAGTAGTTGCAACCATTATTGTTTGAGTCGCCATAATAGTTTGAGTCGCCATAATAGTTCGAGTTTGACTGTGCATCAGATGTATTTACTGCAGTATTAGCTCGCGAATACAGTAGATCATAGATACGTGAGTTGCTGCTATTTACTCTATACATTCCATAAATATCTACTAAATTTGACGAATTTTGATTCAGAGCTTGTCCTTGTGCATATAACAGTTCTGGTGTATTTGCCAGTATCGTTAAAGCTCCTCTTTGTGAATATGTATTAACATCACTAGCATTTGAGTTTACAAATAGCTTCGGTAAAGAAAAAGGATAAAATCCATTTGAATCTTGTGTAATATTTGCATCTTTATTATAATGTAATACTTGTGTTCCTATAGACATTGATAGTTCATATTGACTTGCATAAATATTTCCATTGCTTGGACCATAAAGTGAGTTATAGCTTTGTTTATAAACTGGAAGTACCATGCTTTGACCTGTAGGAGAATTACAACCAAAGTATTGTGTCACTGCTGTTGCATTCGTTACATCAGGATAAGGAATAACTGATCCTGCCAATAAATATATATTTGTTACATTTCGATTTGAGTTAAAAGCAAGAATAGAATATAATGTTGTATCTGCGATAAATGAATTTGAACCTGGTGTAAAACCCGATAATATTTGGTTAGAGTTTGCGAGAGTAATCGCCGAACTTGCTTTAAAGTTATAATATGTCCCGCCACGTTGATCAAATCCATTGTTACTAGAGATTTGTGCTGCAGAATAAGAAATTTTTGAATCGAATTCAAGAACTTTTATTGCATTTGATAAACTAATCGTTGTAAGAATAGTATCTGTTAAAAGACTTGTCTTAAAAACCCCCAAATACTTAATGCGATTGTTTGAACAATCTACATTAGAGTTATTCCAGGCAGACTTAAAAAATACAGATGAAATGTCCCAAACACCGCCTTGAGGTAAGAATGAAAATCCAACTACACCATCGCCAAGCTGTATATTATTTGACACATCATATGTATATCCAGGTAAGTCTACAATATTTGATGTATACCGTGTCATTTGTGCCAGGTTAGATTGAGCCGGCATCGTTTCATTATGTTGTTGAGGAATATAGTTATAATCATACCAATGAACTATTTTATATTGGCGTTTAGTCACAGTTTTACGAGGATACACTGTATTTATATAAGGTGAAAAAATACCATTTAAACTTCCTGAGTAAAAATACGTTTGACTATTTGAATCGTAAGCTGATAGTTTTTGAAAACTAAAGTTTGTAAGTGGATCCTTACGAAATGTTGCAAATGGCACGTTTGATGTAGGTGTTGCCTGGATATATCCCTTATAATCTGTAAGATCTGAACTAACTCCTGAAATATCGTATCCAATTGCAGGTTCAGGAATAGGAATATTTGAGTTAAACACATCACTTGATGGATCTAAACCCATTAAATTAGAAGCTGTCGGCAACTGGATAAAGTTTCTATCGTATTCCCGAGTATATAAACTATTTGTAAGATTTGAAAGATTAGGATACGTATAGGGATCAAATCCAACTAAGTTATAAGAAATATCTTGTAAACCAGGGTCAGTAGGAAACCATGTAATAATCTTGAATGACGTATTTTGAAAACTCAGCAAATTTGAGCGAAGAATGATGTAATATGTTTGTTTAGAATAGGCACGGAAGCTGATCGTCAGAGATGAATCTGTGGCTTCAGCTGTTGTCTTTTGTTTGTAATGATATGCGTTTTCATTACGCACACCCGATACATCTGCCATAAAAGCACCGCGATCGTGATATAAAAACATAGACATCGGCACTAAAAAGGTGCTTTGAGGAGAAGCAAAGGCTGATATATTCATATCATATGTATACCCTGAAGCGTCTGTAAAAGGAGCAGGTGTTTTTGCTTGATAATAATAGATGGAGTTCTGGATTTGTAGTGCATATGCAGAAGCATTCGATAAGGCTGCATTACTGGTTTGTGCATAGATAACTGGAACTGTATTAATAAGATTTTGTGAAATATTATCCATATTTGCGTTATATGTCTTATATACGTATGAATAAGACATGTCAAAATATCCTCCGATATTTCCTCCCAAGCTTGCATTATATTCTGGATATCTGTAATAATAGGGAAGTGGCAAGGTCTCAACTTGTAGATTCTGCCGCACAGAGCTTCTAAAACGAAAGATAGTATATTTAGATGGCTGAATCGGTATAACAATGTCGCCTGCCTTTTGCACAACATCGGTATAGATGAAGCCACTAGTATCTATAAACCTCTGATTCAAGAATGTCTTCGTATCAACACTATAAGGAACGCTACTATTGTCAGTCAAGTTATAGGGATACTCGATAGAACCGCCCACAAGATTCTTAAGCTGCGGCCAATAAACTTGTGAATCCTTCAGATTACTTGTCGATGATGTAATAGGAACATTGCCTTTCTGTAAAACGGCTAGACTATAACCAGTAGCAATGCCTGTAGCGCCGATTGCATTTTGAATAAAGAGAGAACTAGATAAATCGGCAAAAAACTCAGGTGCATATGTATTAAAATCAATTCCAAAATAAACTGCAAACTTATTCTGTAACACATTATACATATTTGTAAAAACAGCTGTATTCAAGCTCACTGAAGTTAATAGATTATTATAATCAGCTACAGTCAAACCACGCGCATTTAGTTCAGCAGCCAGTGCCTTTGATGTTTCAAGATTGATTAGATTGACTAAACTTGTATTAAGATTAGATGAACTAATGTTAATACGATTATTGAATGTTTCATATGAACATATATATCCATTTACAAGCGAATATTTGAATGTATGTAAATTTCTGTAAGAATCTAATACAGTAATATTATTATTGATAATTTCAGCGATTACTGTATCATCAAGCCCTTGTTTTGTATATAAAATACGTTGATCTATCGTTTCACCTGAAGGAAGACTGCTTGTTACCAAGGTAAGGTTCAGACTGGTCGGTCCAAAAGCAGAATCAAGATAACACTCGTATAATACAGGATAATAATAAGCGTATTTCACCTGTTGAATTGTGTAAGATGAGAGTCCAGCATACTGACTGTTAAAATAGTATGAAACAATGATTGCAGTTGTAGGATTTGTTACAAACTTACTACGAAGTGTATCAAAAAAAGTATCACCTGGTTGATTAAATCCTAAACCTAAATCGCCTGATGGCGCAAAGAGCAGAATAAAATCAGAAATTCCGTTTGGAAAAAAGAAAAAGAGAGGAGTGCGATTCAATTGTGTTTGAAGTTCAGACAATAATGTCGAAATATCATAGGTTCCTGTGCGAATTGTCGTTGTAATTGTATTAGGAACCACTTGGTTTGATGAATTTAAGAGGGTGCGTCCATTTTCCAAGATTTGTAATGTTGTATTTTCCTTATCTGGACGAAAATAAAAGAAAGCTGATAAGAGTTTCAATTGTAAGATCTGGAATGATGTAATATTCTTATATATTCGCGGAACTCTCAAAGTAAAGAGCGACGGTTGTAAGTATATACTACGATCACGATCACGACTGTTAATAATTAGAATGCTTGTTTGGTTTCCTGTTTCTACATCAAACGAAGTTCCTGTAAATGGAAGATCTGATACCCCGGACATATCATACAAACTGTATTGTACACCATTCTTGAACTGAGGCTGTATTCTGGGATCAATCTTATTTGATAGATTCAACATACTAGGACCTCCAGCACGAGCGAGTGCTAAAGGAGAACCTATGCCACCGGATGACTGAGATGACTCAGACTCCGATGAAAATTGGGACTCTGTTTCTGATTCTGAATCTGATTCTTCCTGATCAGATAAATAAGGTCTATAATATCTATTTGAAGACGACATTCGCCCTTACTGCTCTGTTCTGTCAATGGGTTTTTCTTTATGCGGTATGACGCTCATCTTTCAATCTTGGAGACGAATAGGGATGTCGGCTGGTTATGTACCAAGTCCGTATTTAGTAAATTTACAGTCGCTACAAAATTTCAACTCAAATATAACTGGTCTTGATCCATTAGCAGTTCTACAAAATTCAGTTGCAAATATTCAACAAATGGTTAATTTTGATCAAAAACGTATTTTTATTAATACGATCAGTAAATTCAATCAAATACCGATACAAGTCACAGATCCAATTAATTTGAGTAATGTAAACTTATTTCAAAACGGTTCTCTTTTTACCGGCTCGGGAACAAGCATCGGTGCATCGGGCGGACTTAGTATTAGCAGCGGAGGAACGTCAATTTATTTGACCAGTACGACAAGCGCTTCTTCCGTCGCAATAGGATTTCAGATTAGTAGTAAAACAGTCTTTAGTTTTGATGGACAAGGGCGGGCTCTTTATACCGATCCCAGTGGAAATATCAGCACCGGCGCAAATCGTTTTGTGATTTCATCAGCAACTCTTGTGGCTGACAAGGTTCAATTCCTAGGTAATGCTGAAGCCGGTAAAGTCTTAACGGCTCTAGATGTGAGCGGAACAGGTGTCTGGAATCATGTAAGCACAATGCGAGCAGATACAACTAGCGTAAGCTTGAGTAGTGGCGGTGTCTTTTTTAGGACAGAGGGTCAAGATGCAGGGCGGCTCGACTCGCATCGTAATTGGTACTTCGGCTCTAACGCCCTTGTCGGAAACAATGACTTGGTCGGAAGTAATGATGTATCCGTTTTTGGCGGTGCCATTCGGTATCAAGGTGGAGGTCAGCCAGCCGTAGGCGCTTATCTTATGGTCGCAGACAGTCTCGGAACCCTGAAAGTCAGTTCAATGTCAGTTGGTCCATCATCCTTCATTATCGGTGACCAGATTCAAAGTGGCGGCATGAGCGTCAGAGCTGACGGTACGAATAACTTTGTCGCTGTTACGACGGGATCATCTGAAATAGCTCGGTTTAACGCTACAGGACTTGATTTAGCTGAAAGCGCAATTGTACGTGGTGATCTCTACATAAGTACAGTTAATGCCATCAAAGATTATGTCTTGACTGCACAAGATACTGGAGGAAAAATCCAATTAAAAGCACCCTCTCGACTCTTTACAGGCTTATCAGCGCAAGAATTCGCACTGAGCACAGGAACGGGTGCGTTTCATACAACATTTAATAACGAGGAAATACGATTTAGCACAGCTGGAACTTTATACGGCGCAAACGGGTCATATGATATAGATGTCAACGGATTTAGCGCCAGTGAGAAATTCTCCTCTAGAGGTGGTCCTCTTCGATTCTTTATTAATAAGACAACTGAAGTCCTACGAGTTGGAACAAATGGCTACATCGGCATTGGCACGTTGGCGCCTACCGTTCCTCTTCAAGTAGTCGGATCAATTAATGCTTCTGGTTCTTTACAAATTGGCGGTATTGGACAATTTGGCGGAGCAGTAACTGCAACATCCTTTTCTGGTGATGGAGCAGCCCTTTCAAACATACAAACAATCAATGTAGGATTTGGTACAAATCGCCTTGATATCTTTCAAAATACAACAAGACAGGTGACAGGAGAACTTCAAATCGCTGTTTCATCGCTCTCTTCAAATCTTATTTCAAGTGTAACAAGCTTAGGTAATCTTATCGGATCAGGATACGGAAAGGGTGATGTTACAAGTACAAATCTGATTTCTACTGTCGCTGGATTAGGTACAATTGGATATCTCTCAACTGTACCATCCATCTTTATCTCATCGGCATCACTCTTTAGTACATTAGAAGGACTCGGTACATTTGGTTATTTATCATCTGGTGGAGGACAACCTGCTCTTACAAGTTCCTTAAAAGGTCTCGGAACAATGAACTATATATCAAGCCTACAGTTTTTGTCTTCTTTTCAAGGAATTAGAGAAGGAGGATTTAGCTTTGACAAAAAAGCTACTCTTCGTTTTCCTTCAACTGTCGGTGCAATCGCGGTTGGATATAAAGCGACAGGAGATTTAAGTGGAGCGATTGATGTAAATGGTCTCATATTTAGCGGAGGTCTTCGTGGAAACGCGGCACCGTTTGGTTTAGGTGTAGGACAAAGCACAACTGCTAGTCTTTTTGGATATGGAATTACGGGAGGTCAAGGGTGGAAATTCGGCATCCAGGGCGATGTTGATATATCAGGAAATATTTACAAAAATGGTGTTCTGTATAACTTAAATGGAATTCCAGATGTTTACTGGAAACGAACACCAGGTAAGTCTGATATCTTTTTTGCAGATGGAAGTGTAGGCATTGGTGTTATAAATCCATCGTATCCTTTGGATATTGCAGGTAAGATTCGTTGTTACGGCGTCGATGTTATTCCCGGACCAGGACCGATTACATCAACATCACAAGGTACCTATGTATCCCCTTGGTTATATCAAGGAACAAATATCTATTTTAATCTCGGTTCAGTTGGTATTGGTACAGGTCTTTCATCTATCTCTACGACAATTAGCCTTGATGTAAGTGGATCAGTCCGTCATCACAATGGAAGTTTCTACATGGAGAAAGGCTCAAAGACACTCGGCGTAGGAAAACATTTTGGATCCGATATCAGCGGAACACTCGATGTAAGTGGAGTCATTCATGGAGATTATCTTGAAGTTAACAATACAGGTAAATTCGGAGGAAGTGTAACAGCACAGACTTTCTTATCACTCTCCGATCGCCGATACAAGGAAGATATTCAGAGACTTGGAAGCCCATGGGCTCTTTTACAGGGAATTCATGGTCATCGATATAAATGGAAAAGTTCTGGACTTCACGATGTAGGTCTCATAGCACAAGATGTCCTTGAAACTCTTCCCGAAGCTGTTGGTGGAACAATGGCAGATGGTCTTAGTGTATCTTATGATAAACTCATTCCTGTCCTAGTCGAATGTATACATGATTTGCGCAAAGAATTGGCAGATTTGAAACTGGCGCTTAAGAAATGATTCATAAACTCATTGCAAATTTTTTTCTCTATTGGCCTGTTTTTATAGGTATTCTTCTGATCTTTTTCACGGGAATATGTATTGGCACGTTTATTTCAGGTATTGGACTCATGGTATTTCTTTTTCTGTGTTACACTCTATGGTGTATCTGTCGTGAAATTGGTATACATCCCATGGATATTTTTGTAGAGATTGCTCGGTACATGCGTGAATCTTTTCAACTTATCATGCGGAAGCGAATTGAGTTATTACTTCCTGTTGTCGGTTCATTTCCTCCTGAGGGAAAGCCCGTTCTTTATTGCTGTCATCCCCACGGAATGTACGCGACCATATGGTTTCTACATTTTTGTTCAGGGTCCACGGGATTTCATAGGAAAGTGAAGTTTGCTGTTCACAGTTTTCTCCTACGCATTCCTATCATGGCACAGGTCTCTGAACTACTGGGTTGTATTGAGGCAACTGAAACAGACATTATTTTGGCACTCAGAGAAGGATATTCTGTCGCACTACTTGTCGGTGGTGTGAAAGAACAGATATTACAAATTGAACAGAAAGGGCGGCGTTTGTATCTCGAAAGAAAGGGATTTTTACATGTAGCAAAAAAGGGACGCGCTGATATTGTACCTGTTTTCTGTGCTGGTGAATTTGATCTTTTTCAACCGGCTCACAGCTTCATTTTAGAATTATTCCAAAAGGGCTGGTTTGCGATCTTTGGAACGCCGTTTGCAGTCTGTACTTTAGAATCATTCAAGCGATGGGTATCGTGCTTGGGTTCAGACTCTGCTGTCGTATATCCTACTATAATTGGAAAACCGATTTCATGGCGCTTACCAAGTCGAGTTATGAAGAAAAAGTATGATGCGTTTTATGAAAATTGTATACATCCACCTCAACCTTGCAAGGCGTAATTTTGAATGTATGCCGTTGAATAAGTATCTGATCCAGCATTATTTGTGACTGTAATAGTAAAAGAATAATAATAGTCTACAACAGTGGCTCCAAAATATGTAATAGTTTGTGGATTTGTGGGTACCCCACCTGATCCACTTGCTATCTGAGTAGGATCATCCTCATATAAGGCTTTTTCAAAAAGACCCCATGCGTAGGATATGACATCCGTACTCGTAAATGTAAAATATGGTTGAGCTTGTGTACTGGGTACCGTGCCCGAAAAATTAAAGGTCGTCACCGTGACTGTGGGCGCAGCGATATAATTTTGAATTCTTGAGTTTGAATAACTGGCTGATCCAGCACTATTTGTGACTGTAACAGTAAAATAGTACCAATAGTTTAAAACAGTTGCATGTGTAGACGTAATATTTCCTGTGGGTGTACCACCAGATCCAGTATCTATCTCTTGAGCGCGACCATTACTTGTGGAACTTTCGAAAAGACTCCATGTGTAGGATGTGGCGCCTGTATTTGTAAAATTAATATATGGTAGAGCTGCTACACTATATATATCGGAAAAACCAGCACTCACAAATGCGATTGTTGGCGGAGCTATTCCACTTATATGAAAATAACAAAAACGCCCTGATGGAATCGTAAGGAATGGCATCTCTACTACTATGTTATTATCCAAAACTAGAATAAAGTAGAACCTGAATAATAAAGAGTAAACGACTCAACTTCTGCACAAGATGCTACAGAAGTTGGTGCGGTAGATACAAACTAACCGAATCATCAATGCGGGTCACCAAAACTAGAATATTGTCCCAAAACGGTCCAATTAGAAGAAACTGAATAATAGAGTGTAAACGATTCAACTTCTGTGCGACTTGCTGTAGGTGTAGGTGCTGTTGCATCAGGCCACAGAATTGTATTTGAAGTACCTCCAATTTTAAGTTGATTAATGTAATAACCTGTTCCTCCTTGCTCAAGAATAAAGACTATACCATATGATCTACTTGTTGTTGTGGGAAGATCTGTTATATCTGCTGTCCAGTTTCCTGACATTGATGTTATATAAAATACATCACCTGTTAAAAAACTAAATGTATTGTCATTAGATGTTCCTGGACTATTTGAAGCAATTACCGTATTCTCTATTTGCTGAACTGATAAAGTGTCTGTCACATTGACAGTATGTGAGCCTGTTGCGCCTGTAGGACCGTGAATCGTTCCCACGTACAAATCATTCAAATAAGTTGGATCTGAATAACCTATACCTGTTGCGCCTGTTGCGCCTGTGAGTCCTGTAGCTCCTGTTTCGCCTGTTAGACCTGTTGCTCCTGTTTCTCCTGTTAGACCTGTAAGACCAGTTGCGCCAGTGAGTCCTGTAAGACCAGTGGCACCTGTTAGACCTGTGAGACCAGTCGCGCCTGTTAATCCTGTCAGACCTGTTGCTCCTGTTAATCCTGTCAGACCTGTTGCTCCTGTGAGTCCTGTTAACCCTGTTGCGCCTGTTAGTCCTGTAAGACCAGTGGCGCCTGTTAATCCTGTCGCACCCGTTTTACCTGTGAGACCAGTTGCTCCTGTCAGACCTGTGAGACCAGTCGCACCTGTTAGTCCAGTGAGACCAGTTGCTCCTGTTAGACCTGTCAGACCAGTTGCACCTGTTAGACCTGTGAGACCAGTTGCTCCTGTGAGTCCTGTGAGACCTGTTGCGCCTGTTAATCCTGTCAGACCTGTTGCGCCTGTTAGTCCTGTTAATCCTGTTGCGCCAGTTAGACCAGTCAGACCAGTTGCGCCTGTTAGACCTGTTAATCCTGTTGCGCCTGTGAGTCCTGTAAGACCAGTGGCGCCTGTTAGACCTGTTAATCCTGTTGCGCCAGTGAGTCCTGTAAGACCAGTGGCGCCTGTTAGACCTGTGAGACCAGTTGCACCTGTGATTCCTGTCAAGCCAGTTGCGCCAGTGAGTCCTGTAAGACCAGTGGCGCCTGTTAGACCTGTGAGACCAGTTGCACCTGTTAGACCTGTGAGACCAGTTGCGCCTGTTAGACCTGTCAGACCAGTTGCTCCTGTTAGACCTGTCAAGCCAGTTGCACCTGTTAGTCCTGTCAAGCCAGTTGCTCCTGTTAATCCTGTAAGACCTGTTGCGCCTGTTAGACCTGTCAGACCAGTTGCGCCTGTGAGTCCTGTAAGACCAGTGGCGCCTGTGAGTCCTGTGAGACCAGTTGCGCCAGTGAGTCCTGTAAGACCAGTGGCGCCTGTTAGACCTGTCAGACCAGTTGCTCCTGTTAGACCTGTCAATCCAGTTGCTCCTGTTTTACCTGTGAGACCTGTTGCTCCTGTTAGACCTGTCAGACCAGTTGCTCCTGTTAGACCTGTGAGACCAGTTGCTCCTGCTACACCAGTAAGACCAGTTGCTCCTGTTAGACCTGTGAGACCAGTTGCGCCTGTTAGACCTGTCAAGCCAGTTGCTCCTGTTAGACCTGTCAATCCAGTTGCTCCTGTTAGACCTGTCAAGCCAGTTGCTCCTGTTAGACCTGTCAGACCTGTTGCTCCTGTTAGACCTGTCAGACCAGTTGCTCCTGTTAGACCAGTCAAGCCAGTTGCTCCTGCTACTCCAGTAAGACCAGTTGCTCCTGTTAATCCTGTAAGACCTGTTGCGCCTGTGAGCCCTGTGAGACCAGTTGCACCTGTTAGACCAGTCAAACCTGTTGCTCCTGTAAGACCTGTCAAGCCAGTTGCTCCTGTGAGTCCTGTAAGACCAGTTGCGCCTGTTAGACCAGTCAAGCCAGTTGCTCCTGTTAAACCTGTCAATCCAGTTGCTCCTGTTAGACCAGTCAAGCCAGTTGCTCCTGTGAGTCCTGTGAGACCAGTAGCACCTGTTAGACCAGTAAGACCTGTTGCGCCTGTTAGACCAGTCAAGCCAGTTGCGCCTGTTAGACCTGTAAGACCAGTTGCTCCTGCTACACCAGTAAGACCAGTTGCTCCTGTTAATCCTGTGAGACCAGTTGCTCCT
>Ga0209598_10000816_pt1 | contig 25329 bp, 18 predicted proteins | sample M_140807_EF_Meta_FD_187317 | JGI IMG/M metagenome (GOLD analysis project Ga0209598, IMG submission 187317) | Freshwater microbial communities from Lake Montjoie, Canada to study carbon cycling - M_140807_EF_MetaG (SPAdes) (version 2) | ecosystem: Environmental > Aquatic > Freshwater > Lake...
TCGCCGTAGCTACTGTCTTTAAACCGCGCTAGGGCCTCCTCAATTTGCGTTAGCTCGCGGCTTTCGACCTCGACCAACTGGCTACTGATCTCGTCTTGTGCAGTATCCATAGCGGCGTCCATCACGTCGCCACCCTCTTGAGAGAGGGTCTGCAACATGCTGATGTCCCCATCTAGGGCCCTACGGAGAGCTTCTCTCCTAACCAAAAGCACTTCTTTAAGTTTGACCAAAGCCTCTTTACGAGTCGTCATCTCACAGCCTTTCTAGCTGGGGAAAACCCCGAACACCCCGGACGGCCAGTGTTCCCGGAATTTTGCCTAATGCTCCTTAACCCGCCCGTTGTACGCAAATCACACAGCTTGGTTCACGTAAGTTACTGATTTCGTATTAGAATCCGTCATAAAACGCTCTTATTGCTCGACCGCAAGCCCTTGCGAGGGGACAGCTTGCGCAAACTCGGGGGTTTAGCGAAAACCCCTGCCTGAAAGCCATCGTCAAAGCGCTCTAGAGGTGTCTTTCTTTACCTTGGGTTGCTTTTTATCACACCCTTTGGGTAGAGTGTCCCAGATCCCTCGAGCGACAGGACTTTAGCCGTTAATTCCACTTTTTATCGTTGTATCGAGCTGGGCTTGGCGTCCGATACAAAGGGCGTTCCGTTTCGTTATCCGAACGCTTTGGTGCAACGATGGGTCGCCGTGTATGCCTATTTTTCGACATCCGCGAACAGTATTCAGGCAGTCAACCGGGATGAGAAGTCGACTCAAAAAATATCTGCGGAATGCGATCTGCCTGGGGATTCTTTCGAGTACGGCTTTGCCGATCGCCGCAGAGCCTCCTTTCGGATCGGATACTCTTTCCTCTCGCAAGAACCCTCTGAGGTCGTCGGTCGAGAGCGGTGCAAAGATCCCGGCGAATGATCTGAGAAGCAATTCCAAGCCGGCCAGTGCTTGGCGAAGCGAGCTTTTTGCGGTCAACGCGCAGCTCGAACTCTTCGTGTCAACGATGCATCTGATCGGTTCTTTGCCGACGAGTTCCTGGACAATCGCCGGTCCATCGATTCACTCGTTGAGTTGCTCGGCCATAGCGAAATCGGCCGAACAGGCCTTGGACGCTTCCGCATCGATCGAGATTGGCCTGCCCAGCGCCGTTGAACCATCGAAATTTACACAGGGTGAAGATTTTCTCGCAAGCGATGCCTCCAGCCAGACGCCGGAGCCATCCTCTGGAAAGAGCTTAGAAATCGGCAAGTCTCCGACGAAGCGTGATCTGAAGACTTCCGACGAGGATATGCAGGATTACTTGTCCCAAGAATTCGAGCCGACTCAGACGCCTCAAACCGATCGCTCCTTGCAGGGAGTGGATGCGGAAGAGGCTGAGAAACCAGATCTATATGGCGAGTCTAGGTTCGGTCAATCAGAGTCCGATGAAAACCAACAGGCAACTGCACAGAGCTTTTATGGTTCCCCGACTCAGCAAGCTCGATTGGATCGCGTGCTCCAAACGCTCGATTATTATCTAGACAACCCTGAGACCACCGCGGCCCGATCGCCCTGGGCGGTCATGCACGCACTGCTCGCCTTCGGAAGCGACTACGAGATGATCGGCCCGAATAACAAGCGAGTCAACGCCGTCGGTTGGATGTGTCACAACGGTCTATGCAAGACCCAGCGGATCTTCACTCCTCGTGGAAACGGCTTTGTCCCTAATGTCGGTGGAGGGGTACAAGGTCACCAAGGTCAGTTTCTAGCGATCTTGGCCCAATGCCAAGTCCCTCCGGATTACCCGATTCAAATCGGCGATCAAAAGTTTACCGTCGAAGACCTAGTGCTCTACGAGATGGCGACTTGTCGAGAAAAATCCGAATTGACTTTCAAGTTGATCGGGCTTTCCTATTACCTAGATTCCGACAAACAGTGGCGGTCCAACGACGGCCGAGTGTGGAGTATCCAAAAGCTGATCCAGGAAGAGTTGGCTCAACCGGTGGTGGGGTCGGCTTGCGGTGGGACCCACCGACTCATGGGCTACTCGTTTGCGATCAAGCAGCGGGTTTTGCAAGGCCAACCGCTGCAAGGCCAGTACCTTCGGGCTGCCAAGTTCATCAACGAGTTTATTGAGTATACATGGCAACTACAAAACCCAGACGGCAGCTTTAGCACCAACTGGTTTGAGAGCCGAGGCAATGAGCCGAACGTCGAGCGCAAGGTTCAAACCACGGGTCATATGCTCGAATGGTTGCTTTTCACAGTCAGTGATGAAGACGTTCGTTCGCGACGTGTCGAGAAGGCCATCGACTTTCTTATATCGAATATCTATGACAATCGCCAGCTCAAGTGGCCCATTGGCCCACGAGGTCATGCGACACGGGCTTTGTCGCTCTACCATAAACGACTCACCGACATCCTCTCTGAACCACAAGAAACCTTTCAAGAGCCCCAAGGATCGAGCATCGCAGGAGGAGCCCCCAATTCGCCCCGAGGCGTATCGCCGCAAGCCGTATCGCCACGGCCGCTTGCGACGCTTCCACAAGGTGCAACGCCCCGTTCGTCTACAGCGACCAATGGCGGGCCTGCAGCTAGGACTGGTAGCGCACAGCGGAGTGTTCGCACGGTCCGCCCAAGACGCTAGCTAGCCAACACTTGCTCGATCTGCTTTTGCAGTTGGCGGGTCGATGTTGCGATCAGGGCCCCATCTAGAGCTCCCTTGTCGTCACCTTGGTAATCGGTCACTACCCCGCCGGCTTCGCGGACGATCAGCACCCCTGCGGCGATATCCCAAATCTGGAGCTTTCCGCCCCAGTAACCATCCAAACGACTACAGGCGACATAGCATAGATTCAGTGCTGCCGAGCCCAAGCGTCGGATGCTTCGACTCGTTAGAAGCATGCTGACCAGATGCCGAATCTCCGGGGACTCCCGCGTTAGGTTAGGGGATAGTCCCGCTGCCACTAGGGCCTGCGATATCTCGGTGCGTTGACTCGGAGCGATGGGTCGATCGTTGAGCCAAGCTCCTTGGCCTTTGATGGCACAGAACAATTCGTTTACCTCGGGGTCATACACAACGCCCACGACTGGCTCACGCTCGTAGGTTAAAGCGATGCTGACTGCATACTGCGGAAAGCCATGCGCATAATTGGTGGTTCCGTCCAACGGATCGACCACCCACTGATAGGGGGAGCTTTCATTTCCCTGAAATTGTGATTCAGAGATCTCCGCCGCCCCCTCCTCGCCCAGGAACCCATGGCTTGGATACGCATCAAACAGAGCTTTGGAGATGGCTATTTGGGCTGCAACGTCCGCGTCGGTGACCAAATCCTTTTCACTTTTGTGATGCACCCGCGCAGTACCTCTCATGGACAATAAGATCGAACCGGCATCGAGGGCTGCTGCTTTGGCGGTTTCCAGGGCTTGACGCAAATCGACGTTCAAAGGTCACTCTCAATGGATGAATAGATGGTTAGCATCCTGGCGATCGCAGGCAAAAACACAGTGGTTGGATTGTCATGAATGCTCGTTCGACTCGGAAGCCCATCGGGGATCCATTAAGCCGAAAATCGCCAGAAAATGCAGAATAGGCCTGTTGGTATGGGGCATCAGGAACCCCGTTGATTGGTTCCGCATCGACGAATAGCATCGGATCTAGTATAGTTTCTGGCTTCAATACACCCACTGATTAAGATTACTGCTTAAGCTCGTTGAGCTGGCTAGCTGAGCAAGCTCGCTGAGGATGATCAAGCAAGATGATCCAGCAAACCGAGCGGAACTCTCCTGACCACGTATCCGAATGAACAAACGAATTATGGGTTGGAACGTTTCAGACACGAAAGCTTCATTCAAACACCGATCGCTCGAGTTGATTGTTCAAACTCGACCAAGTCTCAGTTTTGAGCTGCGAGCGGGAGCCTCGACGTCGGAGTGGCTGATCCAACCCCAAGAGGATTCGGTCGAACCAAACACACCCGCCCCAGGCTTGGACGAAGCCTATTCAAGACTCGACGATTTCATCGCTTGCTACCCTCAAAAGTACCCTTGGCCGTTCAGTTATCAACTCGACGTGCGCGTCCAACCCAGCGATGAGAATCTGCTGGTCGCTGAACTTTGGCTAAGCGTGCAAACCTCGATGCTCGAATGCAATCCTCAACTTAGCTTGGTCCCCACCTCGCCGAATGCTCCTTGGTCATCCCATCGAGATTTTCTCTGCTCTGGAGATCGACGCACGGCTTTGGCGATCCATCCATTAGACAAAGACGATTGCCGCATTCAGGCAGATCGATCCAACTCCCTTGAGCAGCTCGAACTCTTCGGTCGGTTCATGGAGAAAGGGGTCATTCGACGTGGTCGACTCTTATTCATCGGATCTGCCTCCCCGATCCCCGAAAAACAGATGATCGATCTGTACAAGCGATTCGCTGATAGCAGCTTGCCGTTGACCGCATAAAAACCTCCCAAGCCACGATCCACATCCAACCACTTGCACCACGGAGTTGATTGTTTTGAAATCTAGCACCAGCAAAAAACCAGAAGCCAAACCTACCAGCGAATCGATCAACTGGTACGATCATCCCGAGTGGTACGAAGCCGGCTTCTTGAAGGAAACACCCTCCGAGGCGCGGTTCCTCGAGGATGTCTTTCGCAAGTATGTCCCCTTTCCAGTCGAGAGAATCCTCGAAGCCGGATGTGGTTCCGGACGGCTGGTCCGGGAAATGGCTCGACGGGGATATGCCGTCACCGGAATGGATCTGAATCAACCTGCTTTGGACTACTGCGAAAAGTCTCTCAAAAAGCTGGGATGTCGGGCTGTACTCTCCAAGCAGGACATGACCAGCTTTCATTTCGATCAACCCTTCGACGCCGCTTTCAATGCGATCAACACCTTCCGGCATCTTGAGACCGAGTCGGCTGCAGTCAGCCACATCAAGTGCATCGCCAAGCATCTGCGGCCAGGTGGTGTCTTTGTCTTGTCGCTCCACATCGTCCCGAACGATGGGGAGCTTTGGGGGACCGAAAGCTGGTCGGTCCGAACTCCAGAATACAACATCAAGTACTCCCTGTCGGTCCAAAGCGTTGACCTAGAAAAACGCCTCGAAACCCTAAAAATGACCATGAAGGTTGAGATTGGCGACGATGTCAAAAAACTGACCGATCTGCTCCGTCTGAGGCTCTATGATGTCGAACAACTCAAAGAGCTCCTGGCGAAAATCAAGTCGCTCGAATTGGTGGGTGTGTACGACTTTTGGTTCGATATCAGCGACCCGTGCCGATTGTCTAAGAAATCTTGCGATGTCGTCCTGGTGCTCAAGAAGAAAACTTGATAAGCCATGGCGCCCTATCGACCCGGGCCCCCTATCGACCTGGGACTAGCCAGAGAATAGACTCTATTACCTGCCCGGATGGACGCTTTGGATTTCAACACTCGACTCGTAGAGACGGTCCGGATTCGCATGAGCCGTAAAGAAAAAATACTCGCCATGCTCGCCGACGAGCCCAACGACCCGTTCCTGCGGTACTCCTTGGCCATGGAGTTGCGCAAGGAGGACAACAATGAAGAGAGCATCGCCCTCCTCAAGCAACTGGCCTACGATCCTTCCGTCAAGTACGTGGCCGCTTACTTCATGGCGGCGCAGCAACTCGCTGAACTCGGTCGTGTCGAGGACGCTCGCGGGTTTCTTCGCGATGGAATCGAAGAAGCTCGCTTGCAGAATAACCTTCATGCAGCCGCCGAGATGAGCGAGCTACTCCAAGAACTCGGCAAATGATCTCCGCTTAAACCTGTCATAAGGACCTTACCCTATGTTTCGATGCGTGGCCCTCGCTTCTCTTGTCCTCGCTTCTCTTGTCCTCGCTTCGATCGCTTGCGGGACCTCATTCGCACAAGAAACCGGCAAGCCCTACAAAACCATGCCCCTCTGGAGCGATAAAGCCCCAGGTGAATCCAAAGAGTATCCAGCCGAAGGCGACACCTCCAAACCGAATGATCGAGGCGTGGCGGATCGCGGGGTGATCCGAATCGGAAACGTCACCCAACCGGATCTGAGGATCTATGCACCCGCCCCAGAAAAGGCAACCGGAGCTTGCGTGCTGGTTTGCCCAGGGGGTGGCTACAATATCCTGGCCTATGACCTCGAAGGAACCGAGGTCTGTGAATGGCTTAATTCGATCGGAGTCACCGCAGCCTTGCTCAAATACCGAGTCCCAAGACGTGAGGGCAAGCCCCCCTACGAGGCACCTTTGCAAGACGCCCAGCGAGCGCTCAATGTGCTCCGCGCAAACGCCTCTACGCTCGGACTCGATCCAAAGCGAATCGGTTGCCTGGGCTTCTCCGCCGGAGGTAACCTCTGCACGATGCTCACAACTCGCTCGGCGAGCCTGACCTATCCAAAATCCGATGCAGCCGACGATCTCGTGCCACGACCCGATTTTACCCTTCTGATCTATCCGGCCTACATGGTCGACAAAGACAACAAGCAGCAACTTGCCAGCGACGTTGTATTTACCAAAGACACCCCGCCGATGTTTCTGACCATGGCCCAAGACGACGCGCTAGGTTGCGAAAACGTCCTTGTGTCTGCAATGAAACTCAATGAACTCAAGGTCCCTTTTAGCCTTCACCTCTACCCTACCGGTGGGCATGGTTACGGCCTGCGAAAAACGGGCAACCCCTCCCAAACATGGCCTGATCGGGCCGCCGAATGGATGAAGCAACAAGGATTCCTGGAATCCAAAAAATAGGAACGGTCTACGATGCACCATCCATCCAACCAACAGCAGTCAGTGGATGCACGAGGTTGCGAAAGCTTCCGGCGCATCCGACGACGCGATGCTCTGCTTGCCGGCAGCCTCGGCGCCCTGGGCCTTTCTCTTGCGGATCTATTTCGACTCCAAGCCGCCGCCGATGACGGGCAAAACGCAGCTTACTCGGCCCAGGCCCCTCAGGGGAAACTCCCTGAGCGAATCAAAAGCATCATCCAACTGAACTTGGGCGGTGGCTTCCCACAGCATGAGTCCTTCGATCCTAAACCCGAAGCTCCCCTCGAGTATCGGGGACCCTTTGGTGTCGTGAAAACCGCCAACGGAGATATCTTCAGCGAGAACTTTTCCAAGACAGCTCAGATCGCAAAAAAACTCACCGTTGTACGAACCGTCGTCGGCAAAGTCCCCGACCACGGGCTGGCAACCTACCACCTATCGACCGGCTATACCCCCACGGCGGTCATCGATTACCCCTCGATGGGTTCGATCATCTCGCACGAGCTCGGCCCGAGAGGGATCCTACCACCCTACATCGCCGTCCCGAAACGCAACGCATTCGCAGGCAACACGGGTTTCTTGCCCAGTAGCTACGGTGCCTTTGAAATCGGAGACGACCCAGCCAACGGAAAGAATTTCAAAGTTCGCGACTTTTCGCTTCCGCAAGAACTTTCGCTCGATCGGTTCAACCGCCGCAATGCCGCTCGGCAACTGATCGAGAAGCGAATCCGACACATGGAGGCCGAACCAGCCACGCTTGATACCATGGACGGCTTCTACAAAAAAGCCTACGCCGTATTGACCTCGCCCGAGGCCCAAAGAGCCTTTTCCTTCGAAGGTGAAACCGACGAGACTTTTGATCTCTACGGTAGCAAAGTCACCGGCAAGGTCCTCGCGCCGGACAACAAGTACCATCCTAAAGGTTTGGCCGAACGGCTGATGATCGCCAGACGGCTCGTCGAAGCCGGAACGCGTTTCGTGACAATTGACTATGGGGCCTGGGATTGTCACGTCGATGTCAAAAAATGCTGCGATGATTACATGGGACCTCTGGACTCGGCGATCTCCGGCTTGATCACCGACCTGGACCGCCGAGGACTTCTCGATACGACTCTGGTTTGGGTCACCAGCGAGTTTGGTCGCACCCCCAAGATCAACAAAGACTCGGGTCGCGACCACCACGCTCGCTGCTATTCAATGCTTCTGGCCGGTGGTGGTTTCCAACAAGGTTTGATCCACGGCGCAAGCGATTCGGTTGCCAACGAGCCAGCCCGGGATGCTGTTCCACTCGAGGACCTCCTCTACACCATATATCACTCTCTGGGGATCGATGCCGACAAGGAACTCGTGGCCTTTGGAATCCGACCGATCGAAATCATCAAAGACGGCAAACTGGTTTCTGCCCTACTGGCTTAATTGCGATGACCCGCCTAAACCACCTACGATTTGCCTGGTTCGGACTCCTGCTGTGCCTGGGATGTTCCTGGTTTCCAACGGTCAGTGCCGGTGACATGCTCCGCGATGTTGAATGGGTGCGACCACGCGTGGGGCAACGCGGTACAAAAGTCGCGGTCATCATTCAGGGGAAATTCCTCGATGACCCAAAGGAGCTGGTATTTTACAAACCAGGCATACGTGCTCTCTCGGTCGAAACCATCGAGTCGCTTCCTCATGCAATAGGTGTGGCCCATGGAGGACGGATCGAGGAACAAGTCAAAGCGATCATCGAGATCGATAGCGATTGCCAGCCCGGTGAACATCCCTTTCGGTTGCGCACGGCCAAGGGCCTTTCCCTCTTGGCTACTTTTAACGTATCGCCCTTTCCCGTAATCCAGGAAACCGCCTCGCAAAACGACACGATCGCAACGGCTCAAAACGTTCCACTGAACTCGAGCGTTCTAGCCACCGTCGATACCGACATGTTTAGCGTGATTGTTCAACCTGGATCAAGGCTGTCGGTCGAAGTCGACTGCGTCAGGATCGCGGACCATCATTATGGTGACTCCGAATTCGATCTTGCACTCCGCGTTCTAGATGCCAATGGTCGTGAGCTTGCCTCGAACGACGAGAATTCGCTGCACGTCCAAGACCCACTTGTGAGTTTAATCGTCCCGGAGCAGCTGACCGATGGCAAGCTATACATCGAAGTACGCCAATCGGTCCATTCGCCCCGAGATATCCCCTACTGCGTCCATATCGGAGATTTCCGAAGGCCCTTGGCCGTTTATCCCGCAGGTGGAAAAGCAGGGGAGTCACTCGCCGTCGATGTCCTTGGAGATCCTGCTGGTGTGTTCCAGGAAACACTCACCCTGCCGCCGGTGTCCGAAGCGCTCGATTGGTTCGGCGAGGCTCCTTCGTCCATCTCTGTCCGATCCTGCAACTACGGAAATGTCTTGGAGGATCAAACGGCACAGGAGACCCATGTTGCCTCGCTACCGATCGCTCTTAACGGAGTCATCGACAAGCCGGGAGACATCGACCTGTTTCGTATGAAAGTGAAAAAAGGGGATCGCTACCGCGTCCGAGTCTACGCGTCGAGTTTGGGCTACCCCATCGATCCGGTCCTGAGAATTTCGCCTATCGATAGCCAAGGACAGGTTCAAGCCGCCGAGGTGGAAGCCGACGATGCCGATCCACGCTCATTGAGCGATCGCGACCTTTTCGGCACCGCGATCCGATCCGGGGGCGGGATGAAAGATGTTCTCGATCCATCGATCCTCTGGGAACCGAAAACCGACGGCGAGTACTTGATCGAGGTCCGCGATACCAACAACGCAGGCACCCCTCTGTCGGTTTATCGAGTCGAAGTCCAGGCACCTCCCGAAGCGATCTATCCGGTTCTGGCGAGCCGTACGTTCGATTGGACCGAAAGCTCTCGAGTCACGGGGCTTGCGGTCCCACAAGGGAACCGCTGGACCGTTCTGGTCAGCTTACCAAAAGGCCACGGTACAACCTACAGTGGCCCCTTTGATCTGATAGCTAGCGGCCTGCCCGACGGAGTGCAGATGATCTGTCCGGAGGTTCCCGGACAATCGGGATTGTGGCCCGTGCAATTGGTAGCGGCCCGGGATGCGAACCCTAAGGCGACGATCATGCAACTCAAGCCTCAGGCAAAAGACCCTTTGGTGAATCTATCGGGGAGTTGCCAGCAAGTTGTCCCGTTCATCAACCACTCCGGCGGAGACGCTTGGAAAATCCTTCGCGTCGATCAATTCGCCGTGGCGGTCACCGATCCGGCACCCTTTTCCATCGAACTGGTGCAGCCGACGGTTTCGCTGGTCCGAGGTGGCGAATTGTTCATTCCTGTGAAAATCAAACGCGATGAAGGTTTCGATGAATCGATCGAATACCAAGCCGACTTTGGGCCGTCTGGCGTTAGCCTTCCTCCCAAGGATGTGATCCAAGCAGGTCAATCTGAATCTGTCCTGCGCATCAATGCATCACGCAACGCTGCGATCGGAAAAGGCTGGCTCTATGTGATGGCCACCACCATGGGCGGAAGCGATTATCTAGGACCTGGGCGTGTGCGAGTTTCGTCCCAATTGATTGCAATCGATGTCGCGGAACCCTTTGTCGAACTTGCCAGCGAACCGACCAGTGTACGACGCGGCGGCACAGCCAACGTTACTTTCAGCGTGCAATCCAAGAGCCCCTTTGAGGGACAAGCCACCGTGCACCTGTTGGGGTTGCCCAAAGGTGTCCAAATCGCAGGTCCGCTGCCGCTCATCACCAAAGACGCAAAACAGATCGAATTTCAAATCACCGCAAACGATGATGCTCTGCTCGGTCCGGTCGCTGGGCTAGAGTGCGAATTGGTTGTTAAGGTGGCTGGTCAAGAGATTCGCCAACGCGCAGGCAACGCAACGATTCGCATCGACCCAAAGCTTTGACAGGCCGCTTTTAGGAAATCGTCATGACGAATATGCGTTGGTTACTATCGATGCTGATGGTCCTCGGACAGCTTGTAACGCTGCAAATCCCCACTGGATTCGCACAGAGTTCCGCATCCGACTCCGAGCCAACCGTCCCAAGCTTTCGCAGGGATGTCATGCCGGTCTTCTTTCGAGCAGGCTGCAACTCCGGGACTTGTCACGGCTCGGCCCGAGGCAAGGACGGATTCATGCTATCGCTCTTCGGCTACGATCCCGCCGGGGATTATCGCCGCAGCGTTGAGGAGCTCCCCGGTCGACGGATCAATGCTGCCATGCCATCGGAAAGCTTGTTGTTGCTCAAAGCCACTGCGAGCGTGCCGCACACCGGAGGCAAGCTCTTTGATACCCAGAGCAAACTCTACAAAACCCTGTTGGCTTGGATCGAGGCAGGAGCTCCCGACGACCCCAGCCCCATCGGCAACCCCAGTTCCACCGGCAACTCAGGCGCTGTACCAGAGGTTACCGGCATTTCGCTATCGAAGTCGTCGCTGGTTTTCGATCAACCCGACGAGAAAACAGACTTGCAAGTCACCGCGACCTACTCCGATGGCACGACGCGCGACGTGACGGAGCTGAGCCGATTCTTCTCGAACAATCCGAGTGTGGCCAATATCGACGCCCAAGGAACGGTCAGCGCCAAAGGCTCTGGCGATACGAATGTGTTTGGGCGATATAGCCGATTTACCGTGGGTGCCGAGGCCATCGTATTGCCACCGAGCGAAGGATTTACTTGGGAAAATCCGCCGGAAAACAATTTCATCGATCGGTTGGTCTTTGAACGGCTCGAAAAACTGCGCATCGCCCCGTCGGAAATCTGCGACGATGAAACCTTCCTGCGTCGCGTGACGCTCGATCTGGTCGGTCGGCCACCGACACCGCAGGAGTACGCTGAGTTCGTTGCCGACGCAGGAACAGATAAAAGAGCCCGCAAGATCGATGCTCTATTGGCGACGGACGATTTTGCCGACTACCAAGCTGCATTGTGGTCAGAACAACTCCGAGTCATCGGCGGAAACTATTCGACCGGTGCGACGGTCATCAAAGCGGCCGATCGCTTCTCAAACTGGATCCGCGAACAGATGCGCAAAGACCGACCTCTCAACGAGTTCGTTGCCGAGATGACTTCGGCGTCGGGTCCCAATATCGCCAATGGGCCGGTGAATCTTTATACGATGCTCGTGCACAAACCGCAGGTGGACCCCAAGATGCTTGCGGCGGACTTTTCACAAGTCTTCCTCGGCGTACAAATCCAGTGCGCCGAGTGCCACAATCACCCGTTCGATCGCTGGACGATGGACGACTATTATGGGTTCGTCAGCTTCTTTACCGGCGTCCGACGAAAAGCCGGAGTGGAACCACGTGAGAAAAGAATTTTCTGGGACGTCGAATCCAACCCAGCGGTCAGCCCCGTCGATGGGCGAGCTAGACCGGCCAAGACGCTTGGTGCAATCGAACCGGTGGCTGGCCAAGGCGACCCTCGAGGCGCACTTGCACAGTGGCTGACATCTCCTGAGAACTCCATTTTTGCGAAAAATATTGCGAATCGAACTTGGGCCCATTTTCTCGGTCGTGGGGTGGTCGAACCGATCGACGATATGCGGGTCAGCAATCCGCCGAGCAACGCGCCCCTTCTGGACGGGCTTGCTCAGAGGTTGGTCGAGCTGCGGTTTGATCTTAGAAGTTTCGTGCGAGACATATGCAATTCGAGGGTCTACCAACTCTCCGCTCAGCCGACGGCTTCGAATGCAAAAGACACTCGCCAGTTCTCGCACGCCAAGCTGCGACGACTCCGCGCCGATGTCTTGCTCGATTCGATCGTAGCCGTGACCGGCGTGCCTAGGAATCTGCCCGGCTGGCCCGCAGGGACTCGGGCCGTGCATTACTATCCACGGGTTTCGGGGGATACCGAAGGTCCCCATCCAGGGGATCCGTTCTTCGAGACCTTTGGCCGTTCCAGCCGTGGCACGGTTTGCGCTTGTGAGACAAAACGTGATCCGACCCTCTCCCAAACGATGCATCTGGTCGTCGGCGACACCATCCGAGATCGACTCGGCAACGCTGGTATCCTTAAACAGCTCTTAGAAAAACACCAGGAACCCGAGAGGGTGATCGAAGGCTTATTCATTACCACACTGACGCGAAAGCCAACAGCGCAGGAACTCGACGATTTTAAGCAACTCGTCGCAGGGAACGAAACGAACCCTGAAATCTACGAGGACATCTTTTGGGGATTGCTCAATTCGACCGAGTTTTTATTCAACCACTAATCCATCATGCGATCCACTCTTTTTTACCCGTTGGCGATGCTGGTTCTCGGGCATCTATTCTGTACCGAGATCTTGATCGCCGACGACGAGCTGGTCACCTATGACACGCATATTGCTTCGATCCTGAAGTCCAAGTGTGGGACTTGTCATGGCGATGGTAAGCAGGAGTCGGGCTTGAGCGTTACCAGTTACGCGGGCCTAATGAAAGGGAGCGGAAGCGGGCAGATCGTGCAAGCCGGCCGCTCGGGATCTAGCCGATTGGTCGAGGTGATCGGTTCGACCGAAGAGAGCGATCGGATGCCACCGGAAGGGGACCGGCTGAGCGAATCGCAGATCTCGTTGGTAAAAAAGTGGATCGATACGGGCTTGCGCGAGAGCGCAGGGAGTACCGTAGCTCAGATGCGGACGATGGGTTTCCAACCCGTTGCAAACCCATTGTCGGACGCCCCGGGTGCGGTGCCGATGAACCTGCCAGCCGTCGAACCGCTCAAAACGCACAGAGCCTATCCACGCGTTTCGCTTGCGGCTAGTTCGAGGGCACCCGTGGTAGCGGCATCCAATTATCGGGCGATTGAGTTGTTCGATCCAGTCGAAGGCAAGCCGCTGGGAGTGTTGCCTTTCCCCGAGGGTGAGCCGCTGGCGTTGGAGTTTAGTAGATCTGGAAGGCTTTTGATGGCCGCTGGAGGCAAACCGGTTCAGAGTGGTTCGGTGGTCCTGTTCGATGTCGCAAGCGGCAAGCGATTGGCGAGTGTCGCCGAAGAGACCGATGCGATCATGGCGGCCGATCTTTCGCCGGATGAGAAGTTCGTCGCTATCGGATGCACGAGTCGTTTGGTCAAGATCTATTCGACTCAGGACGGCAGCTTGGTCACCACGATCGACAAGCATACCGATTGGGTCACCGCCGTGGCTTATTCGCCCGACGGTAGGTATCTCGTTACGGGCGATCGAATTGGGAACATCTATCTTTGGGACGGTGAGTCTGGTGGAGCGTTGTTATCTTTTTCGGCGCACAAGAAATCGGTGAGGAGTTTAGCGTGGCGATCCGACAGCCGCATGGTGGCTTCGTGTGGCGAGGATGGATTGATTGTGTGGTGGGACGTAAAAGATGGTTGGCCGGTGGTACAAAAACCCAATGCGCACGCAGGGGGTGTACTCGATGGATGTTTTGGGCCAAAGGGGGAGCTTGCAAGTTGCGGGCGGGATAGTGTGGTGAGGGTTTGGTCGTCAGAGGGAGGCGAGCTCAAGCAATTTTCGATGGATGGTAAGAGCAACATTCAGGAGATCGGTACTGAGTCTCAGGTGTCTGCTGGAGTCAAGCCGCTGCTGCTACGAGTAGCCATTACCAGCGATGGGACCGCATTGATGGCTGGCGATAGCCTTGGGCGTCTGCATCGCTGGGCAATGGAGAAATGATGGCTTGGTACAGCCCAGCAGCCCGTAGTGGAACTTGTTCATCTCGCCGTAGTATGGCCTCTGGGCCCGTACGACGGCGAGGAAGTAGCTGTTTTGCAATCATGTCATGGTGATTGGTGAAGCAGAAGAAATAAAACGAAAATACGAGATGCCCAACTTCTTCCAATTCAAAAATCAACAATCATCACTCGACAATTATCAATCAAAGTCAACTGCTTCTGGCTTTTCTACTCTCGACTCTCTCCCATCTACTCTCTGGAAGGGGGGCCAAGCGCATTTTCGCTATCGCGAACTCTCCCGGTTCAAAGCCCGAGGTTGGGGGTGTGCCGCAATCCGGTGGCTTACGCACACCGGCAGAGATGTGTCGCCCTCCGGGCTAAAACCAGGAGCAGGCTTTAGACTTTAGGCTTACCAATTCAACAATCAACAATCATCACTCGGCAATCATCACTCAAAGCCAACCGCTTTTAGCATTTTTCAGTCAAGACCACACGAAAATGCTCTAAAAATTATTGCTAGACTATAGAGTCCTTGGGCTCAGGTGACAGAGCCCCGACAAGATGCGAATCGTTCACAAATAGATTGGGGCTATGAATAACTATGATGAACGCCAAAACAATCAGCAGTCGGCTGCTGCTGTTGCTCTGCTACATACTTTTTCCCTCAACGCACCTCTTCGCTCAGGAACTCTGGGTCTACACCCAAACAAACCTGCTCGTACCCGACGAAGTTCAACGGGTTGAGGAGTTGATGCAGCGGGCAAAAAAGGCGGGTTATACGCATATGCTGCTTGCCGATTCCAAGTTCTCGCGGCTAGGCCAACTGGATGAACGATACTTTAAACACGTCGAGCGGATCAAGAAACTCGCCGCTGAGCTCCAGCTCAAGCTTGTCCCGACCGTCTGCTCCGTGGGCTACTCTAACGATATCCTGTCGCTCAATCCTAATCTTGCCGAAGGACTACCCGTTCGCGATGCTCTCTACGAGGTTCGATCGGGAATCGCTTCACACCGATCTGAATCGGATGTTTCTCTACCATCGCTTGCCGATCGCCGCAAATGGGGTTTCATCGACGAGTCGCTGAAACTCGACGGCCAGATCCTGCAATCCCGACCCCCTCACTCCTCAAACGTACGCATCTTTAAAAAGCTTACCTTGCAGCCCTACCGACAGTACCATGTCTCAATCGATATCAAAACCGAGGAGTTCACTACCCCTGTCGAGATCAAGGTTCTTGCCAAAGAAGGTCGAAGTCTCACGTACACAAACCTTGGTACACAGCCAACCCAAGATTGGCGAACCCACCACATCACCTTCAACTCCCTAGGCAACACGGAAGCCAACCTCTACATCGGAGCATGGGGACCGACACGGGGAAGCATCTCTATGAAATCACCTTTCCTCGAGGAATGCGGAGCCGTGAACCTCGTTCGTCGCGATTCGGCTCCTATCCAAGTGGAGTTGCAAACCGACGATGGAGCTCGAAAATCGCTTGCCGAAGGGACCGATTTCGAAAGCTGGTCGGATCCGAAACTCGGCAATCAACCCTACGGGGGTGAATACGAGGTCTGGCATGAAGCTCCACCAATCCGACTTGTTAAAAAATTGCCTGATGGAGCGAAACTGCGGGTTTCCTACTACCACACCCACGTCGTGTACGATGGCCAAGTCTGCGGGACAGCTAGCGATCGAGACTTTCAGAAACTGCTCGACGGCCAAATCGAACAAATGGGTAAACTATTTCCGGATGCGGACTTTATGATGTCGCATGATGAGTACCGAGTCATGGGTTGGACCAAACCGAATATCCAGGGGCTTAAAGCGGATGCAACGCCCGGCGATGTCCTCACGCACAATGTCAATCATTGCCTCGGGCAATTGCAGAGCCACGCACCGAAGGCTACTGTCTCGGTTTGGAGCGATATGTTCGACCCATACCATAACGCTGTCGATAACTATTATCTGGTCAACGGTTCCTTGCGAGGATCAAATGCTCCGAGTTCCGCGCGAATCGTCAATTGGAATTTTGACAAGCGGGATCAAAGCCTAAAACATTTTGCCGGCCGCGGGCATTCTCAGACCCTCGCGGGCTATTACGACAGCGACCCATCCCAGATCGTCACGTGGCTCGATTCGGTTGTGGCTGGCAAGATTCCACGCGTCCAAGGCGTGATGTACACGACATGGCGTAGAAACTACGATGACTTGGAAAAATTTGCTCGCCATGTGCAAACCCATCCTTGGTATACCGCAAAGTGAAACGGATTCAATAGAACATGAACCCAAGCATCCGAAGCATGAAATTTTATCTCTGCAGTCTTTGGCTCCTGTTCTTTCTGTCCATCGCAAGTTGGAGCTGGGCTTTTCCAAACGACGCGGCGGCCCAAGAACGAGCGTCTTCGACGATCGTGGTTCCGGCAGGTGACGATGCGCAGCAACGCTTGCAATCGGCTCTGATCCTGGCGGCTCCCGGGGACGTGATCCAACTCCAAGAAGGGGTCTATCGTTTCGATACCGAGCTGAATATCACCTGCTCGCATTTGACCATCCAAGGTGCCGGTTCCGGAAAGACGATCCTGTCGTTCAAGGGCCAAGCGGCCGGGGGGAGCGGGATCCTGGGGACTGGCAATGCGCTTACCATCCAAGACCTAGCGGTCGAGGATACCGCAGGCAACGCGATCAAAATCCTTGGGGCCAAAGACGTCACGTTTCGACGCGTTCGCACCGAATGGACCGAGGGCCCCAAACCCACCAACGGGGCTTATGGACTCTACCCGGTCGAATGCAAAAACGTCCTGATCGAAGATTGCATCGCCATCGGTGCTTCCGACGCGGGAATCTACGTCGGGCAGTCCCAAGATATCGTCGTACGGAATTGTCGTGCCGAGCGAAACGTCGCAGGAATCGAAATTGAAAATAGTCTTCGTGCAGACGTCTACGAAAACATAGCAACGAACAACACCGGAGGTATCTTGGTATTCGACCTGCCAGGTTTGAATCTTAAAAACGGCGGCTTTGTACGAATCTTCAAGAACCGCGTCGAAGGGAACAATCACAAGAATTTTGCACAGCCTGGAGCGATCGTCGGCGAAGTCCCTGCGGGGACCGGAGTGATGCTCATGGCAACCGACCATGTCGAAATCTTCGACAACGACATCTCCGACCATCAAACCAGCAATGTCGTCGTGGTCAGCTATCTGGTTACCGAACGCAAGCTCAACGACAAAGCTTACGACCCCTACCCAGAAGCTTTCTTCATCCATGACAATCGGATCCAAAACGGTGGTAAGAAGCCCTCGGGCAAGATCGGTAAGATGCTTTTACCAATCGTTGGGGTTCCGTTCCCAGATATCTTTTACGATGGCATTGCCGACAAGAAGAAAATGGTCGATGGGAAACTACCCGATGAGCTGGCCGGCAGCATCCGCGAAGCGGCTACGACGACGTTCGCCAATGTGCACCTCGACAATTTCTCCCCAGCCAATCTGTTCAATGGCAAATTTTCGATCGACCGCGACGTCACGCCCTTTGCGATCGAGCGAAAGACGCTGGGGGCAGTCGAACTCAAACCCCACTCGGTGCCTACCGGCGAACCTGATCCGGCGGTAATCGTCTACCGCAGTGCTCCCAAGCTTCTGAGCCAATGGAGCATGTTTCAAGTCCAGCACGGGGCGATGGTCCCAGCATCCGATACGGTGCCTTATGAACTCAACACCACGCTATACTCCGACGACACGCTGAAACATCGCTGGTTTCGATTGCCCAAGGGTGCAAAGATCCAATGGCAGGAGGGGAAGGCATTGGATTTCCCAGTCGGAACGGTGATCGCCAAGACGTTTGCTTATCCGGATCCAACCGAGGACGCAACTCCAGGGGAGAGGTTTCTTGAGACGCGCATCGAGTTTCGCGAGGACTCGGGCTGGTACGGTTATTCGTACGTTTGGAATCGAGATCAAACCGACGCGCAATTGCGGCTCGGTGGAGATCGGATCGAAGCGAGCTGGACGGATGCCGAAGGCAACCAGCAAACCAACCGCTATGATGTCCCCAATGCGAACCAGTGCTTGACCTGTCATAGCCAAAACAATCGCTACGAGCCTTTGGGACCCGTTGCAGGGAATCTGAATCGAAGAATCACGGCAACCCAAGACGCAACGCAGCTTGCTCAGTGGATGTCGGTAGGAATTCTTGATGGTGCTCCCGAGCCGTCCAAACATCCCAGGGTCCCAGCCTTCGATGATGTTCTTTCTGGCAGCGTCTCGCAGCGCGCCAGGGCTTGGTTGGATATCAACTGTGCCCATTGTCACAATCCCGCTGGCTCGGCAAGAACATCTGGGTTGGACCTAAGAAGCGAACAATTGGATCCAGCGAAGTGGGGCGTTTTGAAGTCCCCGGTGGCAGCCGGAAAAGGTTCCGGTGGTCGCAAGTACGATATTGTACCCGGGAAACCCGATGAATCGATCCTTATGTATCGCATCGAGTCCGAAGACGTCGGTGCCCGCATGCCGAATCTTGCTCGCAACCGTTCGTTCCAAGTCGGCAATGATTTGGTCCGAGAGTGGATAGCGGGTTTAGATCAGTCGCAATTTTTAGATCAGTCGGAATTCAGGGAAACTGCCGTCCCGGAGCGTTAGCTCTTGGCACCGGGCCATGCGTCCCACCAGGTCTTAAACTGAGCCCATTGGGACTCGAGAAAAGCCTTTTGGCTAGGACTCAACGCATCCGAAGCATTGAAGTGATTCCCATACTCGGGGTTTCCTTCGAGAACCATCAGGTGCTTGTAATAAAGGACCAAATCGGGTCCTTCGTCGTACTTTGAAAGGACTGTCAAAGCCGAATCGAGTTCTTGGGCAAGCCGCCTGGATTCCACGCAGCCAGAGGCGGCGCGTGTGCAAAGCTCGATCAGCCGGAGGACTTGGCGGGGCAGGGCGTTTCCAACACCGGTGATGGCACCGACCGCACCGCATCGCACAAACCCGTGGAAGACTTGGGTGTCGACACCGACCATCAAAGCTAGATTAGGATTGCCGCTGGTGATGTTTTCGGCAGCATAGCTGAGCGATTCGGCGCCACCGAATTCTTTGAAGCCTACGAGATTCGGAAAATGCTTATGGAGATCGAAGAACAGATCGGCTTTGGTTTGAAAGCCGTAGTAGGGGCTGTTGTAGATGACCGCAGGAAGTTTCTTTGCAGCGTTCAGGATGTCGGCGAAGTGGCTGCGTTGGGCAGATGTCGATGTGCCTCGGGACAGGACGCGCGGGATGACCATCAAGCCGGCTGCACCTACTTTTTGTGCATGTGCCGCATGTGCGGCGGCGATTTTCGGGTTTTGGGCACCGGTGCCAACAACCACTGGCACACCATCGGCCGTGAGTCGAGCAACTCCTTCTTGACGCTGGGCATCGGTCAGCAGAGGCCAATCGCCCATCGAACCGCAGTAGACGACGGCCCGCATCCCAAGGCTGATTAGTTCTTTGCCCTTGCGTACCAAAGCATCGAAATCTGGCGCACCGTCGCTTGTGCATGGGGTCATCAGGGCGGGAATGCAACCTTGGAAAACATCGGCCAAACGGGTCACAAGCAATCTCCATCGCAAAAGAGGTCAGTCATCTGAGAGATGTCCTTGGCGTAACGATCCACCGGGGGCTGTAAGTACAGTGGCACGGTTTCACTAGAACAGCTTCGCTGGAACAGTATAGTAGACCACGATGGATTTTCTAGCGATCTAGGGTGCCCCAGGATAAGCAAAATCCTGTCCATTTCGATTAAGATTGCTCCTGGACCGAACCCCAGCGAATAGCCCGCGAAAACTTGGATAGTCAATTGCTCTTGAGGATCGATCGTTGCATGAACCAGCGTGACACAGTTCCCATCTGGGTTCACTCCGTCGCTTGGGGCGGACTCTTGATGATGATCATTTTATTGGGCTTGGTCAGTGAGTCTTATCGCGGACAGGGTTTTTGGCAAGCTTGGGCTGAGAGCCATGAATTTCGCAGGCCTGGCTATTCTGAGCGCATCCACGCCGACGATCTGTTTCGTACACGAGCGAATACTTGGTCCAATCTGGGGTATGTTCTCGTCGGGTTCTATGGTTTCGCATTGGCGTTCCATGATCGACAGCGTTCGGGCTCGGTTGCAGGCAATTATTTGGTTTGCACCCCTGCGATGAGTCTGTTGTTTGGCGCTGCCTGCAGCTACCTTGGGCTAGGAAGTGGTCTGTTCCATGCATCGCTAACCCGATGGGGTCAGCAATTGGATGTTGGATCGATGTATGCGCCTCTCCTGGCGTGCATCGCGATCAGTGTTGGACGCTATTGTCCCACCCATTTTCGACTGGGCCGATTCGGACGCATTCCGGTTTGGCCGTTGCTTGCTAGCTCGGTAGTGCTAGCTGCTTACCTTTTGTATCGCTATAAATGGTCGATGTCATCGGGCCAAGTCCTCCCGCTTCATATTTTGATTGTGGTCGTCTTTGCCTTGGTGGATTGTATACCCTATCGAACGCGTAATGGTTCCCGTACATTCATGCGCCGATGGTTGTTGGTCGGGTTCGTGGCATTGGTTCTAGCGGTGCTCTTTAGGCAGTTGGACGTTGCGCGCAGGTTTGGAACGCCCGAGAGCTGGATACAAGGACATGCGTTGTGGCACGTACTAACGGCGTTGGCGTTGGGTTCCATGGTCATGTATTACCGTTCTGAAGGTTACCGTGTTGAATCGTCGCACTCGATCGAATCACAGACTAGCGATTAGGAGCGTGTGATGCGTGGATTGGAATTGCTAGTCGGGTTGATATGGATTGCCACCGGGGCGGCCCTGTCGACCCGCACGTACTTTGTCTTCAATTATGCAGCTTACGCCAACCTCCCCCCGACGTTCGAGGTTATCGCGGTTTCGCTTTGGGTGCTTTCGTTACTTGCGTTTACCTTAGCCGGCCTTTTTGTTAGTGCGCGCTTCGGTGATGGCTTTGCGAGTAGCTCTGATGACTCGGAAGTGATGACTTTGCGAAAGATGCGACCGGCGCTTTGGGGTTACCGGTCCAGCGTCTGTTTGCTTGTGGCGAGTCTTCCACTAGGACTGTCGCTATCCCGAGCTTTCGCTCCGACGGTTCAAAACAAGCCTGTGAGCGTTGGATGGTGGGAGCCGATCGTCTTTGCCATGTTTACAGGGCTTGCGTTCTACTTGGTGAAGCAACCCGAGCCAAGCCGGGGCGATGTCGAGCCGCGTGATGTGAGCGATTCTCGCATTCCTTTTTTGGTAGTAGGGGTAGCAGCATCTTTTTGTGCATGTTGGTGGTTTTGGCAAACCAACAGTCTCTTCGATAACTTTCAACTTGGGTTCAACGACTTTGGGCACTTCCTCCTACGCGTCATCCGAACTTCGCGTGGCGAAGGATTTTTGATCGAGACGCCGGTGCTACCGACTTATTGGGACCATTTCAATCCGGGGTTGGCGTTGTTGGTCCCGGTTTGGTTAGCATTCCCAAGCGTCAAAATGGTCTTTGCGCTCCAAGCGATCTCTCTGGCTGGTTCGTCGGTGCTGGTGTATGGGATTGCGGTTCGGCACGGATTGTCAAGTTCGAATGCCGCCTTGTGGGGGTTGGCATGGTTGGTTTACCCATCGATCGGTCAGATGAATCTGGCTTACACCTACGGATGGCATCCGATCACCTTTGCGATTCCCGTCCTGCTGGCAGCGTATTGGATGCTGCAAAGGGGCTGGTTTTTTGGAGCCATGTCGTTGGCCGTCTTGGCATCGAGTTTCGAGGAAGGGGCGATCGCTGCTGTAGGTTGCTTTGCCGCCATGCAGGGTTTGAGATCCCTGCTTGATTCGACAAACGGCAGTGTCGGTGAGGCAGACAACATGCTATTGAGAATCCCGGCTCAAGCATGGTGGATCGTATGGTTGATTGCAACGTTTGGTTTTCTTGCCGTCTATCGATGGAGCGGGATGGCAGCGTTCCAGACTGGGCGGTTCGCTAAGCTTGGGGGAAGCGGCTTGGAGATACTTTTCTCGCCGATACTCAAGCCAGGGGTATTTATCGAGCTTTTGTTTCGCGAGCGCAACGGAGCCTTCTTGGCGTTCCTATTTGCACCGTTTTGCGTTTGCATTTCGCGTAAAGCGTTTGCTTGGACGCTGCTGGCGGTGGCTCCACTGTTTTTGGTTTTACTTCTTTGGGAGCACATGCCCGCACAGAGTTTGGCGTTCCAATATGCGAGTGTGATTTTACCGATCCTCTTTATTGGTGGGATTGAGAGTTCATGCCGTCAGTCCTCGGCTAGGATATCGACATGCGTATTTTGCACAGGTTTGATTTTGAGCATTTACGTCGGGCAGTTGCCTTGGAGCGGTGATTCGTTGGTAGATGTCAAACTGCGATCTTATGGACCTCAGACGCAGTGGACACGTTCGGCCGGCACCGAAGACCATCGAGTGTTTCATGAGCAGATACGAAATATTCGCGAGAATGGAAATTTCGAATCGCGAGCGTTTTCGGAATGCAGGATTCTGGCCACTGGGAGGCTAGCAAGCCACTTGCTTGGGGCCAAGGATCTTGAGACCGTTGGTCAGTTCTGGCAACGCTTCGAGGACTATCGCAAACTCGAGCCGGATTTAGAGTCTCCGTTGCTGCGGTACGATCTAATCGTCTTGGATCCTATAGAGGAATTCCAACAGACCCTCGAGGAGACCCAGCGTGTACGAGACCAAGCGCTCGCGCTGGGGTTTAAATTTGTCCCGACGGCCTACGGCTTCAATGTGTTGACTAGGCGTTGAAGGAACCAAGCAGCCGTTTTGAACCACAGAGGCACAGAGACCACGGAGGAAGCCCGTTCCTGGTAGTAGATCTTGTTAAAGATCCTGGATTTTTTCCCTTTGCGTCTTTGCGCCTTTGCGTGATACTCCGCGATCCCTGTCAGGAGAGCCGGACCGCTGATGGACGCTGATGGACCACTTTCTGAAAAATCCAGAGGTTCGTATCCGGCAAATGTCGGTTATGAAGGATTTTTGTAAGTACAAGAACGTATCCCATGGATCCTTTTCAATCTTACTTGTCCGGCTGAGACTCGCCGGTTATACTTTTGGTATGAAAACAGCAATTTCAATTCCAGACGAATTGTTCGAGACTGCCGAGCTCCTAGTAGAGAAGCTAAAAATCTCACGCAGTAAACTCTATGCAAGAGCGATTGCAGAGTTTGTTGCGAAGTATGATAACGACTTAGTTACGGAGCAAATGGATCAAGCGCTCCGTGAGATCGAGATCCCTTACGATGAGTTTTCAGATGAGGCCTCGCGAAGAGTACTAACGCGCGAAGAATGGTAGCCCTTCAGTCTGAAGTATGGTGGGTCGACTTGGCCGAGCCGGTTGGTTCGTCTCCGGGTTATCGACGGCCCGTGGTGATACTCCAATCAGACGCGTTGAATCGGAGTCGCTTGTCTACGGTGATTTGCGTCGTACTGACAAGCAACGTGCGATGGGCAGCTGCTCCTGGGAATGTGTTGTTGCTTGCCAAGCACTCAGGTCTTGAGCGTGATTCGGTGGTAAATGTCTCGCAATTGGTGACCATTGATAAGCAGCAATTGGTTGAGCGGGTAGGCAAATTACGGAAACGTCAAATGGAGACCATATTTGCCGGGATCGATCTGGTCATGGGGAGATAGCCATAGAACAGCCAAGCAGCCGTCTTGAACCACAGAGGCACAGAGACCACAGAGGAAGCCCGTTCCTGGTAGTGGATCTTGCTAAAGATCCTGCTTCTTTTCCCTTTGCGTCTTTGCGTGAGACTCGAGGAACCGGGCAACAACCCGGACCGCTGATGAAACAGCCAAGCAGTCTGAAGCGGAGCTTTCTAGTAGATGGTTTTGGTTAAGGCCTGCGTGGGATGGTCCAAGCACTTTCGTGGCGTACCATTCCGATGTGGGGGTAATAACTTTGGGCTTTGGGGGCCGAAAGCAGGATCAGTGTCGTTTCCAAACTTGCTGCCAGGTGCGTGCGCTCGATGAGTTCGCGGCCAATCCCCTTCCGCTGGTACCCGACATCCACTGCCAAATCTGACAAATACGTGCAATAGCAAAAATCGCTGATGGCTCGTGAAACGCCCACGAGCAAACCCGATTCGGCCCTCGCGGTAATCAAGATATCCGCTTTTCTAAGCATCCGTTCGATGCGAATAAGATCCGATACCGGACGACGCTCGGCCAAGGTCGATCGGACCAGACAGTCGACGAACTCCAAAGCCGTCAAATCGGGCTCATTTTCATAGCGAATCATACGGTTTTTCCCATAAAAAACACAGAAGCACCTCGGTCGCCTCGTTTGTCCCTTGTCGACTCGAATTCCCCCGACTAAAACCTTGGAATGTCATCCCACTAAGGACCCATTGCATCAATGATTTTCTGGAAGAAAAAGAAACCGGCCTCGGACGCGACCTCCTCCAATATACCAGAGGACTCTTTGGGCAATCCCCAAGAGCAACTGCAGGAATCGCAACCCCTGAGCGATGCCCCGCTGAGTGATGCCCGGGCGGAATCCAATGCCGCCGATGTTCCGGCCCAAGAAGCGACGACCACCAAGGTGGGTTGGTTCCGAAGGGTGCTTCAGAAAACCAACGACCTGTTCCGAACCGACATCCGTGATTTATGGAAATCAGAAGGGGAGCTTGTCGATGACGAGTTTCTATCCAAGTTGTATGCGATCCTGATTCGGACCGACATGGGTCCTAACATGGCCACGAAGATCAAGGACTCGATTCACGACCAGTATCGGGCCCGCAAGGTTCATCAGGAGGATGTCCTAAAGGTTATCCGAGATCGGATTTCCGAATCGCTCAAGAGCAAGGGTGGGACTTTAAATCTGCCCGACACCAAGCCTGCGGTCATCTTGGTCGTGGGTGTGAATGGATCAGGCAAGACGACTTCGATTGCCAAGCTTGCACATCGCTTAACGAATCAAGGCAAGCGAGTGCTGCTTGCCGC
>Ga0209598_10000819_pt1 | contig 25272 bp, 26 predicted proteins | sample M_140807_EF_Meta_FD_187317 | JGI IMG/M metagenome (GOLD analysis project Ga0209598, IMG submission 187317) | Freshwater microbial communities from Lake Montjoie, Canada to study carbon cycling - M_140807_EF_MetaG (SPAdes) (version 2) | ecosystem: Environmental > Aquatic > Freshwater > Lake...
CGTTCGGGATGTAGCGTAGCCCGGTTATCGCGCCTGGTTTGGGACCAGGAGGTCGCAAGTTCGAATCTTGCCATCCCGACATTACTACCAAAATGACAATCCAAAAACGGGTTGTCATTTTTAGTTTCAGCTAAAACCTTTGCCTGTATGGCGATTTCTCGGAATAAGGTATTAACTCTATTGGTTCGAACTGTGTCATTTTTCTTATCATACAACATTCCTTCCGGAAACACCAAGTATTGTAATTGTTGCTTCTCATAGTAATCTGATGAAATCCACAACTGGCTTATATTTTCAGCGATATTTAAACCTTTTTCAACTGCTTTTTCAAGGTTCGAACTCATCTCGGCATATGTCTTCGTTTCTTTCTTCAATTGAGCGAGTTCATCTCTATATTTTGATGAGAATTTATCGTACTGCTCTTTCGTGATTTCATTCAAAACAAAACGCTCTTCCATTTTATCAATGTTGTTTTGTAATTCGGTTACTCGTTTTTTATTTACCACCTCATCAACTTTGTTATCATCAAAATGCTGTGACAATTTTTGATTCAATATTGTCTTTAATTTTTCCCTTCCCGAATTATCATACTCAAACGATTGAAGTAGTTTTTCGAAATGGCTATTCAATTTTTTTGCTGAAATATTTATATTGGTTCCTGCATCTCTTGTCTTGTAATAAAATAGTTTTTTCTTTTTATTTTGATAGCCGGTAAATGGAGAGTTACTAAACATATCCCTCACAAAAACTTTCAATGGTAATTCATCAACATTTAATTTTTTTGGAACACCGCTGATTGCATTTTGCTTACTGATGTTATTTGCTTTTAAAAAAGTATCATCATTGATTAATGCTGGATGTTTTCCGGGAATTAATTCGCCGGGTAATAATGAACTATACACATACCCACAATAAAATGGATTCGCAAAAATCCAAGCAATGTAACGAAGAGTGACTGCTATTCCTTTCAACGCTAATTTGTCGATTATTTGCTGATTGGTGAATTTACCTGATGCTTTCCATTCAAAGGCTCTGCGAAGCATTTTACCCTCATCATTGACAATGTAGATATGCTTATCTGCTGTTGCATACTTTACCGTATTGGTGTATCCACGAGGTGTGGCATATGGCCAATATCCTTTTTTAATCATCGACTTTGTTCCAGATATACTTTTATCCCGACGCATATCATTATCGAGTTTGCTTAAAAGCATGTAAAGGTTTTCCTGAAAACTTCCTGTGGGTGTAAATGAATCTACTTCTTGGGTGACTGCGATAATCTTGACACCAAGTTTCTTTAAATTCTCCAACAGAAATATTCCATTTGCACCAGAACGCGAAAATCGGTCGTAACTATAAATCAATATTGCAGAAACGGATTTGTCTTTCGCAATATCCGATAACATTCTTTTGAACTCTTTTCGTTCATCCGTTTTCGCAGATTCGTAAGTTCCACCATATCTGTTTTTGATTACTAAGTTGTTTTTTAAGGCATGTTCATCCAATCTTTCGAATTGCCAAGCCAAACTATTACCGTTTACCATTTGGTCTCTTGACGATACCCTATCGTAAGTAAAACAAACATTTCCGTTTCGTGGAGACACTACTTTCGAAACGGGGTTGAGCCTTTTAGCCATTAATTCCTCCAGCGCAGATTTGTTATTCATTCTCATCATCGTAATTTTCTTTTAGTAATAATGCAACGATGATATCTGCAAACGTATCAAGCTGCTCATCAATTGTTGCGATATTTCGGTTATTGTCTAACTCAAATTCTTGTTTTTTCGCATCGGTGGTTTCGTTTTTTATCCGATGTTTTGTTATAGAATCCCTCATTGTTTTTCAATGATTGGGATTGTAAGTGAGTTTGTCTCACATTACGCTCATTTTATAAATACGACTGAGGACTTCAGTACATTTTTTAAAGTTTTACCAATTCAATTTGTTCGAAATATTGGATGTTACCGTCTCTGGTTTTTATGATAACATCCTTGAAATTTCCTTTCTTTCGCAAATCGTAAATTTCTTTTTGCATTTCCGCTAAATCCATATCTTTTTTTATTGAGGCAGTAGCAACACCGTTTTCGCTGATTCGAATCGTCACCTCTTTTACATTGTTATCCAAAAACAAATTCCGTAGTGCATTTACCGATTTTTCGGAAACCATCGCACCTATTTCTGTTTTCGAAAAATACTCGTGAGTACCCGATAATTCCAAAATCACTTTTCGAACATTTACACAGGCAATCGTATTGTCCGATAAAAATGTATGAAGTTTCGGTATTTCTGTCAAGGAATCTCCGATAAGTAAATTCAAATCAATTACATCTATTTTACCATTTGCGGTAATAACAAGTGAATGGTTTGCTCTCGTCATTATTATCGAATACAAATACAACGAAAACAACGATAACTGAATCGATTCAAATGCTTTTATGACTTCATCCGACTTTTCGATTCTATTTACTACGCCTAACTTCTTTTTTAAGTCAACTTCTTCAGTAGGATCATCGACTAATTCATTTGATTTATCGATATACTCTTCGATAAATTTTTTTTTAAAAAACAATTCCTTTAGGATTTTTAATTTTTCGATACTGACACCGATACTTCGATATTCAAGTAAAATTTTTAGCCAACAGGTTTCGATAAAACTGAAACGATTCCAAGATTTATCATCGTGCGGAAATGGTAACAACTCGTGTTGTTTCCAAGCGTAAAGTAACTTTCGGTCGAAGCCGATTCCCATTTCGGTTACTTTGAGTTTTCTTTCAGCCATTTTCATCAAATTTTCGAAAAGTACTTCCGGATTTTCCGTAAGCATTGTTCTCATATTGTCGATTTGGAATGATTCGATTTCCTCCTTAAGTATAGCATGTCCTTTCATATAGACAAATATATAAAAATTAGAACAAAAAATGAAAAAATTATTTATACGAAGTAAATGCGTAAATATGTAGTAAAATGTAGGAATAAGCAGTCACAGAATGTGGAAAAATATTTTTTATTAAGTCTATTGTAATAGACATAATTGTTTTAAATTTACATCTTGAGGTAATAACTAAGAAAAAAATGAAGAATTCAGCAGTTTACATCTGTTTCCTTTAGATATTTTTTTCTATACTACCTCACAGAAAACTGCTGTAAACAAAGAAAAAAAATAGAATATTCAGCAGAAATCACCTGTAAACATTAAATACATATAGACATGGAATCTACAAAAGTGGTATCAATGAGAATAGATCGTAATAAATACGATAAAATTTTGATTATTTGTAACAAAAATAAAATTCCCTTCAGCGAATGGATGGAAGGTCGATTAGCGATTGCAGATAGTAATGACGAAATGATTAGTAAGATTTGTGAGAGAATTGAAGAAGCAATCGACGTTATTGACAATATACCTGCAGCAGCAAAAAGGAGATTGAGAAGTTTGTTGCGGGATTTGGAGGGAAAATAGGATGCATGGATATTGACTGCAATTGGTTTGATTAAAGATAAGGAAGCTACTACGCATTGTTAAGGTAAAAAAATATTAGCCGAACAATTTGGTGCAAAAATAAAAGACAGTCGCTATGCGCAAGAACGAGTTCAAAAAAAATACTCTTAATTGTAGCAATACTTTTGTTGTGTCTAGTTCTTTTTTAACAGCCTATTAAGTAAGCATGCAATGCACAACTTTTATTTACAAATGAAATAACTAACCAATTTCTATTTTCGTTTATTTATTATATATTTATAGATATAAACTAATTGATTCGATATTTTAGAGTTAGACTAAGAATAGGGATACTAACATGACTGAATTAACTGTGATTCAGGATGACGAAGTCATTTTTCAAAAGGCTGAAATATTTTAAGATAAATGAAGAGTTTGATACTAGGTTGAGTATGGATGCAATGAAGTATAGCTACAAACCAAATACAAACCAATTGGATAAAGTAGAGGATTCTGCTATTGATGCTTCAACAGTCGATTATGATAAATATAAAGACATTAAACAGGGACAGCAAGACGGTAATTACCAGTATGATGCCATTGGAAATCTGATTGCAGATGTAAGTGAGGGGATAACAAACATAAATTGGAATGTTTATGGAAAAATACAGGAGATCAATAAAAATGGTAATTTGATCAGTTACACTTACGATGCAAGTGGCAATAGGATAAGTAAAACTGCTGATGGAAAAACAACATGGTATGTAAGAGATGCATCAGGTAATGTGATGAGTGTTTATACAGTAGATGCGGCAGTTAATAATGGGCATTTGACACAAAGCGAAGTGAATTTATATGGTAGTAGTAGGTTAGGTATTTGGAATGCCAATAAGGATATTACCGTTACACCGGATGCGAATTATTTAAGAGGAAGTAAGTCCTATGAGTTGGCGAATCATTTAGGCAATGTTTTGGTTACTATTACGGACAAAAAGCTTCAGCATACTAATGATAATTCAACAATTGACTATTACGAGGCAGATGTTTCTACTGCTTCTGACTACTATCTTGGCGGAATGGAGATGAAGAGTAGAAATTACCAAGCTGGTGCTAGTTCTTACAGATATTCTATTAATGGGCAAGAGGTAGAATCTGATTTAAATAAGAATATTACAACTGCACTTTATTGGGAGTATGATAGTAGGTTATGTAGGAGATATAATATTGACCCATTAGCCCATAAATTCCCTTGGCAATCCTCTTATTGTACATTTGATGACAATCCAATTAGTAAAATAGACCCTGCCGGCAAAAAATCTGAATCTATTCATATTGACCCCAAAGGAAATGTGCTATTAAACAAGAATGACGGAGATAATAGTGTTTTCGTTCATTCAGCTGCCACAAGAAAAAAAGATATAGAGCATGCATATTCAACTTTAGACCATAGTGCAGGAGGAATTAAGATTGGTAAGTTAGGAGGGAATATTAAATCAGGAATAATAAGCCAAATTTTAAAAGAAAATAAGGTTATTGCCAGTTCACTTCCAAATGAATTTGAATGGGTAGCAAGGGTGTTACCAAATAGTGATTGGGATTATAAAAACAATGAGAATACAATTTTTGGTGTTGCATGGGCATTTGATATGGGACAAAAAAGAAATCTGAAAGCTGGGGAGAAAGAAACAAATACTTCATTTACTGATGATGTTTTAAAGGGACATCCAACATGGGCAAGTGCAGCGGATTTTGGTAATTTTAATGCAGGTTACACAGGCATTTATGCAAAAGTTCCTATTTTACACCAATATAAATGGGCAGGTGCCGGAGAGCTAGCAAAAGGACATCTTGACGCAGATAATAGGCTTAACCAATGGATGCAAAACGTAGCTCCGTATGGCGACAATTTAAGGGATTATCATTTCAATAATTTCGGCATGCAGGCTGCATTTAAAGAAATGAGTACAGGATTTTTAAAATTTTAAATATTGTTTAAAATGAAAAAATTCTCAACGCTTGTAATTATGATGTTGTTTTCACTTTTTTTTACAAGTTGTAAAAAATATGAAAGTACCATTGCAATCTGTGATAAAAAACTTTTTGTTGAAATATATAAGAACAAATTTATTGATGTTGCATATGACTATTTAACTGATTCCAGTAATTTTAGAATATATATTGGTAAGTTTGATTACGAGCATGGTTACTATAGATATAATTGTCAAAATGATTCTGTAGAAATTTCTGAAACATTTGAGGGGGAAATAATAAATATCAGGAAATACAGCTTAGTTGATTTGCGTAAGTGAAAAAAAGGTTTTTAAATTTTCCAAAAAAAACACTGAAATAGTTAAGAGTTAATATAACAGAAAAGGATGTTTTTTTTACAATTAATGATTTCGTTTAAATACAATACTGTAAATAATTTTATTGATATCAACTACTATCTTGGCGGAATGGAGATGCCAGAAAGAAAATATTCTTCTACAAGCCATTATAGGTATGGGTTTAATGGGAAGGAGTTAGACAAAGAAGTTTCAGGTACCACTACATACGATTATGGATTTAGGATTTACAGCCCTTCGCTGGGTCGCTTCCTATCTGTTGATCCGTTATTTAAATCGTATCCTTGGAATAGCACCTATGCGTTTGCCGAAAATGACGTAATACGAAGTATTGATTTAGATGGACTTGAAAAATTAATAGTTCATGAAATTTATAATAAATATGGGCAAAGAACGCAAACAGTTTTATCGGGTATAAGAGACAAAGATACAAAGGCTGCGATCAATTTAGATTTAGCTTCAAAAATGGGTATCCCTTTGGCAAAAGATGATGTGTATGTTCTAAGGCATAGGGGGTATGTCAATGGTCAAATATTTTTTGAAGGCAATGCAGGGGCTTTAAATAGTTCAAATATAGCCACAATCAGAAATGCGCCAACCGTTGAGGGAGAAGAAGTAAATGATTTACCACCTGGAACAATGCAGCAGGGAGAAACGACATCAAGAGGCAGATTTTATTTTTCTCCGCCTGTAGATAATAACAATCATGAATTTTTTGAGACTCAATTTAATCAAAGCAATAGCCAACCCATTACAGGAAAGAATAAACTCATGTCAGATTTTGTGAGTGGTACACTAGCAAATGGAAATACTGGTCAAAGTTTTGGTTTGAAAGCAAACGAAACAACATCTCTAATAAGTAGAGACATAGATGGCTACATTTCAGATTTCAAAAAGAACAATGGGGTAAATGTGGCATTTGTTGAAAGCATCAATTTGACAATTCCAAATAATGACAATAGAAAAGAATGGAATACTATAAGCAGAAGTTTGAAAAATAAATATGGTGCGAGTGTTTCAATAAATGTAAATGCCAATATTCAAGAGAGTGATACAGGTGATTACCGGGAGTTCGAACTTTTTGGAGGATTTGAATTCGGAAGATGGATATAAAGTATATTTAAAATTTATCATCATGAATTCAAAAGATCTTATTACAGTAATAATTTTAGGTTTAATTGGTGGTTCGGTAGGCAGATATTTGGTAATGCTTTATTATAAAAAATTTAAAAAATAAATCTTCGGGTTTATTCTTTTTTATATTTTAAATTATAGCAAAAAAGGGAGTACATTCTTTCAGGTGAGAGATTAAGATGTGTGCAAATTAAATTTAAATAGATTAATTTAAAACTTAATAAAGTTGAAAAAAATATTTTTAATAATAATTGTTTTTTTTGCTGCAATTATAAAAAATACAGATGCTCAATCATCTGGTGTTCCAGACACTCTTGCTTATTTACAATCAATTGTAGCCAATAAATCCAAATACATTGGCAAGCCATTTTCTGTATTAATGAAGTGTTTGCAAATACAAATTAAGTTTTTTTCACCAGTGGCAAGTATTAGTTATAATAAGAATTTAGAAACATCTACATTATTTTCATTCATCTTTCCACGAAATTCCGAAGAAATTTATTTGACTTATCCAAGTTTAGAAATTTATTGGAAACCTTATTTGAATGCCGTTCAATCAGAACTTTTATACTCCCAAAGTCGATCAATTGGTTGGTATCCTGCGGTTGAGGGCTTTTATGGAAATGCACTTATTTCAGACATAAAGGTTTTAGAATAATAAATATTCTTCTATTAGAGACAATAGTTGCATGCTATTTCTAATTGTCAATAAAAACAATATCATAATGAAAAAAATATTTTTTCTATTATTTGGAATCATTTTATCAACACAAACATTAAAGGCACAAACCAACTATTTACCATTAGGAACATGGAAGTATATTAATGGAAATGATACGATAGAGATTTATTTAAAATCTACTCAAATTAATTTATCTGATACAAGTTATCCTACATTAATTGGTTTTCATAAATATGTAAAGAATGGACAATTAATAGAAAGTAGTTTAAATTTTGGAAATACAAATTTTGCAGATAAAAAATATAGCATTATTATATACAACGTAAAATCGGCAGATATACGTAATGATGGCGACTTCAAAGACATGTCATTTAATATAAATCGATTAATAATATTAACAAAACTGACTCCAACAACAATGGATGTAAGAATTACATCTCAACAAACAAGAAAAAATACTTCCAGTTCAGATTATACTCTTCCGAGGAATTTTCAATTGGTAAAACAATAGTTATTATTAGAGTAAGCCCATTATCAGAAATATTTGTATAGGTTGAAAGATTGGAAACATGAAGGAACGAAGGCTTGAAATACAAATACACAAAGGCAAAAAGAAAATTCAAAAATGTAAAAAAAAAATATTTATCTATTTGAAATTAAATCAGATTTCACAATTCTAGTAATTGTATATTATTAAAAATTTGAAATTAGTATATTTAAAAAAATAATGAAAAAAATATCAAAATAATTTATTTTTTTATTGTTATGTAAAGTTCAACCTTTTAAGTCTATGAATGAATTTGAAGCAATTGACGACAATTTAAAAAAATTTGCAAAAAAACACAACGCTCAAGTACATACTATGGAATTATGTTTTGATAGTGTTTCAAGTGATGGTAGAGGACTAAGAAAAATTATTTGGGCTGAAAAAAATTTATCTAAGTCCATTCTTATTCTTCCATCAACATCTCCTCACAATGGTTTTGGCTCAAATTTGTGGGATTTTACAATTCATGTATCAGTTGATGACGATCGCCCCGGCGAATTGCCCTTCTGGACAGCAGATTTATTAGTAGGTGTCCCATTACAAGAAATTGAAAGACAAATAGATTACTTACTTATCTCATCTGAAAATACTCTTGCCACTGTCAAATTGGAAGATATGCGCCTTACATGGGGCCACATAGAATGGCCTGATGGCAGAATTGATATGATGTAATTGAAATCCTTTAAGTATCACTTTTAAGCATCCAGTTTCTTACTATTGTAATGGTGCAACGCAGTAGCAACTCGTATATGAATATTGTTATTTTAAAAAATCAAAAAGTCTAAAATACCTTTTTGCATTTGTGATAAAGGTATATTGACATTATCAAATTGTGCTAGCCGATTTAAATAGTTGAAGTTTGTTTTTTTACTCAAAAGTTTTATCTCATATTCTGTACTTCCATTCCGAACCAATATTTTATCAGAATTACCTGTCAAGAAGTTATTTTCAACAGAAATAAGCTCTTTGGTCGAAAAAAGTTTAAGCTTTTTGAAAAGATAGATGCAATACTTTGTATTTCGAATGCTGGTATCACCATTGAATGTTAATGATTCATTTAATTTGAATATTGAATTACCAGTAAACGTTTTTTTAATAAAATTGACCTGAAAACAACCCTTTTGCTTAATTAAATTTTCTTCATCAATATTTTTATTAGTGTTGGAAAATAGAGAATCATATTCAAAAGTGATGTATAAATTACTGTTGACTTCAAAGGAATACAGTGTAAAGTACAAGCATATTTTTTTTGTTGTGTTTAATTCTGCTTTAATTTTCAAATCTTTTGATAATATTGAATCCGGTAGTTCTGACAATTTTGAAGAATAAGTTACTGTATACATCCATTTATTGGCAGTAACATTAGTTTGAGAATAACTATTTTTTGAAATAAATAATAGAAAAATGTAAGCCAGAAAGAATTTTGAATTTATACCCATTTTGTCGTAGAGTTATTTTATTGAAAAAAATTAAGTGAGAATTGAGAGGCTATCTCAATCCTTATTTAAGGATACCTTTCGTTTATCTCCCTAAAAATTACACCCGTGCATTTTTTATTAAGAATGTCATCTTTTAGTTGTTGCGAAACAAAAAAACCAAAACCACCGTATGTTATGTCAAAAACTGAACAAATGCCAAAATCCGCATTATCTTTAAATGCTAATTTTGAAATTCTAATTGACTTTTGAAGGTTAATATCTTGATATAATTTATTACTCTTAATAAGTGTGTTTTTCTTGTCTATAAAATCTGTTATCGTGTTAAATTTTAAAATTTCATAAACAACATCACCCATCATATTTGAAACTTGAAATTCACATTGGGTTATATTCAAGAATGAATGGTCTGTATTGTGTGGGTGTATAACATTTGCCTTTAAACGTGCGTCTGTTTTAGTGAGAATTTCAGTATCAGCAAACTGAACACCAATTATAGGATATAATTCTATGATTTTTCTTAATTTATCTGAAAGGAATAAATCACCTGCACCAAAGCCGACAGACATTAAGTTTGTTAGCCTTGCTCTTTTATGCAGATGGCCTTTTGGAATTATCGTGGAATTATCAATTTGCTTTAAATAATTATTCCACAATTGATTATTGTCGGTGTAATATCCTTCGAATACTGGTTCAATGATTTGTGGAACAAAGCCTACTTCTTTTTCTGCACTATTATACAATCTCCAATATTTCATTACGGTAAAATTATATTATGAATAGATTCATTTGCGTGACTTCTAATCAATAGATTTTTTATGTTTTTTGTATAACTGCTTTGTTGTTTTATCCAGTTCCTTACTATTGTAATAGTGCAACGCAGTAGCCATGAAATAATTCATGCCAGTTAAGCATCCATCACACATTGCGGGAGCGGGCATTTTCTGAATCAACGATATGCCAATTTCATCTGCAACCTTCATTTCTTGAGGTGTAAGACCATCAAAAGGGTTGAGTGCATCTATTTGCTCAATATGTTTGAATATTGATGTATCACGTTCATATGCTTCTTTAAGACTAGAGAAAAACACCCTGTCTTTGAATGCGTGACTCCATGGATTATCGCTACGATTATAATCAAAGTTTTTGTGTATGTTATTAGAACATGAACAAATTACGATCACAATAAAAACAGCTAAATATTTCATCGTACAAAATTTATTTTTAAAATTAATACTTCATCTTATGTAAATCAATCCTCGCAATATTTAATAAACGCCTCGTATTTTATTGTACCGTTCAAGCCTTTCTGAACACTGTTACTTTTCACAAAAATCCATTTGTTTTTTAGTGGATAGAACGCAACTAGTTCAAGATTCTCTGTGAATAAACCCTCTATTCTTCCTCCATATCCAGTGTAAATACGATTTGCACTATCTGAAAAGTGGAACGTTTCTTTCCATTCATATTCTTCATTCATTACGCACTGAAAACTTACATAAATTCCGTTTGGAGGAATTCTTATGTGCAACGAATCAAGATTTAATATTTGCTTTCCTGTTTTTTGAGGGTAATAAAGTAAAGGATTTTCCGTAATAGAATTTCCCGGTAAGGTACTATCTGTTACTTCATAAAAGTTGATAATAATTGGTGCTTTTATCGCAGTTGCAAGTCCGAGATAAGACTTTTCCAGCCAAAAAGAAAAACTATTCAAAATGGCATTTTCTTTTTCGGGATTCAATTTGATTGCAAAAGTAGAAACATTAAATTCTTTATACCACACCAAACCTGCATTGTCTGTTCTAACACCATTTTCTTTAGTTATGAATTTCACAGCATTTTTATTTCTGTATTTATATGAATTCATTTTTTTACAGTTCTGTACCAAAACTGGAGGTAGTATTTCGATAGCTTTTATCAAACGAATGGTTTGATTGGAGTTTGAATTAAAAACAAAAGAATTGGATTTGAAACCAACATAGGAAACTACAATAGAATCTCCATTCTTTGCATTCAATTCAGCTATTCCGTTTGCATTAGCTGATACAATAATTGGATGCGTAAAATTAATTAGTGTTGCGAATGGTAGAACTGCACCATCATCGGCAGAAATGATTTTAAATTGCTGTGCATTTGTTTCGAATGCTAAAAACAAACAAAATGCATTGAGTAAAATTCCTGATACAATTTTATACATAAGTTGAATGATGTTTTACTTCAAAAAATAATCGGCGAAAAAATTTAGGCAATGCTAAACTTTTTACAATTGTAATTACACAATGATTTGTTAATTGAGAGAGCAAAACATGATTCTGGTTGAAAATATGTTTCAAATTGCAACAATTCATAAAGAACAAAAATCGCTAATCAAAAAGAATGCACAACTGAATCACATGGAGAGATAGCGGACAAAGATTGCAAGAGTGACAAGAATAAAAGTTACGACTAGAAAGATGGTTTTTTTATTGAAACTTTCTTTCTTGTAACCAAGAAACATGGAGATAGCTGTGACACCTCCAATGGAGATTAACACGAGCCACTTGGTTGCGTCTGATATATTCCGATTGTTTGCAACAAACATAATATAGGCAGCAACTAACAATAGGGGCAGATATTTTAGATTTTTCATGGCTATTAGTTTTATTTGTTTTTAAAGTTAATATTTTTTTAATTTAAAATATTAGGTTACAGAAATATTTCATATAGCAATTCAATAAAACAAAATACTTTCAAAAAGGGTTTGTATGAATCAGTCAAATTGATGCTACTAAAACTGAATTCACATCCTCCAAAAAGTTCGAACTCCCGGTAATCATCCCGACAAAAAAGAAAAAAACCTCGGCATTTTGCTGAGGTTTTTTTCTTTTAATGAATTTAAGACAATAGATTAAGAATCTTAAAATTGGAATTAAAAAAGTTAATCTTAGTATGTTGACAGTTATGACAATTGCAAAGCTCTTGGTAACATCAACAAAAACGGAACACATCTGTTCCAATAAAGCACATAATAATTAAAGCCAATGGCAATATTTTGATAATATTCAGGACGATTATCCCAATAATATTTTTCAGAATTTATTGACCAAGCGACAACCCCAAGCTTAGACACTAAAAACCATTTTTCTAATAATCTAGCAGAGCGGCCATTGCCATCATTAAACGGGTGTATCATAGCTAGCCACAAGTGTATCATAGAAGCGAAATAAAAAATTTCCTTATGACTAAGCTCTCTTTTCAAAAGTTCATCAATGTCATCAAATAATTTATCAAATTCTTCTTTTAAAAATTCAGGTTCTACTGCTAAATATACCGGCTTTAACGTTTTTGAATCTCTTACTCCCACTTTTTCTTTTCTCAATGCACCTCTTTCTTTTGATGGTAGAAGAGTTTTGGACAAAATAGCATGAGCTTTTAAAAAACTTGTTCTATTTAATTTATTTTCTGAGGCAAATTTATAAGCATCCATGAGTGATTCAATTTCTTGAACTTCTTTTTTCTTAGGAGATGTTGCCTTTCCTCTATTTCTGAAAAAACTGTTCGCATCTAAAGTATTACCCTCAATCTTAGATGAATAGAGTGATGAAGAAATGATATAATATTCAAAATCTTCAAGTGAAAATTGTGTCTTGGTTTTAAATTTATTAGCTACATCAAACCAGTCAACTTTTACCTTAATTGAATATTCATTTAAATATGCAGAAGAAACTAATTTTAAATGTTTTCCCATATTTGTAATATATAAATAATATTGGAATAAAATAACTTACTAAATAAGTTATCAAATATTATGCCAATTAATTTAGTAATTTAAAAATGAAAAATTGACATAATTTCTCCCAAAAAGTTCGAACTCCCGGTAATCGTCCCGACAAAAAAGCCATCAATAAAATATTGATGGCTTTTTATTTTTATCAACAAGCAATTATCTCTCCTGCCACTTTCCTTCTAATCCTATAAAGTCCTCTAAATGATATACTGAATCTGAATAGGCAAAAAGAATTGTTTTATCATTTACGATTGTGTATTTTTTTCTTTTGTCAACACTTAACTTTTGTAATTCAGGAAAGTATTTTAAAGGAATAATAAATAAACGTCCATCTTCCATTGTAATAGTAATCTTACCGGGCTGATTGAAAAGTAACTTTTCAATACACATAGAAGTATTTTTAAGTGTAGTTTTCATATTATGGTATTTATTCTTAAAATAAAATAGAAATAACCATCCATTATTTGGCATGATACTGGTCAAGCGTTTCGCCTATAGTATAGCCACCAATTAACAATGGCAAAGTATCAGAAGTTGATTCAAAAAATGGTATTTCTCCTATTTCTATTCCATGATCGAGTTCGGATTTTGAAAGAAATTGCTTGGCCACGTCAAGGTAGGTGCCATTTAATAAATGCCTGAATTCATGTTGAAAGATCACCGCTGCAAAACCATCTAATCTACCCGTTTGAATATTTCCTTTTTCATCTTTACATGAATATTCTATCCAATCATACGTGGCTACGTTCCCTCTTTTTTCGCCATGGGCACTTAAGCATCCATGCCAGAAATTTTTTCTGTTTTCTGATACTTTGGTAATCATCGGATTGATAAAAATTTGCTTTGGCACCGGTCCTAAAACCTTATACCGTGGATTGTCGGATTTAGCTTCAATAATAAATATTTGAAGTCTTCTGCCTAACTGATTTGCCGCAATCCCGACCCCAGATTTATTTTTCATCACAGAATACATTGTATCTATAAATGCATGCAGGATAGGGGTGTTAAATTCTTCAGTTTTAATTTCTCGAGGCGGCAGATATAATGCGTTCTTGTTTCTTCCTTTTTCATTAGCAGGGATTTGTTGAACCACATTCGATAATTGTTCTGGCATATTTAGCGTTAACGATGCATCCATAGTTTTACAAGATTTTAAACTCATTGAAGTCATTAATGTAGAGATAATTATAAAATTCCTCATGTCTGCCATTTATTAAAAGTAATAAGCATGATTTTAAGATTCAGCAGTTAATTTCGGTATCTAAAATCAGATTTAATTAAGTGCCAAATTACAACTTTACAGAAAACCCAGCAGTAAAATAATCTTGATTATTCATCAACATGCCATACTTTCTTTCAAAAAATGGAGTGGAGGCATTGTAATGTTTGTATTCAATACGAAACAGCGTTTTGTCGGTTATGTTTTTATCGTAGTTTATAGAATAACCGAAAATTGATGATTGCTCATTTATTGGGTTTTTAATTACGATTTGATTTTTATCTGAAAAATACTCGGCACGGGTTGAAAAATGATTCTTTTCATTTGGATTATATCTTACAATAATAATTGGCGCATACCACCAATCCATTTTGTCCAACTGATATTTATCTCTACCAAAATCAAAGCCAGCAATGATTCCAAACTTTTTTGAAATGGCATAATTTAAATAAATATCATTGTAGATTCTAGTTGATTTCAATGAGTCTGATAAACATTGTCCAATATAATTGCTATAGTTTATTGTAAAGCGATCGTTGGGTGTGTAAGTATATTGTAGACCAAAGGAAGGCCGAGAAATATCTGCAGGTTTAATGATTTTTTGCCAACCATTTAAATAAAATAAAGCAAGGGTTGATTTTTTGTTTTTCGAACTATGGGATAATTTTACACCTGCTTCGTAATAAGGAGAATTTTCAGAAACGATTGACCTCGTTGCACTCCAACAATCATTCGCCAAAGGGGTTTCAAACCCAATGTGAGAAGGAAAAACGCCAGCATCAAGCCAGATATTATGCTTCTTTAAAATCAACGTTCCAAAATTAGCTTCATAAATAAATTGAGCCCAATTGGGTTCGCCACTGTAATTAAATTGTGCATAATCACCAAACATAATTCCAATTTTCGCCCTTGTTTTTTCTTCTTTATATGTTGCGTTTACTATCGCTATATTTATAGCAAATTGGTTGTTTCGCTTGTGATTAAATAAAAAATCGGACTTCAGATCTGTTGTATTTTTTGAATAGGCATAATACACTTCTGCATATCCGCCAAATTGAATGGTACTTTCTTTTGTTGTAGTATCAATATTTTGCTGAGCAAATAATTGAAAGGTTTGCAAAAGCAGAATTGAAAAAGAAATTTCTTTGAGCATGTGGATTTTAATTGAAGTAGTATGATTTAATCGAATTATAATTTAAAAGAATTTATTTTTAGCGCATCTTTTTTCTTGTTATTGAGTTTAATGGAATTGCTGATTTTAATTTTATTTAGTTAAAATTAAAACATCATTAACATTTTAAATCTAAATTCAATAGTTTTGATTTTATTTGAATCTTTATTTTCGTGTTTAAATTACCTTTTATGAAAAAGAATGTTGGCTTGTTATTAATATTAGTGGTGCTTTTTTCTTCTTGTAGAGTATTATTTACAGAGCAATTAAGACAAAAAGCAGAAAAACAAAGTATTGATTTAACCAAGATTCAGTTTTATAACTCAGATAAAATTGTTTTGTCTAGAACTTTGGCATCTTCTGAAGTGAGTTTAGCTTCAGGTAAAGTTACTTTTCAAAACGGGGTATACACTGAAATTATCAAAATCAAAAAAAATACAAGAGGTAAATGTGATATGGTAGGGTCTAATATTTTAAACATAAGTTTTGAAGTAGGCAACAATAGAAGTTTAGTTTTTGAAAATAATTTCAACAACTATCAATTAAAACCCACCAATTGTAAAATTGTAAAAAGAACTACTACTGCTTTAAATGTAGATAGAGTAAAGGGGGATCCTTTAACTCAAACCGTAGTTAAAAATGTGAATGAATGTACCTTGAATTATGAAGGGAAAGTATATCAAACAGAGTTACCCACAATGCCTAAATTACTCATTAAAAAAAGGCAAATCAATAAAAACAAAACCAGTGTAAGAACGGCAAAAGGGGTGAAGGTTTATTAGGAAATTATTTCTTTTTTACAGTTACATTTTCAATACTGGTGCCTGTTGGTCCTATTATTTTTACCGTATAATCTCCATTGTATAATGCTTGTGTATCGAAATAGGCAAGTGTGCTTCCTTGGTATAATGTTGTTTCTTGAATGAATTTCCCATTTTGATCAATTAATTGAATGGTCAGATTTTCTTTATTTAAGTGAATACTTTGTATCACAATCAACTCACTTTTTTCAGCATAAAATATTTTGACTGTATTTTCAGGTTGTGGGTATTTTTTTGTAATAATATTTTTTGTAGAATCGATGAAGGTGCTATCCAGTTTAGACTGCGCATAGTTTATATTGTAGACCAATGTGAAAATAATTATTGAGATCAGTTTTTTCATTTACTGTTTTTATTGTCAAAATTGGGATGCCTATTTTTCTAACTCACAGCACCCACTTTTTTACTTTTTACTTTTAAATTTTCACTTGTTAAATCATCAACAAACCCGCCTTATGCAATTGATTCACGGGTTTGTTATCCCAAAACAATTCAAAATCTTCTAACCCAGCAGCTTCGTAATTTTCTATGACTTGTTGCATATTCATTTTATTGCATTTTTTCAATTTTGTCAATAAATCGTGTAACCAAACGCCTTGATCCTTATCAATACGAATGTTTATGGTGGTTGATTTTGTTTCAAAGGTAATAGATGCCAACTCCCATTGATTGCCTTTTTTTGATTTGGTGATTATTTCAATTGTTGGAATATTTCCTAAAAATATCAATTGTGTAGTAGGTTTGTAATTTTGTAATGAATCATCTGAAAGTACATTGGATATAAAATTTAGATCAACGCTTGTTTTCGGAACCTTCATCTCAAACCATTTAAACAAAGGCTCATCAATACCTACACCATGCATATAATTCAACAATGATTTTTTTAGGCCATAGCTAAAGCTTTCATGATCAGTTCCAGTAGAATCAATATGTTCAACGTCGTTATCTGCAAATGTGATTTCGACTTCTTTTGCTTTTTTTACACCAAATTTTTCAGGGTTTAATCCAACCGGACTATGTGCCGTCATGGCAAATTGATGCCAGAATGCAGATTGCAAAACGCCTGTTTTAAATAACTGCCTTACCATTTCCATACTATCAATAGTTTCTTGTGCCGTTTGTGTAGGAAATCCATACATCAAATAAGCATGTACCATTATGCCAGCTTCTGTAAAATGTCGATTTACTTTGGCTACTTGCTCCACGGTTATGCCTTTGTTTATCAATGCCAACAATCGATCACTAGCCACTTCAAGTCCTCCGGATACGCCAATGCATCCACTTTCTTTAAGCAAAACACATAAATCTCTGGTGAAACTTTTTTCAAAACGTATGTTTGTCCACCAGCTAACCACTAATTTTCGCTCAATGATTTCTAATGCCAATGCACGCATTAGAGCTGGAGGAGCAGCCTCATCTACAAAATGGAATCCGGTTTCACCAGTTTGTGCTATAAGTTCTTCCATGCGGTCGCAAATCAAACTGGCTGTAATGGGTTCATATAATTTGATATAATCTAAACTCACATCACAGAAAGTGCATTTACCCCAATAACATCCATGCGCCATCGTTAGTTTATTCCATCTGCCATTGCTCCATAAACTATGCATTGGATTAATGATTTCAATGGCTTGGATATATTTATCAAGCAGTAAATCTGAATAATCTGGCGTACCAACTTGCCCTTGTTTGTAATCAACACAAGAAGCATTATTGATGTACGTTAGTTCATTATCTTTTATAGCGTATGTTCTTTTTAAGTCTTTAATTTCAATTTTACCATCTAGAAATAACAACAAATTTTCAATAGGTGCTTCGCCATCATCTAAAGTGATAAAATCAAGATATTCAAATACGCGTTTGTCTTTCAAACTTCTAAGTTCTGTGTTCGGAAATCCACCACCCATACATATTTTAATATCTGGAAAATGTCTTTTTACATGCTGTGCAATTCGAAAAGCTGCATATAAATTTCCCGGAAACGGAACCGATAAAGCAATGAATTTCGGTTTGATTTCATGAAGCTTTTTTTCTAAAAGTTCAATCAAAATTTCATCTACAAAACTGAATGGTTGTTGTAACGCGGTATGTAATTCATCAAAACTATTGGCGCTTCTACCCAATCTTTCTGCATATCGGCTAAATCCAAAATGATCATCAACACATTCTTTTATTAAATCGCTCAAATCCTCGAGATACATGGTGGCCAAGTATTTTGCTCGATCATGTATACCCATTGTGCCAAAAGCCCAAGTTAAATCATCAAGCTGCGAAAAGCGACTTGCCTCTGGCAGAAAATTTCGCGTAGAAATCTGATGCGCTAATGAGTTTTGTTTTCCTTGTAAAAAAGAAATTACGCCATCAATTGTATTGATATATGCTGATTGTAAACGAATGATTCTTTTAGCGTTTTCTGATAGGTTTGTCCATTTTTCGCTTTCTTCTGAGGGACAAGCTTTAAATATATTTTCTAGTCCAGAAATGGAAAAGATTTTCAACGTGACTTCAATACCTAAATCGCTTTGAAAAGCGTTAATTCCTTTGGTATTAAAAAATCCTTTCAAATAAGCCGTTGCCGGATACGGGGTATTCAGCTGTGTAAATGGTGGCGTTATTAAATAAATGTTTGAGCTCAATGATTATTTTTAATACACGAAATTATTTTTTATTATCTGAAATGCAATAAGTTATAGAGGAATAAAATCAAATTCGAGTTAAATACTGATATTTGCGGTTAATTAATTTTATTTAAAATGATATTAGGGAAAAAATTGGTTATTGTACTTCCGGCATACAATGCGTCTAAAACCATTGAGCAAACCTATAATGAAATACCATTTGATATTGTTGATGACATCATATTGGTTGATGACAATAGTAAAGACAATACCGCTGAGGTTGCGGCTTCTTTAGGAATTAAACACATCATAATTCATCCTAAAAATAGAGGTTATGGTGGCAATCAAAAGTCGTGTTACAATAAAGCGCTTGAAATAAATGCCGACATTGTAATCATGCTTCATCCAGATTATCAGTATACGCCAAAGCTGATTCATAGTATGGCTTTCTTAATTGCCAATGATGTTTATCCCGTTGCTTTTGGCTCCCGTATTTTAAGTAAAGGTGCACTTAATGGCGGCATGCCCATGTATAAATACATTGCCAATCGAATTTTAACTTCCTTCCAAAATATTTTACTCAACCAAAAATTATCGGAATACCATACCGGATATCGTGCTTTTTCTTCGAAAGTACTTACCAGCATTTCATATAATTTAAACTCAGATGATTTTGTTTTTGACAATCAAATGATTGCGCAAATATTCGATAAGAATTTCGAAATTGGTGAGATTACTTGTCCTACAAAATATTTTCCAGAAGCTTCTTCCATCAATCTAAAACGCAGTGTGATATATGGATTGGGCGTTTTGAAAGTTTGCTTTCAATATCGTTTACACAAATGGGGTATTGTTAAGCCAGCCTATTTAAGGTAAAGGACTTCTTTTGTAAAAATAAAACCCATTTTTATTGTACAGGAATTGAGCATCTTTAATCTCTGATTCAAAATCGTTTTTACCATTTACCTTGCAAGAAATATAAACGGGCTTATCAATTTTGCCTTTTAGTAACCAGGTTTCATCCGTGTAATTTTTATTGGCTTGTGGCGTAACCTCGCCATAAAAATAATTGCCATAAGATTTATAATGGTAGGTTATTTTGTACGCATCTTCTTTACTGTGGCTTTGCCAAAATTCAATGTTTGCTCGTTGGCTAATGGATTCAATTCTATTAATAAAAAAGAACAAACCACCTTGAATAAAAATTAGACTGCCTAAAAAAAGCGCAATAAATGCATGTTTATTTTTTTGTTTCTTAAAATAATAAAAACAAGCAATAGTGCAAATCAACACGACGATACCGGGAAGCATTTCAAGTCCGGTCCAAGTTACACTTGCTTGAATATTCTCCACTGCAAAAGGATCTTTACTCAATAACGGCTTTAAAAGCTCTTTATTCTTTCCGAAGAAAACCAAAGCAAATGGCGCAATCACAAATGGAATTGAAGAAATTATCAACAGAATTTTCGTGCGTAAATTAAAAGCTGATTTTTGATTTTGGATGTTGTAAATACTCAATGCGGCAATAAAACTCATTGGATAATAACACAGTGAAGAATAATGAACAATCTTGGTTTGCACTACTGAAAATAAGATCAATACCACCCAAAATAAAGTAACCATCCATTTTCTAAAATCATGCAATCCAACATTTTCATTTTCATTTTTTTTAATTAACCCATCAATAAAAAATGCTGAAATTGGAAAGCATCCAAAGAATAAAACGATAAAATGATAAAAAAAGAAACCGCCATGTCCGGCATCTTTTGTGGTTAAGAGTTCCCACTGTCTGATGGTAAATTCTTTTATAAATTGATCGCCGTTTTGTACATAATCAATAGTAAGCCAAGTTCCAGTTGATACAATGGTGATTAATATGAAAAGTATAATTTGTTTGAAACTAAAGAAGTTTTTAAAACGACTACTTGTAAAATATACAAATCCGGTTAGGCCTAGAATGATGATAGACGCTGGGCCTTTTGTAAGTATGGATAATCCAGTAGAAACGCCTGCAATCAGTAACCATTTAAAAGATGCGCCATTGTTCAATTTGTTTTCTCGTGCTTTTATCAATCCAAATAATCCAACTACGATAAAAAAATTAAACCATGGATCGATGATTCCAGATTTAAAATATAAGTGTGGGAGAATTGTACATCCATAAGCAATTGCCCAAATTAAACCAAAGCGGTTATTCTTTAGTCTACTGCCCATATAGTATAATAATGGTAAAATGATGATTCCTAAAATGGCATTGGGTAATCGAGAAGAAAATTCATTTATACCAAAAATGTTCATACAAATGGCCTGAAGCCAAAAGAAAAAAGGCGGCTTTTCGGTAAACAATTCAAAGTTCATTTTGGGATGAAAATAATCGTTGGAAACCAGCATTTCTCTGGCTATTTCAGCAAAATTAATTTCGTCCCAATCGAATAAATGGGCGTTGCCTAAAAAAGGTAAAAAGCAAACAGCAGAAAATATAACAAGAAACAGCAGATGTTTATTTGTGGTATTTTTTTGACTTTCCATTAAATGACTTTATTTTAAATTAATTTCAAAGGTAAATGCAATAACTTTAATATTTTTTATATAATCAACCCACTAACATTCAAATTATGCGTTTTTTAAAATCATCTCTGCTTCTATTATTTTGTATTTTTTCTACACAAACATTTTCACAATCTAAATCCAAAAAACCGAATATCATTTACATACTTGCTGATGATTTAGGCATCGGTGATGTGAGTTGCTATGGTTCTGATAGTAATTACACGCCTATAATTGACAAGTTGGCAAAAGAGGGTATTCGATTTAATAATGGGTATACTGCTCCATTGTGTGGTCCTTCAAGGGCTTTAATCTTAACCGGTCGTTATGCATTTAGAACAGGGGCGGTGAATCAAGATATGTGTTTAAATGTACTTCCTCAAAATGAAATACTCATTCCAAGTGTATTAAAAACGGCTGGTTATACCACCTCAATGGTTGGCAAATGGGGACAGCTTCCATTACAACCTACTGATTTTGGGTTTGATGATTATATAAGATTCAAAGGAAGTGGCATTTACTGGAAAAAAGGAAATGCTAAAGCAGAAATGTACACTGAAAATGGAGTAGATAAACCATTGGGTGAAAATTATATGCCCGACTTAATGCATGAACACATGGTAAATTTCATTTCAAACAACAAGAAAAAGCCATTTTTTCTGTATTACTCACTAGTACAAGTACATGCAAAAATTCAACCTACACCTGATAGCAAAACAGGAAGCGATCTTTATGCAGATAATTTAGCTTACATGGATAAATTGGTTGGAAATCTTCTGAACCTTTTAGATAGTTTGAAATTAAGTGAAAATACTTTTATTTATTTCATGGGTGATAATGGAACTGCAAGTCAATATGCAGCAAGGGGGACGATAAATGGCAAACCACTTTCTGGGAAAAAAGGCTCGATGTTGGAATGTGGTGCTTTAGTTCCAAATATTGCATATTGGCCGAAAGTAATTGCACCAGGTCAGGTAACCAACACATTAATGGATGCAAGTGATTTGTTGCCAACTTTTGCTGATATTGCTGGTGCCAAATTGCCTACTAAAAATGTATTAGATGGTAGAAGTTTCTTGCCACAGTTGTTGGGTAAAAAAGGAAATCCCCGCGATTGGATTTTTATCGAATTAGGGAACAAATGGTACGTAAGAGATGCTAAATGGAAATTGAACAGAGCCGATGAATTATATGATATGAGCAATGCACCTTTTGAAGAAAAATTGATATTAGCTTCTAATGATAATGCGGAATCTGCAGCGGCTAGAAAAAAGCTAACTGAAATTCTTGCTCAATTAAATCCTGCTGGGGGCATTTTGGATGAAGGTGATGGAAGTGGCAGACATGGCAATAAAAAAGACAAAAAAGAAAAGAAAGAAAAATCGGAGAAAAAAGAGAAAAAAGAGGAGGAGACAGAATAAACGAATTAACAAGTTTTTTGTATTCAATCAAATAACTTTGACGAATTCAATTTATTTATTATGACCAAACTAATTTACCAAAACGCATTCCTGTATGTTGCTTTCCTTGCTTTATCACTAATTGCTTGTGGACAAAAAAAAGAAAATAAAACGCCTCAAAATCAGGACAGCAGCACTGTAACCATCTTTAAAACACCTGATGAGTGGAAGAAAATATTAAACAAAGATCAATTTGGTGTATTAAGAAATAAAGAAACAGAAGCGCCTTACACTGGAAAATTATTGTATAATAAGGAGCAAGGTGTTTACAAATGTGCGGGTTGCGGCAGCGAATTGTTTACCGATGAAATGAAATTCGATTCACATTGCGGTTGGCCAAGTTTTGATAAAGAAATTGCAGGAGGAAAAATAAAAAAAGTTGAGGATCATTCTAATGGCATGAATCGCACTGAAATTGTATGTGCGAAATGTGGTGGGCATTTAGGGCATTTGTTTGATGATGGACCAACTGCAACGGGTATGCGCTATTGTGTGAATTCGTTATCGCTGAATTTTGAAAAAACTGAAAAAGTTGTACAACAACAATATGATACCATAACCCTTGGAGGCGGTTGCTACTGGTGTGTAGAAGCAATTTATGAAATGCTAGATGGTGTAAAATCTGTAGAGTCGGGGTTTTCTGGTGGAAAAGTAGCAAATCCAAGCTATCGTGAAGTTTGCATGGGTACTACCGGACATGCTGAAGTAGTACAAATCGTTTTCGACACAAAGAAAACCTCGCTTGATGAAATATTAAAAGTTTTTTTTACTGTTCATGACCCAACAACATTAAACAGACAAAGTGCTGATGTGGGCGAACAATATCGTTCTGTAATTTTATATAGAAATGCTGCTCAACAAAAAACAGCAACAGATATCATCAATCAACTAAATAAAGAAAAAGTGTATGACCAACCAGTAGTTACTGCTGTTCAGCCTTTTAAAGTTTTTTATAAAGCAGAGGATGATCATCAGGATTACTACAACGCCAATAAATCGAATGGGTATTGTAAAATGGTGATTCAGCCAAAAATTGAAAAGTTTGAAAAATTATTTAAAGATAGACTCAAGAAAAATTAATAGTATTGTCAAATGATGAAGCGTATTTTACTTTTATTGTGTATTTTTTGCGCTTGTCTTAATGTGGCTATATCCCAAACGGTTCAGCCAATTCGCTTGTCATTTGTGCCTAAAATAAATGGCTCACCAATTCTATTAAATCAACATTATTTTTCTACCGAATTAATCGACAGCATTTCGATAACTAAATTAAAATTTTATATTTCCAACATCGTTATGCTCAACAAAGAAAAGGTTGTTTATAAAAATACTGGTGGGGTGTATTTATTAAATGCGGAAGACAGTTTGAATCTTCAATTTGATGTTCCACAAAATCTTCAATTTAATCGAATTCAATTTGGACTTGGCATTGATAGTGTTGCCAATACATCAGGTGCTTTAGATGGCGCTTTAGATCCTTTAATGGGGATGTATTGGACTTGGCAAAGTGGATATATTAATTTTAAGATGGAAGGATTTGTAGGCAATTTGGAACAAGAAGACAAAAAGTTTGAATATCATTTAGGCGGTTATTCTGATAAAAATAATGCGTATCAATTGGTTGATTTATCTATTCAGTCTTTATCGGAGAATTTACAATTTCAAATGCCTATAGATATAATATTTAAAAGTATTTTCTCTGAAAAAAAATACAATATTATGTCTCCAAGTACTTCAGCTGTTTCGCTCTCAAAAAAAATTGCTCAATCAATTCTTGTTAAATGAGTAAGAAGCAACTAGGTTTTATTTCCTTGTTTTTTTTATTCTTCACCATGGGTTTTGTGTTGATTGACCTTCCTGTTTTTAAAGTGCCTATTGGGTGGCCAAAACCTGTTTATGATTTTAAAAAGAATAAATTCTCCAATGAGAAAATCATGTTGGGTAGGGTATTATTTTATGATCCCATTTTATCAAAAGACAATACGATTTCTTGCGCCAGTTGTCACTCACCTTATAATGCATTTGCACATACTGATCATGCGTTAAGTCATGGAATAGGCGACAGTATTGGCTTTAGAAATGCACCA
>Ga0209598_10000820_pt1 | contig 25254 bp, 10 predicted proteins | sample M_140807_EF_Meta_FD_187317 | JGI IMG/M metagenome (GOLD analysis project Ga0209598, IMG submission 187317) | Freshwater microbial communities from Lake Montjoie, Canada to study carbon cycling - M_140807_EF_MetaG (SPAdes) (version 2) | ecosystem: Environmental > Aquatic > Freshwater > Lake...
TTGTTGGGAACGATGGCAGGCTTCTTGTCGAGTCCCTGCTTGCCCAACGCGCGGTAGTAGGCACGGATCGCATCCCCGAACTCGGGGTCCAGGAACTCTCGCTTCCCTTCAATCACCTGCTCGGCCCGCTGCTCTCGCAACTTGCCCCACTCCATCCCCTTATCGAGCATCACGTTTGGCAAAGCCGAATTACCTACCGGCTGATTCTCGGTTCGACCCGTATCATCAGGCTCCGAGGCGTCTTGGCTCGACTGCTTCTTGGCATTCTGACCCCGCTGCTTGGCCGCATTGCGATTGGCCAATCGTTGGCTCTGTAGCTGGGAGGCGATCTGATTGGCCGCGTCGGCAAGCGCCTTCTGAGATCCACTCTTCGATGGGGAGTTGCTCTGCTGTGAACTGTTCTGTGAATTCTGCTGTGAATTCGCTTGATCGGATGCACTCTGATCGGCCGCGGGTTCGGTATTGCTCTTCCCCTCCGCATTGGCTTGTGCATCTTGCGACTGTTGATTGCCCGTGTTCTCGGAGTTCGCTTCTTGCGAACCTTCGGAATCGGCTAACTGCTGGTCGAGCGCATCGAGCATCCTCGCGAGCTCCTTAGCCGACTGAGGAATCGCCTGACTCCTGGGGGTATTCCCTGGATTATTAGCTTGGTTGCCCTGTGGTTGGTTGCCTTGTGGTTGGTTGCTCTGATTGGGTTCTTGGGCCATCGCCGAGGAGAGTCCTGCAAGTTCGTTGGCTTGCTGAGTCAAGCTCTGCTGGGCTTGATTCAGGGCGGCCAAGGGGGCTTCTGCATTCGGGGCTCGCTGCGGCTGTGGTGATCCGTTCTGACGTGCTTGCTGCAATTGGTTGTTCATCTGCTCTTTGGCTTGCTGTGCAGCTCGATCGATCTGCTCGGAGGCTCGGTCGACATCCCCCTTGACCTTTTGCTCGACTTGTTTGGCCTGCTGTGTGAGCTGTTCTTTCCCTTTGAGATTGTTGAGTCTTTCCTCATGCCGAGCGCTGCGAGCAAGTTGCTCGGCGACCTGATCGACGGTTCCTTCGACGTTTTGCTGAACCGGCTCGCCTTGGGCGAGAGCCTCGGCCGTTGGGGTTCTTTGGGGTGGCTGGTTGACTTGGCCTTGCAAGCCTTGCAACTGGTTCTGCAGTTGATCGAGCTGTTCTTTGGCGGAGTTGATCTGTTCGCGGGCTAGGGCAGCCATCGGATTGGGTGTATCGAGATTTGCCCGTTGGGCTTGCTCGGTCCGCTGCTCGGTCTGCTTGGCATTGTTGGCGATCTCCTTTGCGGACTCTGCAAGCTGCTTCGCGGAATTGGACTTCTGTGTCGCTTGGAATACCTCTCGGGTTTTTTGATCCACTTGAGCTTGCAAGCCTGCATCGTCGGGTTTCTTTTGGAGGGCTTCCATCGTCTTGGCCCGCTCGGTGTTCTTTTGCTGGAGTTCCCGATCGCGATTCTCGGATTCCTTGGCAAGCTGGCCGGCAACCTGTTCGCGACGAGTTGCCATGTCCTTGGCCTGTCGAATCTGCTGATCTCGCATCAACGACTGGGAGGACTGTGCTTCGGTCAGTTGAGCTTGCCTCTGCTTGTCCTCTTTGAAGTTGTTCTGATCGACGAGCTGATTGAGGTTTGGATTCATCGCGCCGAGCTGCTGCTGTGCCTTTTGCACTTCTTTCATGAGCTGATCGGTTTTCTCCTGGATCGACTTTTGCGAAGCGTTTGGATCGGCGCTTTGCGCTTGCCGTGCCGCAGCGAGCAGCGATTCGGTGACCTGCGAGACATCTTTGCGGAGTTCCTGTTGATTGATCCGCTGGATTGGGGTCTGGGCTTTGTTCAAGAAGTTAGCGGCAAGGCTTTCTGCATTTTGTGCGAGAGCTTTGAGCTGTTGGGCTTGGACCGCCTTGGCATCCATGGTCTGAGCGTCGGAGTTTTCAAGTTGTTGAGCCAAGTTGGATTCGCGTTGGGAGGCGTTTTGAAGCTCTGCTGCCGCATCGCGAACGTTCTCTTTGGAGATATCCGAGAGCTCATTTTTCATTGGCTGATTGCGACGAAGCTCCGCTTCCAGGAGCTTGAGCAATTCCTCAGGGGAGTTTTTGGCTAGCTCGTTGAGTTGGTCTGCTTGCTGATAGTTATCGAGCAACTCTTTGGCCTGCGCCAGAGGATCGTTTTTCTGTTGGTTTTGCCTGTCTTGAGATTGCGGTTCGCTATTTGGATTGGACATCGCATCGGCTTGTTTTTGCTGCATCTGTGAACGAGATGCTTCGGCTGCTGCAAGGTTGCTTGGTTGAGGATTGGCGAGTGCCTCTTCGACTCGTTCAAAGTGCTTGGCGATCGTCTCAAAGGTCTCGGCGGCTTGCTGTTGTTTTTGAGCTGCCTCTTGGGCTGCTTGGGCAACCTCCTTGGCATCTTGTGCATTTTGCTGCGCGTCGAGGAGCTTTTGGTTGGCCTGAGCCATTGGTTCCTGTACGGCATCGATCATGTTCAATGCGCGATCGGAATCTTTGGCGGCTTGCAGTTGTGTCGAATTGAGGATGTCTTGTTTGGTTGCCAGCTCCAAGAGAGCTTCTTGCAAGCGCTCGATGCTCTGTTGGACTTGCTCTTGCTGTTTGGCATTTTCCTGTGCTGGAGTTTCTGGGTTTTCTGTTTTCTGTTCGAGTTCTTTGGTTTTTTGGGCGGCGAGTTGAGCAAGTTGCGAAACCGTTGGCGAAAAACGCGCAAGCAACTTTCTAGCTGCATCGATCGTCGGCTGGGCTTCGAGGGCAATCGCATCGAATTGACCGAGCAGTTCTTGGAGTTCGGGTGCTGTATTGAGCATCGTCTCGTTGTTAGCCGAGCGCCTTGGTTCAAGCTTTTGTCGGATAGCGTTGGCGTTTGGTCCCCACCGCAGCGCATTGATTTTGTCGGCGACTGGAGCAGGAAAACCGGATTCCTTCATCCATGCATGGGTCAGATCGAAGCGATGGTTCATGCTGTCCCATTGGCGCAGGTGACTGAGTCGTCCCTCGGCGCTCCGCCAATCGTATTGTTCCTGACGTCGAAGGGTATCGAGGACCGATCGCATGTCCTGAAGCTCATGCGCCGATTCCAGGACTCGATAGGCCTGGGCGATCGACTTTAGATCGACTCGCGTCTGAGTCCATTCGGGGGTCCCAGTCGGCAGATCCAACCACGACTCCATGACGGTGGTCCAAGCCCTGCTTGCCAGCCCCATGTCGCTCGGAAAAAGCGGATCGACTGGTTTTCGTTGCAAGTGAAAGTCACGTCGATCGGTGATCTGGTCGGAGCCTGGCAGAGTGTGCATCGTCATTTCATCGAGCGTTGCCGAGCGAAGTCGTCCGAGGACTTCGCTATCGAGACTCGTATCGCTGGCCCACTCGGCACTTCGGGATAGCGTATCGAGACTTCGCAGGAGCGAGTTGCCTACGCCTGCGCCACGGTTGATCAGATCGCGGCGCACATCGGATATGTTCCACAGCAGACCACCGTCGAGGTTAAAAGCCCAATGCTGACCTTGGAGTTCGTTGTACGATCGCTCGATGCGTTGTCGGAGTTGTGCTAGGGCTTGTGGGGTGGGCTCGGCTTGTGCAAGGTCGCGGATCTCCTGACGGCTCTGTTCTAGGAAACGCATCAAGTTCTTGGACTGATCCCGAAGATTCTGTGCCAGATAGGAGTCCATCTTTGAGCCAAGCTGCAATGCTCCGTCGAAGTACTGGTCGGCGATCGTCTGGGTCCGAGCAAGTGCGGCGAAATCGAGTTTGTCGGCCTTGTCGAGCTGCTTGCGCTGATGGTCCTTGAGCACCATCAGATCCTTGGTTATGGCGGTGAGATATTCGTGGCCAAGGAGTTGTCGATAGATCTCGCTGAGTCGGGCGGTGGTTCCTTCGGCATCATCCAAGGCTGCGATCGAACGATCGATCTGCTGCTGGAGTAGCTGGGCGAGTTTGTCAGGGACAACTTCCCCTTTGCCAGCGACATCGATGGGAGTCCAAGCTTCGAGGTTTGCCGCCAAGGCGACCGAGGTGGCATGCTCACGTTCCAATTTCGAGACTAGGCGAAGCACGAACTCGGTCTCGCTTTGATCCAGGGGCCGTGGCAATTTGCCAACTAGTTGGGTCGCTAGTGCGCGGATGCGAACCGTCGATTTCATCCAATCTTTCGCAAACTGCTCGACTTCACCGGAGATGTTTCGACGGGTCGGAGCGTCTAGCTTGGGATCTTTCAGTTGCAGCATCTTGGGCCGCAGATCGGCTCGCTGGGTGCGGATCAAATCGGCGAGTTTCTGCAACTCCGGGCCGAGCACTGAGCGGAGGTACAACGCCTGATGGCGATTGCGATCGAAGTCTTCCGATGCCAAGCTCAGTTGGATCGGGATCGAATAGCTGACATGACCTCCAGAATCGCTAGCGGCCAATCGGATGCTAACGACATCCCCTGAGCTGAGCGATTCGGAGAGAAGATCCCAGGTCCAGGTCGCAGTGGATCGTGTGGGCTGAGCGACTCCATCGAGCGGAGTCCAGGTGACTAGCCCGCTTAGGAAGTTTGCTTGCTGGGCACTTGCCTTGGTCGTCTCTGCGGGGATATCGAGGGCTTTATAGGGTTGTCGGTTGATGGAGATCTCCTGCCGCAAGGTAGCGTTGGGCAGATCGTCGGCCAGTGCTGCAGCGAGTTTGACCAATTCGTGGGGCGAAACGATCCACATCTGGTTCGGGCTGGGCATAGCCTCCATAAGGGTCTGATCAGCGACCATCCAAGAGACGCTTGGCGATTGGTCTTCGATCACATCGATCTCGTAGAATGGACTGAAGGTGTTTTCGATGGGTGCATCGGCGCCTGAAACCTCTGCGGCAAGTTTCACCTGGTAGCGAGCATCTCGCTCGGCGGGCCAATCGGCGCTCCATCGTTTGGTCTGGGAGTCGTATTCCAGAGGCACAGAGCGTTTCTCGCCCGAGTCTAGATCATCGATGCTCAGGCGTGCAGAGGTTAGGGGCATCGACGGTTCGATAGCGAGTTTAATCTTTGAACCTGTGAGCAATCGGGCATCCCCTCGGTCGCTCGAACGCGTCGCGGTGGCTACCTTGGTGTATTCCGGATACTCGATGGTCTGATGGAACTGCACCACCTTGGGTCGGGGTGTCGTGTATAGCTTGCGGTAGGAGCTGATTGCATCCCCTGTGACGAATCGATACTCGATGGCATCGTTGCCAACGGCCACGGCGGTCGAATACATCAGAGGCTCGTGCTGCAGGAGAGTCATCGGGACTCGCTCTGGAGTTGCATAGCGTCCTTTGGAGGCTAAGCGTGTTTCGAGATAAGCGTCCTCGGTGGCAGCTCCTTGGATTTCGATTTCGAAGGAAACGCTTTGGTTCTCCGGCACGGTGGCTCCATCGCGAACTGGTGCCAGGACCACGATCTTGGACTTTGACGGACGTTGGATGTCCATGAAGGGGATGAACGCTCGGGCGAACCTCGAGGGCATTTCCAAGCCTGGCAAGCCGCACAGGGCTATTACAAAGCCGATGGCACCAAGGGCAGCCAGCACGATCGAGCGGACGAGCGACCAGGGGAGCATCTTGGGAATCGATAATCCTTGCAATTGCCCAGCGACGTTGCGTTGGATGGCTGTGAGAAACTCGGGGCTGAAGTGCCTTTTTTCGATCGGGAGCTGATCGAGTTCGAGCGCCGAGAGGAGGCTCTCGTTAAGCTCAGGGCTTGCGTATTCGACGTGCTTGGCCAATTGGATCGGATCTTCTTTCCGCCACATTCGAGCGATACCGTGCCATAGACCTGCACCGATGCTCAAGGCATACATGCCTAGGCTCAGGGCATAGCGAGTGGGATCGTCGATCCATCGCAAGGTATCGAGCAAGACGATGATCGACGCGCAGGCGATCAAGCAAAGGATCGCAACGGCAAGGCCTTGGACCAGCAGGATTGACGCTTGTCGGAGTCCGAAGCTGCGAACCCAGTTTTGGATTTCCAGCCGGTGAGGGTTGGCTGAGTCTGGTTTGGCGCTGATTGGATCGATGGATGCTACGGTCGTACTCATTAGATGAACCCTGCTCGTTTCCTAAGGTACCATTCGAGTGCCAGCAGAGTCATCACGGCCAGGAACCATGGATAACTCTGCCACAACAACGTTCGAGATTGTTCGATTTTACCGGTTCGCAGGGCCTGCAACGATTCGTTCACCCGATCGGCTTGCGATTCGTCGTAGTACTTACCCCCGGTGGTTTTTGCGATCTGTTCGAGAACCTCGCGATTCGACGCCAGGACTTCCATCTCGAGGTCTTGCGGAGGATGAACGATAAACTCTGTTTCCAAGTCGAGCGCTTCGGTCGGCATACCAGGGACTTCCAAGCGTACTTGGTACCGCCCAGCCAGCAGTCCGGTTGCAAGTCCCGAAACCATTCCGGACCCCTCGGATTCCTCGACCAGTGGCAGGCTTTGGACTCTGACTCCGTTCTGTTCGATCACAGCGATCGCACGCACTCCGCTCATAGGCTCTTGCTGAGCGTTTCGCAATCGGGCTCGGATCGATATCTGCTTGCCAAAATCGTAGACTCGTTCCCCTGCATCCAATCCGACATAATCATTCTCGACCGCATAGGGAGGTTGCATGCTCCACTGAGCGAGTTGGTTCCAAAATCGCTGATGGTACAAATCGGCGACGTTGTAACGCCAGCGCCAGGTTTCGTCATTGGCAAGGTACACGACGCGGCCCTGGCCACTGCGCCGGGTAACGATCATCGGGTACTGCTCATTTTCGGTTTTGCCACTGACCATGACTTCGGCACCCGGTGCGGATCGAACGCGGCGAGCCGACCTGGGGGCCGGGAACGCTTCCCAGAGCCTTCGGTTCTCGCCGGTGTCTTGCTCGAAGGCAAAGGCTCTTTGCTCGACGGCGGCAGGCTCGAGATTCAAGTTGGTGAGAGTCAAAGGTGCCGTTTCATCTTCGAGAATCGCAATTGGCAACCAATCGACTTCTTTGTTACCGAGGACGCTCAGTGGTTTGTCTCGTCCGCTATCGATGAGAATCAATCCGCCCCCGAGATCGGCAACGTAGTCCGACACCCATCGAAGCTGTGTTTCATTCATCGCCGAAAGGCTATCTGCGGCCATAATGATTAAATCCAGTCCGATCAACTCTTCTCGGGTTTTCGGAAACGGATTCGACTCAACCTCGTCTGGACCGAGGATCGACTTTAGATCCCAAGCCGTATCGCGTCCAAAGGCGTTTTTGATGTATCGGGATTCCCAGCGCCCACGCCGATCCATGACCAGCACACGATTCTTGCGGATCACCCCCCAAAGCGAAGATTCAAAGCGATCGTTCTGGGCCGAGGCATCTTGGCCTTCGTACACAACCTCAAACTGCAAGTCCAATGGGATCGCCTTGGATCGCAAGGCCGATTGCTGTGCGGCGAAGAGTTTTTCGCCGGCGATACGATATTCAATCCTCCGACTTGGAGTTCCATCGGATTCCAGAGATTTGCTCCACACGATCTGTCCATTCGAGCGAATATCGATGCGGTACTGCCGGCCTGCGGGCAACTGCTGTTTGATCGTCGCGGTTCCTTGGAACGAATCGGCTCGAAACATGCTCTGCGAATGCTCGACGGCCAGAATTCCAACGTCGTCAGGTTCGGCTTCGCGTCCGAATCCGATTGCAAAGACCGGTATCGACGCTTGGGCAAACCGCTGGGCTACGGTGCTGGGGGATTCCCCCGAGTTGCTCTGACCATCGGACAACAGGACCACCGCCGCATAGGGCTTCTCGGGTGCAGTGGATGGTTCGCCAGAGTCCAGCGATTCCCCGGAATTTCCGGAGCGGAGGACCGATGCTAGAGCCTCACCGATGGCAGTCTTGCTGCCGTTTGCATTGAACTCAACGCGTGTGGGCTTGGTCGAGCGCTCGACGGTCGAATCCCAGATCGATTGGGTTATTGACTCACCTTGTGTGTCAGCAGCATCGGAGAACGGAAAAAGTCTTAAATGGAATCGAGATCGCTGCTGGTCCAGCCACCCGGCTTGCTTATCTGAGGAGCTGCTCAGCCACCGCGTTGCACGCTCGAGCCTGCTGTCTTGGGCTGACATGTTCTGGGCTGTCTGGGATTCCTTGAGCTCCATGCTTGCCGAGGTGTCCACCAGCACGGCGATACGGCTGAGTTCTCCGGAGACCCATTCTCGAACCCAGGCCGGACCGGCCAGCATCCATAGGATCCCTCCCAAGGCTGCAGCGCGGAGCGTAGGTAGGATCCAATTGAGGGGGGCCCGTGCGAATCGGGATTCTCTGTAATACCACCACCATACAAATGCCATGCCCACGAGCGACAGCGGAACCAGGAGCCAAACGGGTAATAAACCATTGAATTCCAATCGGCTCATGCGGCACCTCGCTTGGTGGTGTTTATCGCATTGCTTGGGGCCGATGGCACGGCAGCTTTGGAGCTTCGCGGCGATAAGGATTGCTGCAGAAACATCTCAGCGAAGAACAACGCCAAGAGCCCGAGCCAGAACCAGGTCCATAGTTCCTTGCCGTTGGAGTTGGAGCGTTCTTGATTGAGCCAATGGTCCGCGTCATTGTGGACCGATGCCGAAGCAGACTTGGCAAGCGTTTCTAGTTCCTCAGGAGCGAGCAGCGTTCGTGCGAGCTCCTGCTTGCGATCGGTCGAAGAGGTTGCAAAGCCGTTGTAGAGGCGACGCTCGCCGGCCATGGCCTGACCAACCCCTTCGAGCCGCCCGGTACCCAGATCGATCGGTTTGTTCGGTTCGATTGCCAGTTCGCGAGTCGTGAGTCCAGGAAGTTGGACGGAAAGCTTGGTCGCTTGAGATGGGTTTTCGATCCAGGTCTCCCCGAGTGGGGTTTCCTTCCAACCGGCAGGCCACCGGATGGCTGTGGTCATCAACCGCTGAACCAGCGGTAGGAAGACTGGCAGGGACGGCAGATTGCTATCGTCGTCATCGCAACTGCTAGACATCCAAAAACAACGACCTGCTCCGATGGCTGAACTAACCAAAAACGGCTGATCGTCTTGGTAAGCGATGGAGGTTACGGGTGGGGTCGTTAGAGCATCATCGAGTTTGAGTGTGTTTCTCGCGACGAAGCGAGCCGAGCTCAACGAGTCGAGGGATGCTTTTGAAAGTTCAAACGCTGGGCTGGACGTCGGTTTGATCGAGCCTTCCCACGCAGTTCGGGTTGTCCATGCACCGATTCTCAGACCTCCCTCGGAGATGCTTTCCCAAGCGTTGAGCTTATCGACCTGCACTTTGTCTCCAAGGCAAAAGAGCAAGCCACCTCCACGCTCGACAAACGCTCGTAACGACTTGCGCTGGTCTGGATTGAGGTCGGGCAGGTTGCAGCAGATCACCCCATCGGCATCCTTGAGCATCGCGTCGTTCCATCCACTTGCATCGACGACTGATGTGGTGAACAAATCGCCGGGTTCGCCTCGTAGCAGCGAGAACGGGGTCAGTGCGAGTCGGACGAAATCCGATTCGCTTTGCATCGCTTCGCGTTTTCGATCCCCGTCGATGATCAGAACCTTGGCTGGCTCTCGAACTCGCACCACTTTGGTCATGGAATGGTCCTGAGGGCTCGCATCGTCATAGTCCGCAAAGACCTTGATCAGTGTGTCTTCGGCCTTGGTCGGCGACCATACGAAACGGACCGTCGAGGTCGAGTTTGCAGCGATCATTACCGATTGACGCTCGACCTCGTCGAGTCCCTCCATGAGGACCATCGGGACTTGGGCTGCTTCTTGCGAATCGTTTTGGAGCGTAACGCTGATGGTGAGCTTGCCTTGCGGGACGACTTGCGAGGGAATCGATTCGACGCTTAGGATCGAAACGTTCGATTCGCGCGCGGCGTCTTTGACTGCGGCCTCGGCTGGTGTTGCGGCATTGAGAAAGCTCCAAGCGATCGGAACGTTCCGGCTGGCGAGCTGTTTGGCAAGATCGCGGGATAGATCTTGTTGGGTAGATTTCCATTCGGAGGCTTGGAAGTCAGAGACCAGGAGCAAATGGCGTCTGGGGTTGGAGCTTTTCTCGAGCCAGCTTGCCGCCGAGCGGGCTGCTTCGGACAGATCGAGCCTTCCGGCCGACTCGGTTCTATCGTTGAGGGACAAGAGTCGTTTGGAAAGTTCGCTAGGTTGGTGCTGGGCCCACATTTCGACAGGTTTGCCAGCGAGGATCACCGAAGCATCCGAGCCGGCTGGGAGTTCTTCGAGGATCTTTTGGATTTGAGAGACGGCCTGTTGGATTCGATTGCGTTTTTCGCCAATTCGTCCTTGCTTGTCATTGACGCTTTGCATCGATAGCGAGTCGTCCAGTAGGATGGCCAAGCTCATCGGGGTGGAGCCTGCAGTGTCTTTCCAGGTCTGAATCAGCGGCCTTGCCATCGCGAGGGCTAGCAGGACTGGGATCAGGCATCGGACCAGCAGCAGCAGCAACTGCTTCCACTGGATGCGCCTCGAATTGACCTTCACCGATGCATCGAGAAACTGCATCGCCCCCCAATCGATCGTCAAGTACTTGCTGCGATTGAGCAAATGGATGATCAAGGGGACCGAAAAGGCCGTGGCACCAAAGGCAAGTAGTGCATTGAGGAACGTCATGCTTGTCCCCGGTGCGCGATGTAGGTGGATAGCACGGCACTGAAGGATTCCGAGGTCCTTACCGGAATCCAATCGATTCGGTTTTGCCTACAGCCATTTTGTATCGCCTCTTGATGGTTGTTGAAGTTGGTCAAATAGGTTTTACGAAGCGACATCGGATCGACCAGCAGTTGCTGTTCTTTGAGCTCGAGGGAACGAAAGAGGGTTCTGTTTTGGAACGGAAAATCGACCTCATCGTCGTCCATGATTTGAAACAACAAGATCTCTTGATAATTGGCCCTGAGCATCGAGAGACTCTTGAAGAGCTCTGCCGCGTTTCCGTAGCAGTCCGAAAGGAGGATCACAAATCCTCGCTTGCGGCACAAGCTCAGCAATTGATGCAAGACTCCTCCAAGCTCGGTCTCTGCTTGGCATTCGGAGTTGGCGAGTGTTTCCAAGCAGACCCGCAAGTGGTTCGGCCTAGCCCTAGGCGGGATATGCTTGCGGATCGCAGTGTCGAAAGTAACGAGCCCGACGGAGTCCTGCTGCGAGACAAACAGGTAAGCCAAGCAGGATGCTAGTCGGATCGCATAATCGTGCTTGGTCAATCGGTTGGAGCGAGATCCGCTGTAGTTCATCGAGCCGCTTTGGTCGACTACGAGCGTGGCTCGAACATTCGTTTCGTCTTCGTATTGGCGAATGTAGAGCCGATCTGTTTTGCCAAAAAGCTTCCAGTCGATCGAGCGAATCTCATCGCCGTGAACATAAGGCCTATGCTCTTTGAAATCCACACTCGCTCCGATGTGCCGCGATCGATGAATCCCCCCGGTGACTCCTTCGACGACATCTTTAGCGAGCAACTGCAGTGCAGAGACCTTTTGGATATCGGTCGGCTTGAGCCAACGGAACAGTGGATTGGAGCTCACGAACGTTCTCGCTAAGACGAACTTGAAGTAGATAGCTGAAGTTGGATAGGCCAATGCTTCAGCCAATCCAAAGGGGGAATTAGGCGGGATTTTGCAGGTCCCATGATAGCACGTTGGGAACCTGAATTCGAGGAAACTCAAGGAGAAAACTCGACTAGAAAACTTAACGGGATCAGTTCCCGAAATGGATAGGTTCCAGCCTTTTTAGTTCCAAGCGATAAAGAATTTGGTTGTACTCGTAGCGTGGTGTCGGCGATGGATTCCCCGAAAAAGAGGTCGTGTAGGTACCCTCGAAGTACAGGACTTTCCCGTCCGGATCGCTAAATTCCGGGTGAATCTTTGGGTTGTAGAAGGAGTATTGATGATGGGTGGCGATTTTTTTGGCCGTGGTCCAGGGGCCGGTCGGGGACGGTGATTCGGAGTACCAAACCTCGCCAAGCAAGGACGATTCCCCTCCGTACTGAGTGAATATCATCAGGCTGCGTAGGGGTAGCCAAAGGTTTTGGCCACCGCTTCGTTGGTGACTTTGCCGTGATGCACGTTAAGCGATTCTCGCAGCGGTTTGGAAGCAGCGATTGCAGGCTCGATGCCTTGCTGAGCCAATTGCACCACCCATGGCAAGGTGACGTTGCAAAGGGCAAAGGTACTTGTGCGTCCTACCGCGCCAGGCATGTTGGTGACGCAGTAGTGAAGGACTTCGTCGACGATGTAGGTTGGATTGCGGTGCGTGGTCGGTTTGCTGGTCTCGACGCAGCCACCTTGGTCGATCGCTACGTCGATGATGACGCTTCCGGGTTTCATCAGTTTGAGGTCTTCTTTGCGAACCAGATAGGGAGCTTTCGCGCCTGGGATCAGCACCGAGCCGATAACAAGATCGGCGAGTTTGAGTTGTTCTCTGATGTTGTAGCGGTCGGAGAAGATGACGTTGACGTTTGGAGGCATCACATCATCGAGGTAACGCATGCGATCGAGATTCACATCGAGGATATTGACGTCGGCTCGGAAGCCTGCTGCGATACGGGCTGCGTTGGCACCGACGACTCCGCCCCCTAGGACGGTGATGTGGGCTGGTGGGACTCCGGGGACTCCACCGAGCAAGATCCCGCGGCCCATTTGAGGTTTCTCAAGATACTTGGCACCTTCTTGGATGCTCATGCGGCCGGCGACCTCGCTCATCGGGGTCAGCAGTGGCAGTCGGCCTTGGGCATCGCGCAGGGTTTCATAGGCTAGGCAAGTCGCACCGCTATCGATCATGGCTTGGGTCAGTCCACGGTCGGCAGCGAAATGGAAGTAAGTAAACAGTGCTTGGTTTTTGCGAATCAGCGGATACTCGGCCGCTTGGGGTTCTTTGACTTTGACGATTAGATCGGCGTGTTCGAAGACCTCTTTGCCGGTCTTTACGAGCGTAGCTCCTGCTTGCTCATACGCTTCATCGGCAAGCCCCGAGCCGAGCCCCGCTGCGACTTGGACAATCACCTTGTGACCACGCGAGACGAGCTCCTCGACTCCGACGGGGAGCATGGCGACTCGGTATTCATCTTCCTTGATTTCTTTGGGAACGCCGACGATCATGGCTGGGAGTGCTTCGGGGATGGAGTAAAATAGATGGCAAATAAAACCGCCCTTTAGTGTACCGTTTTGGCAATCGGTACGCCATACGCGAAGCTTCCCTACTGCTAGTTGCCCCCTCCCTGTCGTCGAAGAAACGTTGCGATGATCGATGAAAAAACAACTCCGGTGCAGAGTCCTGCGCCCGAGACGCTGGCCCCCCCTACGAGTTTCTTCGGGATCCTGTCGTATTTGGGACCTGGGCTGATCATCGCGGCGAGCATCGTCGGGAGTGGCGAGTTGATCGCAACGACCTTGACCGGTGCGCGTGGGGGTTTGAGTCTGCTGTGGTTGATCATCCTTGGATGCGTGGTGAAGGTCTTCGCTCAGATCGAGATCGGTCGCTTTACGGTTTCGACCGGGATACCGACCCTCTCGGCCTTGAACACTGTTCCTGGACCACGTATTGCTGGACGGGGCAATTGGTTGGTTTGGTACTGGTTCTTCATGTGGTTTTGCAGCATCGGGCAACTCGGCGGGATCGTCGGTAGCGTCGGCCAAGTCCTTGCGATCGTTCAGCCGCTGACAACCCAGGGGGCCGATTATAAGACGATTGGAAATCTCGAGACACAGATCAAGCTCGCGTCGGTCAAGGCTCGATCTGCAACCCCGCAGGAAAAGGAAGCGATGGGACTTGAGGCCAAGTCCATCGAGGAGAGCCTTGAGAGTCTCAAGCGGGATTACCTCGTGAAATACGCTTCCGGATCTGCCAAGTCGCAGAGCACCGAGGAGCTTGTTACCTCGATGAGTGTTGCGGGTCTTCCACGACCTATGGATGACCGGTATTGGGCGATCCCGGTGGCCATCATCACAGCCGGCTTGCTCTTCTACGGAGGCTACTCCTTGGTGCAATCGGCATCGACAGCCATGGTGGCGATATTCACGCTTGTGACTCTCGCGACCGTGATTGGACTGCAGGCCAAGCCCGATTGGTCGATCAGCGCTAGCGAATGGTTGCAAGGTCTCTCGTTTGGCTTACCCGAAGGGGACAAGCTCAAGGCGCTTACGACGGCGCTAGCGACGGTGGGGATTATCGGTGTGGGTGCCGCCGAGCTGATTCAGTATCCGTATTGGTGTTTGGAGAAGGGGTATGCTAGGCATACCGGCCCTGACGATGGAAGCAGTGCTTGGTTGGACCGGGCTCGTGGTTGGCTCAGGGTGATGCATTACGACATAGGTGTATCGATGCTCATTTACACCACGGCGACGATCGGTTTTTTTGTTTTAGGGGCGGGGATTCTGCACCGATCGGGGATCCAGCCAGAGGAGTCCAAGTTGATTCAAACTCTTTCGGCGATGTACGAGCCTGTGCTTGGAAGCTGGGCTCCACCGATTTACTTGCTAGGGGCCTTCATGGTTCTGTACTCGACTTACTATGTAGCCAACGCCAGCCATGCGCGGACGTTCACCGATGGCATGGCCGTGCTGAATTTGATATCCACCGACCAGGTGGTTCAAGCTCGGATGGTCAGGTTCCTAAGTGCACTGTTTCCGATGCTATGTTTACTTGTCTATTGGGTGCTCCCGAGCCCGGCTTGGTTGGTCCTCATCAGTGGTTCGGCCCAAGCGGTGATGTTACCGATGCTTGGATTTGCGGCATTGTATTTCCGCTATTTCAAAACGCGTCGGGAGCTGCACGGCGCGAAGTGGGTCGAGATCGGACTATGGATCAGCGTGGCGCTTCTGTTCCTGATCGGCTTTACCAACCTGTACTTGGAACTCAGAAAGTTTTTCAAATAGGGTTGCCATCGCCCATAGACCCTATGGTTTAACCCGCAGCCAACTCGTGGAAAAAGACCTTGTCTGCCGGCAAGCTCTCTTTGGCAAGTTCGATCAAATGCTGATGGTGCGTAAAGAAAATGACTTGTGTCTGATCGGACAATTGAACCAATTGTTTGAGCGTCTGGATCGATCGATCGTCATCGAAATGCACCAAAATGTCGTCGACCACCAGAGGCATTGGTTCGTGGGCCGCGTTCCATTGTTGAAGGCTCGCTAGACGGAGTGCCAAATACAATTGGTCCCGAGTCCCATCGCTCATCTGCTCGACGAGCACCTCGGAACCCGGACCGTCCTGCGATCGCCTCCCAACGAGCAGATGCTTGCCAGCGTCATCGAGCGCAATCTCGATCCCTCGAAAGCGGCCTAAAGTCATCTGGCTAAACGACTCACTAGCAAGCTTCAAAATCGGATCCTCGTTGGCCGACCGATACCGCTCGATCCCCGCCGTCAGGGCCGCCGAAGCCAACCGAAGTGTCGCCAACTCCTGGAGAGCCTCCTCGATCTCGATCCCAATCCCGCTTGCTTGTGTTGCCAGCATCGAGGCCTTGCCTCCTGTATCGAGCTGATCGTAATCCCGCTGCAATGCGCTATGCGATTTGATGGCTTGCTCGCGAGACTGCTGGAGGCCGACCAACTGTTCACCGAGGTTCTGGATGTCGATCGCAAGCTGATCGGCGTCTGCTTGCCGAACTTTTTCAATGAAAGGTTCGATATCCCTGCTGTTGCATTCGTCTTGCAATCGCTCTCTGAGATCCTTGCGGTCTGAATCGAGCAGATGAAATTCGCGGGAGTTGCGAGCAAGCTCCAAGAGACGTTCCTCGGAGTTCGCATCGGCGATGTCCATCATCTCTTGCAACTCCCGAACCAGCATCCCAAGCTCCTCACTTGCCTTGCGAAGTCGTTCGTGGGCTTGCTCCTGGAACTGCTCCAAGGATCCTCGCTGCGATTTGTCCTTGCTGGTTTGCTTGCCATAGCTCTCGAGCAACCGAACCTTGGACTCGGCATTGCTTTGACTCGATACCTCAGCCACCGCTTCGGGATTCCTGCTAGCCAACCAATCGATTGCTATGGAGACGGCCGCCTCGTAGTTTCGGACCTGCTCTTGGCATTGGCTGATGGTGCCTTGTGTCGATTCGATCTGGTCGCTGATCTGCTGCAATTCGCTGACTTGCTCGAGGATGGTTTGAACCTGCAGAGGCGTTGCTTCCTGAGGAATCGCAATCGCCTTGAGTGCCTCCCACCATTGCTTTTTCAGTTCTAGGAACTGATCTGTAAGACCCTGAAGATCGCTTGCTTGCTCGTCGTGCTCTTGCTGATCGAGCTGGCGCTGTTTTTGTACCGCTTGGGCCTTGCCCCGCTCCTCGGTCGCCTTGCGCAACACCGATTCGGCTCGAATGAGCAACGCATCAAAATCATCGTGATGGTCGCTCGCAGAGCCGCATGCTTGAAGCCCTTCAATCAAACCGACCGACGCGTGTTGGATCGCCGACGCTGTTTGCTCGATGCGATGTTTCTTGTCGAGCAAATCCTGAGCCTCACGTTGCAACACAGTGACGGCTTGGACCCACTCTTGAGCCGCCTCGGGACTTTGCACGTCGATCTGGTGCTCCGCCAGGAACGCTTGCCAAGCCTGCTGGCTGGCACGGTATTGGTTTTTAGATTCCTCCAGAGCCACTGTGGCTTCGTCCATCTGGGCTTGCAACTCGTCGATCGACTGCTGAAGCTGCTCGCGGTGTGCAACCAGATCGGCTTGATCGAGCAACTCGGCGGCGATCTGATCGGCTGCCTGCTTGTTGTCCTCATACGCCTGGACGCATTCGCTCCACCGCTGGGTGGTCGCTTGACGTTGCTCGGCGAGCAACCCAAAGGCCTCGTCGCGGGACCGTATGCTCGTCTCCCACTCCTGACGAGTCGGTACATGACCCTTTTTGGTTTCACGCTCAAACTCACGCTGCTTCGCGGATTTCTTGCGAACGATCGCATCGAGTTCGGATTTGGATTTCTCGACGGCATCAGAACGTTTCTCGAGCTCCTTCTCCCAACGATCGATCGATGTGGGATTGGCCAGTGGAAACTGAGCCAAAGCGTCGATGCCCTCGACACGGACTTTCCACCTCTGAATCGATTGGCAAATCCGCTTATGGCCTCGATCGGAATCTTGCGTTAGCTCCATGAGTTCCTGCCGGCGACTGCTCAAGGGCCGTGCGTTGTGTACCTGCTGTTCGAGGAGTTTCAGGGATTCATCACTGGCCTTTGATGCAATGGAACTCGAGTCATCATCGAGCTTCTTGCGCAGCCTACCTAACCGTAGTTGGGCATCGGCAATCTGCTTTTCGATCGTCTCGTACCGCTTGGCCAACGCGTCGACCCACTTCTTTTGCGAGGTCGGAATTCGCTCGGACTCGAGTCGCTGTTTGAGCGAATCGAGCGAACCGATCTGCTGCCATTTCTGTGTCGCTTGACGTGTGAGTTGATCGCACTGGGTCTTAAGTTTGGGTAGCTCGTCGAACGATTGCAGGTACAATCCCAATTCAGAGATCAGTTTGTTGACCCGCAAATCCTGCTCGTCGGACCAGATACTCTCGGGGATTTGTGCAAGCTTCATTTGGAAGTTGCTCAGTTCGGCTTCGATCCCCTGGATCGCTATGTGCTTTTCTCCCTTTTTCTTGAAGGCTTTCTGCACGCGTTCTTCAAAGTCCCGTGGGAGTTTCGAAAGCTGCCCAAGGGCTCTGATCGCTTGCTCTCGATCGAGGTACTTGGTCACTGTCGGGATCGATCGCTGGACCCGCTGGGCCTCGAGCAAGCTTCGTTGCAGGGAATCCAGTTGAGTCTTGTGATCATCGATCTGCTTGCTGGCCTCGGTTAGCTGTGACTCGAGCCGACGCCAATGGTCCATCGTCAGCGAAACTTTTTTTTCCTCTTCTCGCAGCGCCTTGTAGTCTTTGAGCTTGTCGTACAGGCGTCCTCGCCTGCCGCTCCTTGCGTAAATCTCTTCGATCCGTTCTTCGAGCGATTCGCGTTTTTGTTGCAGGTTGGCGATCCCCGAAGCGCTGGAAAAGAGAGCTTGGCCGGAATCTCCACCCCCCCGCACCAACTCGGCGCCACCGTCCCGGAGCGAGACGTGATTGAGCCCGAACATTCGCAGGAATTGATCTTGCTGTATATTCGGCAGGAACTGATTCCATAGAGCAAGGGGCAGCTCTTGAGAACTCTCTGCATGCAGCAGCGTCGCTGTCTTGGCTTTGCGACGCACGCACGCAAGGGCCTTGCCGTCGCGACTCTCGAGCGTCGCTCCGACACGCAGATCTTTGTTGGAATGCAGAAAGTTATCGTCGGTGCGCTGAGGGAAACCAAATAGCAGCGAGGTCAGAGCTCGAAGCGAGGAACTCTTGCCGGCCTCGTTGGGACCATAGATCATGTGGAGCCCATAATGACCTTGGCTCAAATCGATGCTGCGATTGGTGAAGTGCCCGAAGGCGATCAAATCCAGTTGCCGTACCCTCATCGCGATTCCTCGCCTTGGGATGCGAGCAGTTCGAGTACCCTCTCTTTGGCGAGTTCGACAACGCTGCTCGCTCCATCGAGGTATTCATCGAGTTCCACGCTACGCAACTCTGAGGGGAGCTTTGCTCTCAAATCCATCATATCGAATTGGATTTTCTTGAGGAAATCGGGATTGGTTTTGGATTCTTCAAACACTCCCAGGATCGCTTGGATCGCTTCCTCGGATACCCCTTGCACCTCGTTCTCAAGGCTTGGCATGCGTGTACTGCAAACGACCTTTTCGATCCAAACGCCTTCAACAGACAATCCGGTGGCCACCGATTGGCACTCTTGGACGATCCGCTCTCGCTCAATTCGGAACTTGCGGTGCAGTTGGCTTTCTCCAACGAGTTCGACTCGGACGGCTAGCAATCGATCCTCGCATTGATCGAGAGTCTCTTGAAGTTTGGTCGAAAACAGACCGGGGATGTCTTCGAGACTACGGGCCGATTGGACATCGACGCGAACTTTTTCCCATCGTAGGGTATCGAGAGGTTCAAACTCGGCTGTGATCTTCGAGTCGTCCGAGACGCTGACCAAATAACAACCCTTGGCTCCAGTCTCCTTGGCATGGCGGCCTTGGATGTTCCCGGGAAAGACCACCCAAGGTTCCTGGCAGAGGACTTCGCGTTTGTGAATGTGTCCCAGGGCCCAGTAATCGTAGCCTCGGGTCCGGAGCCCTTCGATGGTGCAAGGTGCATAGTTCTCATGCCCATCGCGTCCCGTGCAACTGGTGTGCAATAGCCCGATGTTGAACCACCCGGGAACCTGCTTGGGGTATCGAATCGATAGGTCCTCGGTTACGGCTTGGGTTGCAAAGCTCTGTCCGTGAATCGCTACCTCGATCGACTCGATACGCTCTGTGGTGGCCACCCCCGACTCGAACATGTGCACGTTGTCCGGATAAGGCAGCGAGCGGGTCATCTTGTTTTCGGCATCGTGATTCCCGGCGATCAGATAGACCGGGATTTTGCAATCGCGAAGCTTGGCCATCTGCTTGACGAAGAACTGGCCGGTCGCAAAGTCCCTCCAGTTTCCGTCGAAGACATCCCCGGCAATGAGCAAAAAATCGACGTTGGATCGGATTGCAAAATCGACCAGATTCTCCAAAGCTCGACGCGGGGCACTGCGCAAGCGCTGGCTTGGGGCCGAGTCGTATCCTCGCAATCCCAATAAAGGACTATCCAGATGGATGTCAGCGGCGTGAATGAAGCGGAACATGGTTTTCTACTGGAGGCTAAGGCTTTGTTGCCGGTTGCTGTGATTTCAGATAACCGATCAACGAGGAAAGTTCAGCATCGCTGACGAGTTCCTCGAAGTTGCCTGGCATCAAGGAGAGCTTGCTGATCTTCTCCTGCTCGATGTCTCCTCGCGAGACTCGCTGGGACTTGCCAGCCTGATCGACGATCTCCAAGGAGTTGTCGGTCCGATCAAGAATCAATCCTGAAATCGTTTCTCCATCCTCCAAAAGTACGTTGGTGATACGGAACGCTTCGTCCACATTTCGGTTTGGCCACAGGATGTCTTCGCATAGCCTGTCGAGCGTACGAACCACCGCTCCATCGAGTTGCGGTCCGATGAGTTTTCCTTGTCCGCCAAGTTGATGGCACGTTGCGCATCGCTCTTGGAAGACTCGTTTTCCAACCTCCAGGTTGATCGCTGTTTTTCGCACCGCATCGGCTTTGGCCTGAACAACCGCCGCACGTGTCAGATCGCTTTCCCCCTCGGGTTTCAGATCGGCAAAACGATCTGCAGTCTCTCCCGGGAGAGACTCCCACCATGAGGCGGGCAAGACGCGCAAGGTTTCCTTGGACAGGGCTCCGCGCCGGATCAAACTCTCGATTAAACCATAGGAGCTTCGGTGCCTGGACCAACGCAGAACCAGTTCTTCCTGGGTAGCGGCATTGGCCCTCTTTCCGAATGCCTCAGCCAATCCCGCGAGGGTGTCCTGCGCGCCTGTGCTCCAATCCCAATCGAATCGCCAAGGCTTGCCCTCCTTGGTCGTCCCGGGCTTGGAGAGCAAATCCTCGAAAGAGCGTTCGACAATCAAGCAGGCCAAGTCCGAAAGGACTGGCTCATCCTGGCCTTGCACCCATTGTTGCAAGTTCGCTTTACAAAATCCATCCAGTCTATCGGATTTTACAAGTTTGGTCCATTTGGCCATGAAATCGGCCTTGTCGGCCGGCTCTCGGGCGACTACCGAAGCTCCGAAAATCTTGGCCATACGAACCAAGGATTCGTATTGGTCGCGAAGTCCTGATGGCATTAGTCCCGGCTCCGAGACATCGGCAATCGCGATCCAGGCATAGCTGTCCAAGCCGCAAGAGTCGACGACCTCGATCCGCACCGATCGACCTTGATGCGCGCTCAGATCGACTGAAACGAATTTGGCGATGTCGTTTCGGGGGGCATAGGTCCGATGGATTTCGGCCCATTCACCGGTTTGAGGGTTGGCGACCAGAACGCGAACAAAATTTTCTTTTTGGCTAGGTTCGTTCGGGAGCCCATCATGCCCAGCGACCCAGAACGAAATCTTCTCTTGGGCTTGGAAGATGCCGCTCGACCAGCTCCCCGTGTAGCGTTCGGAGAGTCCGAGGCTGCTTGCGAATGGGCGTTTCTCTTTCGAAACCTGATCGGGGTTTGGGTGGCTCGTCGCATCGAGCGATCGAGGTTCGATCGGCCATGGGCGATTGTCGCGACCTCGGGCAGCAAGTGCGGTCCAGCCGTAGAGTTTCGCGTCCAATTCGTTGGCTTGGACGAGCCATAGCCCGGCGGCATCGGCGAGCGATTGTTTACCTAGTTCGACGAGCAGCGGGGAGAGTTTTCCGTTGCGTAGTTTTTGGGATTCAGCGATCTGCAAAATCAGCTCAGACTTTGAGGCCGTATCGGCGACCATTAGATCGACGAGTGTCAGGACACGAGGTATCTGTGCTTCGTCCACGGTGGTAGCTACCCCCAGGAGGGCGTCTTTGAGCCATGGTGTTGCCGGACCTTGGGGTAGTTTTGCCGAAGCCTTGACGATCAGTTCCAGTGACCATGAAGCGGCGCTTGGGTGGCGGATCGCTTGGAGGACTTTTAGAAGGTCTTGAGCACGCTGCTGGTATTGGGAGTCTGATAGGCCAGATGGAATTAGGACATCGTTGGGGAATCGATCCGAATCCTTGGCGGCACGAGCGAGCAGATCGCGCACGGCGATCCAGTGAGCTTGTTTGAGAATCGCATCGCGGTTATCGACACTGCGGACCCCATCAAGAAGGCTACCCACATCGGATACTATGCCGATTTGTCCGATCCTATCGACCGCAGCCAGTCGCTCGACAGCCGAAGCGGTATCGGAGTGATCTTCCAAGGGTTTAGCAAGAACGGCCAATGCCCCTTCTCGGGTAAGTTTTGCAGCAGCATCATCGGAGCTGCTTGCCACAGGCCAAGCAGCGTTTTGATCTGCGTTTGCAACTGCATTTGCAACGTAGCGGATTCGCCAGATACGACCGCTGGTGCGGTCTCGATCGGGGTGATCGAGGGGGACCTCGTAGTGCCCAATGATCTTGTTGTAAAAATCGGCGATGTATAGGCATCCATCCGGTCCGAATTGAAGATCCACCGGTCGAAACCATGGATCGTCGCTAGTGAGCAGATCGGGCATCTCGATGGCTTGGGCTGTGGCGCCAAAGTATTCGAGACGGTTGCGATTGATCCGGCAGGTCATCACGTTGCCACTGAGCAGGTTGCCTTGGAAGTTCTCCGGGAAGAATTTATTGTTCACGCAGGCGACACCGGAGATTGCGGTGCTACCGTGCAGGTGTTCCATGGTCGAGGGGATGAATCCGAGTCCATCGTGGGGGCGACCAAAGCTTGGATAGCAACCACCACGAAGGAGTTGTGTGATCGGTTTGCTATGGCAATCGGCGGTGAACCAGAAGCCGTATTTGTCTTTGGTCATCCCGAACGGATTGACTTGGCCCTGGGTATAGAGTTCGACACGAGAGCCGTCGGGTTTGAAGCGAAAGACATTGCCGCTGGTGAGTTCGATGGAGTGTCCATCGGTTCCTTGGAGTTTCGAGACGTTGTTAAAGCCATGGCAAGCGTAGATCCAGCCGTCGAGACCATCGCGTAGGGCGTTGACCATCCCGTGGGTATCGCGAGAGGTATCGAAGGGCCCGAGGATGACCTTGCGCTGGTCGCAGATGCCATCGCCATCGGTATCGCGAAGGTGGTAGAGATTGGGGATCGAAAAGGCGATCACGCCGTCTTGGTAGGGCAGCAGGCCGATAGGGATATTGAGTCCATCGGCAAAAGTGGTTTTGGATTCGAACGAGCCGTCGTGGTCTTTGTCTTCAAGCACGACGATCGAATCGCTGCCGCTTTGGTTGTCCTTGGCGGGGAATGGGTAGAGGACGCTTTGGGTCAGCCACAGTCGGCCTTTGGTATCGAAGGCTAGGTTCATCGGTTTAGCGATTTGAGGTTCGCTAGCGACCAGCTCGACTTGGAAGCCGTCCGGTACGTGGAATCCAGCAAGCTCGTCGGCGGGGGATCTCCAGGCCGAGTCGCGGATCGTCTGACCGTACCACTGGGCAGGCGATTTCGGCTCGGCCGGTTTGTCGGAGGTGGCAGTCTCTTCGGCACGGAGGTCGGGAGCATAAGCAGCTAGGATGGCCCAGAGAGCCAACCCAACGATCGTCTCGGGTCGCTGGATGAATAATGGCAGGATGAATAAAGATCGGAGAGGTTTCATGTCTGTTAGGAGCGATAAATTGGCAGATCGATAGAAAGATAACCCGTGTATTCTAGCAACACTTGCACGATTAATCAGGAAGCGGAGAGTGCTGCATTCCCCCCCTATCTGCTAGAATCTTTGCAGGCGCCCAAGTAGAATTCGCATTGATCGGATTCGTTCAATACCTTCTGCCAAAATCCTCTCCCCAACCCGCCACTGACACGATGAACCGTCGACTCAAACACACTTTACGATCGGCCCTGCGATTGGCCCTCTGCTCCGGTCTGCTGTTTTGCAACGCCGCTTTTGCAGAGGATGTAGGCTCCTGGACCTCGTGGCGAGGTCCCAAAGACTCAGGCTCGGTCGAGTCGGGGAATTTCCCTTCGACTCTCTCCAAAGACAAACTGCGATGGTCGGCCCCCATGCCTGGCAAAGGATGCTCGACTCCGATCCACTTGGATGGAAAGATCTACCTGACGGCCCCCCAAGACGGTAAAGACTCCGTGCTGTGCATCGACGCCAATGGCAAGCAACGTTGGTCGACGGTTTTCGAGCAAGAAGATGCCGGCAAGCATCGCAACGGCTCAGGCTGCAACGCTTCGCCGGTGACCGACGGCAAGGCCCTGTACGTCTACTTCAAGAGTGGAATGTTCGCCGCACTGGGACTCGATGGCAAAGTCCTGTGGCAGACGAACTTGGTAAAAACCTATGGCAAGGACACGCTGTTCTGGGACCATGGCACCTCGCCGGTGCTGACCAACAAGCATGTTATCATGGCCAGGATGCATCAGGGCGAGTCGTGGCTGGCAGCCTTTGACAAACAGACCGGCCAGGTCGCTTGGAAGGTGGCACGCAACTACAAAGTCCCCACCGAGTGCGACCATGGATACACAACGCCACTGGTGATGGAGTATCAAGGCAAAGAGTCGATTCTTGTCTGGGGTGCCGAGCACGTGACGATCCACGACGCGGCCGATGGAAAGGTGGTTTGGTCGTGCGGAAATTTCAATCCTGAGGGATCGCAACTATGGCCTGCGATCGCCACCCCAGTGGTCGTCGATGGGACCGCCGTGATCGCTTATGGGCGCAATGATCGCGGCATCCCTCGCTTGTACGGCATTCGACTCAGCGGCACCGGGGACACAACCGCTTCGAGTCACGCTTGGAAACGCGACGACGTCGGAACCTTTGTACCCACACCCGCCGTGCATCGAGGCAAGGTCGTGCTAGTGGGAGACCAAGGGAAGGTCGAGGAGCTCGATGCGACCACCGGCAAGACAGCTTGGAAGGGTGAATTCCCCAAGGGCCGTGCGAATTTTTATTCATCGCCCCTGGTCGCCGGGGACAAGCTCTACGCGCCTCGCGAGGATGGTGTGGTGTTTGTTGGGAAGATCGACAGCGATGGCTTCAAGGTCTTGTCCGAAACGAATCTTGAGCAACCGGTGATCGGCTCGCCGATTCCCTTTGGCAGCGGAGTGCTCATCCGAGGCGAGAGCCAACTGCTCTATTTCGCCGATTGATCGTCATTGCTGAGCTCTAACCCTACAATCTGGTTGCTCGGTTCCTCATGCCGGGCTGCGGCCCAATCGGCCAAGCGGGCTGGGGTAAGCAATATCCTCGCTTGGGATGATTTTATCGACGCCGACCTGGTTGACGTCGCGAACGCTTCGCCTTTGGCGGACTTTCCCATCGAGCAAACCAATCCAACGCCAAAGAGCCAAGGCATACCGCTGGTCCTCTGCGGTGGGATGGAGAACCGGCCCGATTTTTTGAGTCGGCTCCTATCGCAGGGGCTCCTCTGCGGAGTGACCAACGAGTCGCTGCGTCAACTACGTTCGCTAGAGGCTTGGAAAGAATGGACATATGAGTCCGGTATCGGCTGGCCGGAGACCATCGGGCCCCTGCGCACTGGAACTCTGAGTACTGGGACTCTGATTACTGGGACTTTGCGCAGTTCTAGCGCCCATGACTCGGAGGCTTGGATGCTCAAGCCTGCCGGTGGAGCCGGAGGTATCCACGTTCGATCCAATGCAAGCTTGGACGCGATCGATCAGACCCAAGCATGGGATCCGGCGATCGGGCCTTGGTACGCTC
>Ga0209598_10000826_pt1 | contig 25185 bp, 24 predicted proteins | sample M_140807_EF_Meta_FD_187317 | JGI IMG/M metagenome (GOLD analysis project Ga0209598, IMG submission 187317) | Freshwater microbial communities from Lake Montjoie, Canada to study carbon cycling - M_140807_EF_MetaG (SPAdes) (version 2) | ecosystem: Environmental > Aquatic > Freshwater > Lake...
CGACAATTTCAGCCTGTCGGACCTGCGGAAGGCTGTCGCCATGACCGCGGGCCGGGTCACCCTGGAAGCCTCGGGGGGGGTGGACCTCACAACGGTGCGAGCCATCGCGGAGACCGGGGTCCAGGTCATCAGCGTGGGCGCCCTGACCCATTCTGCCCCGGGGCTCGACATCGGACTCGACGCGGCCTGACCCCGAAAGCGGGGCGCAGGGGGGCTTAGGGCGCGGGTGGAGCCGGCGTCTGCGCAGCCGAAGCGGTAGGCTCGGACAGGGTCTCGGACAAGGGGGCCGGAGCGCCCTCTACGACCTCCACAGGATCGGACGGCGGTCCGGAAATCAGCCGGGCCTCGGCGACCCTGATCTCGGCCGCGGGCTCGGGAGCCGCCTGGGCAAGGGCCGTCCGGGGTGACGGCTGGCCGATCCGATAGAAGATATGCAGGCCGACCTGGGTCACCCGCAGCAGATCGTCACTCCAGCCCGGCGTGACATGGATGGTGTGGAAATGCGTGGCGTCACCGACGGCGGTCATCGCCGCGCCTGCGAGGGCCCGCGACGCGATGCGCCGGGCATCGGACCAGGCGGCCATCTCGCGGCCCCGGTTCATGGAGCCGTCGCAGGCAAAGGAGAACTGGCAGCCCACCCCACGGGCCGCGCCCTGGAAGACCACGCCGCAGACTGACTTGGGGAATCCGGCCTTGCGCACGCGGTTGAGGACCACCTGGGCCACGGCCGCCTGGCCGGCAGGGCTCTCGCCTCGGGCCTCGAAGTAGACCGCCTGGGCGAGGCAATCGAGGTCGCGGTTGCCCCGGGCGCCTGCGGTCACCGCAGCGACGGCGGCGGGCCGCTTGGCGGGGCTGGGGCCAGAGACGTCAACACGCAGGGCGGGGGCGGCGGCGTCCACTGTCCAGGACGGGGTCGCCCCGGAAGCGGTCTCGAGACGGTCGCTGGGCTCCCCCTGGAAGGCGCCGACGTTCGGGCCGACGAGGTAGAGGAGACCGAGGCAGAGACCCACTGCGCTCCCGAAGACGAGGGCACCCAAGACTCCACGCCTGGAGGCGCGCGCCTGAAACAAATTCAACAATGGTGATTTCCCGTGCGGCGAGGGTCAGAGCCCCCAGACAGCTGTGTCGATTGAGGCCCCTGCGCTTGCTGGAGACCTTCTTCAACCTGCCCACCTCCTACACGTTGGAGGCCAGACAATGGCGATGCGACGCTGGATATGGACGCAGCGGCAGAGATTCGCAAGCCATTAGTGCACTGCAGCATGGAGATCCTGTGGACAGGTACCCCCACACAGGGGTCCGGCCATGGCTTGACAGCAAGGTTCCCGGCTGGTTCCGGAGTGTCGCCATGCACCGCATCCTCACCGTCCTCGCCGCCGTCCTCTTCCTGTCCGCTCCGGCGCACGCCGCGCCCGCCGCCGAGCCTGCGGTTTCCCCGGAGTTCGTCATGGGGCGGCCTGGCGCGCCTGTCCTGATCGAGGAATTCGCCTCGATGAGCTGCACCCACTGCGCCCGCTTCGCCAACGGTGTCTTCCCGGCACTCAAGGCCCGGTACATCGACACCGGCAAGGCGCGCTATGTCCTGCGCCCCCTCCTTACGCCACCCCAGAACGTCGCCGCCGCCGGTTTCCTCCTGGCGAGGTGCGCAGGACCCAACGGGTACTACAGGGTCGTGGAAGGCTTCTTCCGGCGGCAGGACGAGGCCTATCGCACGGGAGACGTCCGGTCAGCCCTGATCGCCGCGGCAGCGGAAGGCGGGGTTTCCGGTCCAGCCTATGATGCCTGCCTGTCCGACCCCGCAGGCAAGGCCGCCCTTGACGCCGAACTGGAGAAGGTCGGGGGACGGGACGTCGACTCCACCCCGACCTTCTTCTTCAACGGCGTGAAGGTGAAGGATGCCGAGATGACCCTCGAGGAAATCGACGCGGCCTACGCTGCCGCACTGAAGGCGAACCGGAAGCGCTGACTTTCCGCCCGGGCGGACTGGCGCCCGCACCAGCGGCCCCCTACTCTGTCTCCATGCCTTCCAGCCCCCTGCCCGGAGTCACTACCGGAGTCGCCCCCGGAGTCGGCGACGCCATGGCGGTCTTCGCCTTCGACGCCGCTGCGACGGACATGTCCTGGCGGCCGCACCGGCCTGACCGGCCGGAGAAGTCTGAGGGTGGCCGGCCCTTCCGCCTGGTCTCGGACTACGCCCCGGCAGGGGACCAGCCAACGGCCATTGCCGAGCTTGTTGCCGGCCTTGCGGCGCAGGAGGGGGACCAGGTCCTCCTGGGCGTGACGGGCTCGGGCAAGACCTTCACCATGGCCAAGGTAATCGAAGCGACTCAGCGTCCGGCCCTGATCCTGGCGCCCAACAAGACCCTGGCGGCCCAGCTCTACAGCGAGTTCAGGAGCTTCTTCCCGGACAATGCCGTGGAATTCTTCGTCTCCTACTACGACTATTACCAGCCCGAGGCCTACGTGCCGCGGACCGACACCTACATCGAGAAGGACTCCTCGATTAACGAACAGATCGACCGCATGCGGCACTCGGCCACGCGGGCGATCCTGGAGCGGGACGACGTCATCGTCGTGGCCTCGGTCTCCTGCATCTACGGCATTGGGTCGGTGGAGACCTACACCGCCATGACCTTCAGCCTGAAGGTCGGCGACCGGATCGACGAGAAGAAGCTGATGGCCGACCTCGTGGCCCAGCAGTACCGGCGCAATGACCAGGCCTTTGAGCGTGGAACCTTCCGTCGGCGGGGCGACACCCTGGAAATCTTCCCGGCCCACTACGAGGACCGGGCCTGGCGAATCAGCCTGTTCGGCGACGAGATCGAGGCCATCACCGAGTTCGACCCCCTGACCGGCAGGCGCAGTGCGGACCTGCCAGCGGTGAAGATCTACGCCAATAGCCACTACGTCACGCCCCGGCCGACCCTGAACCAGGCCATGAACCACATCCGGGCCGAGCTGAAGGAACGCCTCGACTGGCTGGTGGCCAACGGCAAGCTGCTGGAGGCCCAGAGGCTGGAGCAGAGGACGACCTTCGACCTCGAAATGATCCAGGCCACCGGTGCCTGCGCCGGCATCGAGAACTATTCCCGCTACCTGACCGGCCGCCAGCCGGGCGAGCCGCCGCCCACCTTCTTCGAGTACATCCCGGACAACGCCCTGCTCTTCGTGGACGAGAGCCACCAGACCATCCCCCAGATCGGCGCTATGTTCCGGGGCGACTTCCGCCGCAAGTTCACCCTGGCAGACTATGGCTTCCGCCTGCCCTCCTGCATGGACAACCGCCCCCTCAAGTTCGAGGAGTGGGACGCCATGCGGCCGGCGACCGTCAGCGTCTCGGCGACGCCGGGCCCCTGGGAGATGGAGAAGGCCGGGGGCGTCTTCGCCGAGCAGGTGATCCGGCCCACGGGCCTGATCGACCCGCCCGTGGAAATCCGGCCCGTGGCGAAGGACGGCTTCTCCCAGGTAGACGACGTCATCGACCAGGTCCGCCAGACCGCGGCCAAGGGCTACCGGACCCTGGTCACCGTCCTGACCAAGAAGATGGCCGAGGACCTGACCGAGTACATGCACGAGCAGGGCCTGAGGGTCCGCTACATGCACTCGGACGTCGACACCCTCGAGCGCATACAGATCATCCGCGACCTTCGGCTGGGCGCCTTCGACGCCCTGGTGGGGATCAACCTGCTCCGCGAAGGGCTCGACATTCCGGAGTGTGGCCTGGTCGCGATCCTGGACGCGGACAAGGAGGGCTTCCTGCGGTCCGAGACCAGCCTGATCCAGACCATCGGCCGGGCGGCCCGGAACATCGATGGCCGGGTCATCCTCTATGCCGACAGGCTGACCGGCTCCATGGAGCGGGCCATGGCCGAGACCCAAAGGCGGCGCGAGAAGCAGACCGCCTGGAACACCGCCCACGGCGTCACGCCGGAAAGCGTCCGCAGCCAGATCAAGGAAATCCTCGCCAGCCCCTATGAGAAGGACCGGGTCACCGTGCCCGTGGGCGTGGCAGAGGACGGTGCCCAACCCTTCCTGGGCGACAATTTCAAGGCGACGCTGAAGGACCTCGAGGGTCGGATGCGCCAGGCCGCCGGGGACCTGGAGTTCGAGACCGCCGCCCGCCTGCGCGACGAGATCAAGCGGCTCAAGCTCCTCGACCTGGAATTCGCGGCGGACGTGCTCAGCGGATCGGAAGGGGGCGAGGACGGCGGAAGCGCCCGCAAGGCGGCTCGCCAGATCCGCGCCGAGAGCCGGGCCGAGGCCGCCGAAGCCTGGCGGCGCCCGAAACGTCGCTGAGGGTGCAGATCAGTCGAGGAGCGTCCGGTAGGTCTCGCTCCGGCGCAGCCAGGCCGCCGCATAGCTGCAGACCGGGGTGATCTGCAGGCCGCGCGAGCGGATTTCCGCCGACAGCGCCTCCATCAGCCGGCCCGAGGCGCCCGTCCCGCGCAGGGGCGGCGGGCTTTCCACATGGTCAATGATGATGCGGTCACCCGCGCGCCGGTAGTCGGCGAAGGCGGTCAGGCCCTGTTCGTCCATTTCGAACCGGGCCCCGGTATCGCGAAGGGTGCTGGCCATGGGGTGGAGACTAGAAGAGATCGTCGCCCGGCGCACCCTGTCGCCGCTGCTTTTTGAGAAGATTTACAGCGCCAATGGCTCCCCATCAGGGGGAGCTGTCAGCGAAGCTGACTGAGGGGGTCAACGGCGGCTCAGTTGACCCCCTCCGTTCCGGGGCCTTGCCCCGGTCCACCTCCCCCTGGGAGGCGGAATTAGGAAGGTAATTGCTCCACCTCAGGGGGAGCTCCCGGCGAAGCCGGGTGAGGGGGTCAGTGGCCCTGGCGCCGGCCCCGGAAATGCCGGGATTTTGGTTTTCGCCCCCGGCGCCCCATACTGACTCCATTCAGGCGGAGACATGTCATGGGCGTCGGTGAGTTCCTGGTCACCCTCCTGGCTGGGGTGGGACAGTTGGTTGGAATTCGAGCCGGAACGGAGCAGCCCGCCTACGAGGTGGTGGGCCAGGTCGGCGAAGCCGAGATCCGGCGCTATGCGCCCCAGATCGCGGCGGAGGCCATTGTCGAGGGGCCGGTGGAGACCGCCCGGAGCGAAGGCTTCCGGCGGGTGGCCGGCTACATCTTCGGCGACAATACGACGAAGGCCTCGGTGGCCATGACCTCGCCTGTGGTGCAGGGCCGCGAGCCCTCGGGCGGCTCCCAGTCAATCGCCATGACCGCCCCGGTAGTCCAGGCCCGGGCCGGGAGCAGCGAGTCCATCGCCATGACATCTCCCGTCGTCCAGAAGCCGGCCGGGGGCGAATCCTGGTCGATCCAGTTCATCATGCCGTCGAAGTACACAATGGCGACCCTGCCCCAGCCGAATGACCCCCGGGTGCGCCTGGTCGAGATCCCCTCGCGGACCTTCGCCGTGGTGAAGTTCTCAGGACTTGGCAATTCGGAGGCCGTCGCACGCCACGAAAAGGTCCTCGACGCCGCCCTGGCCGGATCGGCCTGGCGGGCCTCGGGCGAGCCTGTGGCCTGGTTCTACGACCCGCCCTGGACCCTGCCCTTCATGCGCCGTAACGAAGTGGCCCGGCCGGTGGAGCCGACGACTTCAGCGCCTGCGCAATGAAGCCGCCGCCGAGGACCCTCTCCGGGTCTTCCGCGGCGTAGAGGACGCAGGCCTGGCCGGGAGAGACCCCGTACTCCGGCGCGTCGAAGATCACCCGCGGTTCACCCGCCTCCAGGCCCAGCCGCGCCGCGACCGGCTCGGCGGTCGAGCGCACCCGCGCCAGGACCGGCCGCTCTGCTGCAGCGGCAAGGTCTAGCCCGGCCTCGTCGCCCAGCCAATTGGTCTCCTTCAGCGAGACCGCCCGGGTCGCCAGGGCCTCCCGGGGACCCACCAGGACACGGCGCGTCGCGGCATCTATGCCCACGACATAGAGCGGATCGCCCACGGCGACGCTGAGCCCGCGCCTCTGGCCGATCGTGTAGCGGGTCACGCCCTCGTGGCGGCCGAGGACCCGTCCGTCCAGGTGTACGATGTCGCCCGGCTCCGCCCCCTGGGGGCGCAGGCGGTCGATAACCGTGGTGTAGCGGCCCTCGGGCACAAAGCAGATGTCCTGGCTGTCGGGCTTGTCAGCCACGGCCAGGCCCAGCTCCAGGGCCAGGGCGCGCACTTCGGCCTTGGGCAGGCCGCCAAGAGGAAAGCGCAGGTAGTCGAGCTGGTCGCGGGTCGTGGCGAACAGGAAATAGGACTGGTCGCGCGCTGGATCCACGGCGCGCCTCAGCTGTGCTCCCGCCAAGCTTTCTGACCTTTGCACATAGTGCCCGGTGGCCATGGCCGCCGCGCCCAGGTCGCGGGCGGTCTCCACCAGGTCGCGGAACTTCACGGTCTGGTTGCAGCGGATGCAGGGCACCGGGGTCTCGCCCCGCAGGTAGGCGTCGGCGAAGTCCTCGATCACCTGCTCGCGAAATCGGCTCTCGTAGTCGAGGACATAGTGCGGCACGCCCAGGGCCGCGGCGGCGGTACGGGCGTCATGAATGTCCTGCCCAGCGCAGCAGGCACCCTTCCGCTGGACGGCGGCGCCATGGTCGTAGAGCTGGAGGGTCACGCCGACCACGTCGTATCCCGCCCGGGCCAGAAGGGCGGCGGTCACGGTGGAGTCCACGCCTCCGGACATGGCCGCCAGCACCCGTGCGCCCGCGGGCAGGCCCACGGCCCGTCGGGTCTCTTCGGTCAGGCGATCGGAAAGCGTTACCGTGGTCATGGGCCCTATCTAGTCGGACCGGCGGGATTTTGCGAGCGGGCCGCTACCGGAGCACGTTGAGGAGCGATGCGCCCTTCAGCGCCAGGAACACCTGGGAAGAGGCCTGGAGGGCCTGCTGGGCTTGGGTCAGGGCCGAGGCAGCCTTGGCGAGGTCCGCATTGGAGACATCCCCGATCATGCCCTGGATGGTGGTCTGCCGTGAGGTCATTGATGTCTTCACAGAGTCCAGCTGGTTCTGGACCGCACCGTTCTTGGCGGCCGCCGTGACCAGGTTGGAGTGCACCGAGTCCCAGACGGAAATCTGGCTCTCGAGGAAGGTCCTCTGGGCCGCCGTCAGCTTGCCCGTGAAGGGACCTGTACCCCCTTCCTCGAAGGCCTGGAGGTCCTTGAAGGCCGTGAACATGGAGGTTCCCAGGTCATCGGCCAGCTGGCCGACGTTGAGGGTGGTGGTCTCATCCGCCCTCGCCTTGTCGATATAGTCGTCATTGTGGAAGAAGTCGGCGATCACGGTGGCCGGCGCGGTAAGATCGGAGAGTTGGTTGGCGGACACCGGCGGAGTGTCGACCTGACCGCCGGCGAAGAGGTACTTGCCGGCATGGCGGGTGTTCAACGCCGAGACGGCGTTCGAGAAGTGCCCCTGGAGCTCGGTCATCAGGGCGTCGGCCCGGTCCGAGGCGAGGGCGTTGGAGATCGCAAGTCGGGTCTGGTCCGCTGCATCTGCCGCCTTGTTCAGGGCAAGGTCCTGGATGTCCAGCCGGTTGGCGGTAAAGGCGTTCTGCTCGGTGAAGCCCGTGAGACGGGTGTCCAGGGTCTGCATGGCCGTAAGCACCTGGGCGTTTCGGGAAAAGGCCTTGAGGTCGGTGCCGACCTTGCCCGTACTCAACTGGTCGCCCGCCTCGGTCTGCCGCTGCTGGGCCGACATAAGGTTGGCCAGGACCGAACTATAGCTTCCGCTCGTGGATACCCGGTTCATTCAGGCCCCCTCAGATGATGTTGGTCAGGACGTCGAACAGTTCCTTGGCGGCCTGGATCATGCGCGCCGAGGCGTTGAACGCCTGCTGGTAGGTGGTGAGACGGATGAGTTCCTCGTCGATATTGACGCCCTCGACGGACTGTCGGCGAGCGGCGACCTCGGAGGACACCGCCTCGGTAGTCATCCGACGACTGTCAGCGGATTCGGCTTGACGGCCGATCGAGGCTCCGAACTGGGCGGCGTAGTCGCTGAGCGAGACCGTGAGGGCACCCAGGGTTCCAACTGCGTCGAAGCCGGTGGGCGTCTCACCGGCCGCCGCAAGGGCGCGGGCCCCCGAGCCATCGCCGGGCCGGACAGCGGGCTGGCCCGCCGCGACGGTCAGGTCCAACCGGGACAGGGCGAGCTTGTTGGGGTTCTGGACGATCTTGGGATCGACGAAGAGGCGGTCGGCACGGGAGTTCCGCTCGATCACGCCCAGGCCGAACAGGCCGCTGACCGACGGCCCGCCGGCACCCCGGCTGGTCAGGTCCTGGGCGATGGACAGGTTCACCGGGGGGGTGGTGCTTGGGGTGAAGCTCATCTGCCCCTGGGCGTCGAGGGCGAAGGCGCCGATGAGGCCGACACCGGTGGAGTTGGCATTCAGGGCGGCGAGCAGGTCCGTCATGGTGGCGGCCGCCGGAACGGCGACGGTCACATCGCGGATCGGCCTGCCGTCCGACTGGGTCAGACGGAAGGTCAGGGTGTCGCCGGCGGTGAACCCGTGCGGATCCGAAGCCGTGAGGCCGGTCTCGTAGCTGGTCTGGCCGGAGCTCTTGACGAGGTCATTGAGGCCGAAGAAGTGGGAAAAGCCCCGCCCGGCCTTCTGTGACGTGCCCTCGTCCATGGCGATGCCGTTGGGCGAAGCGGCGTTGAGGGTCAGCCCACGGTTGGTATAGGTCGCCGCGCCAAACGCCCCGAGAGCGGTATTCAGATTGGCCAGGAAGCTGGCCGGGGTGAAGGCGCTCGCTGCGCCGCCATCGACACTCAAGGTTCCCGCCGTGAAGTCGATATCCACCCGGCGTTGGATGACGCCAGCGGCGTTGGTGACCGCCAAGGTGGCCGCACCCGTAAAGCCGCTGACTGCAGTCGGCAGGTCCAGCCCGGTGTCCCGGCCCTCGAGGAGGCTTTTCGCCGGTGCGGCGCTCGAGGCGTTGTGCGCGGCGTTCAGGCGTTCAGCGGCCCGGGACGCGAACTCCCCGAGCTGCTCGGAGATGCCGGGCAGGTGGATGTCGCGCAGGTCCAGGAGCGCCCGCATCTCCCCGCCCGTAACCGTGATGGGCTGCTCACCACCCACTTCATACTGCACGGCGAGGTAGCCGGGCGTGGAGTCCGAGGACCGGTAGGCCAGGGTGGCGGCGGCATCGCCGGCCAGTTCGTAGCCCTCAGAAGAGCGGATCGTCACGCCGCCGGCGGACCGGGGCTGGACCTTGATATCGATCAAGGTGGCGAGCTTGTCGATCAGGCCGGACTGGACGTTTTCGGCGCCAGTCGCATCGCCGTTGCCGACGGAGGCGCGGCTGATGTCCGTATTCAGCCGCGCGATCTGCGACAGGATGTCGTTGATGTCCTGGGTCGAGCCCAGGGCCCGGGCATCGGCGGTGGCCACCATCTGCCCGATCTGAGTGTTGATCCGGGCGGTCTGGTTGAAGAAGTCCTCGACCACAGCCACCGACTGCGACTTGAGAATGCCGGAGGTCGGGTTCTGGGCCGCGGCGTCGAAGGTGCTCCAGACCCTGTCAAGGGACGCGAAGTAGCCGGTGTCCGAGGTCGGATCCCCGAACAGGCTCTGGGCGTTGTCGAGGGTGCTTGCCGTCAGGCTCCAGCGACTGGAGGTGGAGGCGGCGGTGAGGCCGGCCGAGACGAGGAACTGGTCGACGATGCGGCGAACGCCGCTGACCTCGGTGCCGGCGCCGACCCCACCGATGATCCGGTGGGTCTGGTCGATCGCCTTTCGGACATAGCCGGGGGTGTTGACGTTGGCGATGTTGTCGGACGCCGTCCGCAGGCCCGCCTGGGCCGCGATCAGTCCGGAGGAAGCGTTGTTCAGTACGGCAGTCAGCGACACGGGAACAATCCCCCTGAACCGGCAACCCTTGCGCAGTCCCGGCGATTTCTGCCGGGCTCCTTAGGTAGCGCCTGCGCGAGGCCTCCGAAGAAATCCTTTCATTTCAACGCGGCAACTTCTGAGACCGCTTTGAGATATCCGACATGTCGCAAGTCCCGGGCCACGGTGCCAAGGCCAGGCCAGGTCGGGCCTCAGGGCGGCAGGACTCGACCTTGCCGGTCGGATCGGGCCCGGCAAAAACCGCCCCCGAAGTCCGAGGCGGAGAGTGGCGAGATCAGATTTAAGTCATATTTTTCAACTCTCTGCGGGCTCCTAGAGAAGTTGGCGCGAAGGTTGCGACGTGAGGACAGGAATCGTGAGGCGCAGCAGGCGCCCCTCGCCGGAGGGTAAATCCGGACCGGTTTTTCGTCTTGACCCTCGACGTCGCTCAAGTTCTCGCGCCGGTTTCCTCCGGCCTGCTCGCCGCCGGCGCTCCCGCGTCGGACGGCCCGAACAGCGACGGCGGAGACTTCGCCGCCCTACTCTCGGCCCTGGCCGGAGCCCTGAGCGCAAATCCCCTGACGCCAGCAGCTGGTAGTCCGGCCGCGACGGCGCAGGTAGCGACCAAGGCAGGGTCACCGCAGGCCGGAGCCGACTCTACATCGGCCTTCCTTGTGGTCGCGGACCCGGGCCTTATGGTCGCAGACACGGGCGAACCGAAGGCGCTCGGAGCCCTCACCAAGCGCGACACCCCGGACATCCAGCTTCTGGACCCCGAAACAGAGGGCGATGGGGACCCGCTGGCCGGACCTGAGCAGACAGACCCCAATCCGGCCACCACCTTCCCCGGAGACGTTCGCCTGGTCCTCGCCATGGCCCAGGTCCTGAGCCCCACGCCGCCCCCACCATCCCCGATTGCGCGCGAGGCTGGAGCAAAGGACGCTGCCTCTGGAGAGCCCGGAGCCCCCGCAGGCCCCCGGGGCGAGGCTACCGCCGCCTTTGTCTCCTCTGTCTCCACTGTCTCCCCCGGGCAAGCTTCGCCTTCCCTCCTGCCTGGTATAGCGCCACCAGCGTCGCCTCCTATTGCATCGGGTATCGCCCCGGGCGCACGTCCGGACGAGGGTCAGGCCCAGCCTGCAGACAAGGCGCGGGTCAAGTCGCCGGACATCCAGACGAGCCTCCTGGCAAGCCTTCAGGTGCCGGACGTCCCGCCCGGTGCGGAAGTCCCCGGGGCCGCCGGACCAAGCGCCGCCGACCAACGCCCTGCAGAGACGCAGGATTCCGATTCCGTTGCGGTCGCCCGCCCTGAACCGGCGTCTTCCTTCCCTGCCCAGCCTCCCGGCGTGGTTCGCATCGTCGGCCGCCAGATGCCGGCGGAGCCTTCCCCGCCTACCCAGGGCGCGGGTCCAGCGGCGGCGGCGACCCTGCCCGCCGAAATCATCGCACCTGAGGTGGCCCTGCCCACCCCGCCCACGACGGCCCAGGTCGTTGCGGCGGCAGCATCCGAGCCCAACCTGGCCGTTCAGGCGGCGGTATCCGAACAGGTCGCCCAGGTGGAGCCCCCCCCATCCCGCCGCCAGGACGCGGCGTCCAGCCGTTCGCCGGAGGCCCGACGTGGCCTCTCCGCAACCGCCCCCGAAACGAGTTCTGAGGCCCTCCAGACCTCGGCGCCTGCGCCTCTGGTCACGTCCTCGGCGCCCTCCCGCATGGCTCTGACGGCGCAGGTTTCTGCCCTTCCAGGCGGCGAGGACCCGGCGAAGGACAAGGATCTCGACCTGAAGGCCGTAGTGGCCAGGGTCCCTGGCCGCGAGGCCGCCGAGGCCGCCGCGCTGGCTCCGGCCACCGCCGAATTCCGTCCGGCACCGCCGGCCCAGGCCCTTCCCGTGCGCTCAACCCCGGAAACGGTCGCCGCCCTCGCCGTCCAGACGGCTCGCAAGCTGGACGACGGCGTCACCCGGTTCGACCTGGAGCTCAACCCCTTGGGCCTTGGCCGTGTCGACGTCCGCCTGGAGATCGACTCGTCCGGGCGGATCCGCGCCGCCTTCACCTTCGAGACCTCGCATTCTGCGCGGGAGCTCAGCCGTCGGGCTGAAGACCTCCAGCGCAGCCTCGAGACCTCGGGGTTTAACCTGTCCGGGGGCCTGTCCTTCGACGTCGCTGGTGACCGCTCCCAGGGCCGGTCGTCCGGATGGGGCGACGGCCAGGATGGACGGCCCCAATCGTCGGCGCCCCTCGAACGCGAGGCGCAAGCCAACACCCTTCCATCCCCCTCCAGCCCCCTCGCCGGGCGCGGTCTCTCACTCCGCGCCGGCGTAGACATCAGGATCTGACCCATGGCCGTCACTGCAGCGACAGGATCTCAGGCCGCCGGACAGGACATAGGCGCCCTTGGCAAGGCCCAGCTGTCCAGCAGCTACGACACCTTCTTGAAGCTACTGACCACCCAGATCCAGAACCAGGATCCCCTGTCCCCCCTCGATTCCAACCAGTTCACCCAGCAGCTGGTCCAGATGACGGGGGTGCAGCAGCAGCTCTACTCCAATGACCTCCTCAAGCAGCTGGTCGGGAACACCGGAACGGGCATGTCCCAGGCGGTTTCCGTCCTCGGGCGGGAGGTCTCCGCAGACTCGGCCACCACTGGCCTGGCCGGCGGCAAGGCGACCTGGGCCTACAACCTGGGCCGAGACGCCGCCTCCGTGAAGGTCGAGGTGTTGGACGCCAACGGCCGGACCATGGCCGTCGCCTCACCCTCCGGCGTCTCGGCGGGCGATAACACATTCACCTGGTCGGGAACCGACCTTACGGGCCTGAAGCGGCCGGACGGCGGTGAGTACACCCTCCGCATCACACCGATGGACGCCTCCGGCGCCACCATCACTTCACGGGTCTTCCAGCGCGGCGTCGTCACGGGCGTCGAGCAGGTGAACGGAAAACCCGTCCTCTCCATTGGCGGCGCAAAGGTCCCCTGGACCGCCGTCACCTCCGTCCGGCAGCCCGCCTAGGCCGCCACCATAATCCTTAAACTCGACACCCCGGGAAAGTAGACACCATGAGCATCAACAGCGCCCTCCTCGCCGGCGTCTCCGGTCTGATCGCCAACTCCTCGGCCCTGGCCGCGATCTCAGACAACATCGCCAACACCAACACCACCGCCTACAAGCGGACCCAGATCAACTTCGCCAACGTCGTGACCTCACAGGTCGTGAAGGGCCGCTACTCCGCCGGCGGGGTAGAGGCGATCACCCGTCACTTCATCGGCGACCAGGGCCTGATCCAGCCGGCGGCTTCGCCTACCGACCTTGCCATCGCCGGCAATGGCTTCTTTGTGGTGACCGACAAGGGCACCGGAGTGACAACCCAGGATCCCCGGTATTTCACCCGATCAGGCTCGTTCAGCGTCGATGCCGATGGCTACCTGGTCAATGACTCCGGCTACTATCTCCAGGGTTGGCCGGCGGACGCCACCGGGACCATCGTCACCGATCCTTCCGACCTGAGCCAGATGAACTCGATCAACATCAAGGACCTGGGGGCCCAGGTCCTGCCGACCTCCGAAATCCTCATTAACGCCAACCTCGACAAGCGGGGCATCACCGGCTCGGTGGGCGACGCTACCTACGCCGGTGGCACCGTCGACTCCCTGGCCGACTACGCCAACAACCCCGCCACCGGCACCAAGCCTGACTTCACCTTCCAGATGAACATCATCGACTCCGGTGGCGGCAGCCGTCGGGTGGCCATGGCCTTCCTGAAGGACTCGGCCGCCGCCAACTCCTGGCACGCGGAGATCTACGCCGTACCGGCCAGCGACGTCGCCGGCTCCGCGCGTCCGGGCCAGATCGCTGCGGGGTTGATGACATTCCAGTCAGATGGCTCCTTCGATGAAGCTAACTCGACCCTCTTCGGCCAAACCCTGGGGATCGGCAATCCGCCGAACATCGCCCTCGCCGCCTCCTCCGCCGGCGCGGGCCTGAGATGGGCCGCTGGCCTGGGCATCAACGCCGCCAGCATCGACATGGACCTCACCAAGTTCACCCAGTTCTCAGCCACTTCTGCGGTCGCCTCCATCAACCCCGACGGCGCGCCCCTCGGCAATGTGTCGGGCGTCGAGGTCTCGGAAGACGGCAAGGTCACGGCCATCTTCGATAACAACCTGGTCCGTCTGGTGGCCCAGATTGGCCTGGCAACCTTCGCCAACCCCGATGGCTTGAGCGCGGTGGCCGGCAACGCCTATTCCCAGTCGACCCGGTCCGGCGAGTATTCTGTGAAGGAGCCGCAACTGGGCGGCGCCGGTTCTATTCAGTCCTCATCCCTCGAGGCCTCGAAGGTCGACCTGTCTGCAGAGTTCACAGGGCTCATAACTACCCAAAGAGCATATTCCGCATCTTCAAAAATCATCACGACCGCCGATCAGATGCTGGAAGAACTTATCAATATGAAGAGATAAGTCTTGAGGTTAATGCGATTTAACATCGCAACACATCTTGACTGTATCTCTTTAATACATGGGGGTAGCTGTGATTATCAGTTTATTTACTACGATTTTTCATCGGACGTTATGCCATGCCGGCCAGACTGGTCCCAAGACCTGATGGTGGGAAGGGCGTAAAGCCATGTATCAACAACAACAGACACAGCTGCGGACCAACAGCCGGGGGGAGGCCTATGTCATCGGGCCGACCGGCTCACAGCTGACCATACGGGACCTGCCGCCGGCAGACACCGGGCGCTGGGTGATCCGCCGCAAGGCCGAGGTGGTGGCCGCCGTCCGTGGCGGTCTCCTCAGCCTCGAACAGGCCTGCGAACGGTATTCCCTGACCCAGGAAGAGTTCCAGGCCTGGCAGAAGTCCATCGAGAAGCACGGCCTGGCCGGGCTAAGGACCACGCGGATTCAACAGTACCGCTGAGTTTCCGTCTCCCCCCAATCCCCCGGGAGACGATCGGGCGGCCGCATCCCCACCCCCGGGATGCGGCCGTCTCGCGTTTCACAACGCCCCGTTCACGCCGATCTGTCAGGCGCGTCACCCAGCCGCTGGACCCGGATCGAGATCCGCTCGCACTCGCCGGCGCGCCGCTCCACCAGCAGCCGGGCCACCTGGGCGTCGTCGTGGAAGACATAGCCCTTGATGGCGTCCAGCAGGGCCTTGGCCAGGTTGTCCAGGTCCATCCACGGCGGATCGCCCACATAGTCCATGACGATTTCCACCGAAAACTCGCCCCAGGCCGGCCGGCCGCCACGCCAGGCCTTGCGGAAGAACTCGTAGATCAGCGGTTTGTAATAGCGGCTCTGGGTGGTCAGGCCGTCGACGACCACCTCGATGGCGCCCTCGTGCTCCCGGGCGCGCACCTTGCCGTGATGGGTCCAGCCCGCGTCCATGGCCATCCTCCGGCGGCGGCCGCCTTGAAGTCTGGCCGGGCTCCGCTAAACCGGGCGCACATTCGACCGGAGGCCCGCCATGAGCAAGACCCGCACTGAAACCGACACCTTTGGCCCCCTTGAGGTCGACGCCTCCGTCTACTGGGGTGCCCAGGCCCAGCGCAGTCTCGGCAACTTCAAGATCGGCTGGGAGAAACAGCCCCTGCCGGTCGTCCGCGCCCTCGGCATCGTCAAGCGCGCCGCCGCAGAGGCCAATATGGAGCTGGGCCGGCTGGATCCGAAGATCGGCCAGGCCATCGTCGCCGCCGCCCAGGAGGTGATCGACGGCAAGCTCGACTCCCATTTCCCCCTGTCGGTCTGGCAGACCGGCTCGGGTACCCAGTCGAACATGAACGCCAACGAGGTCATCTCGAACCGGGCCATCGAAATGCTGGGCGGGGAGATGGGGTCCAAGTCCCCCGTCCACCCCAATGACCACGTCAACATGAGCCAGTCGTCGAACGACACCTATCCCACGGCCATGCACATTGCCGCCGCCGAGCAGGTGCACCACGACGTCCTGCCGGCCCTCGAACACCTGCTGGCCGCCCTGCGGGTCAAGCAGGCGGCCTTCGATCCCATCATCAAGATCGGCCGCACCCATACCCAGGACGCCACCCCCCTGACCCTCGGCCAGGAGTTCTCCGGCTACGCCCAACAGGTCGAGAACGGCGTCAAGCGCATCCGCCTGGCCCAGCCGGGCCTGCTCGAGCTGGCCCAGGGCGGCACCGCCGTCGGCACCGGACTCAACGCCCCCGTCGGCTTCGCCGATCTGGTGGCGGCCAAGATCGCCGCCATCACCGGCCTGCCCTTCGTCTCGGCACCCAACAAGTTCGAGGCCCTGGCCGCCCACGACGCCATGGTCTTCAGCCACGGTGCCCTCAACACCATCGCCGGCTCCCTGTTCAAGATCGCCAACGACATCCGTTTCCTGGGCTCCGGCCCCCGGTCGGGCCTGGGCGAGCTGTCCCTGCCCGAGAACGAGCCCGGCTCGTCCATCATGCCGGGCAAGGTCAACCCGACCCAGTGCGAGGCCCTGACCATGGTCTGCACCCAGGTCTTCGGCAACCACGCCACCCTGACCTTCGCCGGCGCCTCGGGCCACTTCGAGCTGAACGTCTTCAACCCGGTCATGGCCTATAATTTCCTGCAGTCCTGCCGCCTGCTGGCCGACGCCGCCGTCTCCTTCACCGACAACTGCGTGGTCGGGATCGAGGCCCGCGAGGACAACATCAAGGCCGCCCTCGAGCGTTCCCTCATGCTGGTCACGGCCCTGGCGCCCAAGATTGGCTACGACGCGGCAGCCAAGATCGCCAAGACCGCCCACAAGAACGGCACCACCCTGCGGGAAGAGGCCGTCGGCGGCGGCTACGTGACCAACGAAGAGTTCGACGCGGTCGTCCGGCCCGAGAACATGATCTCCCCGGGCTGATGCAGGTCGTCCGCCTCCAGGACGGGCTTCCGGAGGATTTCGACCGCCTGCGGGCTGCGGCGGCGGCCGATGGCTGGCGGCACATGGACCGGCTGGCGGCGGAGGTCGCGGCGGGTGCCCCCGTCTTCCTCGCCCTTTTCGCCGTCCGTCAAGGCGGCAGCCTCGCGGGGATTGGTGGCCTGACGCAAGAGCCCATGCCGGACGATGGCCCCCCCGCCCTGCGCCTGCGCCGCGTCTTCGTCCATCCGGATGCCCGCCGGCAGGGTGTCGGCCGCACCCTCGCCTCGGCCCTGATCCAGGAGGGGCTGGACAGCGTCCGCCGCCTCACCGTGCACACGGACGATGTGCGCGCAGAGGCCTTCTGGCAGGCGCAGGGGTTTACGCCCGTATCGGGGAAGGCCTGGAACCTGGAATTCCAGGGCTGAGCCCGGGTGCCTACATCCGTCGCCAGACGGCGAAGTCGGCCAGCTCCATCATCGCCGCCTTCCATCCGTCCGTGCCGTCGAAATCCGACAGGGCCGCCTTGGCCTCGGCGGCGTAGGTCTCGGCCAGGGCCAGGGTCGATTCCAGGGCGCCGCAGCCGGCGATTAGCGTCCGGGCCCGCTCGAAGTCCGCCTCGGTCTGTTCGCGCCGGCCTACCGCACGCTCCCAGAAGGCCTGTTCCGCCGCGCCCGTCCGGGCCACGGCCAGGATCAGCGGCAGGGTCGCCTTGCCCTCCCGGAAGTCGTCGCCGGGGTTCTTGCCCAGGGTGTCGCTGGCCCCGGAATAGTCCAGGGCGTCGTCCACCAGCTGGAAGGCCAGGCCCAGGTTCTGGCCAAAGCGCCGCAGCCTGGCGCAGTCGCTCGCCCCGGCCCCGGCCGACACCGCCCCGGCCTCCGAGGCGGCGGCGAAGAGCTCGGCGGTCTTGGCGCCAATGATCTCCAGATAGGTCTCCTGGGGCAGGTCCAGGTCGTGAGCGCGGGTCAGCTGTAGCACCTCGCCCTCGGCGATCACCCGGCTGGCCCGGGCCAGGATTTCCAGGGCCGGCATGGACCCGGCCTCGACCATCAGCTCGAAGGACCGGGCGAAGAGGAAGTCGCCTACCAGCACGCTGGCCGGGGCACCCCAGATCAGGTGGGCCGCCACCTTACCCCGCCTCAGCTCGGAAGAGTCGATGACGTCATCGTGCAGCAGGGTGGCCGTGTGGATGAACTCCACCGCCGCCGCCAGGTTCAGGCAGGCGTCGTCCTTCGCCCCCGCAAGGCGGGCCGCAGCGATGGTCAAGAGGGGCCGCAGGCGCTTGGCCGATCCGCCGATCAGGTGCTCGGCCAGGGCCGGGATGACGGGAACGGGGCTCTGCATCCGGTTGCGGATCAGGCCGTCCACACCTTCCATGTCCCGCCGGGCCAGGCGGGTCAGCTCCGCGATGGAGGGCGCGCTGCGGGCGACCGGGTCGGCGGCATGCGTTGCGGAAGACATGCCGCACGCGATAAGGCAGGCGTCTCGCTGGCACAATGCCAAACCGGGGTTTCGGCGGAATCGGATGACGGACCTGACCCAGTCGGATGCAGTCCTCGGAGGCCGGGTTCGGCTCCTCCAGTCTGTCCGCGGCTATCGGGCGGGCATGGATGCGGCCCTGCTGGCGGCAGCCTGTGACGCCCAGCCGGGCGAGCGGGTGCTGGACCTCGGCTGCGGCCCGGGCGCGGTCATGCTGGCGGCGGCGGTCCGGCGGCCGGACGCGCACTTCACCGGGATCGAGGCCGACCCCGACGCCCTGGACCTGGCCCGGGCCAATATCGACCTCAACAGACTGGCGGACCGGGTGGAGGCCCTCGCCGGCGACGTCGCCCTGCCCTTCTCCCGCCTGGGCCTGCCGCGCTTCGACGCCGCCCTGTGCAATCCGCCCTTCTTCGACGACGCCAGCGCCCTGCGCGGCCCCGCGCCAGAGAAATCTCGGGCCTGGATGGCGACAGACGGCCTCGCCGCCTGGACAGGCTATCTCCTCAAGGCCGTGCGCGACGGTGGGACAATCACCCTCATCCACCGGGCCGACCGGCTGGCCGACCTGCTCGCCGGGCTTACGCCCAGGTGCGGCTCCATCCGCATCCGCCCGGTCCAGCCCCGCGCCGCCTCGCCCGCCAGCCGGGTAATCGTGCGGGCCGTGCGCGGCGGCCGCGCGCCCCTGGCCCTCCTGCCGCCCCTCGTCCTGCACCCCGATGGCGAGGGCAAACACACGGAGGCCGCCGAGGCCATCCTGCGCGACGCCGCCGCCCTGGGCTGGGACTAAGACTGAGCCTCAGCTGACCCCCTCCGTCGCGCTACGCGCGCCACCTCCCCCTGGGGGGCGGAATTAGAGCCGCCTAATTGCTCCACCTCAGGGGGAGCTGTCGGCAAAGCCGACTGAGGGGGTCAGCTGAGGGGCCGTTGACCCGCTAGCGGAGGAATGACGGGTTCAGGATCTCGCCAATCAGTTCCTCTCGGTATCCACCCGCTTGTTCTTGCTGATCCAGGGCCCACATGATGGAGGGCAGCTGCCTGATCGGCCTTGTCACCGGCGAGCGCGGCATGGCTGGACATCTTCGTGAACCCCCTCTTCCAGGGTGCCCTCTGCCTCTTCCTGCTCGACATGGGCCTGGCCGCCGCCCGCAGCCTCACCGACGCCGGCCGGCCACCCCTGCGCGTCCTGGCCCTGGGGATCGCCCTGCCCCTGGCGGCTGGGGCACTGTAGGGGGAGGGGCGGGAGGCGGAGAAGGACAGGGGCGGAGGGGGTCGGCTATCTTGTTGACGCATTCCCGGCGCATTGGGCTTATGAAAGTGTCTTTCCATGGGATGAGGGGCCGAATGGACCAGTCCTACTACGTCAAAGCGATCTGGGATCCGGAAGCTTCAGTCTGGATCTCCGAAACAGACATCCCAGGCCTCGTGATCGAGACCGAAACCCTGGCTGAGTTTGAAGCCATGATGGTTGAGCTGGCGCCGGAAATTCTGGCCGCTAACCAGGAGCCCCGGCTTGGCCGCGTCTCGGTCGATTTCTCCGCCCGGCGCGAGTTCGCCGTCGCCTGATCAGAAGACCTTGCCGATCCCGAGTTGCTTGAGCACCTCGTTGGCGGTGTGGCGGCTCTTTGACCTGGGAACGCTGACAGTTCGCCCGTTGATGGGGCTGCGCCACTTCTCGTGGCTCCCCTTGCCGCCTTCCACCTGCCAGCATCCGTGCGCCCGCATGATCCTGACGAGGTCGGCATGGTAGGTCGGCATTGAGGCGAAGGGCTCCTCGAACGGGCCCGTCTGGATAGGAACAGATTACGCCCATCCCAAGGCACCGCCTGCGCCCGCCGCTTTACGCGCTGTCGGCTGGGGCACTATAGGCGGGGGAGGGGTGACGGGGCAGGCGCCCGCGCGGAACCTAATTCCGCGACGTATCCACCAGCTTGTTCTTGCTGATCCAGGGCATCATGGCGCGCAGGCGGGCGCCCACGTCCTCGATGCCGTGCTCGGAGGCGCGGCGGCGGGTGGCCTTGAAGCTGGGCTGGCCGGCTTCGTTCTCCAGCATGAAGTCGCGCACGAAGCGGCCGGACTGGATGTCTTCCAGCACGCGCTTCATCTCGGCCTTGGTGTCGGCGGTGATGATCCGCGGGCCGGTCACGTACTCGCCGTACTCGGCAGTGTTCGAGATCGAGTAGTTCATGTTGGCGATGCCGCCCTCATAGATGAGGTCGACGATCAGCTTCACCTCGTGCAGGCACTCGAAATAGGCCATTTCGGGGGCGTAGCCCGCCTCGACCAGGGTCTCGAAGCCGGCGCGGATCAGCTCGACCAGGCCGCCGCACAGCACGGCCTGCTCGCCGAACAGGTCGGTCTCGCATTCCTCGCGGAAGGTGGTCTCGATCACGCCCGAGCGGCCGCCGCCGATGGCCGAGGCGTAGGCCAGGCCGAAGTCGAGGGCGTTGCCCGTGGGGTTCTGGTGGATGGCGATCAGGCAGGGCACGCCGCCGCCCTTCTCGTACTCGCCGCGCACGGTGTGACCGGGGCCCTTGGGGGCGATCATCAGCACGTCCACGCTGGCCTTGGGCTCGATGAGGTTGAAGTGGATGTTCAGGCCGTGGGCGAACAGAAGGGCCGCGCCGTCCCGCAGGTTGGGGGCGATCTCGGCATTGTAGATGCCGCGCTGCAGCTCGTCGGGCGCCAGCACCATCAGGGCATCGGCCCACTTGGCGGCCTCGGCCACGCTCATCACCTTCAGGCCGTCGGCCTCGACCTTGCGGGCGGTGGCGGAGTCGGGCCGAAGGGCGACGACGACGTTCTTCACGCCGGAGTCGCGCAGGTTCAGGGCGTGGGCCCGGCCCTGCGAGCCATAGCCTACGATGGCGATCTTCCTGTCCAGGATCCGGGCGAGGTCGGCGTCGCGATCGTAATAGACCCGCATGGGTGGTCTCCTTTGGACAAGACGGACGCGGAGCCCCTCGGGCGACCGCGCGGAAGTGGGCCGCATCAATGGGAAATTTCCCGCCGCGTCAAGCAAGGCCGGCCCTCCAGGCGATGCGCCGGAGGGCCGGAAGGCCGTCACCAGAAGAGGCTGAAGGCCACTTGGACGATACGCCCAGTCCACAGGTCCACCAGGACGGCGTCGCGTCCCAGCCGCACCCAGGCAAAGCCCACAGGCGGGATCGGCAGGCCATAGGTCCACCAGGAGTCGATCCGGTAGCGGGGCGTCCACCAGGTCCAGGGCAGGACCTCGCCATAGGACCACCGGTGGTAGGCATAGCCCGGAGGCGGGGCCCAGCGGTCGGCCCGATAGCGGTAGGGCGGGGTCCAGACCGGCGGATACCACCGGGGGTCGTAGCGTGGCGGACGTCCGCCTGGGTGCGGGGGCGGGCGGGAGCCACCGGGGCGGTAGCCGTCGGGGCGGTATCCATCCGGGCGGTAGCCATCGGGCCGATACCCATCAGGCCGGTAGCCATTGTTCCCGTAGCCGCCGTTCCCGTAGCCGCCGTTCCCGTAGCCATCATAGCGACGGTCGCCCTCGCGGTCGCCGTCCCGATCCGGCTGGCGGTCCGGCCGGGAGTCAGGGCGCGAGTCGGGCCGGGAGTCTGGGCGCGAGTCTGGCCGGGGCGGGGGACGGGTGTCGGGCCGAGGGTCGGGCTGCACGTCCCGGGGCTGGCCATAGCGCCCCCAGGCCTCGGACCGGGCAGGGCCCCGGGGGTCCAGGCCGGCCATGGGGGGTGAGGGCGGAGCGGGCGGCACCGGCGCGGCGAAGGCCGCGGGAGGCAGCGGGTCCCGCATGGCCCGGGCGTCAGGGCGCGGTCCGTCCTCCCGGGGACGTTGGAAGTCGTCGCGCGGGTCTGGCCGCCCGGAATCACCGTCGACCTCCTGCCCTGTGGCGGGCGGGGCGAGCGCCATTCCCGCCGCCAGGGCGAGCGTCAGGGCGAGCCCAAGGCCGGGCGCTCGGGAAGTTGCGCGGTCGGTATGCCTGAACATGGTCCTTACCTCTGGTCCTGCAGAGCAGATCTTCGCTCCGACGGTTGTCGCCCCCGTGTGCATAGGATTAGGAAGGTCAAGCTGAACCGGGCTTGAACGCCCGCCAACCCAGGAGGGAATTCGTCCATGCCAGCCCTGCCCCAGGACGTCGTCAACTATTGGCGCAACGCTGGCCCGCGCCGCTGGTTCCACAAGGACGCACGGTTCGACGAAGCCATCCGCCTGCGCTTCGAGCCCGTCCACTTCGCCGCCGCCCGGGGGCAGTACGACGACTGGGCGCTGGAGGCCGAGCCGGCCCTGGCGCTGATCCTCCTGCTCGACCAGTTCCCTCGCAACCTGTTCCGGGACAGCGCCCACGCCTTCGCCACCGACGGCAAGGCCCGGCGGATCGTGCGCCTGGCCCTGCGCCGGGGCTTCGACCTGCAGATCGAGCCCGAGCTGCGCCACTTCGTCTACATGCCCCTGGAGCATTCCGAGGAGCTGGAGGACCAGGTCGACTGCGTGCGCTTCATCCAGGCCCTCTGCACCGAGACCGGCGATGGCGAGCTCCTGCGCTTTGCCGAGATGCACCGCGACATCATCCAGAAATTCGGCCGCTTCCCCCACCGCAATGCCGCCCTGGGCCGCGAGAGCACCCCGGCCGAGATGGCCTTCCTCAACGAGGGCGGATTCGCGGGATGACGAGGGCCTTGCAAGCCGTCTAGGGTCGGCGTGGAGAGACTCACCCATGAACGCCCCCGCCCACATTGCCGACGACAACACCGCCCGGGAGGCTGCCCCGGCGCTGGAGCAGCCCTATCTCGACCTCCTGGCGGACATACTGGCCAATGGCGTCGACCGCCCGGACCGCACGGGGGTGGGCACGCGGGGCGTCTTCGGCCGGCAGATGCGCTTTGACCTCTCGCGAGGCTTTCCCCTCCTGACCACCAAGACTGTCCACCGCCGCTCTATCGTCGTCGAGCTGGTCTGGTTCCTGCGCGGCCAGACCAATGTCCGCTGGCTCCAGGAGCACGGGGTCAGCATCTGGGACGAATGGGCCGACGCCGAGGGAGAGCTGGGACCCGTCTATGGCCGCCAGTGGCGATCCTGGGCCGCGCCGGACGGCCGGGTCATCGACCAGATGGCCGCCCTGGTCGAGGGCTTGAAGCGCAGCCCCGAGAGCCGCCGCCACATCGTCACCGCCTGGAACCCGGCGGACGTGGACGACATGGCCCTGCCCCCCTGCCACTGCCTCTTCCAGTTCCACGTGGCGAATGGGCGCCTGTCCTGCCAGCTCTACCAGCGCTCGGCAGACGTCTTCCTGGGGGTGCCCTTCAACATCGCCTCCTACGCCCTCCTGACCCACATGGTGGCGGCGGTGACGGGGCTGAAGGCCGGTGACTTCGTCCACACCCTGGGCGATGCCCACCTCTACCTGAACCACTTGGACCAGGCCCGGGAGCAGCTGACGCGCGCCCCCCTGCCGCCGCCCCGGCTGGAGCTGGCGCCCCGGGACGACCTCTTCGCCTTCGAGCCCGGCGACATGAAGTTCCGGGGCTACAAGGCCCATCCGGCCATCTCAGCCCCCATCGCGGTCTGAGGGGCATGGCCACGCCCATCCTCACCGCGGGTCCCATCGCCCGGGCCCGCAATGGCGTCATCGGCCGGGCCGGCACCCTGCCCTGGCGGCTGAAGTCCGACCTCGCCCGCTTCCGGGCACTGACCATGGGCAAGCCGGTCATCATGGGCCGCCTGACCTGGGAGAGCCTGCCCCGCAAGCCCCTGCCGGGCCGCACCAACATCGTCCTGTCCCGGGACGCCTCCTACGCCCCCGACGGCTGCGTGGTCTGCGAGGACTTCTCCGAGGCCGCTTCCATCGGTCGCGAGCAGGCCGAGGAGGACGGCGCCTCCGAGGCCTGCGTCATCGGCGGTGCCTCCCTCTTCGCCCTGGCCCTGCAGCGCGCCCGGCGTATCTACCTCACCGAGGTCCACGCCGACGTGGAGGGCGATGTCTTCCTGCCCCCCTTCGACGAGAGCCGCTGGCGCGAGGTCCGCCGGGAGGATCTCCCCGCCGGCGAGGACGACGAGTTCGCTGTGACCTTCCGGGTGCTGGAGCGAGGCTGAACCCCTTCCCCTCGCCGCCCCCCTCGCCCATAGTCGCCACAAAGCCAAGCCGGGAGGAGACAGGCCATGGACCTGCAGTTGATCGCCGAGGACTTCCAGTTTCCGGAAGGCCCAATCGCCATGAATGACGGCTCGGTGATCCTCACCGAGATCAAGCGCCAGACCCTGACGCGGGTGAAGCCCGACGGATCGAAGGAGATCCTGGTCAATACCGGCGGCGGGCCCAATGGGGCGGCCATCGGCCCGGACGGCGCCATCTATATTACCAACAACGGCGGCGCCTTCGAGTGGCTGGACAACCAGGGCATGACCATCCCCGGCCCGACCCCGGCCTCGCACACCGGCGGTTACATCCAGCGCTTCGACCTGAAGACCGGGGCCCTGACCACCCTCTACACCGAGTGCGACGGCCAGAAGCTGGTGGGCCCCAACGACCTGGTCTTCGACCGGCAGGGCGGCTTCTGGTTCTCTGACCACGGCTGCTCAACCCCCGAGGGCCGCAAGTTTGGCGGGATCTACTATGCCAAGACCGACGGCAGCCACATCAGCCGCCAGCGCGACCACTTGATCTCGCCCAACGGCATTGGCCTGTCCCCCGACGAAAAGGTCGTCTACCTGGCCGACACCAACCTCGGCAGGCTCTGGGCCTTTGACGTCGCCGAGCCCGGCGTGCTGGGGCCGCCGGACGGCTTCGCCCCGGGGCGCGTCATCTGCAACCTGCCCGGCTACCAGTTGCTCGACAGCCTGGCAGTAGAGGCCGGTGGCAAGGTCTGCGTGGCGACCATCATCAACGGCGGGATCACCGCCTTCGATCCGGACGGCTCGGTGGAGCACTTCCCGGTGCCGGACCTGGTCACCACCAACATCTGCTTCGGCGGGGCGGACATGCGCACGGCCTGGATCACGGCCTCGGCCACGGGCAAGCTCTACCGCGCCACCTGGCCCCGGCCGGGCCTGAAGCTCA
>Ga0209598_10000830_pt1 | contig 25176 bp, 19 predicted proteins | sample M_140807_EF_Meta_FD_187317 | JGI IMG/M metagenome (GOLD analysis project Ga0209598, IMG submission 187317) | Freshwater microbial communities from Lake Montjoie, Canada to study carbon cycling - M_140807_EF_MetaG (SPAdes) (version 2) | ecosystem: Environmental > Aquatic > Freshwater > Lake...
ATGGTCTGGGCCGAATGGCGATATTCGCTCGCAGTGCGGTTGACCTGGAGCGTTTGGGTCAGCGTGTATTCGCCCAGAGTGAACGCCTTGCGAGACTTTTCAGCGGCGGCAAACTGTTGCTTGGCAGCCTGACTGAGGTTCTGCGCGGCGGACCGCTTGTTGATCATCTGCGCCCAAAGAGCATCGAATCCGCCGGCCAGCGTTTGCTCTACCTGTTGAACATGCGCCTCAAGGCTTTGAGCCTCGGCGATGGCCATCCGGGCATTTGCGGCGCGCGCCGGTCCCGCGATGGGGAAGGAGAGCGAGATTCCCGAAACCTGCTCAGCCCCGCCGCGTTCAGTTGCCGCGTATAGCCCGACGGTTGGGTCTGGGGTTCGTTCCAGGTTGAGCCGTTGCGCGAGGAGCTGCAGCCGCCGCGTTTCGGCTCGGAGCAGATTGAGCTCGTGGTTTTTGGTGAGGAACGACTCGCGGAGGGTCTCCTGGCCTTGCGGCATGGGGGGCATCGGAAGGTCGGGTACTGAAGCTGGCAGGACAATCCGCGGGTATCGTCGGCCAAAGGTCGCACGGATACCGGCCAATTGGGCATCTGTCGTATTTCGCATGGCTTCCGCGCGGGATAGTTCGGCGCCGGCCAGGGTCAGGTCGAGTTGGGCTAACTCGCCGCGCTGAAGCCGTCGCTCGACTTGCTTTTGAAGTTGCTGGATGTACTCAAGATTAAGGATGGCGTTGCGATGGTCTGCAAGCGCTCGCAGAAAAACAAACCAATGCTTGAGGAGCTCTCGGCTGGCTTCGTGCAGTGCATCGGTGTACTCAATGCCCGCCACGGTCTCGGTTTGCAGGGCCAACGCAGTGTCTTGCGCACTCTTGCCCCAAAGCCGCAGTGGGCGCTCAAGACTGATCATCGACTCGGCTGATCGGCCCTCAGGGAGTCCAGCCCGTCGAATCTGAATGTTGCTACGAACCGTGAATTCAGCATGACCGGCCTGAATGCCGCGGGCCCGTTCGCGTTGCGCATCTCTCTTGGCGAGTGCACTCGCAATACCGGGGCTATTCAGTAGGCTGTCCTTCACTGCGCTAGTGTCGGGGAGAAAAGGCAGGACTTCCTCTTGGGCGTAAGCCTCAATCGGCATCAGCAGGAGTAGGGAAGTCAGCAGCACCGAAGCCACGGCTGAACGCGCAACGACACCAAAGGCTGTATCGAGTTGAGCGCTTACGCGTTTCATGACTTGAATAAGTCTTTGAACGATTTTGCGGCTCCAAAGCGCTTGAAGAGAATTGGAAGCACGAGGAGCGTCAGGAGGGTCGAAGTCAGGATTCCGCCTGTAACGACGATGGCCAGTGGGCGCTGAATCTCGGAGCCCGGGCCACTCGCGTACAGCAGTGGAATCATGCCGAGCCCCGTAATCATCGCCGTCATCAGGACGGGACGAAGACGGCGCTCGGATCCATTAAGAACGGCTGATTCAGGGGATTCGCCCGATGCCATTCGTTCGTTGAAATGGGTCACCATCACGACACCATTCAGCACCGCAATCCCCAGCAAGGCGATGAAACCGACCGAGGCAGGCACCGACAGATATTCGCCCGACAGAGCCAATGCAAACACGCCACCGACCAATGCAAACGGAATGTTCAAAAAGATGATTCCCGCCTGGATAACGGATCCAAAACTTAGGGTGAGGATGATGAAGATCATGATCATCGATGCCGGAATCACCAGTCCAAGTCGCGCCGCCGCCCGCTGCTGGTTCTCGAACTGACCTCCCCACTGAATTTCGATATCTTTGGCCAGAGGCAGGGCCTTGACCGCTTGCTGAGCCTCCGCCACAAAACCCGTGAGATCACGTCCTTCCACTGAAGCCTGAACTTTAGTGAGTCGTGCGCCCTGTTCGTGATCGATCTGCATCGGACCATCCTGTAACTGGACGCTTGCGAGGGTTCCAACCGCCCATGACCGCCCGTCGGGGGCAACAAGGCGCAGGCTCTTAAAGCCCTCTGGACTTTGTCGGATCGAATCTGAGCCCTTGAGCGTTAAGGGATGCCGAATGCCATTGCGAAGCACGATTCCAAGTGCTTCTCCTTCGATCAGATTCTTGAATGATTGCTGGAGGCTTTCGATGTCGAAGCCGGCCTCGCCCGCAGCGGATCGATTGATGACAACGGATAGGTACTGCAAGCCCTCGGGCTTGGGGGCGATGACTTCGGTTGCACCGGGTACCTTTCTAACCTCTTGAGCAATGAGTTGGGCTACCTCTCTCAACTTTGCGAGATCTTCACCATAAACCTTGATCACCACATCGCCCCGCGAGCCAGTCAGCATTTCGGAAACTCGCATCTCGATCGGTTGGGTAAAAGCGATTACGATCCCGGGGAAGGCTTCGAATACCCCGCGGAGTCGCTCGATGATGTCTTCTTTGTTGCCTTGCCAGTCGGCCCGAGGCTTTAGGACGAGGTAGGTATCGGTCTCGTTGAGTCCCATCGGATCGAGGCCAATTTCATCCGAACCCACTCGGGCCACAATGGACCGTACCTCGGGCACTTTGGCCAGGATGGCCTGTTGCAATCGTGTATCCATGGCGGTTGAGGCTTCGAGCGAGATCGAGGGCAGCTTATAGACCTGGACCAGGATGTCGCCTTCATCGAGGGTCGGCATGAAGGTCTTGCCAATGCCTTGATAAACCCAAACGGCGCCAACCAACAGGAGTCCACAAACGCCCAGTAAGGTTCCAGGAAACGCCCAGAGCCGCGTTCGCAAGGATCGGTACCCGGACGCGATCAGCCGCATTAAGCGGGGCTCTTCATCTGCGCCACGCAGCAAGATGGATGCGAGTGCTGGAACGACCGTGAATGCAATGACGAGCGACGCCAGCAAGGCCATGACAATCGTAATCGCGACTGGCGCGAAGAGCTTGCCCTCGAGATCCTCCAGGGTCAAAAGCGGCAGGAAAACGATACAAATAATCAGAATGCCTGAGGCGACTGGCTTGAAGACCTGCTCGACCGCGGCCACGACCGCTGCCATGACGGCGCCATGCGACGTGTTTGCTCCGGGTGGTGTATTCGGTTCGGTGCGCAGCGAGTCGGTTTTTCCCAATTCCGCCTCGATATTTTCGACCACAACAATCGAGGCATCGACCAGCATGCCGAGTGCGATCGCGAGCCCACCAAGGCTCATCAGGTTGGCGGTCAACCCAAAATATTGCATCATCAAGAAGGTGACTAGGAGTGCGAGTGGCAGCGAGATCGCCACAACCAGGGCCGCTCTGAATCCCCCGAGGAACAGGACCAGAATCACGGCCACCAGCAACGCAGCTTCCATCAACGCATTGAGCACGGTACCGGTCGCCCGCGCGACCAAGTCGGCCCGGTTGTAAAAGACGTTGATTTTCATGCCTGCGGGAAGTCGCGGTTCAAGCTCCGTCAGGCGCTGGGTCGTTTCCGCAACCATGGCTCGGGCATTGGCCCCGCGGCGCGCGATGACAATGCCCTGGACTGTCTCGCCGCGGCCGTCCTGGGTGACCGCGCCCAGTCGGCTGAGCGCTCCCATGCGAACAGTGGCGACATCGTCCAGGAAGACATGAGTCTGACCGGACGATCCTGCCAATCGGATCCGGCGGATATCGTCAAGGGACTGGATTGCCCCCTCGACCCGCACTACCAGCGCTTCCTCGCCGGCTTCAATGCGACCCGCCCCATCATTGGCGTTGTTCTTCATGAGACTTTGGCGCAGATCGGCTAAGGAAACCCCGAGGGCTGCCATCCGCGACACGTTGGGGATGACCTCGAAGGTTTGCACTTCGCCACCGAGTGAATTGACTTCGGCCACGTTGGGTAAGGTCCGCAACGCGGGGCGAATAATCCAGTCGAGCACTCGGCGCTTCTCAGCCAGGCTGAAGGCGTCGCCGTCGAGCGTGAACATGACCATGTCACTGAGCGGCGTGGTGATCGGGGCAAGACCGCCGGTCACGCCGTGGGGTAATTCGGGAAGGATGCCGGCGAGCCGTTCGGCGACTTGCTGTCGCGCCCAATACAGGTTGACGCCTTCGGTGAATTCCACCGTGATGTCGGTGATGCCGTACTTCGAGACCGAACGAACGACCCGTTTACTCGGGATGCTGAGCAACTCGAGTTCGATTGGGCGGACAACCCGCTGCTCAATCTCCTCGGGTGTCATCCCAGGGCTTTTGAGAATGATCTTGGCTTGGATCGGCGAAATCTCAGGGAACGCATCAATCGGCAGATTGAGCCAGGCCTGGATGCCAGCACCCATCAGAACAAGGGCAAGCATGATGGTGAGGCCACGATGGCGCAGCACAAAACCCAACAGGCGCGCCACCATCAACGTTCAGACTGCAGAAGAGCCCGCAGCGATGCGACACCGCTTATGGCCACTTTGCTGTCGGCGCTCAGTGGCCCGGTGACGACACTGGTATCGTCGTTAGAACTGATGAGTTCGACCGATTGAACTGAAAATCCGGACGAAGTGGCGACAAACAAAACGGGCCTACCCTGCCACTGCGTGAGGCAGCGCGACGGCACTCTCCAGGCTGTCCCGGCCTTGCGCAGGCCCGGGTGTACCTGCACGCTGAGCAACTCGCCGACTTGCAGATTGCCGTGCGATTGGATTCGAGCGCGGACGCGAGCGAGTTGACTGCTATCAACGGCCTGACTAACGCCCGTCACGACCGCACTCGCCTGGCGCTGGAGCGCGGTGACGGTGTCTCCCACCTTGAGCAGGGCGGCCTTCTCCGGCGCTAGTTGAATATCGAATTGCAATTGGCTGACATCGACCAGACGGAATAGCACCGCACCCGTATCGACCCGTTGCCCGATCGGCGTAAAAACCTCAGTGATGACGCCGGCCATCGGAGCGCGCAACGAGCCCGTCGCATAGCCCGCCGCAACCCCACTTGGAGTCTCGCCCCTTTTTTGTAGGCCGCCGCTTTCAAACTGCATCCCGGATGCGTTAACTTCCGCTTCGCGCGCGCGCACGACCGCTTGGGCAGCTTCGAACTTGGCTCGCGCGGCTTGCACCCGTGCCGCGGGAATCAGGCCATCTTCAAAAAGCGCCTGTTCGCGATCGAGAACCGACTGGGCCAGTCTCGATTCGATCAAGGCTTCTTGCTGCAGGCGCCGGGCATCGCCAGCGCTCGGACTGACGAACTGCCCCAACGCAGCGCCGGCCTTAACGGTGTCGCCGATACCGGCCAGAATACGGACCATCTGACCCGGATAGGGCGCCGTGACCGCGACTTCGCGCCCGGTCGGCACGGTTACCGTTGCGCTTGCCTGAAGCGGTTCAGACTTTGCGATCTGGACGGCGGTGAGGGTCACACCAAGAGCAGACTGCTGCTTGGGATCGAGAGAGAAGTTGCGGTCGGGCGTTGCGGCCTGAGCGTTGATCGTGATTGCAACCAGCAGGATTCGCCACATGACTATGATCGCGGTGTTGCTTCGGCCCCCATCCTAAACGATCTACTCCCGATCGATCGCCATCCAGGGATCCAGATGCGTCATCACGTTGAGGACGCGATGTCGCGCCATCGTTCGTTGCGTGGCGTCAACAGCGATCTCATGACCCTCTACAACGGTCAGATGCCCATCGACGCTGAGGTGCACATCAACCTGTATCAGGTCGCCCATTTTGCGGGTTCGCAAGTCGTGAATTTCGCGCACGCCAGGCGTGGAGCGGAGAGTCTCGGTAATCGCGGTGACCTCCGCATCGTTAGCCGCGCGATCAACAAGGTCATGGAGGGCTTCCCAGCCAAAATTAGCGCCTAGCCGAATGATCATCAACCCAACAATCAGTGCAGCAATTGGATCGAGAATGGGATAACCCGCCAGATTCCCGAGAATGCCAAAACCGACAACGAGCGAAGAGGCTGCGTCGGATCGTGCATGCCATGCGTTTGCGACCAACATGCCTGACTTCACACGCTTGGCCACCCCTAACAAATATCGGAACAATAGTTCTTTGGTGACAAGCCCCACGGCGGCGGCCCAGAGGGCTACCTGACTCACGGTAGCGATCGTGCTGGGATCCTGAATCGTCTGAATGGACTTCACCAGCATTCCGCCGCCGACCATCAGGAGCAAAACTCCCAGGACGAGTGACGCAGCGGTCTCGAACCGATGGTGGCCATAAGGGTGTTGAGAATCCGCTTCTTGATGGCTGTGATGGTTGGCCAGCAAGACAATGGCGTCGGACAGCAGATCCGTCATCGAATGGATGCCGTCGGCAATTAGCCCCTGCGAGTGCGTGAAAACGCCTGCCGCGACCTGCCCGCCGCTGAGAAAAAGATTGACGACGACGCTGACCCAGGTGCTGCGCGACGCGGCCTGTTTCCTCACGGAGGCCGATTCGAGCTCGGATTCCGAGTCGAGCCCAGATGCGATTTCAAATTTTTGAATCATGGTGTGAGCAGAATCAAATCACGTACAAATCGACGTATTCGTGAACTGGCTTGGCACACAAGTCGTCGAGGTTCAGCGAAACACCCAGAATGCGATTCTGTTGCTTCGACGGGAAGCGCCGGGCAAGGTTGTGCTTGAATTTTTCAATCAGGATCGGGATCCCTTCGTCACGTCGACGCCTGTGACCGATCGGGTATTCGCAGATCACCTCGGACAGTTCGGTGCCGTCATCAAGGCGTACGGTCAGTGCATTCGCGATCGATCGCTTGCTCGGGTCGTGATAGTCGCGCGTGAAAGCGGGGTCCTCCACACATTGAATTCTCTCGCGGAGCGCATCGATTCGGGAGTCAACGGCGATGGCGTCTTCGTAATCGGCGGCGCTCAACCTGCCGAAAATCAGTGCGACCGCGACCATGTATTGAATGCAATGGTCCCGGTCGGCTGGGTTCGTCAAGGGACCGTTTTTGTCGATGATGCGCAGGCAGGCTTGATGGGTTCGAATCGTAAGCCACTCGATATCGGCTGCAGACTGACCTCGAGCGGCCAATTGGCGGTGCAGCGTCATCGCACATTCGACCGCTGTTTGAGCATGGAACTCAGCAGGGTAGGAAATTTTGAACAAGACGTTCTCCATCACGTAGGTTCCATACGGTCGCTGGAACTTGAACGCATGGCCTTTAAACAGGACGTCGTAGAAGCCCCACTCTTTGGCTGAAAGAGCGGTTGGATAGCCCATCTCGCCTGTTTTGGCGATGAGGGCCAAGCGCACCGCGCGACTGGTCGCGTCGCCCGCTGCCCAACTCTTGCGGGACCCGGTGTTCGGGGCATGCCGATAAGTCCTGAGCGCTTGCCCATCAAGCCAGGCATGTGAGATGGCGTTAATGAGTTCATTCCGATCCAGGCCGAGCAGTCTCCCGACAACAGCGGTCGAAGCAACTTTGACCAGCACAACGTGATCGAGCCCGACTTGGTTAAACGCGTTCTCGAGTGCTAGACACCCCTGAATTTCGTGCGCCATGATCATCGCATCGAGCACCTGACGCATGGTGAGCGGCGCTTTGCCAGTAGCAACTGCGGTTCGGCTCAACCAGTCTGCGGTCGCCAGGATGCCCCCTAGATTGTCGGACGGATGCCCCCACTCCGCGGCAAGCCAGGTGTCGTTGAAATCCAGCCAACGGATGGTGGCACCAATGTCAAAGGCTGCTTTGATCGGGTCAAGTTGAAATTGGGTACCGGGTACCCGCGCGCCATTTGGGACCACGGTGCCCGGGACGATCGGACCGAGCAGCTTGGTGCACTCTGGGTACTCGAGCGCTTCGAGGCCACACCCCAGCGTGTCAATCAGACAGGCGTGAGCCGTCTTGAGCGCCAAATCACTGTTAATTTCAAATTCAAGTACGTAGTCAGCGATGTCAGAGAGAACTTGGTCTGGAATAGACTGCATCAGAGGTGACATTCGTTGGCCAATGCACGGCCCTGACTCGTACTTAAAAGCATGGACTTGCCAGGGATCAGGATCCAGACCAGACCCGTCGACAGTTCCTCGAAGCGCTCCGCACCGCTGTTGCTATGGACGCGTTCAAGTCGGTGTTGCGTACCCTGCCACGTCAACAAAATCACATCGGTCTGGTCTGCAACGTCTGCGATTCGAATCGTGCGCCCATGATCGCAATGGTAGTTGCCCGCATGCTTTCTATGATCGACCTTTGCTGGAGGCGGAACGGGTGAGGGCGCTCTTGCGGCATCTAAAGGAGCCGGAGTGCTTTCGCTATTCCTCGGGACCGGCGGAGTCGAGGGTGGTGCGCTAGCGGGTGCGCTGGCGGGTGCGCTGACAGGTGCTTTGATCGCCGTTGAGCTCGTTGATCCGCTCATCGGTGGCGCCGGGGCACCCGCGCTCTGGCGGGCCGGCTCTGACGCCGTGGCCGTGGCCGCGGCCGTGACCGAACCAGCGATCGGCGCCGTGACCGGACCTGTGATCGGCGCCGTGGCCGGACCTGTGATCGGCGCAACGGTCGCTCCGCGCCAAGCGCATCCCGTTCCGCTGATGATCAGCAGGCCGCTGATGCAGAGGCGCACAACCCGAACCAGACTATTGGGGTTGCAGGTGATCATGTTTGATCAGAAAAAAGCAGATCGGGCAGCGGGCGGGATCGCGCTACCCGCCTGATGGGCCCGGCGAAGACGCTGCCAGTGAAACCGGTAGCTCGCGCGATCGTGCAGTCGACCCGACCAGGAGACGGGCGCCCATGAGGCGGCCCGGGCTGCCAGAAGGATGTCAGCGGACTCCTCGATCAGGCGCGTCGCCGGCGCGAGGCCACGCAAGATAACGGCGATCTGTGCGGGGTGGATGCTCCACATTCGGGTAAAACCAAACTCGTCAGCGGCACGACGGGCTTCGGCCTCGACTCGGTCGGGCGCATCCAGAATGATGCTGACGTTGTGCGACGCCACCTTGCCATGTGCATGGGCGGCCAGCGAAACCTGAATTTTGGCCGCACGCACCAGTGGATGGTCGAACTGCCCGGGGCTGGTCATGGCGTCATCTGCGATCGCACCCTGAAACGCGCTGACGTAATCCATCAAACCAAATGAGAGACACTCGACCCGCGGATGTTGGGCGATGGCGTCGACATCGCGCAGGGCCAGTGGGCTTTCGATCAACACGTGGACCGGGATCATGCCCTCGCGATTCGCAACGTGTCGGATCGTCAGGCGGTCAATTTCGTCGATCGCCTGATTGCACTGCTCGGCTGATTCGATCTTGGGTAGGGTGATATACGCAACCCGATCCGCCGCTTTCTTGAGAATCCGCTCAAGATCCTCCTGAAAAAAACGAGAATCCGGCGGATGAACGCGAACGCCAACCCGGTCGAAGTGGTTGGCGTCGGAAGCAATGGCTGCGCCCACCAGATCAGCCTGCTCGGCCTCTGCGCCGGCGAGAGCCCCATCTTCACAGTCGGCCGTTACATCAAAGGCAGGCCAAGATTTTGGCCCGGAAGCGGCCTGCAGTGCGAGTGCTTTCGCGATGCGCGCTTCGGTGCCGCAGTAGTGGTCGACGGACGGCAAGGCGCGATGATCTCGCCCGCCATCAAGAAGGACCTCGTTGGGATGCGCGATCGCGGATTGAGCACTCAAGGGTCTAGAGCAATGCTCGGAATGCTTAGCTCAGAAGATGAGCGACGCCTGCACGCTCTTCTTCGAGTTCGGCCAAGGTGATGTTGATCCGGGACCGCGAGAACTCATCGATCTCAAGGCCCTGAACGATGTGGTATTCGCCATTGGCGCAGGTCACCGGGTAGCCAAACATGACGTCTTCGGGAATCCCGTAAGAGCCGTCGGATGCGATCCCCATGGTGACCCAGCGGTCGCCGGTGCCCAAGGCCCAGTCGCGGACATGGTCGATGGCGGCATTGGCGGCGGAAGCGGCCGAGGACAGGCCGCGCGCCTCGATGATGGCGGCGCCACGCTTGCCAACGGTTGGCAAAAAGACTTCACGATTCCAGGCTTCATCATGAATGCGGGCAGGAAGCGATTGACCGCCTGTGGTCGCAAAACGGTAGTCGGCGTACATGGTCGGCGAGTGGTTACCCCAGACCGCCAGGTGCTCGATCGACGCGACCGGACAGGCCGCCTTGGCGGCCAGCTGACTGAGCGCGCGGTTGTGGTCGAGCCGCAGCATTGCGGTGAAGTTCTTTTTCGGCAGGCTCGGTGCCGATTTCATCGCGATGTAGGCGTTGGTGTTGGCTGGGTTGCCAACCACCAGGACCCGCACGTCGCGCGAGGCGACCTGATCGAGCGCGCGGCCCTGAACGGTGAAAATGGCCCCATTGGCCTCTAGCAAATCCTTGCGCTCCATGCCCTTGCTACGCGGCCGGGCGCCAACGAGGAGCGCATAGTCGGCGTCGCGGAAGGCTACCGTGGGGTCATCCGTGATGACGACACCCGCCAGAAGCGGGAACGCGCAATCTTCAAGCTCCATCACAACGCCTTTCACCGCGGCCAGCGCGGGGGTGATGTCGAGGAGTTGGAGGATGACGGGCTGATCCTTGCCCAGAAGGTCACCGTTGGCGATCCGAAAAAGCAGCGAATAACCGATCTGACCGGCTGCGCCGGTGATTGCGACTCGTTTTGGAGATTTGTTCATGCCTGCGCTCGTGGAGGGGAGGGGGTGAGATGCGTACGCTTGGTCGCCACTTTAGAACCGAGAGGGAGTTGTCTGCAAGGTGATCACATTTGTGCGACCCGGTGTCGCAGAAGTCGGCTCGCGGGGCCGCGATGGCGTCAGGTCTGGGTTTCAGGCTCACTCAGTGCGCCGGAAGTCGTTGGCCGGCCGCCGGGTTTGGTTGCAAAATACGACGCTTTACCTGCTGTTCCGAGGAGTCATCATGGCTGGTTTAGCCGCAAAACGCCCCGTTTACAGGAACATTCACGTCACCCAGATTCTGGGCTACCGCTTGCCGATCGCAGGGATTGTCTCAATCCTTCACCGGATCAGTGGCTCCCTATTGTTCCTCGTGGGACTTCCTCTCATTCTTTGGTTGTTTCAGGAAAGCCTGATTTCTGAGCTCGGTTTCGAGCGCTTCCGGACCGCCGTCGCCCACCCTGTGGTGAAGGTCGCGCTGCTCGCCATGCTGTGGGCGTTTTGCCATCACTTTGTGGCTGGGATTCGTTATCTCCTCCTCGACAACCATGTTGGTCTCGAGAAAGGATCTGCTGCAAATTCCGCCAAAGCGGTCATCGTCATCAGTCTGGCCTTGACCCTGGTGGTCGCTGGCTCGCTGTTTGGTCTCTACTGATTAAGGATCCGGACATGACAAGTCAACGGATTGTGACCGGTGCCCACTACGGGATCGGCAGCTGGTTGCTGCAGCGTTTATCTGCCGTTCTGATGGTGATTTACACCGTCATCCTGATTGTCGCGGTGCTGCGCTTGCCTGAGTTCAATTACGGCAACTGGGCCACCCTGTTTGTGCACCCGTTCATGAAAGTCTCGACCTTGCTGGCGGGGGCGGCGCTCTTCTACCACGCGTGGGTCGGGGTTCGCGACATCTTTATGGATTACATCAAGCCCACCGGAGTCCGGCTCACCCTTCAGGCAGGCACTGTTCTGCTGCTGGCTGGGTATGGCTGCTGGTTGGTGATCATTCTCTGGAGTCTTTGAAAATGGCCGAAGTATTAACCAAACTCGCCAACGGGCTGCAGCGTCGCAAGTTCGACGTCATCGTAGTTGGCGCAGGCGGATCCGGGATGCGTTGCTCGCTGCAATTGGCTGAGGCGGGGCTCAATGTCGCTGTCCTGTCCAAGGTCTTTCCGACCCGCTCGCATACCGTCGCGGCGCAAGGGGGGATTGGTGCTTCGCTGGGTAATATGAGCGAGGACAACTGGTACTGGCATATGTTCGACACCGTTAAGGGGTCGGATTATCTCGGCGACCAGGACGCGATCGAATTTATGTGCCGGATGGCGCCCCAGGTGGTCTACGAACTCGAGCACTTTGGAATGCCGTTCGACCGAAATCCGGATGGCACGATTTATCAGCGGCCATTTGGCGGACATACCGCCAACTTTGGCGAGAAGCCCGTCCAGCGCGCTTGCGCCGCGGCAGATCGCACCGGCCACGCGATGTTGCATACGCTTTACCAGCGAAACATCCGCGCACGCACTCAGTTTTTTGTCGAGTGGATGGCGCTCGACCTCATTCGGGACGCCGATGGCGATGTCGTCGGTGTGGTGGCTCTCGAAATGGAATCCGGCGAGGTCATGGTGCTGGAGGCCAAAACCACGGTGCTGGCCACCGGCGGCGCCGGCCGGATCTGGGCTGCATCGACCAATGCGTTCATCAACACAGGCGACGGCATGGGGATGGCCGCGCGTGCTGGCGTGCCCCTCGAGGACATGGAATTTTGGCAGTTCCACCCGACCGGGGTCGCCGGTGCCGGGGTACTGGTGACTGAAGGCGTACGCGGCGAGGGCGGGATTTTGCTCAACAAGCATGGCGAACGCTTTATGGAGCGCTACGCACCGACCCTCAAGGATCTTGCACCGCGTGATTTCGTTTCCCGTTCAATGGATCAGGAGATTCAGGAAGGGCGCGGATGTGGTCCTGATGGCGATTATGTGCTGCTGAAGCTTGATCACCTCGGGGCCGAGACGATCATGAAGCGGCTGCCGAGTATTCGCGAGATTGCGATCAAATTTGCCAACGTCGACCCGATTAAAGATCCCATTCCGGTTGTGCCGACCATTCATTATCAGATGGGTGGAATCCCGACTAATTTCCACGGCCAGGTCGTGGTGCCGAAGGGCGATAATCCATCCACCGTCATCCCAGGCCTCTACGCCATCGGCGAATGTGCCTGCGTGAGCGTGCACGGGGCGAATCGACTCGGGACCAATTCACTCCTCGATCTATTGGTCTTTGGCCGTTCGGCGGGTATGCACATCGTTGACCAGCATTTGGCCAATCAGTCCCACAAAGAAGTGCCGCGCGAAGCAGGCGATTTCTCCCTGGCACGACTGGCGAAACTCAACGGAACGACCTCGGGAGAGAATGTGCAGGAAGTTGCCAACGATATCCGGAAGACGATGCAGGCGCATTGCGGGGTTTTCCGATCGTCGGAGCGAATGGCCCAGGGCGTATCCCGCATTCTCGAATTGGCTGAACGTTCGCAGCGTGTTCATCTCGGTGACAAGAGTCAGGTCTTTAATACCGCTCGGGTCGAAGCCCTCGAACTGGACAACCTGGTCGAGACAGCCAAGGCCACCATGATTTCGGCGGATGCACGCAAAGAGAGTCGCGGCGCGCATGCTCACCGCGATTTCTCTGAGCGCAACGATGCGCAGTGGATGAAGCACTCGATGTACTACAGCGAGGGCAATCGCATGTCCTACAAGCCAGTCAACCTGAAGCCGATGACGGTCGAAACGTTTGCGCCCAAGGCGCGCACGTTCTGATCAATAGGAGAGTTTGATGACCACAGCAACAGTCGCCAACCGCAAAGTGCGTTTTTCGATCTATCGATACGACCCGGATCAGGACGCTCGTCCCTCAATGCAGGATTTTGAGGTGGAGTTGCTACCGACCGACAAGATGTTGCTCGACGCGCTGATGCGGATGAAGCAAACCGTTTTCCCAGGGCTCTCATTTCGGCGTTCGTGCCGCGAAGGTGTCTGCGGGTCCGACGCGATGAATATCAACGGCAAGAACGGACTCGCCTGCATCACCAATCTGCGTGATCTGAAGGAGCCAATCGTCCTGAAGCCCTTACCGGGCTTGCCGGTGATCCGCGATCTGATCGTCGACATGACGCAGTTTTTCAAGCAGTACCACTCGATTAAGCCGTTCTTGATCAACGAGGCGCCTCCGCCCGAGAAAGAGCGTCTGCAGTCTCCCGAAGAGCGCGATGAACTCAACGGGCTCTACGAGTGCATTTTGTGCGCCTGCTGTTCCACGAGTTGTCCGTCGTTCTGGTGGAACCCAGACAAGTTTGTGGGTCCGGCGGGTTTGCTGCAGGCCTACCGATTTATTGCCGACAGTCGCGATCAGGCCACGAGTGAGCGTCTGGATAATCTCGAAGATCCCTACCGGCTATTCCGCTGCCACACCATCATGAACTGTGTGGACGTTTGCCCGAAGGGCCTGAATCCGACTCGGGCGATTGGGAAAATCAAGGACCTGATGATTCGTCGTGCAGTCTGAAGGCGATACCCTGGCCGGGTCCCCACACCAGGCGGATCCGATTCGCCGCCGACGCCTGCGCTGGCGCTGCCGGAGAGGGATGCTCGAAAACGATCTGATCATGACCCGATTCCTGGATCGGCATGAGGCGACGTTGTCCGATTCTGACGTTCAGGCCGTGGATACCCTCATGGATCTGTCCGACAATGCGTTACTGGATCTGATTTTGGGCCGCGAGGATCTGTCGGCAGAGTACGATCACGCGTCGATCAAAGCGGTGCTCGATCAGATCAGAACTGCATAATGCGACGCGCTGGTTAGTTTCAATCATTAATGACGGGGAAACTCGGGATGTCAAACGAAGTTAAAGCCACTCTTACCTTTTCCGATGGCAGTCCGGGGGCCGAATTCCCCGTCTACAGCGGGAGCATCGGACCCGACGTCATCGATATCCGGAAGCTCTACGCGCAGACCGGCAAATTCACCTTTGACCCCGGTTTCATGTCAACGGCGGCCTGTGAATCGGCCATCACCTACATCGATGGCGACCGCGGCGAACTGCTTTACCGCGGCTATCCGATCGAGGAACTCGCAGTTAGCTGTGACTACCTGGAGACCTGTTACCTGCTTCTGCATGGTGAACTGCCGTCGGTAGACCAAAAATCCCGATTTGTCACCAGCGTGACGTACCACACGATGGTGCACGAGCAGATGACCCGGTTTTTTCAGGGATTCCGCCGCGATGCTCATCCGATGGCGGTTTTATGTGGGTCAGTGGGTGCGATGTCGGCGTTCTACCATGACAGTCTTGACATTTATAACCTCGAGCATCGGTATATCAGTGCGATTCGCCTGATCGCAAAAATGCCGACGCTAGTGGCGATGGCCTATAAGTACTCGATTGGCCAGCCGTTCGTGTATCCCCGCAATAACCTGGGGTATTCCGCGAATTTCATGCGGATGATGTTTGCAAATCCTTGCGAAGAATATGTGGTCAATGACGTCCTGGTGCGGGCACTGGACCGAATTTTGATTCTGCATGCCGACCACGAGCAAAATGCTTCCACAAGCACAGTGCGCCTGGCCGGTTCGTCTGGGGCCAACCCATTCGCGTGTATCGCGGCGGGCGTGGCCACGCTCTGGGGTCCGGCGCATGGCGGTGCGAACGAAGCCTGCCTCCTGATGCTCAATGAGCTTCAGGCGCAAGGTGGGGCCGAAAAAATTGGCGACTTCATTGCCAAAGTGAAAGACAAGCATTCCGGCGTCAAGCTCATGGGCTTTGGGCACCGGGTTTACAAAAACTTTGATCCGCGCGCCAAGTTGATGCGCGAGACCTGCTACGAAGTCTTGAACGAACTCGGCCTGCAGGATGATCCGCTTTTCAAACTCGCGATGGCGCTCGAGAAGGTCGCCCTCGAAGACGACTATTTCGTGACCCGTAAGCTGTATCCGAACGTCGATTTCTATTCTGGCATTGTCCAAAAGGCGCTCGGAATCCCGACCGATCTGTTCACCTGTATTTTTGCGTTGGCAAGAACCGTCGGCTGGATTGCGAACTGGAATGAAATGATCTCTGATCCCGATCAGAAAATCGGCCGTCCGCGACAGCTGTTCAAGGGCAATGTCCGGCGCCAGGTGCTTCCGATTGGCCAGCGATAAAAACTAAATGACGGGTGGGGTAGACAACATGTTCATGAAAGCATTTCAGGAAAATTCCTACCTTTTTGGGGGTAACGCCCCCTACGTTGAAGAGCTCTACGAGTCTTATCTCGACGACCCGACCTCGGTGCCCCCAGGTTGGCGGGCTTATTTTGATCAGATGCAATTGGTTCCCGCGACGGGGGCCAACCCCAGCGCGCGCGACGTGGCCCATGCACCTGTCGTGGAGTCGTTTGCGGAGCGTGCCCGCGAAGGAACCTTGCAGCCCCGCCAGATGGGTGGAGACGCGGCTACCGCTCGTCGCCAGGTGCATGTTCAGCAGTTGATCGCTGCCTATCGGACACTGGGTTCGCGCTGGGCCGATCTGGACCCTCTCAAGCGCCAGGAGCGGCCGCGCATCCCCGAACTTGAGACGAGTTTTTACGACTTTACAGAAGGTGACCACGCCAACGTGTATTCCGCTGCGAATACTTTTTTTGGCTTTGATAACGCGCCCTTACGTGACATCATGAATGCGCTACGTGAGACCTATTGCGGGTCGATCGGCGCCGAAATCATGCATCTCAACGACCAAACGCACCGCCGTTGGTTGCAAGAGCGCCTTGAGAGTTCTCGCGCTAAGCCACAATTTAGTGCCGAGAAGAGAACGCGGATTCTTGAGCGCCTGACCGCTGCGGAAGGCCTCGAGCGGTATCTGCACACAAAATATGTCGGCCAGAAGCGCTTTTCGCTTGAAGGCGGAGAAAGTTTTATTCCGGCCATGGATGAATTGGTCCAGCGGGCTGGCGAGCAGGGCGTTCAGGAAATTGTGATTGGCCTTGCCCACCGCGGACGGCTGAATGTGTTGGTGAACATCCTCGGCAAAATGCCCAAGGATTTGTTCTCGGAATTTGAAGGCAAGCATGCCGACGATCTGCCAAGCGGTGATGTCAAGTATCACCAGGGGTTCTCGAGCGATATTTCAACCCCTGGCGGGCCGGTTCACCTCTCGCTTTCCTTTAATCCCAGCCATCTCGAGATCGTGAATCCGGTGGTGGAAGGGTCGGTACGGGCGCGCCAGGATCGCCGGGGTGATACGCAGGGCAAACAGGCCCTCGCGATCCTGGTCCATGGCGATGCGGCATTTGCTGGTCAGGGTGTCGTGATGGAAACCCTTAACCTCGCCCAAACCCGATATTACGGAACGGGTGGAACGGTTCACGTCGTGATCAATAACCAGATCGGCTTCACGACCAGTGATCCGAGGGATTCGCGCTCGACCTTGTATTGCACCGACGTGGTCAAGATGATTGAAGCGCCGGTCTTACACGTGAATGGAGATGACCCTGACGCAGTCGTTTTCGCGACCCAGATCGCCCTCGATTACCGGATGCAGTTCGGTAAAGACATCGTGGTCGACATTATCTGTTTCCGCAAGCTCGGTCATAACGAGCAGGACACCCCGGCCGTCACCCAGCCGCTCATGTACAAGAAGATCGGTCAGCATCCGGGCACGCGAAAGCTCTACGCGGACAAGTTGCTTGCGCAAGGGGCAGTCAAGGCCGGTTTCGCGGATCAGATGGCCCTCGATCTTCGGGCCGCATTTGACCAGGGGCGCCATACCTTCGACCCGGTGTTGTCCAACTACAAGGGCAAATTTGGGGTCGACTGGGAGCCGTTCCTGCATCGGCCATGGACAGACAAGGCGGATACGGCGATTCCGTTGGCGGAGATTCATCGGTTGGCCGACCGCATTACGTCGATTCCAGACAGTTTCAAGTTACACCCTCTGGTTGAAAAGGTCGTTGCCGATCGCCGAGCCATGGGTCGGGGCGATCAGCCTCTCGACTGGGGGATGGGCGAGCACTTGGCCTTCGCCTCACTCGTTGCGGGTGGATATGGCGTGCGCTTGTCGGGACAAGATTGTGGTCGGGGCACGTTCACGCACAGACACTCCGTTCTCCACGACCAGAATCGCGAGAAGTGGGATGCGGGCTCCTATATTCCGCTCCAGCACGTGACGCCGAAACAAGGCGTCTTTACGGTCATCGATTCGGTTTTATCCGAAGAAGCAGTCCTCGGTTTTGAATATGGGTATGCCTCGGCCGAGCCCAACACCTTGGTCATTTGGGAAGCACAGTTCGGCGATTTTGCGAATGGCGCCCAGGTCGTAATCGACCAGTTCATTGCGTCGGGCGAGACCAAATGGGGCCGAGCATGTGGGCTCGTACTGTTGCTCCCTCATGGATTCGAGGGACAAGGTCCTGAGCATTCCTCGGCCCGACTCGAGCGATTCTTGCAGCTTTGTGCCGAGAACAACATGCAGGTTTGCCAGCCATCGACGCCGGCCCAAATCTTCCATTTATTACGGCGACAGATGATTCGCCCCTTGCGTAAACCCTTGGTGGTGATGACGCCCAAATCGCTGTTGCGCAACAAGGAAGCGGTTTCTTCGTTGTCTGAACTCGCACGCGGTGAGTTTCACACCATCATGACCGACTCGGCCCCAGGGCTTGATGCTTCGAAGGTTCGCAAGCTCGTCTTTTCGACCGGTAAGGCCTATTACGACTTGTTGCTGGCCCGGCGTGAGCGCGAGTTGTCGGATGTGGCGCTCGTGCGGATCGAGCAGCTTTATCCGTTTCCGGAAGCCGCGCTTGCGAAAGAACTGCGCAAGTATCCGAATGCCACCAAAATTGTGTGGTGCCAGGACGAGCCCCAGAATCAGGGCAGTTGGACCTTTATCCAACCGTATTTGCAAGCGGCCTTATCGTCGGAGCAACACCTCAGTTACGCTGGACGTCCAGCTTCGGCATCGCCGGCGGTGGGTTATTACGACAAGCACTACGCGCAGCAATCCGCACTGCTGAACGCGGCATTGGGTGAGTCGAAGTCCAAATCGACAACCGGAAAATCCCGAGCGCAAAAGGCCAGTTAATGGTTAGTCAAAACCGACGGCTTTGGTGATTAATCCTCCCTGGAACAATGAAATAAAATGGCATTGATTGAAGTAATCGTCCCTCAGTTATCCGAATCCGTCGCCGAAGCGACTTTGCTGAACTGGCACAAGAAGGTCGGTGACGCAGTCGCCCGGGATGAAAATCTGATCGACATCGAGACCGACAAGGTCGTTCTCGAGTTGCCGGCGCCAGCCGCCGGGGTCCTGGTTGAACTGCTTAAAGGGGACGGTGGAACGGTCGTTGCCGGCGAACTAATCGCCCGTATCGACACCGAGGCCACTGCCACGACTGCGGCAGCTTCTTCCACTGTGGCGCCGGCCGCTTCTGTTCCCGCGCCGGTTCAGGCGCCTACGGGCGGCAAGCACGGCGACATTGCAATGCCCGCAGCGGCCAAATTGTTGGCAGAGAACGGGTTGACTGCCCAATCGGTTGTCGGATCTGGCCGGGATGGTCGGGTCACGAAGGGTGATGTGACCCAGGCGCTGAGCCAGCCGCCATCCCAGGCACAGAACAAGGCGCCAATCGCTTCGGCGTCCGCGGCAATTCCAACGGGCATTCCGGGTTCCAGCCTCCCCGAGGTGCGCGCCGCGCTTGATCCGTCCAAGATGCTCGAGGGGCGTCCGGAACAGCGCGTTCCGATGTCGCGACTGCGCGCCAGAATCGCCGAGCGTCTGCTTCAGTCGCAGGCAACCAATGCGATTCTGACCACCTTCAATGAAGTCAACATGCAACCGGTGATGGATCTGCGCAAGAAATATCTTGAGCGATTCGAGAAGGAGCATGGGGTGCGGCTCGGGTTCATGAGCTTCTTCGTGAAAGCGGCCGTTGCCGCGCTGAAAAAGTACCCAGTGTTGAACGCTTCGGTCGACGGCAGTGACATTGTCTATCACGGCTATTTTGATATTGGGATCGCGGTAGGTTCGCCCCGCGGTTTGGTGGTGCCCATTATTCGCGGCGCAGACCAACTCAGTTTTGCGCAAATCGAGCGAACGATTTCTGAGTACGGCAAGAAAGCGGCAGAGGGGAAGCTTGGTATCGAAGAGATGACCGGCGGCACCTTCTCGATTAGCAATGGCGGCGTATTTGGTTCGATGTTGTCGACCCCGATCATCAATCCGCCGCAAGCAGCAATCCTTGGGGTGCATGCCACCAAGGATCGGGCGGTGGTCGAGAACGGCCAGGTTGTGGTTCGTCCGATTAATTACCTGGCGTTGTCGTATGACCACCGGATCATTGACGGCCGCGAAGCCGTGTTGGGTCTCGTGGCGATGAAGGAAGCGCTGGAAGATCCAGCCCGGTTGCTGCTCGATCTTTAATTAGGCGCTCGACCCGTCAAATTCGCACTGGAGTTCGCGCGATGTCGCAAAATTTTGATGTCCTGGTCATCGGGGCCGGGCCTGCGGGCTATATCGCCTCGATTCGGGCCGCGCAACTCGGATTCAAGGTTGCCTGCGTTGAGAAGTGGAGGGCCCCAAATGGAGAGCTTTCCCTCGGCGGAACGTGTTTGAACGTCGGATGTATCCCGTCCAAGGCGCTACTCGCTTCGAGTGAGACGTTTGAAGAGATTCAATCCCATGCCGGGGACCACGGCATCACAGTTAAAGAAGCCAAAATCGACATCGCGAAGATGATGGCCCGCAAGGACTCGGTGGTCAGCAAAATGACCAAGGGCATCGAGTTTTTGTTTCGCAAGAACAAGATCACCTGGCTCAAAGGCCACGCCCGTTTTGTCGCAGCAGAAGACGGCGCCTATCGGGTTGAGGTTTCGGGCGAAACGGGATCTGAATTAGTCGAAGCCCGTCACGTGATTATCGCGACTGGCTCAAAGGCCCGTCATCTGCCCGGGGTTGAGGTCGATCAGGTGTTGATCAGCGACAACGAGGGCGCATTGCAGTTTGATTCCGTCCCTAAAAAGCTCGGCGTTATCGGTGCGGGTGTGATTGGACTCGAGCTCGGTTCGGTTTGGCGTCGTCTGGGCTCAGAGGTGACGATTCTCGAGGGCGCCACCAGCTTTTTGGGCGCGTGCGACGAATCGGTTGCGAAGGAAGCGTTCAAGCTGTTTGGTCGTCAGGGCCTGAATTTTTCGCTTGGCGTTCAGATCGGCGAGGTGAAGACTGTCTCGAAGGGCCGCAAGACGAGCGTCGAGGTCCATTACACCGATGCACAAGGCGCCGCCCAGGTGTTGGATTGCGATCGTCTGATTGTTTCGGTCGGTCGGGTGCCCAACACGGATGGGTTGGGACTCGAGGCGATTGGGTTAGCCACAGACGAGCGGGGGCAGATCCCCGTTGATGAGCATTGTCAAACCCGATTGCCTGGGGTTTATGCCATCGGTGACGTTGTCCGCGGCCCGATGCTCGCGCACAAGGGTGAGGACGAGGGTGTACTGGTCGCCGAGCGGATTGCAGGCCAACAGCCGCATATCGATTACAACTGTATTCCCTGGGTGATTTACACCAGCCCAGAAATCGCTTGGGTTGGGCAGAATGAGCAGCAACTCAAGGCGGCCGGGCGTGAGTATCGGTCTGGCCAATTTCCGTTTATGGCAAATGGACGGGCACTTGGAATGAACAGTCCGGATGGATTCGTCAAAATACTCGCGGATGCCAAAACGGACGAAATCCTCGGCGTACACATTGTTTCGGCAGGGGCCTCCGATCTAATCGCCGAAGCGGCTGTTGCGATGGAGTTCAAGGCCAGCGCCGAGGATATTGCTCGTATTTGCCATCCACATCCGTCGTTATCCGAAGTGATGCGTGAAGCCGCCCTGGCAACAGACAAACGCGCGCTCAACATGTAACGCTTTGACCGTCACCAGTTTTTATCAAGAGCAACTTCGGGCCCACCACTACCAGGGGGACGCGGCGCAAGAGTTGGCGATCGTCCGATTACAGCAATTCGAAGACGAGTTAGTTGCCTTCAAAAGTGCGCGCGCCAATCGGCTCATGCGCTTGATTCACGCCCCCAAGGTGCCTCGCGGTGTCTGGATGTGGGGGGGCGTTGGGCGAGGCAAGAGCTTCTTGATGGACTGCTTTTACGGGTCGGTGCCGTTTCGGCGCAAGACTCGAGTTCATTTCCACGAATTCATGCGTTCGGTGCATGCGGAACTGGATCTGTTAAAGGGCAGCGCAGACCCACTCGATGCGGTGGGCGCTTCAATCGCCAAGCGCTATCGGTTGATTTGTTTCGATGAATTTCACGTGTCCGACATTGCGGACGCCATGATCCTTGAACGCCTATTGCGCGCGTTGTTTCGACATGGGGTCACGTTTGTCATGACTTCCAATTACGAACCAGCGGCTTTGTATCCAGACGGACTCCATCGAGACCGAATCTTGCCCGCGATCGAGTTGCTGCAAGCGCATCTGGATGTGATCGGTGTCGATGCGGGGACCGACTATCGTCGCCGCGCGCTCGAGAAACTTGATGTGTATCAGGTGGTGCCGGACCCGATCGATTCGATCCGTCGGATGAGTCTCCTCTTCGATCAATTGTTGAGTGACAGGGAGAATGCTCAGGAGAGTCTTTTGGGTGCCCCCCCAGTGGACGAGTCGACGTCGCTTGAAGTCGGCCATCGGCTCTTGGCGGCGCGGCGACGCGTGAACGGGATCGTATGGTTTGACTTTAGCGAACTTTGCGGGTCGCCGCGTTCGCAGAATGACTACCTCGAACTCGCCGATCGCTTTCACACCCTCCTGCTCTCGAATGTCCCCGAGATGGGCCCAGCGCAGCATTCAGAGGCTCGCCGTTTTACCTGGTTGGTGGATGTTTTATATGACTTGCGGGTGAAGTTGATGATTTCGGCGGCCGTGGCGCCTGAAAGCCTCTATTCAAAGGGACGCATGGCCCATGAGTTTGCCCGTACGCTCAGCCGTCTGATTGAAATGCAGAGCCGCGAGTATGTCGATGCACCTCGTCGCGTGAGTTCCGACTGGTCGTCCGACTTGGCGGTCCGTGGCGAAGCAGGTCATTAATTCCTCATCGATGTCGATCGAGCATTGCGGGGGCCGTTCGGCTCACACTATGATGTTCGGATGCCGAATCGAGCTGAACCATCTCATTCCCGAATTGCGGAGCTCATGCTCGAACACCGCGATCTGGATCTTGTCATCGAATCGCTGAGCGACCAGCCTGTGCGAGATGAGGTGCAGCTGCGCCGTCTCAAGAAACGTAAGCTGCAGATCAAGGACACCATTTCTCTCCTTCAGATTCAATTGACGCCGGATATTCCTGCGTGAGTCGTGCGACCCCGGAAGAACGCGTTGCGCCCGATGCGCTGGGCCATCGTGTCGAAAAGGCGCTTGGAGCGCGTGGTGCGCTCGCCGCGGGATCGGCCTGGACCGACCGGCCCGACCAGCGCGCGATGGCGGCCGAGATCGCACGGGCAATTTCGGAGCCGTCGACCCTGGTCGCCGAGGCCGGCACGGGTATCGGGAAGACATTCGCTTACCTGGTTCCAGCCCTTCTTGCTGGCGGCAAGGTCATTATTTCGACAGGTACCAAGACGCTGCAGGACCAGTTGTTTGCCCGTGATTTGCCGCGGGTGATCGCCGCGCTTGGAGTCGATGTTCGGACAGCTCTGCTCAAGGGGCGGGCCAATTATGTATGTCGACATCATCTGAAGCGAAACCTGGAGGACGGGCGATTCACCCGGGCGATTGATATCAGCCGGTTGCGCCAGATCGATCGATTCTCGAGGCTCTCTTCGACAGGTGACCGTTCGGATTGTTCGCAGGTGAGTGACGACGATCCGGCCTGGGTGTTGGCGACGTCAACGCGCGAAAACTGCCTCGGCCAGGATTGCGCTGACTGGAATCAGTGCTTCGTGGTTCAGGCCCGACGAACGGCTCAGTCAGCCGATGTGGTGGTTATTAATCATCATTTATTCAGTGCCGATCTGGCCTTGCGCGACACCGGTATCGCCGAACTGTTACCCAGTGCTCAAACACTAATTTTTGACGAGGCGCATCAGTTGCCGGACACCCTGGTGACTTTTTTGGGCGAAGCGAGTGGTAGCCGGGCGCTCATGGATCTTGGACGGGACGCCCTCCAGGTCGCGCTCGAGGAGGCTCCCGATCAGGCCAGATGGCATGAGCTGGGTGCAACCCTCGATCAGTTTGTGCGTCAAGCCCGGGCGCAATGGCCGCTTGCGAGTCCTCGTGCGCCGGCCCATACCTTGTTGGCACACGCAGAGTTCGCCGCGACCTTGAGGTCAGTAACGCAAGCCTTAGAGGCGTTGACAGGAGCTCTGGAGGCGGCTGTTGAGCGTGGCCCCGGGATGGCGCGGATGGCCGAGCGTGCCCGAACGGTTTGTTCCCGTTGGTCGGGCTGGTTTAGTGACGACGCGGTCGATGGGACCAAGGAGGCAGAGCCCTCGGTTGCGTGGGCCGAGGTTCATCTCGCGTCCCTGACGTTGCACAAGACCCCGCTGTCGGTCGCAGAGCCATTTACCCGGTATCGGGATGGGACTGCGCGCGCCTGGATTTTTGTGTCGGCAACCCTCGCCGTTGGGGACGACTTTAGTCATTTCGTCCAGATACTTGGGCTTTCGGAATCTCGCCAGGTGCGTTTCCAGAGCCCCTTCGACTATGCCTCACAAGGTCTGTTGTATGTGCCCAGGGGATTGCCAGAGCCCTCGGACCCGGCTTTTTCAAGGGCTTGGATTGATGACTGCTGGCCCCTGATCGAGATCAATGTCGGGCGCTGTTTTGTGCTGTGTACAACCCTGCGGGCGGTTCGGCAGGTCGCTGATCGATTGCGCGAACTGCTCGAACCCCCATTGACCTTGCTGGTTCAGGGCGAGGGTAGCCGTACCGAACTGCTTGCGCGTTACCGGGCAGCGCCTGCGCCGATCCTGGTTGGTGCAGCGAGTTTCTGGGAAGGCGTCGACGTGGTGGGCGACGCGTTGTCCCTGTTGCTCATCGATAAACTGCCTTTTGCGCCACCCGATGATCCAGTCCTCGAGGCGCAATCAGAGGCGCTGCGTCGTCGTGGCGGTGATCCGTTTCGTACGATCCAATTACCAGCCGCCAGTCTCGCACTCAAGCAAGGCGCGGGGCGACTGATTCGAAGCGAGCAGGACCGTGGAGTTCTGGTCATTGGAGATGCACGACTGATCAACAAGGGCTATGGCCGAACTTTGATGGCCAGCCTGCCGCCCTTTTCAGTGACCCGAGAACGTCAGCGTGCCGAAGGCTTCCTGACGACCGCGATCGATACAAAGGCGCAGTTAGGATCCTGAGCCTAAGGCTTGGAGCCACCCCAGGGGGTCCAGAGTGTCCCCAGGGCCCCCAGGTTCCATTTCGTCGCGACTTCGTCCTGCATCACGGTTTCAACTTTCCGACTGCCAGGGAAATTTTGGTTCAGGATTCGCTTCGAGTCGTCCCGCAAGTCGGTGAGGCCCAATCGATCGTACGACAAGACCATCATCGCGAGTGCATCCTCGACCGATTGCGCTTGGGGGTATTGCCGAACGACGGCCTGGGCCCG
>Ga0209598_10000831_pt1 | contig 25144 bp, 20 predicted proteins | sample M_140807_EF_Meta_FD_187317 | JGI IMG/M metagenome (GOLD analysis project Ga0209598, IMG submission 187317) | Freshwater microbial communities from Lake Montjoie, Canada to study carbon cycling - M_140807_EF_MetaG (SPAdes) (version 2) | ecosystem: Environmental > Aquatic > Freshwater > Lake...
GTTATCGGAACAGGATCTCACTTTTTACCTAGGGCTTGCGCGCGGCCTCCGCCTCGGTCCAGGCCTGGATCCGGGGCTCCAGCATGTCCAGGGGCAGGGGACCCGCCAGCAGGACCGCATCGTGGAACCGCCGGATGTCGAACCGCTCGCCCAGTCGCCGGCGAGCGGCCTCGCGCAGGGCGACGATGCGCATCTCGCCGGTCTTGTAGGCCAGGGCCTGGCCGGGCCAGGACACGTAGCGCGCCAGTTCGACCTCGATGTTCAGGGGCGAAAGAGCGCTGTTCTCGATAAAGCAGGCCCGCGCCTGGTCCAGGGTCCAGCCCTTCCAGTGGATGCCTGTGTCGGCCACCAGCCGGCAGGCGCGCCACATCTCGTAGGACAGGCGGCCGAACCGCTCCCAGGGGTCGCGGTAGATCCCCATCTCGCCGCCCAGCTTCTCGGCGTAGAGGCCCCAGCCTTCGGTAAAGGCCGTCACGTCCGCCGAGCGGCGGAAGCGGGGAACCCCCGTCGCCTCCTCGGCCAGGGCGATCTGCAGGTGATGGCCCGGCACCGCCTCATGCAGGGTCAGGGCCGGCAGTTCGTAGAGCGGACGCTGGTCCAGGCGGGAGGTATTGACCATGTAGCCGCCCGCGACGCCCCGGGCTGCAGAGCCGCCGAAATAGCGCCCCGTGGTGTAGGTCTCCTCGATCTCGGCCGGTACCGGACGGACGCCATAGGTGAGCCGGGGCAGGGTGGCGAACCAGGCGGGCAGTTCATCGTCGATCCGCTTGGCAATCCGCGATGCCTTTTCCAACAGGGCCTCACGGCTGTCCGCATAGAACCGGGGATCGGACCGCAGCATGGCCAGGAAGGCCGGGAAGTCTCCTTTGAAGCCGGTCTCGCCGATCACCCCCTCCATCTCGCGCCGGATGCGTGCCACCTCCGCAAGGCCGATGGCTTGGATCTCTTCGGGTGTCATCTGGGTCGTCGTGTGGTCGGCCACGAGCCAGCGGTAATAGGCCTCTCCGCCCGGCAGAGAGCGGGCGCCCAGGGACTTGCGGGCGGCGGGCAGGTACTCGGTCTCGAGGAACTGGACGAAGCGCCGACGGGCCGGCTGCAGGCCGTCGCGTACGGCGGCCTCCGCCTCGACCCTTAGGGCGGCGCGGGTGTCCGCCGCCATATCGGCGGGCAGACGCGACAGGGGCGAGAGCAGGGGATCCGTAGCCGGCGGCGTCGCGGCGGCTGCCCGGGCCCGGGCCAGGACCTGTTCCACGGTCGAACGCGGCTGGGTGAAGCCCGAGGCTACCCCCCTCCGGGCGTTGGCGATGTGGGCGTCGAAATAGGCGGGAGCCGCCTTCAGCCGGGCGATCCAGGCGCGGGCATCCGCCGCCGTCCGCATGGGCGTTCCCCCGGCGATGTAGGCCAGGGTCTGGTCGAAGCCGCCGTCGGAATTGAAGGGCATGCGGGCCTCATCAAAGTCGAGGCTGGCAATCCGGCGGTCCAGGGTCCAGCCCAGGAAGTCGCGGTTCAGGCGGTCTGTGGCGTCGCCACCCCCGGCCGGCAGGGTCTGAAGCCGGGCGCGGAAGGCGACAAGGGCGGTCCGGCGGCGGGCGTCTGCGGCGGGGCTTGGATCCGGAAGGCGCTCCAGGGCCGCCCGATCGCCCTCCCGGCTCGCATCGAAGGGATCGTCCGAAAGGCTCCAGGCCTCGTAGTCGGAGATCAGACGGGTCAGGGCCGGAGCGTCCGCCCGGGCGGCACCCGCAAGGGCCAGGACGACCGCCGCGGCCACGCCCGCAAGCTTTCCGAATCCCGGCATGTGCAGCCCCCCTTACTTTCTTGAATGAGCTGGACGTCCTACCCCTCTTGCCCGCCTGCGCCAATGCAGGCCAAGGTCTGGTCGACAGTGGGTCCCTTTTGGGGGCTGGGGGACGACGACCATGAGCTTCATCACCCGGCGAAGGGCCGTGGATCAGCGGCCCGCCACCCAGGGCGAGCATGAGCTTCGCGCCACCCTGCGATGGCCCCACCTCATGGCCCTGGGGGTCGGCGCCATCGTCGGCACCGGCATCTACACCCTGACGGGGGTGGGGGCCGGCCTTGCGGGACCGGGGGTCATCCTGTCCTTCGCCATTGCTGGCGGGGTCTGCACCCTGGCCGCCCTCTGCTATGCAGAGATGGCTACCCTCATGCCCCATGCGGGCAGCGCCTATTCCTATTCCTACGCCGGCATGGGCGAGATGGTCGCCTGGATCATCGGCTGGAGCCTGATCCTCGAGTACACGGTGGTGTGCTCAGCCGTGGCTGTGGGCTGGTCCGGCTATGCCCAGGGCTTTCTGGCCGCCCGGGGGATGGACCTGCCTCCGGGCCTCGCAGCCGGACTTCTGGCCGGCCAGGCCGGAGGGCTCGTCAACCTGCCTGCGGTGCTGATCACCCTGGCCGTAGCCGGCATGCTGCTGGTGGGCCTGAGGGAGAGCGCCAACCTCAATCTCGGCCTGGTGGTCCTGAAGATCGCCGCCCTGGCGGCCTTCGTCGCCCTGACCCTGCCGGCCTTTGACCCCGAACGGTTCACCCCCTTCCTGCCCTTCGGGTTTTCCGGACAGGTCGGGCCCGACGGGGCACCCCGGGGGGTCATGGCCGCCGCCGCCCTGATCTTCTTCGCCTTCTATGGATTTGACGCCATCTCGACCGCCGCCGAGGAGGCCGAGAACCCGGGCCGGGACCTGACCCGGGGCATCATCGGGTCCATGGCGGCCTGTGCAGTGATCTACATGGCGGTGGCCGCCGTCGCCGTGGGCGGCTCGCCCTGGCAGGTGTTCTCCGAGAGCGGCGAGCCCCTGGCCTTCATCCTCCGCTCCGGTGGGCATGACCTGGCTGCCGTCCTGATCGCCGCCGTCGCCGTCGTCGCCCTGCCCACCGTCATCCTGGCTTTCATGTTCGGCCAGAGCCGGGTCTTCTTCGCCATGGCCCGGGATGGTCTCCTGCCCCGCGCCCTGGCCCGGATCAGTCCGCGTGGCGCCCCTGTCCGCGTCACGGTCTTCACGGGGCTGCTGGCCGCCGTCATCGCCGGCGCCGCGCCCCTGAAGCTGATCGCCGAGCTTGCCAACGCCGGCACCCTGGCGGCCTTCGTGGCCACAGCGGTCTCGATGATGATCCTGCGGGTCCAGAGACCGGACCTTCCCCGGCCCTTCCGCACACCCCTCTGGTGGATCGTCGGCCCCCTGGCGATCGCCGGATGCCTCTACCTCTTCTGGAGCCTGCCGGCCTTGACCCGCTGGCTCTTCCTGGGCTGGAACCTGGTGGGCCTTACCGTCTATCTACTCTGGAGCCGCCGGCACAGCGTGCTGGCGGGCCGTTAGATCGCCCCGGCGGGTCCCGGGACCTGCAGGCGCATATGGGTCTTTCGCAGCCGGTTCTCGGCGACGTCGATTGGCCCTAGGCCCGCCCAAGGACGTCCACGGACAGGCCTTCCGGCCCCCGCCGCAGGGCCGTGCGCACGCCGAAGGCCCGGGCCAGGACGTCCGGGGCGAGGGCGGTCTCCGGCGCTCCGTCGGCGACGAGGGTGCCGTCGCCCAACACCAGGACCCGGTCGGCGAGGCGGGCGGCCAGGGTCAGGTCGTGCAGGGTCAGGACCACGCCCTTTCCGGACTCCCGGGCCAAGCCCGACAGGGTCGTCGCCGCGTCGATCTGGTAGCCGGGGTCCAGCCCGGCGAGGGGTTCGTCCGCCAACAGCCATTCGGGCTCCCCGGCCAGGGCCCTGGCGATCATCACCCGCGCCCGCTCGCCGCCGGAGAGGGTGGAAGCGTCCCGCCCTGCAAGGTCCGCGGCGCCCGCCCCGGCCAGGGCCGCATCGATGATCCGGGCATCCTCCGACGACAAGCCCCGGGCGCCGACGTGGGGGATCCTTCCCAGTCCGACCAGGATCCGGACCTCGAGGGGCCAGGCGATCTCATGGGTCTGGGGCAGGAGTCCGATCCGCCGGGCCCGCGCGGCGGGCGCTAGGGCGGCCAGGTCGCCGCCGTCCAGCAGGACCTGTCCGGAGGCGGGCCGAAGCAGGCCACAAAGAGCCTCTAGCAAGGTGGACTTTCCTGCACCATTGGGGCCCAGGAGGACGGTGACCTCCCCGGTGCGGAGGGTCACGTCGATGTCGCGGACCACTGGGCGGCTGCCCCGGGTGAGGGTCAGGCCCCGGGCTTCGAGCCGGCTCATCCCAGTCTCCGTCGCAGCATCAGCAGCAGCCCGAGGAAGAAGGGGCCGCCCAGGCAGGCCATGGCCACACCCAGCCTCACCTCAGCCTCCGAGGGGATGAGGCGGACCGCCAGGTCGCCGGCAAGGACCAGGACGGCGCCTCCCAGGGCCGAGGGCCAAAGGAGCCCGCCGGGCCGGGCGCCGATCAGTGGCCGGAGCAGGTGGGGCGTCACAAGGCCTGCAAAACCGATCACCCCAGCTACGGCGACCCCGGCACCCACCGCCAGGGCCGTTCCCGCCGCCAGGACGACCCGCGTCCGGTCGAGGTCGACCCCCAGGCTCCGGGCCCCGGTCTCGCCCAGGGTCAGGGCGTCCAGGGCCCTGCCCGTGCTGGAGAGGAGAAGTAGGCCGGCAAGGATGAAGGGCGCTGCGAACAGGGTCTCCGGCAGGCCGCGGTCGACGAGGGAGCCCATCAGCCAGTCGATGATCCCGTTCACCGCCCAGGGCGTGGGAGCCAGGGAGAGTGCGAGGGCCACGCCGGCACCGGCGATCGTGTTCAGGACCACCCCGGCCAGCAGGAAGACGGTCATGGAGCTTCCCCCGGCGGCCAGGGCCAGGAGGAGGCCCGTCCCGGCCAGGGCGCCCGCCATGGCCGCCGCGGGCTGGACCCATCCTGCGGCGGCGGGAATCCAGAGGGTGAGGACGGCCCCGAGTGCAGCGGCGGAGGAGACACCGAGGACCCCCGGGTCGGCCAGGGGGTTTCGGGTAAAGCCCTGCAGGGCGGCACCTGAGAGGCCCAGGCCGGCGCCGATCAGCACGGCCAACAGTGTCCTGGGCAGGCGGAGTTGGACCAGCACGGCCCAACGGGGGTCCGAGGGATCGGTGGCCATCTCGGCCAAGGGCAGGGGAATCCGGCCGGTCATCAGGCTGGCAGCGACGAGGGCCGTCAGCAGCAGGGCCAGCAGGAACAAGACCACCAGGCGTCGACGGCTCATGGACGCACCCCCAGGGCGGAGCCGCGAATCCGCGCCAGTTCCGCCGCAGCCTCAATCAGGACCGGTCCGCCGCAGAACAGCAGGCGTTCGGGAAGATCGCGCTTCAGGACCCGGGCGTCCAGCGCCACGAGGGCCGGGTGTCTTACGGTCTGGTCGGCGCGTCCCGAGCGGCCCCCGTCATCTGCCAGGACCAGGACTTCTGGTGGCGCGGCGAGCAGGGCCTCGAGGCGCACGAGCCCCCAGCCGCGCACGCCCAGGCGTCCCGCTGCATTGCTGAGGCCCAGCCGGGACAGGAGGTCGTCGGTCAGGGTGCCGGCTCCCGGGCTGATGCCTCCGGACATGCGGATCAGGACCTCGGGCCGCCGGCTCCCCGGCTGCGGCGCTGCCGTTTCGAGGGCGGCTCGGATGCGCGCCGCCAGGGCCTCGCCGCGCTCGGGCCGGTGCGCCAGGGACGCGATGCGGCGCACCTGGTCCAGGCTGGCGGCGAGGCTGGCCGGGGTCTCGAAGACCGCGACGGGCACCCCGAGTCGCTCGAGAGCCTGCCGGGTCGCGGCTGAGGTGTGCGCACTGGCCAGGACCAGGTCGGGCCGCTTCAGGATGACCGCTTCGGCGGTGTCTCCCACCGAGGGCAGGGTGGCGGCAAGGTCGGCCAGGGTCGAGGTCGCTGGATCCCGGGACAGGCGGCTGAGGCCGGCGATCTGGCGACGATCGGCGATGTGGACCAGCTGGGCGTCCAGGCAGGGGTTGAGCGAGACGATCCGGTGGGGACCCACCGGCGCCGCGCCCAGCCCCACCGCCGCAAGTCCTCCGGCCGCGACCCTCCGGCTCACCGTCCTGTGGAAACCCGCCGCCATGGTCAGAATCGGCCTCTCAGGCCGAGGGTCGCCACCCGGCCGGGTGCGCCATAGCCGCGTACGGTCTCGGGTGCCTCGTCTGTCACATCTTCAATCCGTCCGTATACAGATAACATAGGTCCCAAGGGCATCTCGGCCCGCAGGCCGGCGGTCAGGTGCGCCTTTAGGGGCGGGCCGCCCCAGAGGTCGCTAAGATTTTCGCCCACGTAGTTCAGGCTCATCCCCAGGCGAAGGTCCCCGGCGAGGGTCCGGCTGACGTCGAGCGCGGCCATGTCCCTGGGCCTGCGCGCCAGGTCCTGGTCGGGCGCGCCGTCCTGGCCCTCAAGCCGGGCTTGCGTCCAGGTATAGCTGGCGTCGATGTCGAATCCGGCGAGCCGTCCGGAGGCCGCCGCCTCCAGGCCGAAGGCCATCGTCCGGTCGAGGTTGGCGTAGTAGCCGTAGCGCCCACCTGCACAGTTTGGGTCGCCTCCGCCCGAGCAGACGGCGAAGTTGACCTGGTCCTCGGTGCGTCGCCCGAACAGGGTCAGGGAGAGGCGGACATCGCCGGCCTTCTGCTCGACGCCCAGGTCCCCGGCGACGGCGGTCTCGGGCTGCAGGGCGGCGTTCCCGTACTCGCTATAGAGCTGATAGAGGCTGGGCGCCCGGAAGCCCTGTCCCAGGCTCGCCCGCAGGAGGGTGTCGCCACCGCCGGGGTGCCAGGCCAGGGCCACCTGCCCGGAGCCGTGGTCCCCGAAGGCGTCATGCCGGTCGAGGCGGGCCGCCAGCGTCAGGGTCAGGTCCGCCGCCGGGGTGCCCAGGGCCTGGATCCAGGCTGAGTCCACGCCGGTCGAGCGGGTCAGGGCCTCAGGTTCCGGATCGAAGGACGAGGGCGAGGCGATCCGCATCCGGCTGCGTTCGCTCTCTGCGCCGAAGGTCAGCCGCCAGGCGGGGGTGAGGCTCGCTTCGCCCTGGTACTCCAGGCGGCGTACCTGCCCCTCGGCGCGGAAGGTCTGGTCGGTCACCGCCTGGTCGGGGTCGTAGGTCCGGCGCTGGGTGTCGGTGAGGGCAAGGCCCAGCCGGTTCTTCACCCGGCCGCCTGCGACCGGGAAGGTCAGGCCGGCATAGCCGAGGGCTTCCCGGGTGCGGCCTCGCTCGCGGGTATCGGCGAAGACATAGGCGGGGGCGGGATAGCCGTCGAAGGCGTTACGGGCGTCCGACCACACGGCCCGGAGGTCCAGGCGGACCTCGGGGGCCAGGTCTGCGGTAAGCCGCCCCGAGGCACCGGTCCGCCGGTAGCCGTCGCGCTCGGTCCCGCTGCGCGCCGCCGAAACCCCGTCGGTGGCATAGGAGTCCGCGGCCAGCCGCCAGGCCAGGGCCTCGCCCGCGCCGCCGACGCCGCCGCGCAGATAGGTGGTTCCCAGGCCGCCGGCTTCGGCCGCGCCCTCGCCGGTAAGCGCGCCCTTCGGCGGAAGGCGGGTCTCCAGGCTGACCACGCCCCCCATGGCCTGGCCGCCCCAGACGGCTGACTGGACCCCCCGCAGGATCTCGATCCGGGAAATGTCGCCCACCAACAGGTTGGCGGCGTCGTAGGCCCCGCCGATGACGGAGGGGTCATTGAGGCGCACACCGTCGATGACGAACAGGGTCTGCTCGGCCTCGGCGCCCCGGATCCGCACAGCCGTCACCCCGCCCGGTCCGCCATTGCGGCTGACGCCGACCCCCGGGGTCGAGGCGAGGAGGTCCGGGATCACCAGGGCCTGGCGGTCGCGGATCACTGCCTCGGGGATCACCGTCACGCTGCGCCCGCTTTCGGAGGCCGCCACGGGTATCCGGTTGGCCACCACAACTACGGCCTCCACCGGGACGTCCACCGGAGCCTTAGGGGAAATAGCGGCCAGGGCCGCGGCCCCCGCCAGACTCACAAGACTCATCGCGCCCTCCTCCGGACGATATGCGGCCGCGAACTGCAGCCGAACAGGCTTCCCCGGCCCGCAAATGCGGTCCGGTTGTGTCTGTCGCCGGTCGGGAGAGACCCGTCCTTCAGGCACACCCCGGCCTGTCGGATGACGACGGCGTCAGGCAGGTCTCCTGGCTCGCGGGTCAATGTCCCTTGCGCGTCGCCTTCCCAGCTGGGTTCCCGAAGGTTCCTGGCCAGTGGCTTTGTGACACGCGGACTCGCCGCTTACAGTTGCGGGGGCAGCCCGGGCCTTACACCCGAGTTCCCTTTTCATCTCCCTCTCGGGAGAACCTGACGCAGGAGGCGCTCTAGACCTCCGTCCTGCGAGGGTCAACCGGCGTCAAAAGGGTTGCGCGGGCGAGGCGCCCTGCGCCATCAAGCCTGCAGCCTTTGCTCCGGAGTTTCCCATGTCCTTCCGCGCCCCCCTGCAGAGCCTGGACCTCGCCCTTGCGGCAGCGGGTCTCCCCGCCCTCCTGGCGGACGGCTATCCGGACCTCGACGCAGAGACAGTGACGGCGGTCCTGGCCTCGGCCGCCGCCTTCGTGGAAGCCGAGCTTGCTCCGCTCAACGCCGACGGCGACCGCATCGGGGCCCGGTTCGAGAACGGCGTGGTCTCGGCCGCCCCGGGCTTCGCCGAAGCCTACCGGGCCTTCGCGGCCCAGGGCTGGAATTCCCTGGCGGCGGACCCGGAGTTCGGCGGCCAGGGCCTGCCCAAGGTGCTTGAGCTGGCCGTCTTCGAGATGGTCCACGCCGCCAACATGGCCTTTGGCCTCTGCCCCATGCTGACCCAGGGCGCCATCGAGGCCCTGACCCTACACGGCACCCCGCGCCAGAAGCGGCTGGTCCTGCCCCGCCTGGTCTCGGGCGAGTGGACCGGCACCATGAACCTCACCGAGCCCCAGGCCGGTACGGACCTGGCCGGCGTCACCGCCCGGGCCGAGCCCGATGGCGAGGGCGGTTACCGGCTCACTGGTCAGAAGATCTACATCACCTGGGGCGACCACGATGCCGCCGAGAACATCTGCCACCTGGTGCTGGCGCGCCTCCCGGACGCCCCACCCGGGGTCAAGGGCATCAGCCTCTTCCTCGCCTCCAAGCGCCTGATCGACGACGAGGGCCGGCTAGGTGCGGCCAACGCCCTGCGTGCCGCTTCGATCGAGAGGAAGCTGGGCATCCATGGGTCACCCACCTGCGTCATGCTGTTCGAGGGCGCCCGGGCCGAATTGGTGGGAGAGGCGAACAACGGCCTGGCCCATATGTTCGTCATGATGAACGCCGCCCGGCTTCAGGTGGGTGTGCAAGGGGTGGCCATCGCCGAGCGCGCCCTGCAGCAGGCCCTGGCCTATGCCCAGGACCGGGTTCAGGGCCGCCCGGCACTGGGAGGGGAATCCATCTTCGGCCATCCCGACGTCCGCCGGAGCCTGGCCCTCATGCGCGCCAAGGTCGAGGCGGCCCGGGCCATCTGCCTCCTGACCGGCGTGCTGGCCGACCAGGCCCGCCTCGCCCCGGAGGCTTCGAGCCGGGACCTGGCCCGGGGCCGCCAGGAACTGCTGACGCCCATCGCCAAGGCCTGGTCCACGGATGTCGGCGTCGAGGTCGCCTCCATGGGCGTCCAGGTCCATGGGGGTATGGGCTTCATCGAGGACACGGGCGCCGCCCAGCACTATCGCGACGCCCGGATCGCCCCGATCTACGAGGGCACCAACGGCGTCCAGGCCGTCGACCTTGCCGGCCGCAAGCTGTCCATGATGGACGGCGTCCTGATGCCGGGCCTCTGCGCCGAGATGGCCGCCGACGCCGCGGCCCTCGAGGCCGAGGCGGGGCTGGAGGGCGTGGGCCGACGCCTGGCCGTTGGGGTCGCGGCCCTCTCCGCCGCCACGGGCTGGATGCAGCAGAACCGGGGCCCCGACGCCCTGGCCGGCGCCACGGCCTACCTGCGCCTGTCCGGCGATGTCATCGGCGGCTGGATGCTGGCCCGCCAGGCCGTCCTGGCTCGCAGCCGCGCACCGGCCCTGGCGGAGTCCCGCGCCGCCCTGGCCCGCATCTTCGCCGACCAGGTCCTGGCCCAGGCGCCGGGCGTCGCCGAGGGGGTCATGGCCGGCGGCGGGGACCTGGCCCTCCTGGACGCAGACTCCCTGGCCGGCTGAGGGTTCACGGGAGAGGCCCTTGACCCCCTCCGTCCCAGGGCTTCGCCCCGGTCCACCTCCCCCTGGGGGGAGGAATTAGAGCCGCCCAATTGCTCCCCATGAGGGGGAGCTCCCGGCGCAGCCGGGTGAGGGGGTCAACGGCCTCGCAGCTGCCCCCTCCGTCCCGGGGCTTTGCCCCGGTCCAGCTCCCCCTGGGGGAAGGAATTAGGGAGGGCAGCTGATGGGGGGTGACCTGGGCCTAAAGCCTAAGCGGCGCGGCGTAGCCGGTCAGCTCCAGGTAGCCTGAACCGCCGGGGACGCGGACGGCACCTTCCCAGTAGACAGGTCCTCCCGAGGGGCGGCTGTCCAGTTCCTGGTCGTCGAACAGGGGCGTCAGGGTCCAGCGTCTCTCCCCCTGGGGCGTTTGCATGCGCACGGTCGGCGCGACCGGATAGACCGCGCCCGTGCGCGGCGACTTCCAGGTGCGGCCCGGATCGAAGGCCACGGCGCCATTGGGCGCGCTCCAGGTCCGACCCTGCGCCGTGCGCAGGGAGCCACCGGTCCAGATAGGGCTCCCCTGGGCGTCGCGCACCCGGAAGGCCGTCAGGGTGCCGCCGTCATCGAGGTTTACCCCAGTCCAGTCCCAGCCCACCGCCGAGGGATCGAGCAGGGTCGAGGACCATTCCCGGTCCAGCCAGGCCTGGCCGCGGACCTGCCGGCGCCGTCCCTCGCGCCCCAGGACGCCGGAGACCTTCAGGTGCGGGAGGCTGTAGTAATAGCTGCCCTGCCCGGGACGGGGCCCCTTGCGGCTGAAGCCCTCCTGTCCCTGGAGCAGGAGGGGCTGGGTGGGCGCCAGGGTCAGGTCGAGGCTGAAGCCCTCGCCCGTGGCCTGGGTCTTCAGCACGCCCGTGGGCGTGCGGACCAGGCGCCAGTCGTCCAGTACGACGTCCATGTCCCGGGTCGAGGCTTCCGCCAGTCCAAACCCCTCCCGGGCGATCCTCTGGCCGTGGAGCAGGCGACCGGTCCGGGGGTCAGAAAGGGCGGCGTGGGCAAACAGAACCTGGCGAGGCGCGAAGCGGCTGGGATTATCCTCACCCAGACCCGTCCGTGTCCGGAAGAAAGTGACCTGAAAGCCCAGGGGGGCGCCGTTCTCTTCAAGCCAGCCGGTGATGTACCACCACTCGGTCCGGAACTCGGGGTGGGCGCCGTGGTCCCTTGGAAAGACCAGCCGGCGGCCCGGAACCACCGGGGCGAAGGCGGGGGCGGCCGCGACGGCGGGTGTAGCCGCAAGGGGCACCGCCGCGGTGAGGAGGGTCCTGCGGGTGAGGTCCGCCATCCTACCAGTCCTCCCGCACGGCCCGCACCGCATCCGCCGAAAGGGCGCTGCGGCCTGCGAGGAGGGCTGTGAGGGCCGAGGCCAGGGTCAGGGCGAGGGTCAGCCCGCCCAGCAGGCCCCAGGGCCAGCGGGTGTCCATGGTCCAGTTGAAGGACTGCGGGTTCACCACCTGGATCAGAACCTGGCCCATGGCCGCCCCAAGGGCGAGGCCGGCGACCGCGCCAATGGCGCCCAGGAAGGCGCCTTCAAGGGCCAGCATGGCGAGGATCTGGCCACGCCCCGCACCGACGTGCCTCAGCATGCCGAACTCCCTTCGCCGGGCCAGGGTCTGGGCCGAGACCGTCGCGGCGACCCCGGCGACCCCTACAAGCACCGCGACCGCTTCCAGGGCGTAGGTCACCGCAAAGCTCCGGTCGAAGATTTTAAGGGCGGCCCGGCGGATCTCGCCAGCGGGCGCGATCTCGGTCTGGGCAGCGAGGTCCGGGGGCAGGGCCCCGCGCACCCGCGCCAGGACCTCTGCCCGGTCGGCGTCCGGAGCCAGGGTCAGCGCCGCCTCGTTGGCCCCGGTGTCACCGGTCAGGCGGGCATAGTCCGAACGCGGCACGGCCAGGGCGCCGAACTGCCGGCCATAGTCCCGCCAGACCCCCGCCACCCGAAGGGGCACGGATCGGCCCGCCAGGGGAAGATCAAGTTTGTCTCCCGGTGCCAGGTGGTAGAGGCGCGACAGGGGCTCGGAAATCCAGACCGGGGTTTCTCCCGGCCCGACGGTCGTCGGGGCGCGTCGCCAGGGCAGGTCGGGGGCGCGGGTGCCTGGGGGTACGGGGATCGCCAGCAGGGTGACCGCTGGGCGCTCGGGCGTAAGCTTCAGGGTCAGGGACCGGCGGGACTCCATGCCGGTGACGCCAGGAAGGGCGGCCAGGGCGGCCTGCAGGCCGGGATCCAGGCCCGAGGTCTCGGCCGCGGCGACCCTGAGGTAGATGTCCGCGGGCAGGATGGCGACCAACCATTCGTCCACGGACCCCCGGAAGCTGGAGACCATCAGGCCCATGGCCGCCATCAGGCCGGCGCTGGCCACCAGTCCGCAGAGGGCGACAGCCGCCTGGTCAGGGGCGCCCGCCAGGCGCGCGGCCGCCAGCCGGACGGGAACCGGCGCCCTCATCCTGGCCAAGGGGGCGATCATCACTCGCGCCAGCCAGGGCATGGCGGCGACACCTGCCGCGAGGATGAGGGCGATGGCGGCATAGCCGAACAGGGGCAGGCCGGCGACCGGGGGCGCGAAGGCCGCTGCAAGGCCGACGGACCCCAGGACAAGGGCCGGGACCAGGGGCGGCCGGCGCTCGGGGTCCCCGGACCGTCCCGCCGCCTTCAGGGCCTCGGCCGGGGGGGCTCCGGCGGCCTCGAGGGCGGGAAACAGGCTTCCGGCGATGGCCACCGCCAGCCCCAGGCCGGCGTGAAAGGTCGCCCAGGCCGGCGAGATCTCAAGGACAGGCCGGCTGCCGCTGAAATAGCCACCCCCGAGATCGCCGCCGAGGAGGCCCAGGACGCCCCAGGCCAGCCCCGCCCCGGCGGCAAGCCCCAGGGCCGCGCCGACGACCCCCAGGCTGGCGCCCTCGGCCAGGACCTGCAGGAACAGGCCCCGCCGCTGGAGTCCCAGCACCCGGAGCAGGGCGAAGGCGGGTCGCCGCCGCGCGATCGACAGGGACTGGGCCGAAAAGACCAGGAAGCCCCCTGTCAGCAGGGCGACCATGGCCAGCATGCCCAGGTTGACCCGATAGGCGCGGGACAGGTCGCTGGTGCGGCGGGTCTCCGCCTCCGGCGTAACCAGGCGCGCATCCGGGGGCAGGACGGCCGAGATCTCCCGGGCCGCGGCATCTGGCCGGATCCCGGGTGCAAGCATGACGTCGAGCCGCGTCAATCGGCCGACCCTGTCGAACCTCTGCTGGACGGCAGCGATATCGGCGACGGCGATCCGCCGGCCAGCCTCTACCCCGGGCAGGGCCCCCGCCACGGGCATGACGACTCGTCGCCCGCCTTCCCGGATTTCGAAAGTGGTGGACTTCGCGCCGGGTTCAGCCCGCCATCCCGTGGCCGGGGACAGCCAGACGGCGTCTTCCATGTCCCTCCCGGGCCCCGAACCGAACCCCATGCCGGATCCCGGTCCCGAGGCGGCGGCCAGGGCTGGCGTCACCCGCGCTGCCCTCAGCGGGTCCAGCCCGATGACGGTCAGGGGATCGCCGGCTGTCGTCCGGGCGGCGATCTCGATCACCGGGCTGACAGCGGCAAGTCCCCGCAGGCGGGCAATGCGCGGATAAAGGGCCTCGTCGAACCCGGCCGGGGCCACCGCCTCGATCCGGATGTCCGCCGAACCGCTGACGCTGCGCACGGCGGAGTCGAACTCGGCGAGGGCCGAGCGGTTGACGAGGTGAACGGCGAAGCCGAGCGCCACGCCCACGGCGATGGCGAGCACCGCCACCAGTGTACGGACCGGGTTGGCCCTCCACTCGCCGCGGACCATCCAGCCTAGGAGGGTCGGGGGAAGCGCCGAATCAGCCGCCATGCCGGTTCCTGAGTCCGGCGCGACCGAGGACCAGGGTCCGGTCGGCCGCCTCGGCGGCGCGGACCGAGTGGGTGACGAGGAGGACAGAGGCCCCCCTGGACCGCGCTGCATCCAGCAGCAGGGCAAGGCTGCGGTCGGCGGTCTCCGGGTCCAGGTTGCCTGTGGGCTCATCTGCCAGGATCAGGCCGGGCTGGTGCACGAGGGCCCGGGCGATGGCCGTGCGTTGCAGCTCGCCCCCCGACAGGCGCGACGGGAAGTCAGCCTCGCGGCCGCCCAGGCCGACTGCGACCAGAAGCTCTGCGGCCCGGGTCAGGGCGGTGTCGCCCTCCACTCCGGCCAGCACCAGAGGCAGGGCCGTGTTCTGCGCCAGGGTCAGGTGGGGAAGGATATGAAAGGCCTGGAAGACGAAGCCCAGCTGCTCCCGCCGCAGCCGGGTCCGTTCCGTCTCATTCAGGCCGGAGAGGGCCCGGCCACCGATCCAGATTTCGCCGCCGTCCGGGGCGTCGAGGCCAGCGACCAGGTTCAGGAGGGAGGACTTGCCAGCGCCGGACTCCCCGGTGATCGCCACCACCTCGCCGGCGGAAAGGTCAAGGTCGAGACCCTCGAACAGCACCCGGCTGCCGGGCACCGTCTTGGAGAGGTCGCGAATCCTGAGGGGTGCCGGGAGAGCCATGGCCCCTATCTAGGGCCGCTGGGACGCCGGGGGAATATCCGCCCTGGAACAGACGTCTTCAGGGTGCGTCGCGAGGGCGGGCGGTGTATGGGGCAAGACAGGAGATCGTCCATGCACCTGGCCCGCTTCCCCCGCGCCCGCTTCGCCCACCTGCCGACGCCCCTGGAGCCCATGCCGCGCCTGTCCGCTGCGCTTGGCGGCCCGACCCTGTGGGTCAAGCGCGACGACTGCACCGGCCTGGCCGGCGGTGGCAACAAGACCCGCAAGCTCGAGTTCCTGGTCGGCGAGGCCCTGGAGGCCGGGGCCGACACCCTGGTGACCCAGGGGGCGGTCCAGTCCAACCACGTCCGGCAGGCGGCGGCCGCCGCGGCCCGGTTCGGGCTCGCCTGCGAGATCATCCTGGAGACCCGGGTGGCGACGGAGGCTGAGGACTACAACCAGTCGGGCAACGTCCTCCTCGACCGGCTACTGGGCGGGCGGCTGCGCCGGGTCCCGGCCGGGAGCGACATGAACGCGGCTCTTGCGGAGGTGGCGGACGAGGTCCGGGCCCGCGGCGGTCGGCCCTACATCATCCCGGGCGGGGGTTCGAATGCGGTCGGGGCCCTGGGCTATGCCGACTGCGCCCGCGAACTCCTGGTCCAGGCTGATGCCCAGGGCCTGAAGATCGACCGGATCGTCACCGCCACCGGCAGTGCGGGCACCCACGCCGGCCTCATCGCTGGCCTGGCCGCGATCGGTGCGGACATCCCCGTCCACGGCTTTGGCGTTCGCGCACCCCGGGACCGCCAGGAGGCCAACGTCCACGCCCTGGCCGTCGAGACCGCCGCCCTTCTGGGCTCGGCGGACCGGGTGCGTCGGGAAATGACCGTCGCTGACTGCGACTATGTTGGCGCGGGCTACGGCATTGCCGACGAGGGGGTCTTCGAGGCCCTGCGCCTTGTTGCCCGCACCGAAGGCCTGCTGCTGGACCCGGTCTACACCGGCAAGGCCGTGAAGGGGCTCATCGACTATGCCCGCAAGGGTCGCTGGGCCACCGAGACCGTTGTCTTCCTGCATACCGGCGGTGCGCAGGGCCTGACGGGCTATACATCCGTTCTGGAAGGACATCTCGAATGAACCAGGTTCTCGGCGTCCTTGGCGGCATGGGACCCGCCGCAACCCTGGACTTCCTGGGCAAGCTCCAGGCCCTGACGCCTGCGAACAAGGACCAGGACCACATCCGGGTCATCGTGGACATCAATCCCCAGGTGCCCGACCGAAACGATCCCTTCGCCCAGGCCGGGCCGGTCCTCGCGGAAATGGCCGGCGGACTCCAGGGCGCTGGCGCCCAGGTCCTGGCCATCGCCTGCAACACCGCCCACGTCCACGCAGACCTGATCAGCCGGGCCTCGGGCCTTCCCCTGGTGGACATGATCGAGACCGCCTGCCGGGTGGCCCGGGACACGGGCGCCCGCAGGGCAGGGGTGCTGGGAACCCGCGACGCCCTCCGGCTCTACCACGAGTACATCGCCGCCCAGGGCATGGGTCTGGTCACCCTGTCCCGGGACGACCAGGCCCGCTTTATGGACCTGTTGGCGCGGATCAAGGGCGGCGACCTGGGACCCCAGGTCCGGGAGGGCATGGCCACCCTCGCGGAGGCCCTGGTCGCCGAAGGCGCAGAGGCGGTCATCGCTGGCTGCACGGAAGCGCCCCTGGTGCTCGACCCGGCGGATGTCCGCGTCCAAATGATCGACGCCAGCGAGGAGTTGGCGCGGCGCTGCGTCTCGGTCTGCCTGGGACTCGAGCCCCTGCCCCAGGGCCGCTGAGGCCCGCAGAACAGGCTCTAACATATTGAAATTAGAGCTTTTTTTCCTTTTCAGACGTTCCGTCTTAAAGGAACAGGCCCTAGGGCTTCAGCTTCTTGGGCAGGGCTGCGGCCTGTTCGGGGGTCAGCCGCTCGATCGACTTGATGATGCAGCGCCGGGACATGGGTCCGGCCACGCCGAGGTTTAGGTCCATGGGCTTGCAGATCTGGCTGGAGGCGCCGAGGGGCTCCAGAACCAGGGGGTCCGAAGTGGTCACACCCGCGAGGCACGACCCGCTGAAGGTAAACTTATAGACCTCCTTCCGGCGCACGGAATAGTAGAGGGTGTCCGAAGAAGCGATTGTGTGTCCGCCAAGGTCGCTCAGGCGAAAGCAGGGTGTAGAGGCGCGGGCGGGATCTGCCGGCGCTGCGGGCGCGGCTGAGGAAGCCGCGGGCGCGGCTGCCAGGGTGGCCAGGGCAAGGACGGCGGCTCGGAACATCATTTTTTGGTATCTACTCCGGTCAGGTCAGCGGCGATCCCCAGCCAAGGACTAATCTCGCCCCTCACCTCCCGTTACGTCAAGTCGAAGGTGCCGTTTCCTCGTCAGTCCAGGGCTGGCGGCGGCGGGGAGCCCTAGGTTAGGTTCGGGACATGACCGCTCATGTTTCCCCCGACACCCTTCCCATCTGGCGTCTTGATGACCTCTACGCTGGCCGGGAAGATCCCCGCATCGACGCCGATTTTGATGCCGCCGCCGCCGCCAACGCCGAACTGCTCACCCTGGAGGGGCGGTTGGTGGGTTCACGGTCCGATCCCGCCGCCCTGGGCGGGCTCCTGGACCAGGGGGTCCGGCTCCATGAGGCGGCCTCCAACGCGCTCTGGCGCATCGGGGCCTTCGCCGGCCTGGCGGCGTCTACGGCCCGGGATGATCCAGACTGGGCGCGCTTCGAGGCGGATATCCGGACCCGGTCGGCTGGGATCGGCGCCGAGAGCCTGTTCTTCACCCTCGAGATCAACCAGTTGGAGGACGCCGAGATCGAGGCCGCCCTGGCGGCGTCATCCGATGCCGCGCGCTGGCGACCCTGGCTGCGCCGGGTGCGGGCCTTCCGGCCGCATGAACTCTCGGCGGACCTGGAGCGCATTCTGGTCGACCGGGGCCCGGCGGTGGCCAACTGGACCCGGCTCTACGATGAGACCCTGGCCCGGATGAAGGTGCGGGCGGGCCGGCGTCGGCTGACCCTGCCGGAGGCGCTGAACGCCCTTTCCGACCCGAACCCGGAAGAGCGCCGGAGGGTGGCCTCGGGCCTGTCCTCCGCCCTCGCCGAGTCGGGACCGACCCTGGCCCTGGCCCTCAACACCCTGGCCTTCGAGAAGCAGGTCGAGGATCGCTGGCGGCGGTATCCGGATCCGGTGGCGGGCCGCCACCTTGGCAATGAGGTCGACCCCGAGGCCGTCCACGCCCTCGAAACAGCGGTTTCATCAGGCTATGCCCGGGTCAGCCATCGCTACTACCGCCTGAAGGCGAAGGTGATGGGGCGGACCGCCCTGGATCACTGGGACCGCAATGCGCCCCTGGACTCCGTCGCGCCCCGGACCTGGACCTGGCCCGAGGCGCGCGCAATCGTCGAGGCCAGCTTCCGGGACCTGGCGCCCCGGTTCGCGGACGGGGCCCGCGACCTCTTCGAACAGCCCTGGATCGACGCCCGGCCCCGCCCGGGCAAGCAGTCGGGCGCCTATTCCCACCCGGTGATCGCGCCGCACCATCCCTATGTCTTCCTGAACTATATGGGCGAGCGCCGGGATGTCCTGACCCTGGCCCACGAGCTGGGCCACGCTGTCCACCAGCGCCTCTGCGCCCCGCTGGGCACCCTGCTGGCCGACACGCCCCTGACCCTGGCGGAGACCGCCTCCATCTTCGGCGAGGGGCTGGTCTTCGAGCGTCTCCTGGCAGAGGCGGGGCCGGCGGAAAGGCGGGGCCTGCTGGCCGGGCAGATCGAGGACGGCCTGAACACAGTCGTCCGGCAGATGGCCTTCCACCGGTTCGAGACCCGGTTCCACGCCGCCCGCCGCGATGGCGAGCTGTCCCCCGAGGCGATCGGCGGGCTCTGGCTGGAGGTGATGGGCGAAAGCCTTGGCCCGGCGGTGCGGCTGAACGCCGGATACGAGCACTACTGGGGCTATATCAGCCACTTCGTGCACTCGCCCTTCTATGTCTACGCCTACGCCTTCGGCGACCTGCTCGTCCGGTCCCTGATGGAAAGGCGCCGGGAGGACCCGGTGGCCTTCGTGCCCCTCTACGAGGACCTGCTGGCGTCCGGGGGAACCCGGACCTGTGCCGAAGCCCTGGCGCGTTTTGGTCTCGACCCCCGGGACCCGGACTTCTGGGCGGCGGGCGTGCGCCAACTCGAGCGCCAGGTCGACGCCTTCGAGGCTCTGGTGGGCTGACGCGCCGGTCCGACAGGCCCTAGCGGTGCTTGTAGGCGGGTGGCAGGGGCGTTCCGAGATCCAGGTAGCGGTCCCTGAGCTCCGTCTGGCGGGTGGTCAGGGACTGGGCCTGGCCGCGGATGTAGACGGCCCGGGCGGTGGTCAGCGGCTCAAAGGGGTCGCCAGACCAGACCACGAGGTCCGCATCCTTGCCCGGTTCGAGGCTTCCGGTCCGGTCGCCGACGCCAAACATCCGCGCGGGATTGAGGGTCACCGCCGCCAGGGCCGCGTCCCAGGGCAGGCCCCAGGCCACGGCGGTTCCAGCGGCGTAACGGGTCTCGCGCGCCCGATGGGCCGCGCCCTCGGGGGCCGTGAGGGCCACGGTCACTCCGGCAGCCTGGAGGCGTGCCGCGTTCTCCAGGGTCGAGCCGAGGACCTCGAAACTCTCAGGCCTGTCGGCGTAGGGATAGAGGATGACCGGGACCCCGGCCCGGGCGATGTCCGCCGCTGCCATCCAGCCTTCCTCGGCACCCTCGAGGATGACCTTGAGTTTTTCTTCCCTGGCCAGCTTGAGCACCGCGCGGATGTCTGCCTCCTTATGGACCCGGGCGATGAGCGGGGTCCGCCCCTGCACCACGGGCACCAGGGCCTCGAGGTCCGCCCGGGACAGGCCGAGCTCGCGATAGCTTCCGCGCTCCCAGGCTGACCGGTTGGCTGCATAGGCCCGCACATCGGTGAAAACGGACTTCAGGGCGGCGATCTGCGCCCCCCGGGCGCCACCAGCGGCGCGGGCGCCAGTATTGCCGAAGGCTACCACCTCTCCGATCCCGCCGCGCACCACCATGTCGTCGGAGCCATCGAGCCGGATGACCGCGCCCTGGCCGGCGAAAAGGGTGTTGGGCCGGGGGCCCTGGCCGCCGCCGGCCGTCATGCGCTCGGCGGCGACGTCGCCTTCACCCTCGTGGTAGTCATAGCCCCCGCCCGCCGGTTGGGGCAGGACGACGGCGCTGGTCAGGCCACCCGTCCGTGCCACCGGGATCAGGGTCGAGGCCGGATCGAGGCCATCGCGGATGTCGAAGGCGGCGCCGATCTGGGGATTGTCCACCGACAGGTCGTCGCCCAGGGCGCTGATCTCCACCGCTCCCAACAGGCTTCCTGTGGCGAAGAGGCCAGGGGTGATGACCGCGCCTGAGGCGTCGATGACCCGGGCACCCGCAGGCGGTGCCCCCTTGCCGACCGAGACGATCTTTCCGTCGCGGACGACGAGGACGCCCGGGTCCAGGGTTCCGGCCGGTCCGGCGGTGACGATGCGGGCACCCGTGAAGGCGACGGTTTCGGCCGCTGCAGGGACAGCGGAAGCCAGGGCAAGGGCGGTGGCGAGGCGAACTAGACGGCGCATCAGCGAACTCCCTCGCCAGGTTGGCCAAGATCGAAGTCGGACCGCGGCTGGTAGCGCGGGTCCCGGCGGTCCCAGGTCAGGGCCCCGTCGATGAAGACCTTTTCCGTCCGGGCGTAGACCGAGAAGGGATCATGGTCCCAGATGACGATGTCGGCGCGCTTGCCGGGCTCCAGGGTGCCGGTCTGGTCGAGGACGCCCAGGGCCTTGGCCGGGTTGGCGGTGATCCAGCGGATGGCCTCGGCCTCGGAGATCTGCAGTCCGGCGGCCCGTCCGGCGGCCAGGGCCACGGCGGCTTCCTGGTTCAGCCTCTGGGTAAGGTCCGGGTCGTCCGACTTGATGATGCCGCAGCCCTTGGCCGCATGGATCAGGGCCACGTTGGCCTCGACCGAGTCGTACATCTCCAGCTTGGCACCCCACCAGCCGGCCCAGGTGGCCACGCAGATGTCGTTGGCCGCCAGCAGGTCGGCGATCTTGTAGGCCTCCACGGCGTGGTGGAAGGCGGTGATCCGGTAGCCGAACTCCTTGGCGATATCGATCATGATCGCCATCTCGTCGGCCCGGTAGCAGTGGTTCTCGACCAGGATCTCGCCGCGCAGGACGCCGGCCAGGGTGTCGAGCCCGAGGTCCCGGCGGGGCGGATCAGCCTTTTCTCCGCGCCCTACCTTCGCCCGGTAGTCATCCCATTTCCGGACGTAGTCCGCGGCCTCGATCCAGGCGGCGCGGTAACCGGCGACGTTACCCATCCGGGTGGAGGGCGCCCGGCCCCTGGACCCGTAGACACGCTTTGGGTTCTCGCCGCAGGCCATCTTCAGCGTGTAGGGCGCGCCGGGGAACTTCATGCCCTGCACGGTGCGAGAGGGAACGTTGCGCAGGGTCACCCCACGGCCGCCGATCAGGTTGCCCGATCCCGGCAGGATCAGGACAGTGGTCACGCCGCCGATCCTGGCGGTGTTGAATCCGGGGTCCTGGGGCCAGACGGAGTGTTCCGCCCAGACCTGGGGGGTCGTTGGGCTGGTCATTTCGTTGCCGTCGGAGTGCGCCGCCACGGCGGGCGAGGCGTAGACGCCCAGATGAGAATGGGTGTCAATCAGGCCGGGCGTGACCCACTTGCCCCGGGCGTCGACGGTTGTCACGCCAGCCGGGACCGTGAGGCCCTCTCCCACCGCCTCGATCCGCCCGTCGCGCACCAGGACGGTGGCGTTGTCCAGGGCCTGGCCGGTTCCCGTCAGGGCGCGGGCACCGACGATGGCGAAGGCCGCCGAGGGCAGGGGCCTGTAGGTCGAGGGAAAGGCATCGGGCCGCACACCTGGGTCCAGTCCGGCTGGCAGGGGCTTGGCAGCGGCGGCCTTGGCCTCCGCCTTTGGGGTCGGGCCCTTCGTCGTGGCGCAGGCCGAGAGGGCCAGGGCGGCCAGTCCGACCGCCAGCACACCGGATCTCAACATTCCGACTACCCCCCAAGAAATTCAGGAGCCCCCTATCAATCATGTGCCGGCGCCCCCGCCAAGCCGGAAGGCGCTTGCCATTTTCCGGGGCTCCTTTAGTCACCCCATCGCTATGTCCGATGACCTGACAGAAGGCCCTACGGCCGTTGTGCCCGACGGCTTCGTGATCAATCTCTGGCAGCACGGCTTCGGCCGCACGGTCGGGCCCTTCTATTCGCGCCGTGATCCGGAGACGAATCTCGAGGTTCTGGCCTTCCGGGTCGAGGGCCATCACGCCAACGGCATGAACAACTGCCACGGCGGCATGCTGATGAGCTTCGCCGACATGGCCTGGGGCCGGGTGATCTCCAACCAGCGCGAGATGGGCTGGGTGACGGTCCGCCTGGTGACCGACTTCATGGGTCCGGGACTGATGGGCAACTGGGTCGAGGGGACCAGCGAAATCCTCGCCGAGGACGGCGATATCTTTACTGTTGCGGGGCGGATCTGGTCGGGTGACCGGATACTGATGACCGGCACGGGGGTATACAAGGGCATCCGGTCTATCCGCCGAAAAGCGGGCTACCGGGAGGCGCAGGAGTAGAACATGCCGATCGATCCCGCGATCAAGGAAGGCGCGCCCGTCGGGTATTACGACGACCGCCCGATACACACCGAACCGGGGGCGTTGCCGCCAGAGGTCCAGGCACCGCTCGCCCCCTTCCGCGGCGGGGAGCCGGACTCCCCCGAATGGTTCCGGAACGCCCTGGCCCAGGCACCGGAGCGCAGTCATGTGGAGTCCCTCGGCGCCCGGATCGAGATGCTGGTCTGGGGACAGCGGGGCAAGCCCGGCCTGCTCCTGGTGCATGGCAACTCCGCCCACGCCGACTGGTGGAGCTTCATCGCCCCCTTTCTCGCCCAGGATTTCCGGGTGGCCTCAATGTCCCTGGCGGGCATGGGCGATTCGGATTGGCGCGAGACCTACGCCTTCCAGGACTTTGCCACCGACGCGGAGGCTGTGGCCCAGGCCGCGGGGCTCTACGAAGCTGGAAAGCCGATCTATATCGGCCATTCCTTCGGCGGCTCGCAGGTCTTCTTCGCCGCCGCCAGTCATCCCGAACGCATGCGGGCCGCCATCCTGGTGGACACGGGTTTCGGCGGGCCGCCCCCGGACTCCGCCGAAGGCAAGCGCATGGCCGAGCGCATGGCCGAGCAGGTCCGGAACATCCCAACGGGCGACCGGGCCCAGCGGGTCTATCCCAGCCTGGAAGAGGCCCTGTCCCGATTCCGCCTCATGCCTCCACAGGTGGCCGGCAACCTCTTCATCGCGGACTACATCGCCCGCCAGTCCCTGAAGAAGGTGACCAAGCCGGACGGCTCGGAGGGCTGGAGCTGGCGCTTCGACCCCAACATGTGGGCCAAGCTCGACCGTGGGTTGATGAGCGGGATGATGGGCGGCGGTCCCCCCCAGGTCGCTATCCCCCTGGTCCATATCTATGGCGACCGTTCGGCCATCATCAGCCGTCGGAAGGAGGGCGGACCCTCGCCCCTGCCGCCCCAGACCCTGGAGATCGCCATTCCGGACTCCGCCCACCACATCATGATCGACCAACCCCTGGCGCTGATCTCGGCCCTCCGCGGCCTTCTGGCGGTCTGGCCCGGTGCCTGAGCCCTACCTCACCGCCGGACTTGAGCGGCGCGGCTGGAGCGTGTAACCCCCCCCTCGAGAGACCCTGTGTCGGAACAAGAGAGTCCCGAATGCCCTCCGAATATCATCACGGCGACATGGATATCAGCGAGCAGGCCGCCACCTATGGCGGCTTCATGGTCGTCACCAAGTGGGGCTCCCTGGCGATCGCCGCCCTGCTGGTCCTGCTGGTCCTCTGGTTCTGCACCCCCGCCGGCTTCCTGGCGGGCCTGGGCGCGTCCCTGGCCCTGACTGTGATCGGCATTGTCGTTCTTCGGGAAAAGCCCGACGCGGCGCATTAGGGTCGGGCTGAGCCTGTACCATCATCGGGAGACCGGAACGACCTATGGCCGTCATCGCTGTTATCCGTGAGTCCCATCCCGGGGAAACCCGGGTCGCCGCCACGCCCGAGACTGTTCGCAAGCTGATCGCCGCAGGCTTTGCTGTGGCCGTCCAGGCCGGAGCCGGCCAGGGCGCTGCCTGCCTCGACGCCGACTACGCTGCCGCAGGCGCGCGGCTGGCCCCGTCCGCCGCCGACGCCGTCAAGGGTGCAGACATCCTCTTCGGCATCCGGATGCCCTCCGCCGAGGCCCTTTCGGCCCTGAAGCCGGGCGCCATCGTCGCGGCCTCGCTCAACCCCTACCAGGACCGCGCCGGGCTCGAGGCCCTCGCCGCCAGCGGGGTGGACGCCTATGCCCTGGAGTTCATTCCCCGGATCACCCGCGCCCAGGTGATGGATATCCTGTCCTCCCAGGCCAACCTCGCCGGCTACCGCGCCGTGATCGAGGCCAGCAGCGCCTATGGCCGCGCCCTGCCCATGATGATGACCGCCGCTGGCACCATCGCCGCGGCCAAGGTGTTCGTGATGGGGGTCGGCGTCGCCGGGCTCCAGGCCATAGCCACGGCCCGCCGACTGGGTGCCGTGGTCACCGCCACCGACGTCAGGCCGGCCACCAAGGAGCAGGTGGAGTCCCTTGGGGCCAAGTTCATCGCAGTCGAGGACGACGAATTCCGCAACGCCCAGACCGCCGGTGGCTACGCCAAGGAGATGAGCGCGGAGTACCAGGCCAAGCAGTCCGACTTGATCTCTGGCCACATCGGCAAGCAGGATATCGTCATCACCACCGCCCTGATCCCGGGCCGGCCGGCACCCCGCCTGGTCACGGCGGCCCAGGTCGCCTCCATGAAGGCCGGCTCGGTCCTCGTCGATCTCGCCGTTGAGCAGGGCGGAAATGTCGAGGGCGCGAAGGCCGGCGAGACCGTCGAAACGGACAACGGGGCAAAGATCCTCGGTATCGCCAACATGCCGGGTCGGGTTGCGGCGGACGCCTCGGCCCTGTTCGCCCGGAACCTGCTGGCTTTTTCGGGCCTTCTTCTCGACAAGGACGGGGCCCTTGCTCCCGACCTTGAAGATGAAATCCTCAAGGCTGCCCTGGTCGTCAGCGGTGGAAAGATCGTGCATCCGGCTCTCGCCGGATCCTGATGGAGGTGCACATGGACGTTGATCCTACAGTCTTTCGGCTTGCCATCTTCGTTCTGGCCATCTTCATCGGCTACTACGTGGTCTGGAGCGTCACTCCAGCCCTGCATACGCCCCTGATGGCGGTGACCAACGCGGTCTCCTCGGTGATCATCGTGGGGGCCCTGTTGGCTGCGGCCGCACAGGGCGCGCCCGGCGCCGGCGCAGGTGCGGCGATGATCTCCAAGGGTGCAGGCGCCCTTGCCGCTGGACTGGCGGCGGTGAACATCTTCGGTGGCTTCCTCGTCACCCAAAGGATGCTGGCCATG
>Ga0209598_10000833_pt1 | contig 25140 bp, 21 predicted proteins | sample M_140807_EF_Meta_FD_187317 | JGI IMG/M metagenome (GOLD analysis project Ga0209598, IMG submission 187317) | Freshwater microbial communities from Lake Montjoie, Canada to study carbon cycling - M_140807_EF_MetaG (SPAdes) (version 2) | ecosystem: Environmental > Aquatic > Freshwater > Lake...
CCGAGTTCCGCGCAGTGCGCGAGTTGTTCACCCGCGGCGGCCGCTCCGCGGGTGTCGTTTCGCTGTCCGAGGCTGCAGCGCAGCGCGCCTCCGACTACGCGCTGCATCCCGTCATCATGGACGCGGCGCTCCATGTTTTTTCGGCCGGCGGCCGCGCCATGGAGGGCGTTGAGGAAAAAATGAAGCTGCCGGTGCGCTTCTCGCGCATCCTCTTCCTCCGCAGTCCGGGGGCCTCTTCAAAAGTCCGCGCCGAGGTTAAGGAGAACAATGAAGAACTGATCGAAGGAAATATCCGCCTTTACGACGAATCGGGGCGCGCGGCCGTGCTGATCGACGGATTTCGGGCCGTGGCCCTGTCGTTCGGCAAAAAAGGCGCCGCCGGTTGGCGCGATCTCGTATATCACCTCGATTGGCAGAAATTGCCGGGGTCGGCGGGTGCGATGGAAACGCCCTTGGTGCCGCTGTCCGACCTGCAGCGGTCCGCAGCGGATGCCTGTGCCGAGGTCATTGCCCTGCGCGGCGAGGACACCATGCGGCAGGTCATGTGCGAGGAGGACGATCTGGCTGCCGCTTTCGTCGCCGCCGGCCTGCGCGACATGGGCGTCCGCGAAAGCGGGAAGTTCACCGTCGCTTCGCTCGGAGTGGTCAAAGCGCAGCAACGGGTTTTCGCGCGTTTGATGGATGCGTTGGTCCTGCGCGGCGCGCTGGACAGCCTGGAGGACGGATGGTCGGCGACGGAAGCCCTGTCTTCTTGGGCCGACGGCACCGAAGAAAAACTCCGTATTTTTCTCGAGGCTCGACCGGAGCATTATCCGCAGGCGCTCCTGTGCGCGACGACCGGTCGCAACTTCCCCGCCATCATGCGCGGCGAAAAGGATGCCGTGCAGGTGCTTTTCACCGGCGCAGGCTCCGATTTGCTCGAGCATTTTTACAGCGACGGAATTTTTTCCGCGCCTTGGCTCGCGGCCATGGCCGCCGCGCTGCGTCGGTCCGCCTCCGCTCTGCCGGAGGGTCGCGGATTGCGCATTCTCGAAGTGGGTGCGGGCACCGGTGGACTTGCTTCCTACGTGCTCCCCCGTCTGGAGCGCGAACTGCACCGCTACGTTTTCAGCGATGCCTCGGGCGCATTCTTCCCGTCGGCGCAGCAGAAGCTGGCCTCGTTCCCCGAGGTTGAATACCAGACGCTGGATCTCAACCGCGATCCGTTCGAGCAGGGCTTCGATGCAGGTTCTTTCGATTTCATCATCGGGACGAATGTCCTGCACGCGGCGGCCGATCTTCGCGCGACCTTGGGCCATCTTGAGCAGTTGCTCGCTCCGGGCGGAACTCTGGCCTTCGTGGATGTCGCCTCGCCGCGCACCTGGACCGAATCGGTTTTCGGGCTGACCGGCGGATGGTGGAGCATGACAGATACCGGGCTTAGGTCCGAGCATCCGCTGCTTGCGAGAGGGCGCTGGGAAGAGTTGCTCCGTGAATGTGGATTCGAGCAAACGGCGAGTTTGCCCGGACTGGCGGGACCTCAGGGTGGCGAGTCGCAGTTTATGGTGCTTGCGCGCAAGCCGGGTGCCGTGGGGCGCACGCAGGCTGGCACTTTGTCTCCCGCGCAAAGTTGGTTGATCTTCGCGGGTGACTGCGCGCTGGCCGCCAGCATCGCCGGGGCTGTTCGTAATGGTGGCGGTCAGTGCACCATCGTGCGCGAGGGGACTGGATTTGCCACAAACGAAGAGGGACACCTCATCGACCCGTCGGCCGAAGCTGATTGGATGAAGCTCGCCGATGCGCTGGCTGGCGAAGTGCCCAGACGGTTGCTTTATCTTTGGAGTCTGCAAACGGGGCGCGATGGCCAAGTCCTCCGCGACGTCGTGGCCCTGCGCAATCTTTCCGTTTTTCTCGCCCGCTTCGGTGCGGCCGCCAGCGGCCTTCGACTCGACGTTGTCACACGCGGGGCACAACCGGCGGGCCGGGGCGGCTATGCTGGCGAGGTTTCCTCGGGGGCCGTGCTGGGAATCTTCCGCGTCCTGTCCAGCGAGAATCCGCACCTTACCGTGCGCAACATCGATCTTCCTTCGTGCGCCGCCGCACACGATGCCGCGGTATTGCTCGACCAACTTTCCCGCGACGAACCCGAGCGCGAGGTCGCCTTGCGCGAAGAGGCGCGTTACGGCCAACGTCTCACGCGCGGTCTGCCGACCGCTCTGCGCACACTCGGTCCCGAAGTTCCTTTGCGTGTCGAATCGCTCGAGCGCGGTGTTCTGGACAGCCTTCGCTTCATCCCATTTGAGATGCCGGTCTGTGACCCTGGGCAAGTTCTCATCCGGGTGAAAGCGGCCGGCCTGAATTTCCGCGATGTGCTCAAGGCCATCGGCCTTTATCCGGCCGAGACGTCCGACGCCCGCATGTATGGCGATGAGGTGGCCGGCGAAGTGATTGCCATCGGTGAGGGAGTCACGCACGTCAAACCGGGCGATCAAGTTTTCGGTCTCGCTGTTTTCGGACTCGCCACGCACACGCTGGCGCGGGCCGAAGATGTTCTGCCTCTCCCTGCGGGCCTCACCGCCGAGCAGGCCGCCACGATTCCGGTGGTTTTCATGACCGCGTGGCATTCGTTGGTCAACGTTGCCCGTTTGCGCAAGGGCGAAAAAATTCTCGTCCATGCCGGGGCTGGCGGCGTCGGCATGGCCGCGATCCAGATCGCGCATCATCTCGGTGCCGAGGTCATCGCCTCTGCCGGCAGCCCGGCCAAACGCGCCCTGCTCAACACGCTCGGCGTGGCGCACATGGTGGACTCGCGCCGCGGTGACTTCGCCGAGGAGGTGAAGCGTCTGACCGGGGGTCGGGGCGTCGATGTGGTCCTCAACGCCCTCGCGGCCGAAGCCATTCCGATGGGTCTTTCCTGCCTGGCCGAATTCGGCCGCTTCATCGAGATCGGCAAACGCGACATCTACCAGAATTCGAAATTGCCCATGTGGCACCTGCGCAAGAACGCTTCTTTCCACGTTGTGGCCATGGATGCTGTTTTTGCCGGTGACGCTGCTCTCACCCGCGAGTTGATGACGGAAATCACCACCCTCGTTGCCGCGGGCCGGTTGCGGCCGCTGCTGCACCGCTCTTTCCCCGCCAATCGCCTCGACTCCGCCTTCCGCCTCATGGCGGGCGGGAAGCACACCGGCAAAGTCATTCTGAATTTCGCCGAACCGTTCGTGCCCCGCGAAGGCCAGCTTCCCTCCGCGCCGTTCCGCATCGATCCGGAAGCTCTTTACCTTGTCACCGGCGGATTTGGCGGGTTTGGCCGCAGTTTGGCCCGATGGCTTGCCGAGAAGGGCGCGCGCCATCTGGTCCTTACCAGTCGCCAAGGCGCCTCGGCTCTGGGAGCTGGTGAATTCGTGGCGGAACTTCAGTCGCTGGGTGCGGATGTTATCGCGGTTGCCGCCGATATCGGAACGCCCGAAGGCATCGGTGCAGTGATGGCCCGTGTCCGCGACGCAGGCCGACCGCTCAAAGGCGTATTCCATCTGGCTATGGTCATCGACGATGCGCCCCTGGCCGCTCTCACGCCGGATCGCATGGCGTCGGTCCTCAATCCCAAAGCGCGCGGCGCTTGGCTCTTGCACGAGGCGACGCGCGATCAACCTCTCGACGCCTTCGTCATGTTCTCGTCTGCCTCGAGTGTTTTCGGCAATCCCGGGCAAGGCAACTACTCGGCGGCGAACGCCTTGCTTGATTCGCTGGCCCATCACCGCCGCGTCCTCGGGCTGCCCGCGTTGGCGGTCAATTGGGGTGCTCTTGGCGGTGAAGGTTATGTGGCGCGCAACGAGCGCGTGGCCGAATATCTGGCCCGCATCGGCACGGGTCTGCTCGACCCGCGCGAGATTTTCGAAGTGCTGGAAAACCTCCTCGGCACGCCTGCCGCGCAGGTCGCGGGTATGCGCATCGATTGGGCCAAATGGAGACAAGCGTCCAAGGGCGCGCAGGAAAACCGTCTCTTCGAGCGCGTTCTTTCCGGGGCCGCCGAAGCCGATGAGTCCGGCGGGAAGGTCGGCGACTGGCGCAAGCGCATCGATGCCGCCGATGCCGCGGACCGCGAAAATGTCATCATCCAAGCCTTGCAGGAAGTTGTCGGTTCCGTCCTGCGCGTCAAACCCGACTCATTGCGACCAGACCAACCGCTCACCGATCTCGGCCTTGATTCGTTGATGGGTGTGGAGATCGAAAATCTGATCGAGAGTTCGGTAGGCGTGGCCTTGCCGCCCACCAGCCTGCTGCGTGCGCGAACCATCGGGCAGATCGCCACGCTGATCACCGGCCATCTTGGCGGTGGTGCCTCTGCTTCGGGGCCCGCTGCTCCGGTCGCCGCGGAAGATGAAGCGGTTTCCGCAGACGAAATCGATTTCGGAGAAATTGCGGACGAAGAGCTCGAACGACTCGTCGCGGGTGGGGCGGAAAAAACCGGCGGCGTCCGCGGTGGCGTGGCGGCCAGCTAGCCTGATGGCAGGCAACGCGCGCGCCCGGTTGGAGGAATTGCTGGCCAGCGGCCAAGCGCGGTTGGTGCCGCTCACTTTTCCGCAACGCGAGCTGTGGGAAACTGCTCCCGTCCCGCCGGGGGATCCCTCGAACAATATCTGCTCGCTGCTCGACATCCGCGGTCCGCTCACGCCGGAACTTTGCCGCGAGGCTCTCGGCATAGTCCTCGCCCGCCAGGAGGCGTTGCGCACCACGATCCTTCCGGGCAAGATGCGTCCCGTTCAACTGGTCCGCGCCTCGGCCGAACCCGTGCTGGAACAGATCGGACTTCCGCCCGGTGCCTCGGGTGCCGAAGCGGCTGTTACGGCCCTCGCCCCGCTCTTCGCTCAGCCCTTCGATCTGGTGGCCGGTCCGCTGCATCGCCTCATCATCGTGCCCGACGGGCCCGACCATTATTTCCTCGGCATGGTGATCCATCACTCGGTCGCCGACGGATGGGCCCTGACCACATTTGTCGAAGATTTCATGACCGGTTGCATCGCGGCGTGGCGTCGTTCGGGCAGAGACATGACGCGTTTGCAAAGCTTGAGTGAGAAGTTGTCGCCACCGCCCATGACCTACAGCCAGTGGGGTGCGGCGGAGCGCGCGCAATGGACCGAAAAAGAATTGGCTGCCCGCGCGGAGCGCTGGCGTTCGCGATTGCGGGGCGCGGAACTTTTTTTCGATGCCGCACATCCCGTCGCGGGTGAGCCCTTGCGTCGGTGGGTGTCGCAGATCCCGGCCGCCGCGGCGGACTCCGTGCGCGCGCTGGCCCGCAGCGTGGGGACCACGCCCTTCACCGCTCTGTCGGCCGCGTTTCGCCTCGCCTTGCATCGCTGGAAGGGCAAAAGCGATGCGGTGCTGGGAACTCCCGTGGCGGGGCGGGCCAAGCCGGCGGTCCGCGAAACGATCGGTTATTTCTCCGAGATCGTTCCGCTCCGTTGCCGCATCGACCCGTCCCTTGCGCTTGGCGACCTGGCCCCGCGGGTCCACGAGGAAACTCTCGACGATTTCGCCCGGGCCATGCCATTCGCGGAATTGGTTCGCGCTGTGGAGGAAACCGGCGCCGTGCGGCGGCGTCACGCCGTTTACGACATCCGCTTCGCCGTGCAGAACCATCCGTTCCCGGCCGTCACGGTGCCGGGGATCTCCGCCGCCTTCCGCAATCTTTCCAGCGGGACGTCCCGCTTCGACTTGGCTTGCGAAATCACCGGCGATACCGGACAAATGGAGGTGGTCTGGCTCCGCCGTGAAAGCGTCGTGGAGGAATCGGATGTCCGGCAGCTGGACGCCCTTTTCCGCGAGGTTCTGGCGGGTGCATGATCAAAAATTCCGTATCACACCGTCCGCTCCGATGCACATGACTGTCAAAAACCCGGCCCACGCCTCGCACGAGGAACCGTGGCCGTGCCGCACGTCATTCACATGGGTCATAGTCGGCACCTATTCGTCAACTGCCCTGCTCGCTTGGTGCATGTATAAATATGTTTCGGGCCACACTGCTTTTCTCTGGCTGATCGTTCCGCTCATGCTCGTCTCGAGCCACTTCATGCACGCCATGCTTATCGGCTACCACGAGGCGGCGCACGGCAACCTGCGCAAATGGAAATGGCTCAACGATTTTGACGGCCAACTGGTCGGCATGATCAGCCTCACGCCGTTCACTCTCTACCGTACCCTGCACCAGAAACACCACGTCAATCTGGCCACGTTGAAAGATCTCGAGTTGTGGCCCTTTGTCGATCCGCGGCAACCGCTCTGGTGGCGTCGCACGGCGGCGTTCCTCGAGCTGAATGTCGGTTTTTTCTACACCCCGTATCTTTTCTGGCGCGTCTTCCTCGAAAATCCGTCGCCCGTGACGAACAAGACGGTGCGCAAACGCATCTGGATCGAAACCGCCGGCATGATCCTGCTTTGGACCACCACGCTTTCCCTCGTTGCGTGGTTCAATGTCTGGAACTGGTTCCTAGTCCTTTACTTCATACCGGCCTTCATCGCCGGCAACATGCAGAGCTGGCGCAAATACATCGAGCACGTCGGACTCAGTGGAAACAGCGCACGCAGCGCCACCCGCAGTATCATCGTGGAAACGAAGCCCGGTCGTTTCGTCGCGCTAAGCTTGCTCCATCAGCCTCTCCACGGCGTGCACCACGCCAAGAGTTCCATTCCCTGCGATGAGCTGGTCGACCATGTCGGTCTAATCGAGCCGAAGGACGATGGCGACACCACGCCGTTCCCGAATTACCGCTCCGCCTTCGTTGATTTGATGAAGCGGCTTCGCGATCCACGCGTCGGCGCGCAATGGGCCACCGCGGAATAGGTCCGCCTATGCCCGCGCCCGCAGTGCCGTCCGGCGAGATCCTCTACGAGGCGTCGGGTCTGACCAAAGAATTTGACGATGGTCGGGTCGCGGCCTTGCGTGGGATCGATCTGCGGATCTGCCGCGGCGAATTTGTTTCCATCGTGGGGCCGAGCGGTTGCGGTAAGACCACGCTGCTCAACATGCTCGGCCTGCTCGACCGTCCCACCGCGGGAACCCTGCGCTTCCGCGGAACGGACCTGGATGCGCTCGGCGATCACGCATCCTACCGTGCGCGCGAGATCGGCTTCATTTTCCAGTCATTCCACCTCCTCCCGAATTTTACGGTGGAAGAAAACGTGCAGATACCCATGTTCGGGTTGCCCGGTTCGTCGGCCGAAAAAAAGCGGCGCGCGGCAAAGCTCATTGAATCCGTCGGTTTGTCCCACCGGCTTGATCACCTGCCGGTGAAACTCTCCGGCGGAGAGCGCCAGCGCGTGGCTATCGCCCGCAGCCTGGCCAACCGCCCCGCCATACTGCTGGCCGACGAGCCGACGGGAAACCTCGACAGCAAAAACTCCGCGCACGTCATGGACATCCTGCTTCGTCTCCGCGAGGAACACAGCGTGACGCTGGTCATGGTCACGCATGATCAGGAACTCGCACGCCACGGAACGCGCACCATCCGGATCAAAGACGGGGAGATTGTACCCGAAGGGGCGCAACGATGAATTTTCTCCAAGTCATCTTCCGCGGTCTGTGGCGTCGCCCGGTGCGAACCGGACTCACCGTCCTCGGCATCGCCATCGGCATCGCCGCCGTCGTCGCACTGGTTGGCATGGCTTCCGGTTACGAGAAGAGCGTGGTCGACCAACTGGACACGATCGGAATCGACATCGTGGTCAGCAACATGCAAGGCGGTATCATGCCCAAGGCTTTCGAGGAATCCGTTCGCGACGAGATCGCCTCCATACCCGGTGTGGCCGAGGCCAACGCCACGCTCATGCAGATGCTCAGCGTGGAAGAGGCTCCCATGATGGTGGTTTACGGGCGGGAGTGGGACTCGTTCACGTGGGACCAGTTGCACGTCATCGACGGACGTCTGCCGCGCGATGCGCAGGAGAATGCCGTGGTCCTCGGCAAGTTGGCCGCTGAAGTTCTCCGCAAAAAGACGGGTGATCCGCTTCAGATCGAAACCGGGGAGTTCACGGTCACCGGCATCGTGGACGGGAAATCAGTGCTCGAAAACGGAGCGATCAACATGGCTCTGCCGCGGTTCCAGGAAGTCTCGGGTTACGAGGGCCGTGCGAATTTCGTCAATGTGCGCGTTCCGGAGGGAACGCCGGAAGAGCAGATCACGGCCCTTTGCCGCCAGATCGAGGAGAAACATCCGGGACTCCGCGCGGTCCGCGCGCGCGAAGTGGTGGGGACGAGCCAAGGGTTCCGCATGGCGCAGGCCATGAGTTGGAGCACGTCGCTGCTCGCACTCATTGTGGGCGTTCTCGGTGTCATGAACACCATGCTCATGAGCGTGTTCGAACGGAAGCACGAGATAGGTATCCTCCTTGCTCTCGGTTGGTCGCGCGCGCGCATCATGTCGCTCATCCTTTGCGAGTCCGCCGCCATGGGTTTGTTGGGCGGCCTTGTCGGCGTCGGTCTTGGCGCCGCGACTCTGGCTGTCCTCGAGCAAACCCCTTATGTGCGCGGTTTTCTCGAGCCCGATCTGGGGTGGCCGCTCGCCCTGCAGGCTGTGATCATCGCGGTCGCGGTGGGAATCATCAGCGGCCTTTATCCCGCGTGGCGCAGTTCGCGACTTTCCCCCAGCGTTGCTTTGCAGGGTTGACCCCGCGCTGGCCGGAGACTTGATTGGGAGACACTATGAAGCGTTCCTTTGTCGTTTTCTTTTTGTCCCTAGCCCGTGCGGTTGCTGCGGATCCGGCCCCGGATGCGTCGCAGGTCGCCGAAAGAATGGCCGCGGCTGTCGAAGACGGGGATTCGACTGCACGCGTGCGCATGACCACGTCGGGCGGTGAGGTGCTGCAGGTGCAGATCAAATCTCGGCGCGCGGCAGGCCGTGCCATCTCGGTTTACGAGGTGCTCTGGCCCCCTGAACGCAAGGGCGAGAAGGTGATCATGCGCCAGAGCAAAAATTCTTCGCCGGAGGGAGAGAAAGTTTCCGCCTCCGGGGCTCGCGCCAAAATCGGAAGCGCGCAGATGGGTGACGGCATTTTCGGCACCGATCTCTCGTTCGCCGATGCCGTCGAAAATTTTTTCCTCTGGCCGGAGCACAAACTGGTCGGCGGCGAAAAGGTGGGGCGCGCCGACTGCGTAATTCTCGAATCACGCCCGTCGGGCAACTCCCCGCACGGCAAGGTGCGAAGTTGGATCGATCCGGAGAAGTGGGTCGTCAGCCGTGTGGAAAAATACGATACCGCCGGCCGGTTGTTGCGCACCATCAACACGACCCAACTGGCCAAGGACGATACCGGGCGCAATGTGCCGGCCGGCATGACGGTGGTGCGGGCCGGTGGCTCCTCCACCGAAATCGACGGATCGAACATCCGCCACGACGTCAAACTGACCGACGCCGACCTCGCGCCCTAGCCGCGCTTCTCGAAGACCTCCAAGTCGAAGATATTGGCCGATACGTGCTTGCCGGACGGGACAAGGCCCCCGGTGGACATCAGATCGCGCATTTCTTTGCGCCCGCGGTATCGGAAGCGTTTGCCAAAAACCTCCATTGTCCGGATGGCCGATATTTTGCGGAATGTGTTGACCAGCACGTTGCCTCCCGGCGCGGTCATGGCGCCGATATTGGCCACGACTTGCGAGGCGTTGGGCGGCCCTTCGGGGCGTTTTTCTCCGAGCAATTCTTCGGTGGTGATGAATGTGTGTCCCGGAAAATACTCGAGCAAGCCCACGACGGTCACCAGATCGAACGGCGCGTCCTGCGCGGTCTTGGTCGTGGGTTGCATGATGTCCTCGATCTGCAGGACAATACCGTGCGGTGAACCGGTGTGCAGGGCGAGGTGTGCGCTGGTCGATTGCAGCTTGCCGAGCAGGCGCAGGGATTTTTCGATGTTGCTCGCCTCGCGGTCGCTGATCGTCGCCGAGATGAGCCGCGGATCGTGTCCTTCGCCAAGCAACTTCTCGAGAAGCACGGCCATGCTCAGGCCGGTTCCCGCAGCCACGGCCTTGAGTCGGACGGGGCGCCCGGCTTGGAGCCGGCGGGCGGCGAGACTGTGGGCGAGGCGCGTTTCCCAGACAAAGCGCCACTGCACGTCGCGCGCCTGCACAGAATCGAGCATGATCGTGTCCCACAGATCGGCGTTTTTCCTGATCTCGGGCAGCAGCATCATGTAGACCGCGTTCATCGGATCGCCTCCCTCGACAAAATTGGCCGTGTCGGCGCGCGAAGGCTCGAGCAGCGTGCGCGCGTAGGGATGGCCCGAATCCTCGAGAATGCGGTTGCGGTAAACCACGACATCTTGGCCGTCGCGGCCCGGGCGTTTTTCCGGACGCGTCGTGCGCTGCATGAGGCGGAAAGCGAAACGCCCGATGGTGCGGCGCAGGAGGTTCGAAGGGGCGGGAGGCTTTTCCTCGAACACTTGCCGGACCAACCCCGATACGATGGCCCCCGCAAGATCGGCTTTCCCTTCGCCGTAAAGTGCGGCAACCGCATCCATGGGTGTGATCTTGACTCCGGCCAGCGCGGAAAGGGTTGTCGGGGTTTTTGTCATAAGTGCTCGAGAAGGATGCGTTTGATTTCCGCCATGCCGAGCGGATGAAGGTGGCTCCAGTGACCGCTGGGGATGACCAACTCGCTTTTGGCCCCGTCCATGTGGCTGCTCCAATACGGCACGATCCCGTCGCTGCTTTCGGGTTTTGTCTTGTCGAGAAATCCGCCTTTGCCCCGGTCACCGATGAGGGAGTGGTAGGGAACACCGGCCGCGGTCGGCAGCGAGTTGATCTCCTCGAGAAACGGGCTCTCCGGGTCGAGCAGGTCGATGCTGTTGGGGAAACGGTTGTGGTTGTGCCGTTGTGCTTCCGGTTTGGCCTGGGCGATCACTTCCTCGTAGGTCTTCTTGTCCCCCACTGGGTTCCCCACCATGGTGGCCCCGACCCTTCCCCAGAACCCGACCGCATCCTCGCTGCCCCGGTGCGAAGCCGAGACAAAGATCACGCGGCCGATATGCGGCACCGGCTTGAAAAGCAGCATGCCGGCGAGCATGCGGCGTGTTTTTTCGGAGATCGACAACTGCTCCGGGGGTTTGCCGAAGTAGAGATTCCAGAGTTCCTTTCCGCTGTCGGTGATGAGCGCGCGGCTAATCATGCCGCCCATGCTGTGGCCGAGAAGGACCGCATCACGCATGCCGGGGTAGCGTTTGCGGGCCTGCGCCAGTTGCTCGCGCAGATAAGCTGCGGCCAGCGGATAAGGCAGGCCCGACGGGTAGGCGTAAAACCAGACCTGATAGTTCTCGCGGATGATGGGATCGCCGCGCAAAAACTCCACGAGCGGAGCCCATGTCGCCGGGGAATTGCCGAGGCCGTGGACGCAGATCAGCGGAATCTTGTGCGGGTCGTAGGGTTGCAGGCGGGCAAGTCGTGCGCGCCCCTCGAACTCCTGCGGTTTGAACAGCCCAAGGATCTCGCGTTTTTCGAGATTGAGCTCGTCCAAAGCCAAGGCGAGGGGACCTTGAAAGTCGCCGGCCAGCGGGTAGGTGTGGCCGTCAAGCACCACGCTTTCGCCCGCCAACGGGTCGGCTAGCACAATGTCGGCATTCCGGCCTCGGAAATTCACCAGGGCCGTGAAGCTGTAGTAGATATTTTTGCCCAGGGCGAATTGGTCCAGCTTCAGGTAGTCCACTTCGCGGCCGGCCACGACAAGCGGCGCGCCGAGACCTTCCTTGAGCGATCGCTCGCCCACGCCTTTGCCGCGGAAGTCGTAGCGGTCCGAAGGACGGAATTCAAAGAGCGAGGGATGAAATTGCTTTTCCTTGGACGGCGCGGTGAGGGTTAGTCTCCAAGGTTTGCCGTGGGCCGAGGGCACCACGACGGTCTTGTCCCAAGGTGACAGTTTCTGCTCGTAAAGGATATCCATGACGCGCGCCACGGCGAAGTTGTAGTCGCTCTGCAGCAGGACGTTCTCCGGGTCGCGTGCGAGCTTGCGGCGCGCTTCATCGGCGGCATCGAGATATCCTCCGAGCCGGACAAGAGGATCCTTCGAGGATTTTTCCTGCGTGACGGCGAGCTGCTTCTGCTGCGCGGTGACGGCGAGCGAAGGGGTGTCCTTTCTGAACCTGACCTCGGAGTATTGCGCGCAACCGGAGGCGAGGACGGACGCGACCAGCAGTGCCGCGGGCAAAGCTCTTCTCATGCGCGCCTATTTTGTGCGCCGTATGCCTGCTGGTGTCAACGCAGCTCAGCCCGCATCCCCGACGAGGCCGTCTTTTATCGACTTCTGCAGAGGCTTGCCGATCCACAGGCGAAGCAAGGCATGGTAAAAATCGGCCCCTGGGATGGTGTCGAGCGTGCGTCCGTCGAGTTGCACCACCGTCCCGTCCGCCGGCGTGTACTCGATGGTGATCACGTTGCCGGGTTTCAGGTCGGCGCCTTTGTTGAAGCACCCGAGGAATTCCGAAAGCTGCCGGGAGAACTTCTCTTTCTCCTCGGGCGTGAAATTGTTGTCGATGCTCTGTTGCACGGTGGAAGTGAACTGATCTTCATCGACCGCGCGTGCCATGGTGATCTCGATGCGCTTCGGGTGCTCCTTTGATCCGAGAATTGTCTCCGCCTCGCGCATGACCTCGTGCAGGTAAAGCCGGATTTTGTAGACCTCGAAGCCCCAGACGGTGCGTGTGGCCTCGCCGTTGAGAACCAGAGCGGAACTGTTTGTCGGGGTGACTGCGGGCGCCTCCTCTTTTGCCGCGGCGCAGGCGACAAGCGCAGCCGAAAGCAGGGCGGCGAGGAACGGCTTCACAAACCGAAGATCGGCTAATCCCTAGCGATGCGCAACATCACTTCATTGCGACGCAGGAAAGGCAGTGTCCACGGAGGATCATAGTAGGCGTAAACCGGCTCGCCTTCCGCACGCAGGCTTTTCTTTTCCATCCACGCTCGCAGCTTGGCCAACGCGTCCGCCTCGTTCGAGTCCGTGCGGCGTCCGGAATAGGTGAACGCAGCAAACTTCGCCGCCGGCATTTCATCCACCGAAACCTCGGACCCTTTCGGCGCCGGCACATTGCCGGCAGCGACCTTCCGCGGCACGACAAAACTCATCCCGCCTTCCTCGCCTTTGTGCTGCACCAGCACCGGCGCAGTCATGGCGATCTTCTGCTCGGCCGCGTTCCCGCCCGAAATATAGCGGAACAACCTCATGAAATCCCCGTCCCCCATCGCCGTGCGCGCCACCGTCATCGCGGGATAATCGCGCAACTCGAACTTCCCCTCCTGCTCAAGGACTTTGTAATCGGGTGTTTCGATGGCCATGGCGCAGGGGCCCATTGCTACTACCACAGCCAGAGCCAGTCGGAAATGCATAGAACTTAAGTAAGCACAGGTTGCGACTTTTCCAAAGCAAGGGTTTGTCGGAGTCCGCTTTTGGGAGCCGGCCAGCGCGGGAATTTCGAATGGCGGATGGGGCTCCGCCGCGGGCGGAGGCGACACACAAAGAAAGAGCAAAGAACCAGCGGGGAAAAAATGAGGGGCGCCGATGCAGTTGATATTCTCGCCAAGGCAGCCGCCACTTTACTCGCGCGGCGCGCGGCAAGCGCGCTTCAGCCCTTGACCACGAAGTTGACCAGCTTGCCCGGGACGGCGATGACCTTGACCACTTCCTTGCCTGCGATTTGCGCGGCGAACTTTTCGTGGGCTCGGGCCGCGGACTCGAGTTGTTCGCGACTCGCGTCTTTAGCCAAGACCAGCTTGTCGCGCACCTTGCCGTTGATCTGCAGGACAATCTCGACCTCGTTCTCGACGAGCAGCGATTCGTCGTGCTCCGGCCATGTCTGCGCGTGCGCCGAGCCCTCGAAGCCCGCGAATCTTTCACCGAGCTTCGACCAAAGTTCCTCCGCCATGTGCGGCGCGAAAGGACTGAGCAAAACGAGCAGTGTGCGCAGGGCGGAGACGGGGCGTTTGTCCGCCGAGGTCAGTTCGTTGGTGCAGACCATCATTTGTGAAATGGCGGTGTTGAACGAGAGGGTCCCGAGGTCGCCGGTGACCTTTTTGATTGTGGCGTGGAGAACGCGAAGTTGCGAAGTACTCGGGTCGACCTCGGCCACGGCGCCCGAGAGTTGCCAGTCGCCCTCCTGGTTTTCGGTCATGACAAGGCGCCAGACGCGGGCGAGGAAGCGGTAGACGCCCTCGACGCCTTTCATGCTCCACGGCTTCATCTGCTCGAGCGGACCCATGAACATCTCGTACAACCGGAATGCGTCCGCCCCGTATTCGTCGATCACTTCGTCCGGATTGACCACATTGCCGCGGCTCTTGGACATTTTTTGTCCATCGGTGCCGAGAATAATGCCCTGGTTGACCAAGCGCTGGAATGGTTCGGGCGTGGGGAGGTGTCCGAGGTCGTGCAGCACCATGTGCCAGAAACGCGAGTAAAGCAGATGCAGCACAGCGTGCTCCGTGCCGCCGACGTAGAGATCCACGCCGCCTGGCTTCTTTTTTCCGTCGCCGAGCCAATAGTGCGCCGCCTCCTCGCCGACAAACCGCGCTTTGTTCCCCGGATCGCAATAGCGAAGGTAATACCAGCACGAACCGGCCCACTGCGGCATGGTGTTGAGTTCGCGCGTTGCGGTGGCGGAATATTTCACCCAGCCCTCCGCCTTGGAGAGCGGCGGTTCGGCGGTTCCGGTCGGCTTGAAGTCCTCCAACTCCGGCAGTCGCACGGGCAATTCGGATTCGTCCAGGGCGCGATGGCGTCCGTTTTCCCATACGACAGGGAATGGCTCGCCCCAGTAGCGCTGACGCGAAAAGAGCCAGTCGCGCAGTTTGTATTGCACCGCGGCGCGGCCGAGTCCGCGATTTCCGAGCCACGCGGTGATTTTGCCTTTCGCTTCCGCGGTGGACAGTCCGTCGAGGAGGCCCGAATTGACCGCTGTGCCTTCGCCGGTGAAACAGCCTTCGACCGGTTGCGGTGCATGAACCACTTCGATAACTGGAAGATCGAATTTTTTGGCGAAGGCGTGGTCGCGGTCGTCGTGGGCGGGGACCGCCATGATGGCGCCCGTGCCGTAGCCGGTGAGCACGTAGTCAGCGATCCACACGGGGATGCGCGTGTCATTGACCGGATTGGTCGCATACGCGCCGGTGAAAACGCCGGTCTTTTCCTTCGAGGCATCCTGCCGGTCGCGCTCGGATTTCGAGGCCACCGATTTGATGTAAGCTTCGATCGCGGTGCGTTGCTCCGGCGTGGTGATTCGCGCGACGAGAGGATGCTCGGGCGCGAGTACCATGTAAGTCGCGCCGAACAGGGTGTCGGGCCGCGTGGTGTAGACCGTGAATTTTTCCCCGCTGCCCTCGAGGGCGAAATCGACGAAGGCGCCCTCCGAGCGGCCGATCCAATTTTTCTGGAGAAGTTTGATGGATTCCGGCCAGTCGAGCATGTCGAGTCCATCGAGCAACCGTTCGGCGAAGGCGGTGATACGCAGCATCCACTGGCGCATCGGGCGGCGCTCGACGGGGAATCCCCCGACCTCGCTTTTGCCGTCGACCACTTCCTCGTTGGCCAGCACCGTTCCGAGTTCCGGACACCAGTTGACCGGCATTTCGGCCACGTAAGCTAGGCGGACGCTATCCGGGTCGTTGCCTTTGTAAGCGAAGATGGGTTCGGCGCGGTTGGTTTCCGGGTTGAACCACGAATTGTAGATCTGCAGGAAAATCCACTGCGTCCAACGGACGTAGTCCGGGTCGGTCGTGTTCACTTCGCGTGACCAGTCGTAACTGAAGCCGATGCGGTCGAGTTGCTGTTTGAAGCGCTCGACATTTTTCGCCGTGGTCACCGCGGGGTGTTGTCCGGTTTTTACCGCGTATTGTTCCGCTGGCAGTCCGAAGGCGTCCCATCCCATGGGATGCAAAACATTGTATCCGCGCATGCGGTGCCAGCGGGCGAGGATGTCGGTCGCGGTGTACCCCTCGGGGTGTCCGACGTGCAGGCCTTCGCCGCTCGGGTAGGGGAACATATCGAGCACGTAGTATTTCGGTTTGGCCGCGTCGAAGCCGGTTTCGCCCGGGTTCGGTGTGCGGTAGGCCTGCGTTTCGGCCCAGCGTTGCTGCCACTTGGGTTCGAACTCGGGGAATGGATATTGTTTGCGCTGACTCGACATGCGGGTGTGGAACCGCGCATTTTGGCGGGAATGACGAAGGTGTCAAAGCAACGCCTGCTTTTGGCCACGCGCAATGCGCACAAAACGCGCGAGGTGCGGGAGATCCTCGGGGGCGACTGGATGGTCGAGGATCTGTCGGCACTGCCGGACTTGCCCGAGGTGGAGGAGACGGGCGAGACGTTCGAGGACAACGCAAAAATCAAGGCGCTGGCTGCGGCGCCGCACTACGATGGATGGGTGCTTGCCGACGATTCGGGCTTGGAAGTCGACACGCTGGGCGGCGCGCCGGGGGTAAGGTCGGCGCGCTTCGCCGGGGATAACGCGACGATGGAAGAAAATCGCGCGCTGTTGATCGAAAAACTCCGCGGCCGGGAGAATTGCGCGGCGAGATTCCGCTGTATTCTGGCGCTGGCGAAGCATGGTGAGGTCGTCCGGGTTTTCTCGGGGACCATTGAGGGTTCGCTCATCGAGTCGGAGCGCGGAGCCGGCGGGTTCGGTTACGATCCGTTGTTTGTCCCGCAAGGCGGGATGCGCACTTTCGCCGAGATGAACCCGGGCGAGAAGCATGCGCTCAGCCATCGGGGGCGCGCTTTGCGCGCGGCGGCAGACTACCTGCAGTCGGTCAGTTGATCCCCAACTCGCGGTCGGCGATCCGTTGCGCGCGCAGGCCCTTCCAATTGTTGCGGCTGATCACGCGCTGCTCGATGCCCGGCGGTGTCTGCGGGTAATTCAGATCGGGATAGTGCCCGCCCATTCCCCAGCGACCGGTGATTTTCTGGCGGGTGTCCGGGCCGTACCACACCGTGGTTTCGCTCGGGGAGGTCAGCGGCTTGTCGCGCTCGGGTTTCGTGTAGGGAATCGGCTCGTAAGGGTAATACGGCCCGGTCAGCTCGCGGCGGTTTTCCGGCGTGGCACAGGCCGCGAGGCCAAGACAGGCCAAAAGGGCGAGGCGGGGGATGATCATGGTTCTTCTATAAACCAACCGCTTCGCCATGGCACTCAAAATGACGTCGGCCCCTCTTCGGCCGCTATCGCGGGTGCCGACATATGGACCTCGGCCGGAGGGTCTTGGGCCGTAACCGGCTGGATCATGGGTTGGCCGTCGATCGTGCAACCCGAGAGCAGCGCGCAGAGGGGGAGAAGGAGGCAGGCGCGTTTCATTTTTTGGTGAAACCGACGGCCAGCAGCGCGACCAACTGGGTCGAGGCAGCCTCCAGTTCCGCGATGAGCGTTTGCACGCGACCGCGGAAAAAGGCATACGCGGCCATGGCGGGAATGCCGATGACGAGACCCGCGGCGGTGGTAACGAGCGCCTCCGACACGCCACCGGCGAGCATCATCGGACGGGAGGCGACGATGTCGCTGGCCACCACGCTGAACGATTTGATCATGCCGAGCACTGTCCCGAAGAGTCCGAGCATCGGTGCGATCGTTCCGATATCGGCAAGGTAGGCGATGCGCTGGTTGAGCACCGCGGCCTGGCGCGTCCCCTCTGTCTCGGCGATCTCCCGGGCCTGGGCGAACGTGGCCTCCGGGTTCTGGGTGATGAAATCGAGTGTCCGCTGCATGATGCGCGCCACGGCCTCGCGGTGGCGGTTGGAAATGGCGAGCAGGCCGAGGTAATCGCGCTTGCGCAGCAGGGCATCGGCCGTGGACATGTAGCGGCGCGTGACAACGGCTCCGCGGCGCAGGGTGAAAAGGTAAACAAGCACGAGCATCACGGCAATGACCGACAGGATTCCGAGCGGGATCATGACCGGGCCGCCGGAGACGATGACTTCCCACAGGCTCGCGTCCGGTTTGGCTGTAGGCGCGTCGGAGGCTTGCGCCGCGGCGGTCCGGGCGAAGGCGAGGAGGGCAATGGAGATCCACTTGACCACGGACGGGAGATTATCCGCCCGCTCCGGTGATGCAAGGATGGCGGGGCGGGATCGGGGAGCTATATTCCGGCAAGATGCCGGCGCCCAGAGAGAGACCCGATTTGCGTGCGCGCCTGCACGAGGTGCCGCACAAGCCCGGCGTCTACATCATGCGGGATCGGCTCAACCGTGTGATTTATGTGGGCAAGGCGCGCGACCTGCGCAAACGGCTTGCCCAATATTTCACCCCGGCGCGTTCCCGTCTGGCCGACCTTAAGACACGCGCTCTGCTCGACTCGGTCTGGGATTTCAGTCTTCACGTGTTGCGTTCCGACGCCGAAGCCGTGCTGCTCGAGGGGCGGCTGATCAAAGAATACCGACCGAAGTACAATGTCTCTTTCCGAGACGACAAAAATTTCCTCCAGCTGAAGGTCAACATCGACGATCCGTTTCCGAAGTTCACCTTGGTGCGGCTCAAGAAAAACGACGGGGCGCGCTACTACGGCCCTTACGCGCATTCCGGCGCGCTGCGCGCCACGCTCGAGGTGCTGAAGAAAAAATTCGGGCTGCGCTCGTGCCGTCCGCGTGTCCCCACGGAAAAAGATTACCGTCATTGCCACGACGACATCATCAAGAACTGCTCGGCGCCGTGCGTCGGAAAGATCAGCGAGGCCGATTACCGGTCGCGAGTCATGCAGGCTTGCGAGTTTCTCGAGGGGCGCGGCAAGGAAATCCCGGCGGAGCTGGAGCAGGAGATGCAGGCCGCGGCGGCGCGGCAGGATTTCGAAAAGGCGGCGGCCTTGCGCGATTTCATCACCGCACTGCGGCGCACGTCGGCGCGGTCGCGGCGGTTTCTGCGCGGCGATTCGCTGCCGCGCGCCACCGACCCCGAGGGCGATTTGGCCGCACTCGGCGAAGCGCTCGGTTTGCCGCGTCCGCCTGCCCTCATGGAGTGCTTCGACATTTCCAACATCACCAGCACGCACATCGTGGCCTCGATGGTGCGGTTCAAGGGCGGATTGCCGGACCGTTCCAATTACCGCCGCTACCGGATCAAAACGGTCAAAGGCCAGGACGATTTTGCCAGCATGGCCGAGGTGGTGCGGCGGCGTTACGCGCGTTTGCTCTCCGCGGCGCGCGAGATGCATCCCGAGGCGGCGGAGTATTCGCAGGAGGACGCCGGTGATGCGGTGGCGCGGCTCGAACTGCCGGTGTCCGTGCGCATTCCGGACCTGATCATCGTGGATGGCGGACGCGGGCAACTCTCCAGCGCGGTGGGCGAACTTCGCCGTCTCGGCTTGCGCGGACAGCCGATCATCGGCTTGGCCAAGGAGCGCGAGGAAATTTATTTCCCGAACGATCCGCAACCACTGCGCCTGCCGCACGAGGCGGGGTCCTTGAAACTTTTGCAGCGCATCCGCGACGAGGCCCATCGCGTGGCCAATGGCTACCATCAGCTGCTCATGAAGCGGCGCGTGTCGGAGAGTGTCTTGGACGATATCGATGGCGTGAACAAATCGCGCAAGCAGGCGTTGCTGCGGGTATTCGGATCGGTCGAGAGACTGCGCAAGGCGGAAACCGAAGAGATTGCGCGGGTGCCGGGTGTCGGCGAGAAAGTAGCGCGGGAAATCAAAGAGCGTTTGGGGAAAAAGTAGAAGCGGCGTCCGCGCCGCTTAACCTCGATCACCAAGCGACGGGGACGCCGCTTCTGCTTTTATCTCCATCGAAAAATCCATGGCGCGAGCGGAATGGGTCAACGCACCGACGGAAATGCGGTCGACGCCGGCTGCGGCGATGGGACGGACGGTCTGCAGGTTCACGCCGCCGCTGGCCTCGAGCAGAATTTTCTTTTCGCCGCGAAGGTGCACTGCCTCGAGAATTTCATCCGTTTTCATGTTGTCGAGCAGGATGATGTCCACTCCGCGCAGTCCGCAGAGCATGCGCACTTGATCAAGGTTGTCGGCTTCGATTTCCACGATGACATCGGGCTTTGCCGTTTTGGCGCGGTCGATGGCGGCTTGGAGGCCATTCGCATCGCCAGTCACGGCAAGGTGGTTGTCCTTGGCGAGGATCTGGTCGAAGAGCCCGAAGCGATGGTTGACGCCGCCGCCGGCGACGACGGCCGCGCGCTCGAATTCGCGCAGGCCGGGAGTGGTCTTGCGCGTGTCGAGGATGACGGCCTTGCTCCCGCTGACCGCGTCGACAAAAGCGCGGGTGAGGGTGGCGATGCCGGAAAGTTGCTGGAGGAAGTTCAGTGCCGTCCGTTCCGCCGCGAGGAGCGCGCGGGTTGATCCGACCGCGGTGAGGACAACATCGCCTGCTGCGACCGAGTCGCCATCGGACCTGTCAATCGTCACCGTAACTCCCGGATCGACCAGACGGAAGACTTCCCCCGCGGCGCCCGTTCCGGCGAGAACGGAATTTTCTTTGGCGATGATGCGGGCCTTGGAGAGGTGGCCGGCTGGAATGAAGGCTTCCGAGGTGATGTCGCCTGGTCCGGTGTCCTCGGCGAGGGCGCGCTTGATCGTGTCGCGGGAAGTCGGAGTCATGGCAGCATGCGGGTGCCCCGGCGAGGCGCTGTTACTGCCCGGCAGGTTCTTCGATTTGCAGCAACTCCCGCTGCCAAGGGAGGAGACGTGCCCCGTCTTGCTGGGCGACACACATCAGCGTTCCTCGGGAGGCGATGAGCGAGGGATCGATGGCGAGTTCGACCGCGATTTTGTCGCGGCGCTCGCGCAGTTGTTCGAAGAACCGGCAGGCCGCGCCGTTCGGCCGCGCTTTGCGCTCGCGTTCGAACACGGGCCAATCGCTTTCGGGTAAATCGAGCGCGGTGCGGACAGCTTCCTTCATGCGTCCGTAGCGCGAGGACGGCATGCGGTGCGCTTCGATGCCGTGGCCTGCCGCGGCAGTGCGGGCCGCGTCGAGCAAGCGGTCGTTGGAAATGACGTGGAAGGTGGGGCGGTCCCACGCGCTGGCCTCGGCCTCGCGCCAGCGCCAGAGCGCGCGCAGCACGGCGGCCTCGCGCGGCGCGAGTTTGCTGCTGCCGTTGATCCGCCAGGCGTTTTCCACGTCGCGTTCGCGGGGCGAGCGAGCGCTTTGCACCATGACGTCGCGGGATTGCAGATACCATTCCCAGCGCCCGAGTTCGCGCAGGCGGCTCTCGAGGATCTCGGCCAACGGCAGGAGGTAGCGGACGTCGTTGAGCGCATATTCCTCCATTTTGGGGGGCAGGGGGCGGCGGCCCCAGTCGGCACGCTGCGATGCTTTGCAAAGCGGCACGCTGAAAAACTTTTCAACCAGCGCCGCATAGCCGATCTGCTCGAGCCCGGCGAAACGGGCGGCAATGGAGGTGTCGAAAATGTCGCGTGCATCGAAGGACGGATGGCGCCCGAGGAGGCGCAGGTCATAATCGGCGCCGTGGATAATGATGCGGTGGCGGGAAAGCGAGGCGTAGAATTCCGCGAGATCCGTGCCGGCCAGCGGATCGACAAGCCAGACGCCGTCCGGCGAAGAAACCTGCACGAGGCAGATTTTCTCATGGTAGCTGTGCAGGCTGTCGGCCTCGGTATCGAGACCGATGACCGCGTGGGGGGCGAGGTGCGCGACGAATTCGGCGAGCTGTTCCGGACGGGAGATCAAGGTTCCGCGATGAAGGATTCGTCGGGCGGAAGGTCGCCGGCGCGGCGCGCGCGGGGCTCGCGCACCTCGGTTGTCCCCTCGACGGCGGCGGTGACGAAAGGTCCGCCGCCCAGAGGGGCCGGTTCGGTGAAGGCGACATCGGGAACGTCGCTGAATTTTCCTTCCAGGGGAAAATCTTTGCGCAGCGGGTGGTAGGGGTAGCCTTCCCACATGATGATGCGGCGCAGGTCCGGATGGCCGGCGAAACGGATACCCATCATATCCCAGATTTCGCGCTCGTGCCAGTTGGCGGTCGGCCAGATGTCGCAGACCGTGCGCGTGGACGGTTCGTCGTCACCGACGGCGTGCGTCTTGAGTCGCAGGTGAAGGTGGTGCGAGAGGGAGTAGAGTTCGTAGACAAGTTCGTAGCGCGGTTCGTGCTCGAAGTGGTCGATGCTCGAGATGTCGAGGAGGAGGCCGAAAGCCAGTTCGTCGCGGCAAAACTCGCAGACTTGGCGCAGTGCGTCGGGCGCGAGGACGAGCGTCAACTCGCCGCGGAACTCGCTGCGGTCCTTCACCCCGTTCCCGAAACGCGAGGAGATCGCGTCGCTGACTTGCGCGTGCGTCATTCAGATCGAAGCAAGGAGTTCCTTCTTCTGCTCGAGGAAGGAGGGCTCACCCATGATTTTCTTCTGCAGGCGCATGAGTCCGTCGAGCAGCGCCTCGGGGCGGGGAGGGCAACCGGAGACGTAGACATCGACGGGAATGAGGTGGTCGATGCCCTGCAGCACGGCATAACTGCGATACATGCCGCCGGAAGACGCGCAGGCGCCCATGGCGATGACCCATTTCGGTTCGGCCATCTGCTCGTAAATGCGTTTGACGGCGAGGGCCATCTTGTAGGTCACCGTGCCGGCCACGATCATGACGTCGGACTGACGCGGGGAAAAACGCATGACCTCTGCGCCGAAGCGGGCGATGTCGAAGCGCGAAGCCCCGGCGGCCATGAGTTCGATGGCGCAGCAAGCCAGGCCCATCGGCATTGGCCAAAGGGAGTTGCTCCGCATCCAGTTGATGGCGGCGTCGAGGGTGGTGAAGATGACATTGCCCTCGATCTTGGAGTCGTAAGAGTATGGATTGCGGTCGTCCATCAGAGTCGGAGACTAGTTTCGGGTTCCCTTCCTGACAAGCCGCGTTACGAGCCTCTCCCGGCCGGGGATGCAGTGGCCGGATCCCAACTGAGCAGCGACATCAATTTTTCACCGCTTTTCCCCAAGTGCGGTTTGCCTGCGGGTCCCGAGAGGAGCGAGCGGGTCACCTTTTCGTAGGGGAAGGCGGATGGCACGGCCTCGAGGACGCGCGGTGCCTCGACGGGCATCTCCGATGGTTCGATGGACACGGGGAACCCGGCCGCGGTGAACGACACGATCCACGAGAGGGGATGTCGTGCGCCACCGTCCACGAGCCACGGATAGCGCCGCGGCAACTGAAACTGCGGCGAGTCAGGAATCTGCACGCGGAAGAAAGGTTTTTGCCGGCGGACGAATTGCGGGAGGGTGAGTTCGGAGTCCTTCCGCTGCGCGAGATAAAATTCCGCGGCATCGAGGCCCATCAGGTTGATGCCGTTGTAGACGCCGTGTTTGTTGGGAGTCGGGAAATTCGCGGCGTGCCAGGTTTCGAATTGGTCGTTCCACATCAGCGCGATTTCGAGGTGCAGATGGGCGCGCCGCCGGTCGATGCCCGCACCGGTGTAGCCGAGCCGGCCGAGCCGCGCGCCTCCGGCCACGTTCTGTCCGGGGGCCACGTCGACCGACATCATGTGCGCGTAAATGGTGTAGACGGGCGAGCCCTCCACTTCGTGGCGCAGGACAACGTAGTTGCCGTAGTTGGAGTCCCGCTCCTCGCGGCTCACATGGACCACGCGGCCGGATTCGACGGCGCGCACGTCGTCGAGCGGTTCGCCCGCGGCGTCGCGTCGCAGGGGCGCGATGTCGACTCCCTCGTGGAATTTCGTTTCGAGGATTTTCCCCCCGACCCGCTCGGGATTGCGGCTGAATCCATACGTGCCGCCCTGCCATGGAAAACTTTTGCGTCCCTCGAAGTTGCGGTCGGTGAACATGTAGAACTTTTCCGGTTCCCCGCGGAAAAGCGCGTCATTGTCGGTCGGAAGGGCGGGACGGAAGCCCCAAGCCGGGCCCGCGGCGAGGAGCAGGCAGAGCGCGGCCCGCATCAGCGTTTCTTTTTGCTTTGGCTCTCTTGGCCGACCACCGGGAAAGCGGTGGTGAGAAGCGCAATATCTTCCGGGGTGAGTCCGCGCGGGATGGCCACGATGCCGTCGTTGACCGGACGGTCGACGAGCAGGTTGCTGACCATGCGGCCGTTGAGCATGACGACCAGCGTTTTGCCCTGCTGAGACATGGTGTGCTGCTGGAGCAGGCGAGATCCGTGCGCGCCGAGTTTGAGATAAACACCCTGGCTGCCGTCGGCCGCGTCAAACGGGTACACGGCTTCGATTTCGCTTTGCGAGACCAGGGGCATGCGTTGCAGGAAAGCGGGTTTGCCGTTGAGCAGCGTGGCCGGAATGGCGAAGGTCGGGGCCTCGGCTTCGCTTCCCTCAGCGTGGATGCGGACATCCAGCACGGGTTTTTTTGCGCCCGCCGCACAAAGCAGGGCGGCCACGGCCAAGGCGAGGCGGGAAATTTTCATGCGTCCAAGTAAACGGCCCCGCGCGGGAATTGCAACCGTGCGGCGAAGAGGCTTAACTCGTTCCCGATGACCCCGGTCCGTGCCCTGCTTCCTGCCGTTCTCTTGCTTGCCGCCTGCGCCTCCCCGCAAAACGGGGCGGAGGACACTTGGGGCGCCCGCCTCTCGGACATGGTCGCTCCGATCGTGCCCGACGCCCTCCGGTTCGGCGGAAAACTTCCTTCCCTCAATGCGGAGCTGACCGCCGATCCGGTCGAGTTCCCGCTGCCCGAACGCCGCGAGGTGCGAGTCGTCTTCAGCGTGAAAAACACGACAAGCAAGGCCGAGCGCCTCGAATTTTCCACCGCCCAGCGATTTGATCTGAGTGTCATCGCCCCGGACGGCAAGCGCCTTTACCATTGGTCCGAGGACCGCACGTTCGAGCCCGTCGCCAGTTCGGTGGTCGTGAACCCCCGCGAGCGCATCCAATACGAGGCCACCGTTCCGACCCGCGACATGCAGGCGGGTGCAATTTACCGAGTGGAGGCCGGCTTGACCGGTTTCCCTGAAACCACGGCCGCAGCGCAGATCCGGCCCAAGTGATTCCGATTATTTCGGTTTGACGAGCGGCACCAGTCCGGATTTATTCCCGCCTCCGTCTATGAACCTCCTGCGGCTCTGCTTTTTCGCCTCCGTGGTGGCAGCCCTGACCGGCTGTGCCACGCACGATCCGCGGCTGACCAGCTCGACCACCGAATACCTCGCACCCGGCGGCCAGATCGTGCAGAAAAAATCGGGCGGCATGGTGGACACCGTATCCTACTGGGATGGCGACGGTGTCCCCGGAAGT
>Ga0209598_10000837_pt1 | contig 25055 bp, 10 predicted proteins | sample M_140807_EF_Meta_FD_187317 | JGI IMG/M metagenome (GOLD analysis project Ga0209598, IMG submission 187317) | Freshwater microbial communities from Lake Montjoie, Canada to study carbon cycling - M_140807_EF_MetaG (SPAdes) (version 2) | ecosystem: Environmental > Aquatic > Freshwater > Lake...
AACGCCCCTGGCAACGCCCCTGGCAACGGCAGTGGAGGACGAAGGCGAGATCCCGCCGATCGTGAGCCCCCAAAGCCTGCGCATTCGCCTTGAGCGGCAGGAGAGCGTGGTGGCCCGCAGTGTGGAGGGCCCGGCGAGCGTGGTGCTCGACACCAACCAGGTGGCCCTGGAGGGAGCACGGCTCGACCTCAGCCAGGCCTGGCTGCCTCTGTTCAGTGTGGAGTCGAGTCGCCTCCTTGATGGCCTGGCCCTCTCGGTGCTGGGAACGGGGGAACTGCGCCAGCGGAGCAGCAACCAGGCCATCAAGGGCAGCGTGATCACCGGTGGTGCCGAGGGCAGCACCTACCAGATCCGGGCACGCGATGCCCTGGCGCTCGCCCTGCGCAGCGGCCAGGGGGGCCTGATCACCGTGGACGACCGGGTGGAGGGTCTGCGCGATTCCGTGCTGGCCAGCGGTGGCATGCCGGCCTCCAGCACGGTGGAGATCGGCGCCTTCCTCGCGCTCACCCTGGCGGGCGTCGCGGGATCCGCTGGCTCCGCGGCCCTGGGGGGAACCCTTGGCCTCACCAGCACGGCGGTGAACACCTCCAGCATTCTCCTCGGCGACGGCCCCGACACCGTGCGGATCGCAAGCCGCGTCAGCAGCGAAGTCCCCCCCGAGCCCTTTGCCTTGGCTCCCACCGCCGCGGGCCTGGACGCCCTGCCGCTGCGGAGCCGGGCCGTGGGTCTGGCCCACAGCCAGCTCAGTACAGGCGGCGGCGATGACAGCGTGGAGATTGCGGCGCTCAGCACCCACGCCGGAGCCCAACAGGCCACCGCCAGCGCTTCAGGGTCCAGCAAAAGCGGGTTCAGCGAAGCCCTGGCCCTGGAGGATTCCCTGGTGGCGCTGGGTGGTGGCGATGATCACCTCCTCCTCGATGGGGCCGTAAGCCGCTCCCGCATCGACCCAGGCGAGGGGAGCAACCGGGTGGATGTGATGGGGGCCGTGACAGAGAGCGTGCTGCAGCTCTCCAGGCTCGGCAGCACGGCCATCACCCTCTCGGCGGCGGATGACAGCCTCACGCTTGAGGGGGAAGGCGGGATGCTCCTCCAGGCCGGAGGCGGCGATGACCGCATCGTCGTGGCGGGCTCACCGATCGGAGTGCTGGACGGCGGCGATGGGTTCGATGCCCTGTTGGTGGCGCCGGAGCTGCCAAGGGCAGCCGCCTCGCTGGATCCGCCGGCCCTGGCGCTGCTGGGGTGGAACAGCGGCTTGCTCCATGGCCTCACCTTCTCCTCCGTGGAGGCGATCAGCCTGGCGGGGGGCGGCAATCGTGTGGCGATCGACCCCCAGGGGTCTCTGGAGGGATCCTTGCGGGGTGGCCCCGGTGCGGACACCCTCGATTACGGAGCCTGGTCCAAGGGCGTCGCGGTGGATCTGGCCGTGGGGAGCGCCACCGCGATCAAGGGCGGCGCAGCGGCAGCAACCACGGGTTTCGAGTCCGTCCTGGGGGGGCAGGGCAGCGATCATCTGGTCGCCGGGGCGAATACCCAGGCGATCGATGGGGGCGGCGGCGATGACTGGCTCGAGTTCAAGCCCCTCGAGCGGCGGGAGAGCGGTTCGGCCCTGCGGCTCAACGGCGGCGCCGGCGGGGATCTCTTCGTGCTGGCGGGACTCGATTCCCTGATGCTGGCTCGGCCGGGCACATCATGGGCCACCGCGGTGGCTGAAGGAAGCGGCAGCCTCCTGGCGCGCCCCCTTCCGAGCTTGATGGATCTCTCCCTGGTGCGCGGCCCCGCGGGTGAGCTCCAGCTCAGCGACCGGCTGGCCTGGCGAAGCAGCGCCGCCGCCGGCGCCGAACCAGCGCTGGGGGGACTGATCGAACTGAACCCCGCCGGCCTGGAGGGGCTTGGCCAGAGCCGCAGCCTCCCGATCGCCCCACTCCAGTCCCTGCTGGCGGGCATCGGCACTGGAGCCCCGCAGCTGGCCATCGCCACCGACCTGGAGGCCAGCCACCTGGTGCTGCTGGGTCCTTCGCGCTTCAGCCTCGATCTGGCGATCCTGCCGGCGCTCCATGGCCCCGCCTCCCCAGCCTCCACGCCGATGTCTTTCTGATCAACGGTGCCGGCTCAGCGAATCGAGCGGGTGGCGTCGAGGAATCCCCCGACCCGGTCGTAGATCAGGGCCAGCAGGGGCCGGGTACCGAGCTGGATCAATCCGGTGGCGGCCATGCCGGCCCTCAGGGGATAGATCCTTCCCTGACGTATCAGGCTTGAGCGCTCGAGACGCACCACCGCCGCGAACATCTCCTGGCTGGTGCGGGGATCGGCGGGCAGGGCATCGGCGCCGATGCGGGTCAGACGGCCCCGCAGGGAGCCGTAGTCGGTGAAGGGCAGGGAGGTGATGCGCACATCCACCGGCATCCCTGGGGTCAGGAAGCCGATGTCGCGGTTGGAGATGGCCAGCTCCACCTCCAGCGTGCGTCTTGGCACGATCCGCATCAGCGGCCGAGCGCCGGCGAGTTCCCCCGGCTTGGCCCTGAGATCGAACACCTCGCCGGCGGCTGGCGCCAGGATCCGGCCGAGCTTCAGGCGGGAGCGCAGCTGTTCCAGCCGGGTGCTGGTTTCGAGCAGCTGGCGCCGCGCCTCGTCGTAGCGCTCGTAAAGCTGACGGCGGTCGAGCGAGCCCACCTGTTCGAGGTTCAGCTCACTCTCGGCCAGCCCGCGCTGGGCCGAGAGAAGCTCCTGGCGGGTGCGGCGGATCGCGCCCTCCAGATCCACCTGCCGCTCCTCCTGGCGATCCAGCTCCAGCCGCGAGATCGCCCCTTGGCGCACCAGGCCCGCCATGCGTTGCTGGATGCCGTCATTGATCGCCTTTTTGCGTTCGAGCGCCTCCAGATCGGAGACCTGCTGGCGGAGGGTGGCCAGGCTGCGCAAACGGCGCTGGTCAGCAGCACGGCGGCGCAGGTCCGTGTCGTGCAGCTCCGCCGCCAGTTCCCGGCCATCCACCGCCAGGGCCGGCAGCCCTAGCTGCTGGGCCGCCTGATTGGCATCCTTGCGCCAGAGTTCCCGCAGGGCCAGCAGATCGCGGCTCTGGCGACCGGCGTCGAGTTCCTCGAGTTCCACCAGGAGCTGGCCGACGCGCACCGTCTCCCCATCCCGCACCAGCACCCTGCGGATCGGCGCCTGGATCGGGGCGCTCACATCCACACTGCCCCCCACGGGCCGCAGCTTGCCGGCGGCGCTCACGGAGCTGTCAATCCGGGCCATCCAGCCCACCACGGCTCCGAAGACGCTCAATCCCGTGAGGCTCCACAAAATCGCCCGGCTCCAGCCGCGGGTGCTGCGGCTCAGATGGGTGCGGCGCTGGGGGGGGGATCCGGCCGGACGGGGCGGCCGGAGGGGCTCCGCCACCAGGGTCATGGCGCCACCCCTGCCGCCACGGCGGCGGCCACCTGCCCTTCGCTACGCCCCTGCTGGCGGTAGAGGGCGTAGTAGGCGCCGCGCTGACGCATCAGCTCGTCATGGCTGCCCACCTCGAGCACGGCGCCATGGCCCATGCACACGATCCGGTCCGCCCGCACGATCGAGGAGAGCCGGTGGGTGATGAAGAGCACCGTGCAGCCCCGCAACGCGGCCATGAGGTTGTCACTCACCATCCGCTCGGTCTGGTAATCGAGGGCGGAGGTGGCCTCATCCATGATCAGCAGCCGTGGTTTCTGGAGGATGGTGCGGGCGATGGCGATCCGCTGGCGCTGGCCGCCGGAGAGGTTGCTGCCCCGTTCCCCCACCTGGGTGGCGTAGCCGGCCGGCAGGGCCATGATGAAGTCATGGGCGGCGGCGATGCGCGCGGCTTCCACCATTTCCTCGGGGCTCGCATCGGGTTGGGTGAGGGTGATGTTCTCCTCAATCGACCCGTCAAATAACACGGTGTCCTGCGGGACAATGCCGATCTGGCGACGCAGCGAATAGAGCTCCACCTTGCTGATGTCGATACCGTCGATCAACACGCAGCCCTGCTCGGGTTGGTAGAGCCGGGCCACCAGCTTGGTGAGGGTGCTCTTGCCTGAACCGCTCGCCCCCACGATCGCCACGAACTGCCCCCGGGGAATCGTGAGCGTGAGGCCATGCAGCAGCAGCGGCGAGGAGGGCTGATAGCGGAACTGGATCCCCCGGAATTCGATTTCCCCGTCAATCGCTGGCATCACCATGCGGCTGGCGTTGTCGATGGCGGCTTCCTGAGGGTTGTCGATCACATCGCTGAGCCGCTCCAGAGATAGGGCCGTTTCCTGCACGGATTGCCAGATCGAAGTCATCCGCAGCAAGGGGCCTGTGACATAGCCGGCGATGATGCGAAAGGCGATCAGTTCCCCCAGGCTCAGCGAACCCTGAAGCACCAGGGAAGCGCCAGCCCAGATCACGATCAGCCCGGATAGTTTGTTGAGAAAGCTGCTGATCGAGCCGGCCGTGGTGGAGAGAAGAGTGTTGTCAAAACCCTCGGCCACATAGTCGCTGTAGAGGTCCTGCCACTTCCAGCGGCAGCGCAGTTCGATGTTCTGGGCCTTCACGGTCATCATGCTGCTCAATACTTCCACCAGGTGGCTCTGGGTGCGGGCATTGGCCAGGGCGCGGCTCTGAAGCTGATCGCGCACCATGGGGGACACCGAAAGGGTGAGCACCACCAGCACCGGGATCACGGCCAGGGTGAAGAGGGTGAGCTGCCAGCTGTAGATCAGCATCACCACGATGTAAAGCACCGCAAAGATGGCATCCAGGATGGTGGTGAGCGCCGTGCCCGTGAGGAAGGCCCTCACCTTCTCCAGTTCGCCGATGCGGCTGCTCACCTCGCCCACCGAGCGTCGATCGAAGTAGCTGAGTGGCAGCCGCAACAGATGGTCGATGATCTGGGTGCCGAGGGCCAGATCGATCCGGTTGGTGGTGTCCACGAACAGGAAGGTGCGCAGGCACAGCAGCAGCCCCTCGAAGAGGGCGAACACCACCAGCAACAGGCCGAGTACGCCCAGGGCTGAGGGACTGTTGTTGATGATCACCTTGTCGATCACCTGCTGGATCAGCAGCGGATTGACCAGACCGAACAGCTGCACAAAGAAACTGGCCAGCAACACCTCCAGCAGCACGGCCCGGTGCTGGCGCAGGGCCGGCGCGAACCAGCGGAATCCAAAGCGTCGCCGTGGGGTGAGGTCATTCACCCGCAGCGTCAGCACCTCCCCCTGGTCGCCCCACTGCTGGCGGAACTCCTCGAGGGCGAGCTCCTGGTTACCCACCGCGGGGATCCCCACCACCAGGTGGTGCCGGTCGCTGCGCCAGATCACGGCGAAACCGTTCCCCCAGCGCACCAGCAGGGGGGGCGTGAGCTGTGCCAGGGCCTCGGCCCGCAGCTCCAGCAGCTGCGTCTGGAGGCCGATCGATTCGGCCAGGGCACCGGCCAGGGCCAGGGAGGCCTGGCCATGCCGCGCCACCTGTTCGCCGATCACCCGGCGCAGCAGATCGCGCCGGAAGGGAAGACCCAGGTGATCGCTGAGCATCCGGAAGGCCGCCAGCGGCGAATCCAGAGGGCCCACCCCCTTCACCCAGGGAAAGTCTTCCGGTTTCTGGCGTCCTTGCTCGGGCGGTTCCGGCGGAAGGCGGGGATCCATCGGCGTGGCGGCCGTGATCGCCGCCGGACCCAGGGCTTGTTGCTGCTGCTCCCAGTGCGCCAGCAGGCGGCTTTGCCAGCCATCACCGGCCCCATCCGCGGCCTGGTCTGCCGATGGGGTGAGGATCGCCTCGAGGTCACCGCGATCCACGCCGATCAGCCGAAGGGTTTGGCCCAAGGCGCTGGCCTCCTCGCTCGCATCCGCGCTGGCCAGGAGGCTGCCGATCGGCATCGGCCCCGCCGCCACCAGCCAGAGCCGCCCCCCATCGCGATCAAGCCCATTCCCGCCGCCTACGGCCACGCTGCGCACCAGGCAGCGGTCAGCCAGGTGGTTGGCCGCCTCCAGCAGCTCATCGGCGTGGGGCCGCGGGTAGCCGCTCAGGTAGGCGTCAAGCACCGCGAACAGCTCGGCGGCCGTCACGCTGAGGCGCGCCCGGGCGGCCAGCTCCGGGCGCTCCGCGATCGCCTCGTTCAGCGCGTCCCATGGAATCGCCACCACCACGAGGTTGGTGGAGGCGAGCAGGGTCTCCCAGCAGCGTCCGCAGCTCACCAGGCTCCAGCCCAGCAGCGACCCGGGCTGCAGCCTCTGCAGGGTGGCCACCCCCCGCGGCAGACGCGAGGAGAACACCACCGCGCGCACCGTGCCTTCCACCAGGAGGTACAGCCTCTCGGGGGGCTGGTCGGTGCGGCAGATCGGCTGGCCTTGCTGGAAGCTCTGCACTTCAGCCCGGGCGGCGAGGTGGCGCAGCAGGTCCTCCGGCAGATCAGCCAGGAGGGGCACGCAACCCAGCAGGTCCTCAAGGCGGGTTGTGGTGGCCACCGCTCAACCTCCTGTCGCCACGAGGGTGCCAAGCGGTGGCGCCGGATCAAGGCAGCGGCGCAGGGTGTCGATGCCGCTCTCGATCCAGGCCTGCAGGTCAGGCTGCAGCAGGTCCTCGAGCAGCCGCAGCCGGGTGGCCGCGTTGAGGGCGGCTGGGCGCCTGTGCTCCAGCCGCACCAGGTGAATGGTGTTCTCAAGGAGAAAGGGTGGGTGGCACTGCCCCTCCGTCAGGGTGTGCAGCACCTGGCGGAGGCCAGCGTGAAGCTGGCCGCATTCGATCGGTCCCACGATGCCCCGGGTCATCCGTTCATCCCCGAGCGAATGGAGGCTGGCCAGCTCTCCGAAGCTGGCCTGGTCGTCGACCAGCCGCAGGTACAGCTCCTCGGCAAGTCCCTGCTGGGGCAGGCGCATCAGGCGGAACACCACCTGCTCAAGGTCCTGCCGCCGATCCAGGAAATGGGCCTCGAGTTTCTCGCCGTAGTGCTCAGCGAGCGCCCGCTGGAGCAGCTGGGCATTCCAGCGCTGCAGCAGCGTGTCCCTGAGCGGTTCCGGCAGCTGGACCATCCAGTCGTCCTCGAGGCTGGTGGGGGGATCGCAGGGCAGATCAGCGCAGGCCTGGCCCAGCAGCGTCAGCGCCTCCTCTCGCTCGAGCCGCACCCCCTGGCGCAGGGCATTGAGGGCCACCTCCCGGGCCAGGTTCCGCAGGATGCCCTGTTGCTCGAGCAGCTGATGCAGGGGAAGGCGCGCCATCGCGTCCGCGGCACGCAGCAGATCGTCATCAAGGGGAGGAATCGCCAGCATGGAGTCGGTGTCGGGCCGTTGTTCTGCGGCTCTGGTGCACGTGGTAGGCCCCTTGGCGGGGCAGCTCTTGGGAACGCCGCGTGGATGGGGTAGTGATGCCGCGTACTTCTGCGGTGCTGGGTCGATCGCCTCAGGCTCCCGATCCGAACTGAATGGCCGATCGGGTGAGTCCATCGGGACCCGCCAGGTTCAGGGTGCCGAGGCTCTGGCTGCCGCCGGCTTTCCAGTTGCCATCGGCATCGAACATCAGCTGGCGGGTGTCGGTGGCGTAGGCGAGTGAGGGGGAGCCGATTCCCAGGGAGCGGATGTCCGCCAGGGTGCCCATCACCACCCCCAGCTGGCTGCCCTGGGCACCATCGCGCACCACCAGTTGGCCGTTCTGCACGCCGAAGATCGCCCCCTGGCTCTGCCAGACCCCCTGGTTCAGCGAACCCAGGCTGCTGCTGAGCTCGAGGATGTCACCGCGGCTGGCATCGAAGTTGCTGAAGGTGTCCGCCACCACCGGCCCATCCGGCGCCAGCTTCCCCTGCTCCCAGAGAAGTTGTTTCGCCCCGGCCCCCAGGCCCGCCCAGAAGCCGGGCTCGGTGAGCAGCTCGGCGAAGGAGGCACCGGGGGGAGCGCCCGGGATCGCCACGGCAGCATCCAGTGCAGCTCCGGCATTGGATTGGCGGAAGGTGGTGGAGCTTGCCGCTCCGCCAGTGATCAGGTCCTGGCCGAAGCCGCCGTCGAGGCGGTTGCCCTCGCCGCTGGCCAGCTGCACCGTGTCGTTACCGAATCCGCCGCGCAGGGTGTTGCCCAGGGCCGGGCCGCCCAGCTTCACGGTGTCGTTGCCGAAACCGCCATCCAGGCTGGAGGTTCGCGCCCGATCCAGTTGGATCAGGTCGTTGCCGCTGCCGGTGTCGATGGCGCTGGCGCTGGCGGAGCCGTAGACCCCGTCATTGCCGCCGCCGGTGTTGATCACGCTGTTGCGGATCCCATCGAAGCCGCCCTGACCGCCCGTCAGGGCCGAGGCATCCAAAAAGACCTCCGGTGACAGCACTCCGTCGCGGTTGGCATCCACGCCGGCATCGTTCTCGGTGTAGATCACGCCCATCACCGCGTCATTGCCGGAGCCGGTGAGGATCGTGGAGCGATCGATTCCTGCGGCATCCATGCCCGGCAGAACGCCACCGCTTCTGGGGGCTGCAAAACCCCCCATCCCGATCACCTGGGCTCCTTCGTTGGTGAGGGGAGCCCCCCCGTTGCTCTGGATGTCGCCGGCGAGGATGCCGATCCCCTGCAGGCGGTTCAGCTGCACGGAGCCGGCGGGGGGAGCGCTGGCCGCATCGAGCAGGGCAAGGCCTGAGCCCAGCATCTGAACCGCCCCGCTGGTCGGCCCCCGCAGGGCGGCGTGATCGATGCCGATGGCGGTCGCCGTGAGCGCTGCGGGCTGGTTGCTGCTGGGGGATGCCCCCTGGAGGAGAAGGCTGGCGGTGGCGCTGCCGCCCAGCTGGGCGCGCAAGCCTGAGGCCGAGGCTCCTGGAGCCAGAGCAAACACCTGGTAGCCCTCGATCCCCTTGGCATCCGCCACGGCGCGGGAGGCACTGGCGGTGGGTCCGGGATCAAGGTCGAGGGTGGCAGCGGCCTGGACGGCGGCGCTGGGCTGGCCGTAGAAGGTGGGCAGGAGGCCGGGTGCTGCGGAGGCAAAGGGGCTTGCTCCGGTGGAAGGGTTCGCCCGGAAGCTGGCCGGAGCGTCAGCGGCCGCACCCTCCAGTCCCCGCACGGTGGCCAGGGCCGAGAGCTGCGCGCTGAGCAAGGGTGTGGCCTGGGGCGCCAACAGGGAACGGCTGGCCGCCGTGGCGCTCGCCGTGAACGGCGTTTCCGGAGTGCCGATCCGCAGAACCCCGCCGCCCCGGGTCACGACATCCACAGCGGCCAGAGCGATGTTCACGGCCGTGGCATCAGCCGAGTTGTCGTTGCGGCCGGTGGTGTTGGCGGTGGCGGCAGCGTTGCCGGCGATGGAACCCCCACCGGTTATCACCGAAAGCCCGGGGCTGCTGAAGAATGCCGCGTTGTCGGCTCCGCCCAGGAAGCGGCTGACGCCGAGGCCCAGGCCCAGGGCGGTGGCGATCGAGCCGATCGGCTGCGCGGCCGGTAACACCACCCGGTTGCTCGCCTGAGCGCTGGGGGAAAGGGTGAGCTGGAGACCAGTGCCGAGATAGGTGCTGCCCGGCTCGAGTTGCAGGGCCACCGCCCGTGAAAGTGCGGTGGTGATGGGCTCGAACTCCATGGTGAGGGGAACAACAGGGCGAGGGAAAAACGATCGAAGCCAGAGTGAGGAAGGGCCGGATCCAGTGATCCGGCCCTGTTCAACGGCGCCACCGCGTGAAACGGTTTCGCCGCACCGCGGTCAGACCGGCACCGTCACGGTGTTGGCGATGGCGCTGGTGTTGCTCACCGCCGAGGCCGTGATGTTGCCGCTCGTCAGCACGTTGATCTGATAGCCGCCGATCCCCACCGCATCCCCGTGGGCGAAGGCATTGGCCGATCCGGTGGTCGTGGAGGCCAGCACCGTGTTGCTGAGAATGGCCGAGGCCGTGAGGTTGCCGTCGAGCAGGAGGGTGTTCATGCTCCCCAGCAGGCCCCCAACCGCCACCGTGGATGCGGCGTTGGCATTGCCGGTCACGGCGGTCGCCGTGGTGGAGTAAGTGCCCTGGCCGTTGGCCGTGACGTTGCTGGCCTTCAGGTCAACGTTGGTGATGCCATCCACGCGGGCTGTGGTGCTGCCGTTGGCAAAGCCCGTGATCGCGTTGGCGGTGCCGGTGGCGCTGCCGGTGCCCGTGCCGCTGATGGTGCCCGCCAGCCCAGAGCCGATCGAACTGTCATTCCCTGAAGCGCCCTGGATGCCCACGGCGTTCTGGGACACCACGAAGCCGGCATTCCCGGTGGTGGTGGTGGAGAGCACCGCGGGTGCGGAGGCTGTGCCGCTGCCGGTGGTGTTGCCGGTGGTGCCGATCTTGATCGGGTCACCGCCGCCCAGGTCGATGCCGATGGCCGTGAGCCCGGAGTTGCCGGTGGCATTGCCCGTCACGGCGGAGGCCAGGGTGCCGCTGTCGGTCGCGGTGGCCGTGCCGGTCACGTTGCCGGCCTGACCGATCGCGATCAGCACGTTGTTGTTGATGCCCTTGGCGGTCAGATCGGTGCTGGCGTTGGAGTCCCCGGTGGTGGTGGTGGCCGAGGCCGCGCCGGTCAGGCCAGCGGTGCCAGCCACGTTGCCGTTGGTGCCGATGGCGATCTCACTGTTGTTGATGCCGAGGGCCTTCTGCTGGGCTGCAGCGGTGGAGTTCCCGGTCACCGACTGGGCTGTGGCACCCAGGCTGCCGGTGGCGGAAGCGGCCACGTTGCCCGCCTGGCCGACCGCAACCGGGGCCTCATTGAGGCCGATCACGCTCGATGATCCACCGGCCAGGGCCGTGGATGTGCCGGTGGTGGCCGCCGCCGCCGCGCCGAGGGTGGCGGAGCCATTGGCCACGAAGGTGCCGGGGCCCGCTGCACCCAGGATGCTCTGGCCGATCGAGAGGCTGCCCTGGTTGAAGCCCACCACGCTGGAGCCTCCACCAGCCAGCGCTGTGCTGCCTGTGGAGGTGGTCACGCCGGTGGCGGTGGCGGTGGCGTTGAGAACGGCCTCGGCCAGGGGGCTGGTGGCGTTCTTGCCCACCGTCACCTTGGTGTCGAACACACCCCAAACGCTGTCGCCCGCAGCCGCGGAAGCGGTTGGATCGCCACCGGAGGTGGTGCTTTGGGCCGTGGCCGTCTGGGTGCTGCCGGCTCCGGCATAGAAGCGGGTGGCGTTCTCGCCGATGGCGAGCTTGTCGATCGCCAGACCCACCACATAGGCGTTGCTGGTCGAAGCGACCACGTCCTGCCCCACAGGGGCGGTCACGGCGGTGGCCTTAGCGGCGCTGGTGCCCACACCGGCGGCCTGGATGTCCGCGTCCTTACCGGTGGTGAGGATGGAGGAGGCGCCGGAGCTGGTTCCGCCCAGCTTGTTGACATCCACAATGCCGCCAATGGTGTCGATGGCCACGCCTGCATTGGCGGGACCGGTCACCGTCTCGGAGGTGGCGCTGGCATCAGCCTTGCCCTGGGCGGCCACGATGCCATTTTCGCCGAACTGAATCGCCAGGCCACCGATTGGTGTCACCTGAGCCGTGCTAGCCCCGTCCGGGGAAGGGGCCGTTGTGGTGGCCACAACCGGGCCCACGGCGATGCCAGCCACCAGGGCCGCCTCGCTGTTGGCCGCCGCTGAACCAGTCACGCTGGTCGCTGAGGAGGTCAGCCCCCCGGCGAACACCGGAGGAACGCCCGCCACCACCCCAGCGTTGCCGAAGGCCTGAATCGTGCCGCTGTTGCCGAAGGAGATCTGAAGGCCGGCGGCTGCGGGTGTCGTTGACGCGGTGCTTGCTGGCGCCGAGGAGGGCTGGGGATACTGGGAGCCGCTGGCGTAGATGCCCACGACCTTGGCATCTTCACGACCGGCCCAGGCTGCGGAGCCGTCGGCTTGACCGGGCAGGCCGATCGAGGCGGCGGTGGCTTTGTTGGTGGCGGTGGCCGAGGCGTTCAGGCTCGTGCCGGTGCCGGCCTTGAGGTCCACGTCCTGAAGGCCGAAGACCTGGCCGGTGTTCGCCGACGCCGTGGAGAAGCCATCCACAGTCGTGGCAGCTGCGGTGGCGCCGTTGGTGGCTGTCGCCGCCACCACCGCATTGGTGCCGATCGTGATCGGGGTGGGAACCCCTGAATTGTTGATGATGCCGCCGGTGGCGCCATCGTTGCTGGCGCTGGCTACGGCATTGCCGGTGGTGGTGGTGGCCGCAGCTGCCACCGTTCCGGTTTCGGTGGCGGTGAGGGTGGCAAAGGTGCCGATCGTGATCGGGCTGTTCAGGATGGCGACTTGGTCCCTGGTGTTCGCTGTCGCGGCGGCGGGACCGGAAACGGCGGTGTCGCTGGCGGGGGTGGTGGAGGCGGCACTGGCCGTCAGCGTGGTGCTGGTGCCGACCGTGATCGGCGTTGCATCAATGCCGACCGTGCGGGTGGTGTTGGTCGCTGCCATGGCTGGGGAGGTTCAGGAAGGTCAACGGAGGTGGACGGGGTTGTTGCCTGCAATGTCCCATCACTTCCAGGGAAAACCTATTGACAAAAACCCACATCTTTCCCATCCAGGCATGGCAGAACTGGACCGCATCAGTGCTACATCTGCTGCACGCGGGGCAACCATTAAAAGGCACTACTGATCATTCAGCTCGCCGTTTTCAGCGGATTTCCCCATCTGAACCCCGATCGCGCGCCACTCTGCTGCAGGCATTAGCAGGGTCCTCGGTTTGGCACCGCAGCGGGCTACCGGCCTGAAGTGGGCCAGGCGACAACGGATGCGCATTGGTGGGGATGCGGCAAAGCGCTTGGCATAAGGCTTTACTGGGTGAAAGAATGATGTGTTGATTCTCAAAGGCCATCAGCTCCCTCTCGGAACTCACCGACACCGTTTCCCTCAAAAAAGATGGGAGTCGCGTTTCGCTTGAGGGCGTGCTGACCGGTGCTGCCTTTGGCATCGTTTTTCTCTATCTCCTGGATTCGGGCCAGCAGGCCTTCGCAGGTCAAGGCCGCAGGCCCTATGGGCCCGTGGATCTGGGGGATGACGGAGCTCTGGGGCCGTTTCGAACCTCGGTGGGAAGGATCCCCATCGCCCCCCTCGGCGAGGTGGAGGTTGGCCCAAGCGGACCTGGGGCTCAGGGCCCGGGCACCGGTGGCGGCACTCCAGCCCCGGCGGCAGGTGGGTCGGGGGACCCCCTGGTTCAGCCCCGTGCGCGGGCCGGATTGGCTGTGGAGCCCTCCCCCAGCTATGGCGGATCAGGAGGGTTCGACGGCCTACCGATTGGAGCGGGGCCCCCGTCCGGTAGCGGCATCCGGGTACAGAACAAGGCTTCAGAAGGTCCTGGCACCCCAGGTTCGCCCGCAGCACCTGGCACGCCAGGAACGCCAGGGCAACCACGGGAGCGCGGCAGCCCGCAACCGCTTGACCTGCCGCAGTTGCTGTTGGTGCTGGTGCGGGTCAATTCCCAGAGCAATGCCGTCAGCGTGGAAGGTCAGGCGATCAGCCAGAGCCTGATCGACCAGCACGCCGTGGCCGACAGTGTGGTGGACATGCGTTTTCAGAACCTGCCGGGTTTCGAGATGCGTAGTGAGCTGGCCCTTCCAGCCACGGCCCGATCGCGCCTCTCCGATGCCGATCTGCAGTTGATCTCGCAGAACGTGGGCATCGTGAACAGCCAGGTGCTCGGCGGCAGCGCCAACGACCTGTTGTTGATCAGTGTGCAGGATCTGCTGTCGTTGATGGTGGACACCCCCACAGCCGGAACAGCATCAATCAACACACGGAGCGGTGGTGCGGACCGCAGCAGAATCACCTTGGGCGATGGTGCCAATACACTTGGGGTGGAAGCTCTCCAGCGCCTCAACTTCACCGCTATAGGCATGCCTGAGAGTGCCAAGTTGAGCTTCACCATGTTAACCGAGGGCCTCCAATCGAGCTGGATCAGCATGGGAGGAGGCAGCGATAGCCTGCTGATCAACAGCGGATGGTATGGGGGCAATCTTCCAATCGACACGCCCCTGTTCCTGCAACGCCAGGACCTGGGCATCAGCCTTGACCTCGGAAGCCTGAGTGCCTTGTCCTCCGATGCCAGCTCAAGAATGGTATCCCTCAATGCCACGGCGGTGGGGATGGATGCCAGCAGCGTGGATCTTGGCGATGGCAACAACACAATGGTGATCAACACCCGCATTGATCAGGATCTCGGCAATCAGCTCGGCGTGCTTGGTCCCCAAAGCTCCAGCCAGGTGGTGCTGGATCGCATTGGCATGCGTGATTCCAGCATTCGCATGGGCAGCGGCGATGACTCATTAATTGTGAATGGCAGAGTTCTCAATTCCACCATTGATCTTGGAGCAGGAAACAACACGCTGCTGCTGGAAACGGCACCAGATGATCGCAGCACCATTGTGAATGGAAGCGGCAGTAATGAAATCAGCATCTCTAATTTTGTGGGTAGTGCGCTACAGGCCGGATCCGGTGACGACACACTCCGCCTCTCCGATGCTCGTGCCTATGGATCCTTTGACGGCGGAGCGGGAAACAACAGCCTGGTTGCAGCCACGGGTCTGGGATCCAACCGTGATGTGGTGAATGTGACCGGGGCCGATCAGGGCTACTTCAACGCTTTGCATTTCAACAACGTCGGCACGCTGAACACAGGTGGCAATAACGATGTTGTGATCCTGCAGCTGGGCGGCAGCCTCACCGGTCAGCTCCTCGGTGGTGATGGGCTGGACCGGCTGGAGTTTCACAACTGGAGCCTGCCGGTCACGGTGGACCTGGACCTGGGGACCTCAACCGCGATCGGTGGCGGTGCACCGGGCAGCCTGAGGGGATTTGAGCAGGTGATCGGCGGCAATGGCAATGATCTGTTGATCAGCTCCGGTGCCTTCCTCGGTATCGATGGCGGCCTGGGTGACGACGTGATGTACCTGCGTTGGAGTCCCTGGCTCTCCACTAATTTTGAGGGGATCCAGGTGAATGGCGGAGCGGGAAAGGATCTGTTCGTCTTCAGCGGTCTCGATGGTCAGGCACCGGCCAGCTGGGATGGGGTGTCGGGTCTGCCCACCCTGAGCGATCTGGATCTCAGCTACGACAACAGCAAAGGGATCGGCCTCACCGATCGCATCGGTGTGGTCCAGACCACCATTGCCGCGGACGGCAGCCAGAGCCAGTTGTTCACGGCTCTCACCCCTAGCGGTGTTTCGGGGGTGGGCAATGTCAAGCTCCTGCCGATTGCTCCGATTCAGCAATTGTTGACCGGCATGGCCGACAACACCCGCCAGTTGGCGATCAGCTTTGACCCCCTTTCCTCCCGCCTGCCGGATCTGGTGATGCTGGGAAGCCAGGGCAAGGGGAGCTTTGAAACCGTGGCCCATCTGCAGATCACCCGGATCGAATCCACCTTGATGTGATTCCCTGATCTGATTCAGCTTGTATGGATCGAACCAAGCTCATGCACCCATTTAGCGGATGGAACGGGTGCTGTCGATGAAGCTGTTGAAGCGATCGCTCACCAAGCTGATGGCGGGTCTTGAGCCAATCTGCACGAGGGCAAGAACAGACATACCAGTCCTCAGTGGATAATCGGTGCCGGCATGCTGGAGGCTGCTGCGGGAAAGGGCAACGGTGGCCTTGAAGTACTGCTGAGGGGTTTCCTGGTCCGCAGGAAAGCGATCCTCGCTCAAGCGGGTTAGGGTTCCTTTGATCGAGCCATATTCGGTGAAGGGGAACGAGGTGATGCGCACCTCAACCGGCATACCCTTTTTGATCCAGCCAATGTCTTTGTTGGTGATATGGATTTCCGCCTCCAAACCATTCTGTGGAACGATCTTCAAGACCGGCCTGCTGGCCAGTGCCACCTCGGAGGCCCGGGCGGTGAGATCGAAAACCCTGCCCGAGCGTGAAGCCCGGATCCGCCCCAGGGTCAGCCGATCCTCAAGATCGCTGATGCGGCTGTTGGCCTCGATCAGCTGCTGACGGGCGTTGTCATAGCTGGTGAACAACTCCTTGGCGTTGGCGACACCAATCTGGTTTTGCTTATAACCGGATTCCAGTTCGCGGCGCCGGGATGAGGCGATTTCCAGCTCAGCGCGCTTAACAGCGCTCTCCAGTTCAGCGAGGCGTTCATGCTGGCGGTCCACTTCCAGGCGGGAAATGGCACCCTGCTCAAGAAGATGTTCCATTCGCCGGGTAATGTTGCGATCGATCTCCAGCCGCGCCTTCAAGCCGGCCAGATCGGAATCGGCCTGCGCCGTATTGATGCGGATCCGGTTGCCTTCTTCCTTCGCCGATTTCTGACGCAGCACCACCTCCAACTTTTCCACCGTCAGCTGGCGGTTGCTTTCATCCTGGCCCGCGGGTAAGGGATCCAGGCCGAGTTGGTCGGCGATCAGGGCCGTGCGTTTGCGCCAGAGCTGCCGCTGCTTTTGCACATTGGCCAGTTGCTGGCGATTTGCCTTTTCACGCAGCACCACCAGCAGCTGGCCGGCTTTCACGCTCTGGCCCTCCTTGACAAGCACCTGTTCCACCAAGGCGTTGAACGGTGGACTCATCTCAGCCACGCCACCGGTGGGCCTTAGTTCACCATTGGCGCTGATCGAGCTATCAAGCTTGGCGCTAAAGCCATAAACCACACTGAAGGCTGTCAACCCGATCAGGCTCCACACCGTGGCGCGGCTCCAGCCACGGGTGCTGCGTGGCAACGTCGTGCGTCGCCGCCTGTAGCCTCTAGGCCGCTGTTCTTCGGCGGCTGGTCGCGGGGCCGGCGGTGGGGGTTCGCTTTGATTGAGCGGATCAGAGGATGCGCTCTCTCCGCCCAGGTCAACGGCGGCAGGATCGGGCGGGGGGGTGAAGCGCCGCCGACGGGTGGACCCGGAGGGACCGTTGCTCATGGGCGGATCCCGGGTTCAGGTGCGGCCGCTAGAGAGCTAACGCACAAGGGCTGGAACTCCCGGGGGGGAGGACGAGGAGGAAGAGCTACTGCTGGAGCGGCCCTGCTGGCGGTAGAGCACATAGTAGGCGCCACGGGCGGCCATTAATTGCTCATGGGTGCCGGCCTCCAGCACGGTGCCATTGCCCATGCAGACAATCAGATCGGCATTCACAATTGATGAGAGACGGTGGGTGATGAACAACACCGTGCACCCTTTAAGGCTCTGCATCAGATTCTCACTCACCACCCTTTCGGTCTGGTAATCCAAGGCTGAAGTGGCCTCATCCATGATCAACATCCGCGGTTTCTGCAGGATCGTGCGGGCGATGGCGATCCGCTGTCGCTGACCACCGGAAAGGCCGCCGCCCCGTTCTCCCACTTCGGTGGAGTAGCCGGCTGGCAGATCCATGATGAAATCGTGGGCGCAGGCGATCGTGGCCGCTTCCACAATCTCTTCACTGCTGGCATCGGGATTGGTGAGGGTGATGTTTTCCTCCACCGATCCATCAAACAACACCGTTTCCTGCGGCACGATGCCGATTTGACGGCGTAGGGAGTAGAGCTCCACCTTGCTGATGTCGATGGAATCCACCAGCACCGTGCCCCCTTCCGGCTGGTAGAGGCGAGCCAGCAGTTTGGTGAGGGTGCTCTTGCCGGAGCCGCTGGTGCCAACCACTGCCACAAACACCCCAGCTGGAACCTCAAGATTGACCCCATTCAGCAGCAAAGGTGAGGAAGGCTTATAGCGAAACTTGATATTCTGAAAGGAGATGCGCCCTTCGATGGGTGGCATCACGATGCGATTGGCATTATCGGGTGGAGCCTCCTGGGGATGGTCGATCACATCACTGAGGCGCTCCAGCGAGAGGGCGGTTTCCTGCACCGATTGCCAGATCGAGGTCATGCGCAGGATCGGGCCTGTCACATAGCCGGCAATCATGCGGAAGGCGATCAATTCGCCCAAACTCAGCTTGCCATCCAGCACCTGGGAGGCGCCCGCCCAGATCAGCAGCAGGCTTGAGAGCTGGTTGAGGAAAGAGCCCATCGTGTTGGCGACGGTGCTGACGATGGTGTTATCAAATCCCTCGGCGATGAAGTCGGTATAAAGGTCCTGCCATTTCCAGCGGCTGCGCAACTCAATGTTCTGCGCTTTCACGGTCATCATGCTGCTGAGAACTTCAATCAGATGGCTTTGGGTCTTACCGCTGGCCACGGCTCTGCTCTGGAGCTGACGGCGCACGATGGGCGAAACAACAAGTGTCAGTCCCACCAACAGCGGGATGACAGCGAGCGTGAGCAGAGTTAGCTCCCAGCTATACAAAAGCATAACTACGATATAAACAAGTGAAAACACCGCATCAAGAATGGTGGTGAGGGCGGTGCCGGTAAGGAAGCCCCTGATCTTCTCCAATTCGCTGATCCGGCTGCTCACCTCCCCAACCGGACGGCGATCGAAGTAGCTCAGGGGTAAGCGCAGCAGATGATCGATGATCTTGGTCCCCAGAGAGAGATCGATCCGATTGGTGGTATCAATAAAGAGAAAGGTGCGCAAGCACAACAGCAGGCCCTCAAAAACCGCGAACACCACCAGCAGCAAGCCCAACACTCCTAGGGAATCGCGGTTGGAATTGATGATCACCTTGTCGATCACCTGCTGGATCAGCAGTGGGTTCACCAATCCGAATAATTGAACGAAGAAACTAGCCAGCAGCACTTCCAACAGCACCACGCGATGGTGCACGATGGATGGGATAAACCAACTGAAGCCAAACTTCTTCTGTGGCGTCAATTCATTCACCCGCAGGGTGAGCACTTCACCCTCCTCTCCCCATTGCTCCTGGAATTGGGCCAGGGTTAATTCCTGATTGCCCACAGCCGGAATGCCGATCACCACAGACCGGTTTGTCAGGCGATAGAGAACCGCCAGGCCGTTGCCCCAGCGCACCATCAGCGGGGCATCGAGACGGTTGATGGCGTCTGCCTTCACCTCCAACAGCTGGGTCTGGAGGCCGAGGGATTCGGCCACCGCGCCGGCCAGTGCCAGGGAGGCCTCACCATGGCGCTTCACATGGTCGGAGAAGACCCGCCGCAGCAGTTCCCGCCGGAAGGGCATCCCGAGGTGATCGCTCACCATCCGAAAGGCGGCGATCGGGGAGTCCAGGGGACCGACACCCCGGAACCAGGGATAGCTGCTGGCGTCGCGCCGGCCCTCTGGAGCGTCGTCAGGGCTGTCATCCAGCTCAGGCAGGTCGGGGCTCAGCGGTATCGCCTCCGTGCCCCCCATCAATCGCAGCTGCTCCTGCCACGCCCCCACCAGCAACGCCTCCGAGGCATCGCCCCCCGGAGCTTGGGGCGGATCCAGCAAGCGACTCAGGCCGGCCCGATCCACCCCCAGCACCCGCACCGGCTCCTCCCCGGCTGGGAGTTCGGAGGGCGGCAGCACCGTGCCCAGGGGCAGGACCCCGGTGGAGGTCAACCAGATGCGCTCCTGGGGGAAGGCGGTGGCCTCGATCTGGGCGGGTGTCATCGCGACCGCCCGGGTGCCATCGGCGAGCTGCAACGCCGCCTGCAGCACCTCGTCGCTCAGCAGCCGGGGATAGTCGCGCAGATGGGCATCGAGCACGGCGAACAACTCCGCCGGGGCCACGCTGCCCTGCACACGCTGGAGCAGGGGTGGGTGGCTGGCCATGGCCTCACGCAGGGCCGCATGGGGAAGGGCCAACACCACCAGATCCGAGGAGGCCAGAAGGATTTCCCGGTTCACACCGCAGCTCAGCTGGGACCAGCCCATCACCGCTCCGGCTTCCAGCCGTTGAAGCGTGGCCACCCCCTTGGCGAATCGCGGGGCCATCACCACCGAGCGAGCGGTGCCCTGCAGCAGGAAGAACGTTTGCGGAGGTGCCTGCTCCAGACGACAGATCGGTTGGCCGAGCGCAAACCGCAGCAGTTTCCCCTCACCGGCCAGGGCCTTGAGCAGGGGCTCAGGCTGGTCGGCCAGAAAGGGGAAGGATCGAAGCAGATCAAAGATCTGGTCCGGAGTGGCCATGGTCAGGTGGCCGGTTCAGGGGATTCGGAAGCCGCCACCAGGGTGGGATAGAAGGCGGCCAGCAGGGCATCGAGGGTTTGGTCCAGCTCCTGTTGCAGGAGTTCCTGCAGCAGCTGAATCCGGGTCGGGTCATTGAGGCTGGCTGGCTGACGGTGCTCCATCCGCACCAGCAACACCCAGGAATCCACCCGGAAGGGAGCGTGCACCTCACCCAGCTTGAGCGATTCCAGCACGGCGCGGATCGTGGGATGGGGCTGGCTGATCAGCATCGGACCCACCAGACCGTGGGTGAACCGTTCTTCTCCCAGAGAATAGGTTCGGGCGAGTTCCGTGAAATCGGCGCCGTCGTCGAGCAGGCGGAGGTAAAGCTCCTCAGCGGCCCCCTGGTTCCGCACCCGGATCAACCCATACACCACCTGTTCAAGATCTTTGCGCCGTTCGAGGAAATAGGGTTCCAGCCGCTCCTGATAGCGGCTTTCCATCAGCTTCTGCAGGCGCACCTGATCCCAGCGCTGGCCCATGCCAAGTTTGAGGGGATCGGGCAGCTGGGCGATCCAATCGCCTGCCAGCGAGGCCGGCGCCTCCAGCTCAACCCCCTCCCAGAGGCGCTGAATGATCACCGGTTCCTCTTCGGCGGTGAAGCTCACAGCCTCTCGCAGTTCGCCCAGCAGGATCTCCTGGGCGATGGAACGCAGAATGCCGTGCTGAAGCAGGAGCTCCGCCAGTGGCCTGGAGGCGATGCTTTCGATTCGGCCGCGAAGTTCCGATTCCAGCGATGGGCAATCGAACATCACGCACTGGCATTGGAGGAAACACTCTGGGAGCGGCTGAGCAGTTCCGTCAAAGCCTCAGCCCTGATCTGGGCCGTGCCCGCCAAGGTGAGCTGCACCGACTGCAGGGCGACGCTGCTGTTGCTGAGGTTGCTGCTGGCCTGGCCCGACACGGAGGTGGCTGAGGCCACCGATTTCTGACTGGCCAGGGCAGCGATCTCACCCTGGTTGCCCGCGGTGATGCCCAGCTGAACCGAGGGCGTGTCGCTGAGGATGCCCGCGGTGCTGGTGGACCCGTTGGCGCTGGCATCGCCCGTCACCGACATCGCCGAAAGGTTGGCCACCCCCGTGGCCGTGGAGGTGATTTCAGCCAGACCTGCCCCAACGGTGATGGCCATGTCGCGGATGCCAATCACATTGGCAGTGCCGGTCCCGGAGATGTCGCCCAGGGAGGCGCGGGCGGCGCCATTGGTGGCTGCGGCCGTGAGTTGAAGGTTGTCGGTTGCCACGGAGCTGATCGAGGCCTGGTCGCCGGTGCGCAGCTGCGAGAAGCCTGCGGTGGCGTCATAGGTGCCGAGGATGCCCTCCACGCTGGAGGCCCCCTGGGCGGTGGCATTGCCCACGCCACTGCTGAGGGCACTGATCAGCAGCGGTGAGGCCGTGCTGCCGAGGCGGGCGGAGGCGGCCAGATCGCCCGCATCGCCAATCGTCACCGCGAAGCCGGCGTTGCTGGCCTGCAAGCCGCTGACCTCCAGAGTCGCCAGGGCATCGGCATTGCCGCTGACCAGGGAGGCTGAGCTGCGGCCATCGATGGCGGCGTCAGCCGAGATGGTTCCGTTGGCGCCGAGGCTGATGTCCTGGTCGGCCTTGCCGGCTTCGATGGCGCGGGCGGCCAGGTTGAGGGTGCTGAGGCTGTTGTCGGTTGCGCTGCTGTTGCCGGTGCTGGAGGCATCGGCGATGGCATTGATGGTGGCGCGGGCGGCGACTGTGCCATCGCCCCCGGCCGTGAGCGCGGCGTTGTTGAGACCTTCAGCCACTAATCCGGCGCTGGCGGAGGCATCGCCGGCAATGTTGCGAGCCAGGGCACTGATCACACCATCGGCGGCCGCGTTGATCGTGGCGAGTTTCCCAGCCAGAAGGGAGAGCAGGCCGCTGCCGCTGGCAAGGCCGCTGCCATCGATGCCATTCACCTGGGCCAGGTTGAGCGTGTCGGGATCAACCAGGCTGATGCCGGCCTGGCGGCTGCCGGCGAAGGCGGTGGCCTCGGCGGGGAGCTGCAGGGTGAGCCCGGACCGACCGCCCGTCAGCGTGGCCACGCTGTAGGTGCCCGTGGGCGTGGTGGGCGGCACCAGCAGCTGGAAGCGATCGGCATCCACCAGCTGATCGGCGAGGCCGACGCTGTCGGGGAGCAGGTCGATCGCCGGGCCGCCCGGGGCGGTGGCGAGCTGGAAGCTGCTGCCGCCGCCTTTCACGTAATAGGTGGTGCCCAATTCCAGGCCGTAACGGGTGGTGGAGCTGTTGGCTGGGGTGGTGCTGTTGAGCCGGAAGCGGATGGCGTCGCCATTGGCGTAGGTGATGCCGGTTGGCATCGTGATCGTGTTGCCTGTGGCATCCACCGACTCGCTCGCCAACAGCCGAACCACGTAGTCCTTGTCCGCCGTGAGGCCGAGGTTGCCGGCATTGGTGGCATCCAGCACCACGCGCTGGCCGTCGGCCAGGAACTGGGGCCCGATCAGGCTGGGGGTGCTGGCTGTTGGATCGAAGGTGGAGAGCACATTGCTGGCGTTGCTCCAGAGCGAGCCGAGGCTGCGGCTGCCGCCGGCGGTGCTGGCCGAGGCGTTGAGCGTGAGGGTGCCGGTGGCAGTAACGCTCAGATCGGTTCCGGCGCTTTGACTGCCGTCGTTCAAGCCCGTGGAGAGGCCATAGGTGCTGGCCGCGGGCAGGGCGTTGCCTTTGGCTCCCGTGCTGTTGCCGGTGCTGCTGCCGGCCCCGGCGCCGGCACCGCTGCGGGCCTCAGCACGGCCATCGACGCTGCTGGCCTGGGCGCTTTCGCTGAGATTGGCGCTGGCCTGCAGACGGAGGGCCCCGCCAGCGGTGGTGGCGCTGGTGTCGGAGCCGAGCACTTGCACGTTGCCTTCGGCCAGCGCATCACCGGCGGTGGTGCTGGCCTGCAGGGTGGAGCTCTCCCCGGCGAGGGCCCGAATGGCCGCATCGCTGCCGCTGAAGCTGGCGGTGGTGCTGAGGGCCACCACCGAGCTCACCGGTTGGGTGTTGAGGTTGTCGAGGCCGCCAAGGCGGTTGAGGCCAGCGCTGGCATCGCCTGCCACGTTGGTGGCTGTGGCGCGAACGGCGTCGCTGGCACTGGCGTCTACGTTGAGGGCCTGCCCGGCCTGCAGGCCACCAACCCCGACGCCGCTGCGGTTGAGATCCACGGCGGTGGCGGTGCTGATCGCATCGGCCGTGGAGAGCGCCGGTCGGAAGCCCTGCAACGTGTCGGCAGCTGCAACATCAATCGGGTCTCCGGCCGGCGTGGAGCTCAGCTGGAACTCACCGGTGATCGGGATGACATTGAGAACGTAGTAGTCGCGGTCGGCCTGAACACTGCTGTTGGAGGCTGTGAAGCGAACACGATCGCCGTTGATCAGCGGGAAGGCGGTGCCCCAGAGCGAGGAGGGGAGGGTGAAGCGGTCGGTTGACGCCGCTCCGTTGTTCTCCAGGGTGATCGGCCCCAGTGCCAGGGTGCCCACGCCGTTGGCATTCACCGTGCTGGTGCCGCTGGCACGGGCCGTCAGGCCCAGGTTGCCCCCAGCCTGAAGGCTGTCGGCGGCGGTATCGGTGAGGTTGGCGTCGTCGATGCCGTAGGTGCGGCTGGCCAGCCCCGCCACCGCCAGGCCTTCGATCACCCCGGCCGACACGGTCTGGTTGGCTGTCCCAGCTGCATTGAGGCTGAGCGCATTGCCGGCGGTGAGGGTGGTATCGCGGCTGCCGGCCGCTTCGGTGGTGCCGCGGGCGTTCACCACACCGTCAACGGCCTCGCCGACGGTATCGGCCTTCACAGTGCCGCTGAGCCTGAGCGCGATGTCGCCCCCGGCAGTGAGGGCGCTTCGGTCGACACCGAGGCCGTAGGCGGAGAGCACCGCATCGGAACGATCGTTCACCGTGGTGGCGCTGGCGTTGGCAACTTGATCAGCGGTGGCGGAACCGCTGAGGTCACTTCCGCTGAGAATGGCCACCGCATCGGCACCCTTCACCAGGTTGGCCTGCACAAAGGCCGACACCAGATCGCCAACGGAACTGGCGTTGGCGCTCGAGATGGCTGTGGCGGTGGCGCTCAGGTCCTGATCGGCACCGCTGGTGCTGGTCACCCCCCGCAGACCGAAGCTGCTGTTGAAGGTGACAGCGGCCGGATCACCCTGCAGGGCGTTGTAGACACCAGGCACGATCACCTGCACACCGCCGGCTTCGAAGTTTGTGGCGGTGAAATCGGCTTGGTTGCTGCTGAAGGTCTTGCCCGTGGGAGCGTCGATGTAGTTCTGAATGTCGGCGACATAGTTGCCGCTCTGGTTGAGGTTGGCGAACTGCCTGAAGGTGAGCGTCAGCGTGATCGAATCCGTGCCGCTGTTGCCGTCGTAGTTGACCTTGACGCCCTTGCTGGTTGGCGCCGTGCCCACGCTGTCATTGCCGGCGCCGAGATCGACGCTCTGAATGTTCTTGAAGGCTGTGCTGCCGAACTGATAATTATCGTCATTGGCGGTGCCGATGATCGTGTCGTAGATCGTTTGGCCTGATTGAGGAATTGGATCGCCACCATCGAGTAGATCGATCCCTAGGGCACCGGGATTCCAATCTCCACCAGGGGCACTGATCTGACTGGTGTTGCCACTGGTGCCATCACCGTTGAGCTTGAAGATGTTGATGCCATTCGGGTCAACAGCAAAAACATCTCGTTCGCTGAAATCATTACTGGTGATCAAGATGGTGTTAATACCCTGGCCAGCATTCACATAATCCGTACCGTCGCCTGGGATGATGTAATCATCACCTTTGCCGCCGTAGATGGTGTCATTGCCACCTAAGCCAGCGATGCGGTCGGCGCCCTCGTTGCCGACAAGGATGTTGGCTGAATTGTTGCCAACAATCGCATCATCGGCGGCGCCACCGATCACCACCTCAAAATTGGTGACCCCGAAGCTGCCGCCGACCGCGGCTGGCGAGAATGTTCCACTGGTGTTGCCAGTCCCGCTGCCGTTGATGTTGGTAGCTGAATAGGGATTGGCGAGCTTGATCTCTCCGACTGTCAGATCAATCGTGCCATTAGCGTCGAAGTCGAAGCTGAATCCATCACTGAATCCCTCATCTGCACCCGAAAGATTGACATAGACAGGCTTATTACTGGCGAAGCTGGAGTAGTCAAGGGTGT
>Ga0209598_10000839_pt1 | contig 25038 bp, 18 predicted proteins | sample M_140807_EF_Meta_FD_187317 | JGI IMG/M metagenome (GOLD analysis project Ga0209598, IMG submission 187317) | Freshwater microbial communities from Lake Montjoie, Canada to study carbon cycling - M_140807_EF_MetaG (SPAdes) (version 2) | ecosystem: Environmental > Aquatic > Freshwater > Lake...
ACCGCCACCGAACAGATCGCATACGCCTGCTGGCGGGTATATCCGTGTTCACGCACGATGTATTCGATCATCCCAAGCAGGGCGTTCTTGGCCGCCAGGGTTGCATCGCCACCATGGTTCTCGTCATCCGCAGTGATCGGCATGCCCGGGATCGCGACGAACCGACCCGGCGAAGAACGGTAGGGGACCGCGTCAGTACCGGTGCGAGCCAGATAGAACGACCGGATGCCCTTGCTTGCCGCGGTGCCCTTGTGCAGGTGGAACTCAAAGGTCGACTCCGACCGCATCTCGATTGCGGTGCCACACGTCTCGCTGTCACCCTGCGCGAAATGCACATCGCCCACACTGAAGAGGCCACCGGGGGCCGAGACGGGAATATAAATCGAGGTGCCGGGGTTCAGTTGCTTGATGTCGATGTTGCCCGCGACCTCACGCGGTGGGATCGTGCGCAGGGCGTGTCCGGCGATGAGCGGATCACCCGGCACTGCCCCAACCGGATCGGGTGGCATCGCGAACCCGCCGCGTGCCACCAGGGCGGCCTCGCGCTTGGCAATCCGTTCGCGCAGTGCACGACCAGGGGCCAGCCCGATCACTCCCGGATGCGCGAGGTAGGGAATGCGCACGCCCGGCAGGTCACCGGATTCGGCGAACCCGTCAGCGATCGTCCACCGCACCAGATGCGGATCAGGGAAGTGATCGGCAAGGAACCCGAACCCCGGAACCTGCACGGTGTAGCCAAACGACGCCGGGACGATATCGACGACGCGCACTTCAAGGAGGTCGCCCTCCTCGGCACCATCGATTGCAACCGGACCCGTGAGAGGATGCACCGGTCCGAGATCGATTTTGGCAATCTCATCAAGGGTTGACTGACGCGTGACCTGCCCATCGAAGGCATCTCGCGTCTGCATGGTCACCCGGTCACCGGACCGCGCATGGATCACCGGACGGATGTCCTCGTGCCAGCGATTGTGTCCGACTTCGGGCTGTTGGATCAGGGGCCGGGATTCGTCGATGTCGATGCGGTGTGTGGTGCCGGTCATGACGTGCCTCCTTATGACAAGTCTACGCCGCCATCTGCACGACTCAAGGGCACCATCCGCACCGTATCTGTCAGAACTTCAATCCCTCCATCAACCCCCGCACAAACCACCTTTGCGTCGCCAGGAAGAATATGGCGACTGGGGAGGATGCCATGACAAAGGCAGCCGCCTGTGACCCGTAGCTGGTGAACTCCCCAAACTCCATCGAGACACCAAGGAATTGCATTGCCATCCCAATGCCCAAGGTGAACAAATCGCGGTTATCAATCATTGTGAGGGTGAACAGGTACTCACCCCAGACCCTGATGAACTCGAACAACGCTACGACCATCATCGATCCCGTAGCCATCGGCGCCATGACGTACCAGAACGCCTGGAAGCGGTTGCATCCGTCAATCAGCGCCGCGTCTTCAAAGTCTGGAGGCAGGTTCAGGAATGACTGGCGCATGATGAAGACTGGCACCGCCAGCCCAGCGGAGAATGCGAGGATCAGCCCGAATAGGCTGTTGCGCAACCCGAGAAAACTCATGAGTTCGTACTGCGCCATCAGTCCACCCGCACGGGGCACAAAGATGAGCATCACCATGGTGTAGAAGATCAGGTCGCGGCCTTTGAAGCGCAATCGAGCGAACCCATAACCCGCAAGCGTCGCCAGGATCGTCTGCAGAACGGTTGCCCCAAGGGTGACGATGAGTGAATTGCGGAAGAAGAGATCGAAACCGGTTAGACGCTTGATTGCATATTGGTAGTTTGCAATAGTGGGATTTAAGGTGATGAAACTCGGCGTTGCCTGAAAAAGTTCCGCGCGTGTCTTCAATGAAGAAGCAATCGTCCAGATGATCGGAGCGAGAAAGTACAACAAGAGCAACCACAGCAACAATCGCGCTGAAAGCCCGCCCCGGTACTTGATCAACCAACCAACCGCAATCGACATTGGCGTCCTCACCGGGCGGGGCCGTGGCGGTGGCAACGTGGTCGACAGACCGGACATCACACCCTCCCTGACCGCAAAAGGCGGAATACCAAGCCCGATATGCCCATGGATGTCAGGCCAACGGTCAAGTTCATCGCCGCTGCGTACCCCCACCGGAGGTCACCTTGAAGGAATGCAATTTCATAGGCGTAGCGGCCAATCAATCGACCTGCACCCTCGGGTCCGGCATCGGTCACCCCGTAATAGATGAGCGATGCCTCAGCCTCGCCGAGTACACCGGCAGCCAGCACGAAAATCACCGTGAACGTTGGTAGCAGAAGGGGAATGGTGATGGCAGTCAGGCGCTTCCACCAACCTGCACCGTCAATCGATGCGGCTTCATAGAGTTCACCATTGATGCTGTAAAGACCCACAAGCAGCAGTAATACATTGCTCCCCATCGCCTTCCACGCCGCAATTGTTGCCAGAATCGGCACGACGGCACGTGCATCCCTAAGCCACGCGGATACCGCCGGACCGAATAGTCCCTTCAAAAGCACTGCGATGTACCCGAATTCCGGACTGAGGAACTGGCGCCATACCAGCAAAGCGACCGACGCAGGCAAGATCACCGGTAGGTAGGAGATGACCCGGTACACGCCCGCCTCACGAGGGCCGTGCACTTGGCTTATCAGTACCGCAACAAAGAATGCCATTATGAAATTCAGCGCGAAGTAAATTGCTGTGTACTGCAGTGAGCGCCCAAATGATTCCCAGAAGACTCGATCATTCGCCATTGCAAGCCAATTATCGAAACCGTTGAACGGGGCATAATCCGGAACCAGATAGCGGTAATCAGAAAATGCGATTACCAATCCCCGGATGATCGGGTAGGCATTGAAAATCAGGAAGAGTGCGACCGCCGGACCGACGAACAAGAAGCCGGCAATGCTCTCACCCCACGCCTCACGGCGCAGGGCGCGCACTGCCTGCCACCACGCCGACGCCGTGGCCGCCGCTCCGGACGGAGACGTCGCCATCAACTCACTCCCTCGATGGGTCAGGTAGTCGGCGAGCATGACTGATTACGCGCGTGGTCTGTCATGCCCACCGATTGGCGCCAGGCAAGGGCTACTTGAGCTGCTTCGCGACCTCTTCGTCAACTTCTTTGCGAGTCGCGCTCATCGCTTCCTTGATGCCAATATCACCCTTGAAGAACCGGTCAAGGTGAGGCCACATCTTGGCCTCAGTTATGGCGTAGGCACCGGCCACTGGTAGCGAGATTATTTGGCTATTCGGCACCAGTTTCAGCACTTCGTAAACTTCGGACAAATCCTTATTGTCCTTGAGAACCTTGTCAATCCAGTTTTGATGGACCGGTTGCCCCGAAAACGTCGTGACGCCTCTCCACCAACGCTCGGCGATGGTTCCATCCGGCCCGAGGATTGACAACAGCCAGTCGGTTGCCAACTGCGGATTGGGTGCACCCGGAAAGACGAATCCCGAGTCGATGTGCACCCATGTCCGTGGGGGGGCACTGGCGTTGGCCTGTGCCGGGTTAGCGCCCTTGACCTTTGCGGTTCCCCAGACCTGACGACCAATGCGCACCAGTGAGTGCGATCCGAGCGAGAACGCGAACTTGCCCTTCTGCCAGACATCCATCGAGTCGGCATGCGGGTCGAGGCGCGCCAAACCGTCATCCTTCCACTTCTTGAGCATCTCGAGGAGCATGAACCACTCCTGGCTCTCGAATTTCAGGACACCCTGATCATCAAAAGGTTTCTCGATGAACGTCGTGAACATCGTGCCGAATGTTCGGAACATGTCACGCGAAATGCCCATTGGGATGACCTCATCCTTGGCCAGGAGAGGCTTCATCTTGCGCATCATCTTGTCGACTTCGTCCCAGGTTGCAGGGAACTTGTCGTAGCCAGCCATCTGGAGATAATCCTCGCGATAGCCAACAAGATGCACATTCGCCTTCATGGGAATGAAGTACTGCTTGCCCTGGAACTGAAGGGCGTCGTAGATCCGTGACGTGAAGTACGACTCCTTCTGCTTGCCACCCCATGCCACCTTGCTGGTCTTTAGGTAGTCATCCAGTGGCGCCACCAGGCCCGCCTTGATGTACTTGAATGAATCGAAGAAGGCCGCGTACCCGTGCCCACTCCAACGGAGGTTCTTCTCTTTGATCTGGGCGAGAACCTTGGTGTCCCACCCCTGCGCGGTCTCTTCTAGCGTGACATTCCCGAGATCGGCACGCTCCTGATTGAATCGAACGGTAGCGTCAAGCATCCCAAGATCTGCCCACGTCTTGTCGACCATGGTGATGATCTTGTTGTTTGCAGCAGCAGGTGCGGCAGCAGCGGTGGTTGGTGCCGCAGCAGACGCAGCCGTGGGTGCCGCGACTGCGGGTGCCTTGGTTGGATCGGCAGGCTTACCAGCCGCTGGAGCCTGTGGTGCTGCCTCACCGCACGCCGCAAGCAACGCACCAATAGAGACTGCCCCACTCTGCTGCAGTAGTCGTCGACGTTCCATTCTCGTGAACCCTCCCCTCACCGTCCCCCGACGGTGGCAAACGACGGCTTAGGAAACGCACGAGCGCTTCTCATTCCAAACAGCCTTCGGGAAGGCAATCTACTTCGGTTACGAAGTGATGTCAAATACTCTGAACCGCCAACGAACCGTACACGCCTGGTGTCTGAGACAGGCCAAACCGAGAGCCGCTGAAGTTTGGCAACCCACGTCTACCCGGCCAGTCACCTGTCCTCGAACATTCGCCCAAGGCCCCCCAGGACCGATCCTTCGTCCCGTGACCGCCCGCCACCGCTTGGCGCCGCCGCCAGGACCCGTTCGGCAAGCCTCGAGAACGGCAGGCTTTGCACCCACACCGTTCCGTGTCCCCGCACGGTCGCAAGGAAGAGGCCCTCGCCACCGAAGATCATCGACTTCAGATTGCCCGCCCGCTCGATGTCATAGTCGATGCCCGGTGTCATCGCCACGAGGCATCCCGTGTCAAGGCGGAGCGTCTCGCCGTGCAGTTCGTGTTTGACAAGCGTGCCACCCGCGTGAACGAATGCCAGTCCGTCACCCCGCAAGCGTTGCAGGACGAACCCCTCGCCCCCGAAGAACCCGACACCGAGTTTCCGCGCAAACGCCACCCCGATCTCCGTGCCGAAGGCTGAACACAGGAATGCGTCCTTCTGGCAAATCATCTCCCCACCAAGTGCGCGCAGGTCGAGTGGAATGATCTTCCCCGGGTATGGCGCCGCAAAGGCCAGCCGCTGACGCGAACGCCCAGAGTTCGTGAAGTGTGTCATGAACAGCGACTCGCCGGTAAGCACACGCTTTCCCGCGCCCATCAGCATGCCCATGAAGCCACCACCGGGATTGCTTCCGTCACCCATCTTCGACTCGAACGAGATATCCCCGTCCATGTACATCATCGAACCCGCCTCGGCAATGACCGTCTCGCCGGGATCAAGGGTGATCTCGACCAACTGCATGTCGTCCCCGACGATCCGGTAGTCAATCACATGCGATCCTGCCATCATTCGTCCCTTCAGGCACCAAGTCCGGTGCGGACCATTGTGAATCCAACCTACCACGTGCAGGTCACCGTGATGACACTCAGTAGTACGATGCAGCCCAGATTTGGCGTCGACTGCCTCGGCCCGCACAGGAGGATTCCCGGTGACCATCTGGAAACACGAACCTGCCGGGACAGCCGGCGAGGCATCCAGCCCACATCCCGTCCATGTCGACCGGCACGGCACCCCTATTGGCAATCTTCCCGCATGGCCCGCGCCAGCACATCCATACACCGCACCGACCGAGCGCCAACCGATCACGATGCCCGAACCGATCAGTGCCCCGACCGGGCCCGTCATCGTCGTCGTGCAGGCACATTCAGACGATCTGTCATTCTTCGGGTCCGGGACCATCGCCCGCCTGGTAAGGGAGTCCGGCTATACCGCCTACCTGATCCAGACCACCAACGATGACAAGTGCGGTCCCACACCGAGTGTCGGCGAGACGATCCTCGCAAACGAGCGCGAGACTGAAGAACTCGCCCGCATCCTCGGCATCCGGCGCGTCTTCAACTTTGGGTACCAGAACCACTTCCTGGACGCCGTCTCGGTCGCCGAACTCCGGTCACGACTTGTCTTCCTGTTCCGCCTTCTCCGACCCGACATCGTCATGACCTTCAATCCCGCCCAACCCGCGGAACAGAACCCCGACCATTGGGTCACCGGCCAGGCGGTCGAAGCCGCCAGGTGGATGGCCGGACTGGACAAGGACTACCCAGAACACCTGTCTGCCGGATTGGCACCGCACATCATTCGCGGTCGGATGTACTGGGTCGCCCGCGCCGGACAACCCACCAACCGCATCGTTGATGTCTCCGGCTACGTGGACGCAAAGGTCGAGTCGCTCGCCGCGCACCAGGTCCAGGGGACCGCCGGGTCGACCGGACGGCGCTTGCGTGCAACCCTCGCCGAACGTGGGTTGGTCATTCCAGAACTTGGTGACGACGACGACACCGCCGACCGTGCCTACATCCGCCGGTTCATGCTTACGCCCGGCATCGAACTGGGTGCGCGCCATGGCATAGCCTGCGCCGAACCCTTCTACTATCTGGACGAATCGGACACCGACCTCCACGAAGCCAAAGTCACTGCCTGGGTCAACGCCAATGCGGTGCCTCGCAGGTAAAGGCGTCATAGACCCGTCCGTGGGCTTCGCGTTGTGGTCCACGGGCAGCCATGCCCGCCAAGCCTCCGCCCCGCATCAGTGGTCAGTGCGCCGAAGTCAGGTGCCCCCCGCAGGAGTACCATCCTTCACTGACCTCGAATGACTATTTCCATCGACGCTACCACCAAGTCAGTCCCTAGCACACCCGAATCTGTACCCGTCGCCCGTTGGGTACCTTGGCTGTTCCAGGTGGGAAACCTCACTTTCTGGCTTTCCCTCTACTTCTACGTTCCCATCCTGCCCAGCTACGCCGAAAGCCTTGGGGCACCCCTCGGGGTTGTCGGCGCAATGCTCAGCGCCTATGGGGTCACCCAGTTGCTCCTCCGCATCCCGACGGGGGTCGCCTCAGACTGGTGGGGACGACGGCGTCCAGTCTTCGCCGCCGGACTGGTCGCCAGTGCCGCCGGAGCAGTCGCCTTCTACATCGCCCCATCGCCGTGGACGCTCGTCGGCGCCCGAGCAATAACCGGTCTCGCCGCCTGCGCATGGGTCGGGATCACCATCATGTACGCGGGTTATTTCGCACCGTCGGAGTCAACCCGCGCCATCGGATGGCTCAACCTCGTCAACGCCACCGGACAGGTTGTCGCCACGTGGTCCGGAGGCTTGCTCGCACAGCATTACGGCTATGGCGCGCCATTCCTCGTGAGTGCCGCCGTGGCCATGGTCGGCCTCGCCTGCATCGCCTTCTGCCCAGAACCGGTATGCGCCGCCCGCACCGGACCACCGGTCACCCTGGACCGCCTGTGGAAGACCGCCACCGCACCCGCCCTGATCGGCGTGTCGCTGCTCTCCGCTGTCCAGAACTACGCCACATTCAGCACCGTATTCGGGTTCACCCCCGTCTACGCCGAACGATTAGGTGCAACACGGGCCGACCTTGGCACGCTCACCGCGGTCTCGCTCATCCCGTTCGCCCTGGCCCAACCCATCACTGCCTGGTTGAACCGACGGTACGGCCCACGCAATGTCGTGGTGATTGGCCTCGCGATGATCGGTCTGACCGCGGTCACTACACCCCTGTGCGAAACGCTCCCTATCCTGCTCGCCGTGCAGGTCGTCGCCGGCGGGGCACGTGGCGTTGTCGGCACCACCCTCATGGGCATGGCCATCCGCCGTGTCTCCCAGTCCGAACGCGCCACTGCCATGGGCGTCTACCAGGCCGTCTACGCCATAGGGATGTTCTCTGGTCCCCTGATCGGCGGGTTGGTTGGCGAAGTCTCCGGTTTGCCGATGATCTTCATCTCCACCGGAGCGGTTGCGCTTGTTGCCTCGGTCGTTGCCATCCGCGTCCTGCGCGACGCATGAGAACGGCCCCCATCCCGCAAGGGAAGGGGGCCGTGTAATCACCCAAGACCTAGTCGGCGGTCTAGAACTCGCGCACCCAGATGTTGCGGAAGCGGACCAGGTCGCCGTGGTCCTGAAGGCGCAGTGGGCCCTTCGCCGGATGCGCCTTGTAGGCGGGCAGGATCTTGTGGTTCGTGGTTCCAAGCAGTGCCTGGTGGTTCTGGATCACCACACCGTTCAGCATCACGGTCACAATCGCCGGACTGACCACCTTCTCTCCATCGAAGCGAGGGGCCTTCCAGATGATGTCGTAGCCCGACCATTCACCGGGGGTGTGGCATACGTTCGCCAGTGGCGGGTACTGCCCGTAGAGGGCGCCCGTCGTGCCATCGGCATAGGTCGGGTTGTCGTAACAGTCAAGGACCTGGATCTCGTAGATGCCCATCATGAAGACACCCGAGTTTCCGCGCCCTTGCCCGTGGCCCTTCACCACTTCCGGGGATCGGAACTCGACGTGCAACTGGCAATCTCCGAACACATGGGTCGACTGGATGTCGCCGGTCTTCGGAGCGACCTCCATGGCACCATCAACGATGTGCCACTCGGCCGGCCCACCGGACCGCACGCTCGTCCACCCCGCCATGGAGTGACCGTCGAACAGGACGTGTGCGTCTGAAGGCGCGTTTCCCGGGTTGCGTCCCGGCGTCACAACCGGCGGTTGCGGGCGGGTCCGGTCATGCACGCGGAACCCGAGTTCAGGGATGATGGGCGTGTCGGCATAGCCGAGTTGGTTGGGTACGTGTTCTTCAATGGTCATGGTTCCAGTGTACTAACTTGCCACCGGATCGGTGCAGCGGTGCGAAATCAGGGGCGTGATGGCGCAGACGTATCTTCCGAAACGGTTCGGTCAGTCGCCGCCTCGTCATGGACCTTCAGGCCGGCCCGTCGCGCCACCATGCCAATCTCGCCATGCAGGGTGCCCGGCATCGAAGCGGCATCCAGGATGCCGACGCCCTTGAGTTCGTCGGGAATGTCATGCGACATCCGGCCATCGCTCATGATCAAGGTCTCGTTCGCAAGGTCGGAGATTGTCGGATCGTGCGTCGCCATGATGATCGTCACACCACGTTCCTCGACGACCCGCTTGAAGAGGCTCATGATCTCCAGGCCGGTGACACTGTCAAGGGCACCCGTCGGTTCATCGGCGACGATCAAAGCCGGTTCGTTCGCCAAAGCCCGCGCGATTGCCACGCGGGACTGTTCGCCACCGGAGAGTTCGAACGGGCGATGGTGCATCCGCTTGGCCAGCCCCACCAGTTCCAGGAGTTCCGTCGCCCGCCTCTGACGTTGGCGCGCGCCTACACCGGCGATCCGCAGGGGCAGTTCGACGTTCTCGTAGGCCGACAATACGGGCAACAGGGCGAACGCCTGGAAGATGAACCCGATGTCGTGCCGGCGCAGTTCCGTCAACTGCCGGTCAGACAACTTGCGCGTGTCCTCCCCGCGGATCAGCGTGCGCCCATGGGTGGGACGGTCCAATCCACTCAGGATGTTCAGCAGCGTCGTCTTGCCAGACCCAGACCGGCCACGCAGCGCCACCAGTTGCCCGGCGCGAATCTCGCACGACACCTCACGGACGGCGTAGACATCCTCACCACCAACCCGGTACACCCGGCTCACACCTTCGCACACCGCAATGGCAGCCACGGGCGCGGTCTTCGGTTTCTCCGTCATCACCGTTGCCATGATCGCCGATTGCCTCCAGGCACATCCGTCAATGCCTCACCACTAGACATCCCCACCATACCCCGTTCACCCACATGGTCCGCGGGCATCCTTGCCCGCCCCGTCGTCGCCCTTACGGTCTCCGTCACCGGCGTTGCCACCAACGACGCTTGCCTCCAGGCATATCCGTCAATGCCTCACCGCTCGCCACCCCCACCGCCTCCACCGTGCCTCGTTCGGCTACCGATCCTGCAATCGCCGCCCGCACGACAATCTGCCCGTCTTCCATCTCCACCCGCACGCGTCGGCCAAGCCCCAGTTGTTCCACCATCTCGCGTGGCAACTGCAGGCGACCGGCGGCGTCCATCACCGTGAACTCCTCATGCGTGCCCGATGAACCCGGAGCCGACTTCTCCTCGGCGGATCCGTCACCCTCGGCAGTCTCTACCGCACGGCGGACCGTTTCGGTACTCGTTCGCCCATCACGGATCCGGACCACGCGGTCGACCCGGGCGGCGATTCCCGGATCGTGCGACACAATCACGATCGTAGTCTTGTATTCCGCAACAAGTCGCCGGAAGATGCTGTAGATCACCGTCGCCGTCGCGGTATCCACCTCACCTGTCGGTTCATCGGCAAGCAACAGCGGGGGCTTGTTCGCCAAGGCAATCGCAATGGCCACCCGTTGCTGTTCGCCACCCGAGAGTTGCGAAAGCCGGTGTGTGCGCCGTCCCGCCAGACCAACCGCCTCCAGGAGTTCGTTGGACCACTCCTTCTGTTCCCTGCGGGACCGACCGGCCAGGATCATCGGGATTTGCACGTTCTCCAGTGCCGACAGGTACGGGATCAGGTTGCGACTCGATTGTTGCCACACAAAGCCGACCGTCTCGCGCTTGTACGAGACCATCCCGCCATCATCGAGTTTCAGCAGGTCGCGCCCGCCCACGACAACCCGCCCCGCCGATGGACGGTCAAGCCCTCCAAGGATGTTCAGCAGCGTTGACTTCCCGGACCCGCTGTTCCCGATGATCGCCATCAGTTCGCCGGTCTCGACGGTCAGGTCAAGCCCCTGCAATGCCACTACCTCGAGATCGGCAACCTTGTAGATCTTGACCAGGTTGTCGCACAGGATCAGTGCCGTGCTATCCATCACGTCGCCCTAACCCCTTTCCCTCGATGAATGCAGACCCGATGGATCACTCCCTCTCCCGTCGCAGCGGTGTAGGTTGGTGAGGGCACCAAGGCAACGCACATCCCTTCCACGTCGGGGGGCCATGGGGCGGGTCCGCAATCGGGAAATCACCATCAGCCTGTCTCATCACCGAACTTGATCGCCTCATGGATCTTCATCCGGGCCAGCATCCAGATGAACGCCGGGAAGGCAAACGCCAGGATCACCCCGAGGATGGCATAGATCTTGTAGATGTCGTCCCACGAAGTCATCACCACGAAACTCGGGATGCCGGCGTGTTGCTCACTCTTGATCTGCAGGAACGGGATGAACAGGTTGCCCGTCATGACGCCGAGGACCGTACCCGCCGCTGTGCCCAGGATGATCAGGAACCCCTGTTCAAAGATGAAGAGGCCGATCAACTGGGTAATCGAGAGACCCATCGCACGCAAGATGCCAAGTTGCTGCATGCGGCGCTTCGCTGACAGGAACGAGTACAGCATGAACCCAAGCACGGTGAGCATCGCCGCCACCAGAAACCCGACGGTCAGGATGCCGAAGATGCCGGTGCGTCCGGGGTCATCACGCAGGCGAAGCGCGGTCTCGCGTGCATCAGTTGCCCGGCTGACCAGGAAGTCCTTGTCCCGTAACTGGTCAACGATCTCGCGCCAAGGCACATCGGGATCCGTCTTCGCCCAGACGTCATATGGGGTCTCGCCAACCTGATCAAACAGGTAGTCCAGATTGGTGATCATGAACCGGTCGGTGTCTGGCCAAAGGGACGGGAAATACGTCACCGATCCCACGATGATCAGGTCGATCGGTTTCTGGCGGATCGTCACGACAATCGCGTCGCCGATCTTGAGGCGGAAGTCGGTCAGGAACTTCGCGTCAACAATCGCACCCTTCTCGTTCGCCCCCATCGCGTTCATCAGCGAGACCAGCGAATCCGGTGCAAAGTCCTCGCGCCACCATCCAACGCGCGCAATATCCGGTGGATCGACGCCGAGGATCTTGACCTCCTGCGGTCGGCCACGTCCGGTCACATTCGCATTGCCAACCGCACGCCAGATGCGCGCCACCGCCTGCACACCCTTGACTTGGGTGTGTTCAACGACCGGTTGGAATGACCATGTCTCCGACACCTCGTCGTAGTTGCCCGATTCCACCAGCGCCAGGTCACTGCCAGTCTGGTACATGACACGGTCGTTGTAGTTGCGGTCCAGGGTCTTGGCGACCGAGGCGGCAAAGGTGCCCAGGGCGAGGGTCAACGTCAGTAATAGCACCAGTCGCGTGTACTGGCCCGGCATCCGGCTGATCTGACGGAGGCCAAGCAGGATGCTCACCCCGTAGACGCGGCTTCCCGCCCGGGAGATTCCCTCGATCAGGAACGGGAAGAACCGCAGGAAGACCAGCGCCGCCGCAAATATGAACACCCACGGCACCACAAGGAGCAGTGGGTCAGAGAAGACATCACCGGCCGCGCCCAAGGTAAGGATCGACTGGCGCTGGGACAGCATGTAATACCCGTACCCGGCCACACCAAGCAGCGCGAAGTCCAGGAACCAGCGTTGCCAGAATGGCCCGCGTCCCGACCGACCCGCCTCCTGCTTGAATGCCACGATGCTGTACCGCGCAGCCCCGACCGCCGGTGCGATCATCGCCGCCACCGACAGCACGATCGCCCCCGTGGCGAACTGCATCGTCTGCTGGGTGATATGCACCGGCAGCGGATCACGATTCGTGAACACGAGAAAGGTGTAGGTCCGCCCAATGAACTGCGCCACACTCATCCCGAGTATCGGCCCGACCACAAGCGCAAACCCACCGAAGATCGCACCCTCAACCAGGTAGACCCCAAGCACCTGAAACGTGCTTGCCCCACGACTCTTGAGGATTGCGATCTCGTTCCGTTGCCGGTCAACGATCATCCCCGCACTGATCGTGATGTAGTAGAGGACGATCCCGATCACCGGCACCGACAGCACAAACAGCAGGATCTTGAGAAAGAACAGTTTGGTCTCGTAGTCCTGAAGAATCGTCTCCGGAGAAAGTTCCATGCGGACATTGCCCAGCAGGGTTGCCGTGCGCGAACGCAGCTCATTGATCCCGTCCAGGACCCGCGCCACGTTGTCCGACCGTATCGACTTGACATCAAAGACCATGAACCACGCGAACTCGTGCGGTATTCCCTCGTAGGTCTTCGCAACGTGCCCGAGGAAGGTCTTCTCCGACACCATGATGGCGTTGTTGAAGTAGTCCAGTTGGTAGAACCAGTACGGGTCGGTCGTGTCCAGCGGATACCACCGGCCAGTGATGGTGATGTTGATCGGGGTCAGTTTCCCTTGCTTCTCCCAGACCACCACGATGCGGTCACCCACATCCAGGCCGATCTCATCGAGACCGGCGGTAGCCATCATCGCCTCGAGGTCGCCATTCGGCAGGGGTTCAGGGTTTGGGAGGCGTCCGGCGAGCAGCTTGATCTTGGTCTCGAAGTCCCGGATGAAGGCGATGTACCCGTACCCCGCGAACTCGCGTCCCTGCAGGCTTTGGTCATCGGTTCGCGACAGCAGTGGCAGCGAATCACTCTGCCCATACGTCACATAGAGGGTGCGCGGGATACCAACCGTCGATTCCGCCTGATCCGCGAGGTAGGCGTTCGCCTTGTTGTACTCGTCCAGCGTCACGGGCTTGTAGGCATTGCCTGAAGCCGTCACAACCGGGCCATTCCCGGTCTGGGCCACCGCACCCGGGGCCGGCGCCGCCGTCGATGACGTATTCCCGACCGATGCCTCCTCGAAGTGGCGCATCAGGATCGCGCTCTTCGGTTGCACCTGTTCCGCCGATGCCGTCAGTTGCCGGTACAGCAACTGTTCGCTCATCCCTTCGGAATACAGGGGAATGCTTGCCACCAAGGTCACGGTGATCACCAGACCCACGACGGCCGCCAGCATCAGGCTCAGGTTGTTGATGATCCGCTTGAGGACCATCGTCAGGATCGAGACAAGACTCACGGTTGCTTGGCCCTGACCCTTCCCACGGGCTCCCCTCTCTCGTCAAACCGGGGGAGGGCCAACGCGCATCGCAAGGAGATGCGGGAGGAAGGTCGGGACGGTGGGCGGTGGCGGCCTGCCGACAACGTCGTGATGGCCGTCACACTCCTCATGCACCGTGAGCGGCCCATACTGATGCCGGGAGAACCATTGGTTGTTCGGGGTGACATGCCTAGGTTCCCGCAAGAATGACCAGGCCATCCTCCAGGCCGGACAGGACTTCCGTCTCCTGTTCGGTCGAGATGCCGACCTCGATGTTCTTGGAACGCTTCACTGATCCATCCATGTATTCGACAAACCGGCGCTTGCCAACCGTCCGGATCGCCGAGGTCGGGATGATGAGCACATCCTTCTTCTGTTGCACGATGATCTGGACCCGCGCAAGCATCCCGATGTCGGCACCGGATCGCGTCCACTCCACCGTCAGCTTCGTACTCTTGTCCGCCACCACACCCTGCTGCGTCACAACGGTGCTTGGCAAGTCGCGCACGATCCCGTTCAGGATCGTCCCCGGAAAGACATCCAGGCTGATCATCGCCTTCTGCCCGACAGCGAGCTTGGCCATGTCGCTCTCGTTGACCTCGGACCGCACCAGCAACTGCGCCGGACTGGAGATGCTGATCACCGGGTTGAAGGCATTGACGTTGTCACCGGGCTTGCCGTTGGTCTTCACGATCTTGCCGTCGTATGGCGCGATGATTCGCGCATCATCGAGGTTCGACTGCAACTGATCCAGATCCAGTTTCGCCCGGTCAACCGCCAGTTGCAGCGACTGCAAGTCATACCCAATGACCGAACGGTTCGCGTCCAGCGTCTGTCGCTTCAGATCAAGCCGTGCCCGCGCCAGTTCAAGGGCGACGGTCGCTGACTCAATCTTGTTATCCGCATCCTGCAGGTCAAACTCCGTCGGCCCGCGCTTGACCGCCTCAAGGCGTGCCTGTGAGGCCCGGACAGCCGCCTGGGCACTGGGCACCGCCACCCGGGCACTCTCGATGGCCACGGACAGCGCGTCAATCTGGTTCATCAAGGGCGAGAGATCCTGGTCGGACGGCCCTTGTTCCAGCTGCGCGAGCCGTGCCTGAGCCACCTCGACCGCCAACCGCGCCGCCTGCTGATCAAATGGTGCAGTCACCTTGGATCGTGCTACCGCATTCTCGGCTGCCATGACATCCTGCTCGGCCAGACGGAGGTCCCACGGATTGACCTGCTGGTTCTGCAACTTCTTGAGGTTGTTGCGAGCCTTCTCAACTTCAATTTCGGCGAGGCGGGTCGCCGCTTCGCGTTGCGCCATGGTGAGGTAGGTCTCACCCCGAACGCGTTCCGCGGACACCTCGGCCATCCGGATCGCAAGTTCGGCGTTGGCGATGTCCTCGGTCCGTACCGGTGGCGTGTCACGTACCTGTGCCAGACGGACCTTTGCCCGTTCCAGCACCAGTTCCGCACCGCGGATGTCCTCGGCCCGAGGGCCTACCGATGCCTGACTGAGCTTGATCTTCGCGACCTCAATGTCCGACCGCGCCTTTTCCAGATCAGCCTCGGTCGCGCCTACCTTGCGGTACTCAAGATCGGTCCGCTTTGCAACAAGGTCGGCCTCACGCGCGGTCAGGTCGAGGCGTGCCTTGTCGAGCGACGCCTGCGCCGACACCACCGCCGCCTCGGCATCGCGCACATCCTTCTCCGTCGCACCAGATCTAAGGCGTTCGCGGGCCAGGCGTGCACTGGACACGGCAATCTCCGCACTTTCGACCGCCTGCACTTCAGCTGCCGAGTCGTCGATAACCTCGCGCGCCTGACCCTGTGAGAGGCGGATCTGTGCGTTTTCGAGATCCGCCCGGGCCTTGCCAATCCGTGTCACCAGATCGCCGGTCTCGAGTTCGGCAAGCGGTTGCCCAGCGGTGACCTTCTGGCCCGTTTCAACAAAGAGGCCACGCAGCCTCCCAGTAGTCTTGAAGTACAGGTCGGCTTCCTGTGAACTGATCACCCGGCCAAGGACCTTGATCGACTCGGTGATCGTGCCGGTGCGGACATTGGCCGTCGGGCGTGACTGACTCGTGGACGTCTTGTCCATGACGGTCGGTTGCGCTTGCGCACCCGCAGCAACTGGTGTCTCAACCGCAGGTGTCGTTCCGGTCACTCCGGGAATCGACGGCGCCTCGCACCCGGCCAGGATCAATCCGGCCGTCACCGACACGCCAACGGCCGCCCGGAACACCACTTGCCAGTTCAGAAGCGCCATCCTCATGTCCTGCACCAGTGTCACAACCCCACCTCACCCCGCCTGTTTCACATACGCTGCGCTTGGAGCAGGAGGAATGAGGCGGGGGGGATGCACCACTGGTTAAACCGTTGACCGCAATCCGGACCCGTGTCCCAGGATCATGGTTCCCCGGGAGGCAGTGTAAAGACGGGGTACCCACAAGTCAATGACCCCGGGCCGTCTGTCCTCTGGATCGTCCGACCCGCGGGCATCCCTCCGTGGTCTTCTGGCCCGGGGGCGTCCCTGCCTGCATCCCTCAGCAAATGGGCACCGGGCCTCCGGGACCTCACCCTCCCCGTCTACAGGTCGATCACCCCATCCCGACCCTCGGCGACCGCACCCACGATCTGCTTCGCAACATGGTGCGCGTCGGCCGCCTGCTTAGGCATCGCGAACGGCACCTTCTTCCACAGGGGTGTCTGCACAGCGCCGGGGCGAATCACAAGCACGCGTCGACGGGTCTCCTTGCGAAGCACATCCGCAAAGGCCTCCAGGGCCACCTTCGCCGATGCATAGGCAGCCAGTCCCGGCAACCGAAGCCGTTCGTGCACCGCCCCCAAGAGGACGATGGGCGCCCCGGGCGCAAGGTACGGCAGTGACGCCTGAACGGTCAGGAAGGCCGCCGTCAGGTTGTTGTCGAGGATTCGGTGCCACGTGGTCAAAGGCATCTCCGGAACCTTGGCACTCGTGATGTCACCCGCCGCAAACACGAACAAGTCGAACGCCTCAGTCACCGCTGTTGCCTGCAGCACCGCCTGTGCGACCGACGCCTCATCGGCAAGGTTGGCATCGACGGTGTACCGCGTGATCGAGGCCAGATCGGACGCATCACGCGCCACTGCGACGACCGTGTCGCCATCTCCCGCCAGTTCCTCACATACCGCACGACCAATGCCACCCGCCGCACCCCAGACGATCACGTGCTTCATGCCTGCCTCCCGAAATCAGTCGCCGAACCTCTTGCTGCTATCAGAACTGCTTTGCAGACGATGCACTTGGGTCCGCTGTTACCTTCGCGAGTCTCGCACCACCACCCCTCTCGATACGGGTTGATGCCTCGGGAACCGGGATCAATCCCGTTCACACCGGGAGGATGCTCATGCGCGGGTCACTCCGCCCTCCAATCGCAACGGAGAGGGCGGTGACAAAAAACGGTCATGGGACCAGGGTGGGGAGGCGATGGCGGCGAGGCACTTTGGTCCGCGAACATCGCTACCCGCCAGCACGATTCTGGTTCGCGCGCCCATCTCGGTCTATGCCGCTCCCGTCAGGTTTCACCCACGCTCACCCCTCCATGAAAACAGGAAATGCCCCCGCATCGGGGATGAACTACAGGACCGGCGAGGAAAAAGTGGATCAGGATGCCCGCGGACCAGGGTGGAACCCACTTCCGCAGTTTCCCGGCCGGGCGAGAGCTTCGTCACGAGGGGCACGGTGCACGACGGATCAGCCTCGTTATGGTCGGCAATCAAAAGCCCCGGGGCACTGGCTCCGCCGGACGGGCCACGGTCCACGTTGCCAGGTTGACTCCATACCGCTCACCAGCCACCGTCAGGACGATCTTCTGGTCACGGTCAATCGTGATCTCACCGTGGTTCCCGGCACTGTCAGACATCGCGAGAGACCCGTAGCCACGGACTCGCGTGCCACCGAAGATCGCGAGGGTCAACTCACTGGTAATGGTTCCGTCGAGCGATGCACTGTAGCCCGGCGCCGTATACGTGAACCGCGATGGTGCCGCCATCCCAAGTCCCCGCAGGCCGAACGTCGTCCGCAGGATCTCCTCGCTACCGGAAAAGGTCTCGCCACCTGTCAGCACCGCGTCGTAGTCGATGGCTATCCGCGGACGCAACGCGACTATCCGCGCCGTTACCGACGCACCCGTCACCGGATCCGCCTCACTCTCCACATCTCCGGCACGGTTGAAGGACGGTTGGTAGCCCGCCCGGCCGTATGACGTGGAGGAAAGCATGGCGTAGACCGCCACATGCGCCAGCGCTTCCGGGGACTGACCAGACGCAGCCATATTCCTGACGGGCGTCAACCACCGGGTCTTGTGCATCCGGCGCACTACATAACCGAGCAGGGAGATCCCCTCCGCAGGCAATTCGTAGTGGGTCGTCTCCATCATCGGCGAAACCTCAGGATCATGGGCGATAGGTGAAGCCAGGAAAGCTACTCCAGGGGCGGCCCCGCCACTGCCGGGGCGGCGCGCAGTTGCAGTGCCCGCGGATGGTTGTAGATTGTCGTGAAGACATATCCGAAGGAAATAAGCATGACGATTGCCCCGAAGCCACCTGGGGCCGCGGTGCCATATGCCTCAAGGAGAAACCCTCCAATGATCGGTGCCACCGCACGCATCGCGCTGTCAATCGATGTGCCAAGGCCGAGCATGCCACCGATCTCCTGTGGCCCGACAGACTTGGAAAGCGTGGACGACATGAGTGTTGTCAGCAGTCCAAGGGAGAGCGACATCGGGATCTGGTTCAGGTTGAACATCAACAGCGTTGGCGCCAGTGCCCAACCGACCATCGCGAGGGCCATCAGACCGACGCATGCCATGATGAGCACATCCTCGCGTACCCGTGCATTGATGCGACCGGCCAGGAAGCCCTGCACGATCACCGACAGCACACCCACGTAGGTCAGCACGTAGGCGATCTCGCTTGGCGTCAGATTAAACTTCTTGATCATGTAGAAGCCGGAGACGGTCTGCACGAGCCCACCGGCCAGCGTGACACCAGCCCGGGTGATCAATAGCGAACCCACGAATGGTCGGCGCAAGGCCGAGGTCAATGCCTCCAAGGAGAAGATCGGTCCAGGTTTGCCGGCCCCGAGGCGCCGCGCTGCCCGCTCCATGGAAGAAAGCGACTCCGGCAACCAGAAGAGCACCAGCAGCAGGTTGAACACGCACAGGCCGGCCGCCACATACGACGGGAATGACACATCAACCAAGTCTGCGAGGATGCCACCGGTTGCGGGACCGAAGATGAACCCAAGTCCGAACGTCGCGCCGATCAGTCCAAGGCCTTTCGCCCGGTTCTTGGCATCGGTCACATCAGAGATGTACGCCTGCGCGACACTCAGGTTTCCACCGCTGATCCCCGCGATGATCCGGGCAAAGAACAGCAGTTCCAAGGACTTCAGGTAGGACGTCGACAAGCCCATCAGGATGAACCCGAGTGCAGTCCCGGCGATCGAGAAGATCAGGATCGGCCGGCGCCCGTACTGGTCGGAAAGCCGGCCGAGGACCGGTGCGCCAATCATCTGCATGACGGCATAGGCGGCGAACAGCAACCCACCAGTCGTCTCGGCCGCCCCGAACATCTTCACGTAGCCCGGAAGCAGGGGAATGATGAGGCTCAACCCGAACAGGTCGATGAACACCACCAAGAGAATTGAGAAGACGAGTTTGCCGTTCATGCCGCGATCCGTTCCTTCACCCGCTAACCCCGAACGACGGCCGACCACACCGGCACCATCGGAACTCTGTCAGCGATCTGCAAGTATAGGCATGGACCTTTCAAAACCGTTCGTTTGTAACCCGTCATGGGCACTATGGACGGGACACGAACCCCGGTTCGATCCCGGTCCCACCACAACGACGAGGCACCAGGCGAGACGCGCGGTACGATTGCCCCGGATGCGACGGGCACGATGACCACGGGGGCAAAACGGAATAAGCCGGTACGTCCGGTTGAGGCAAGCGAATCGTCTACCAGTCTGGGGCATCAGGACGGGCCAAGCGAAGCGCCTTCCAATCTCCGGCAATGGGGTGGGCCAAGCGCCCCCGAACGCATTGACACCGTGGAACCATCACCCGCCCCCCTGCCCAGCAATGCACCGGACGAACCGCGCAGTCCCTGCCTGATGCCCCTCGCCGACCTCAAGGCCCGCCTGCGCCTGGTCCCCACCCAACCCGGCGTCTACCTCATGCGCGATCCGCAAGGACGCATCCTCTATGTCGGCAAGGCCGGTGTCCTCCGCAACCGGGTCAGGTCGTACTTCCAGAAGCAGGACGACCTCGGCATCAAGGTGCAGCATCTCGTCGCACGCATCGCGTCATTCGACTGGATCGTCACGGCCACCGAACAGGAAGCCCTGATCCTCGAGAACAACCTCCTCAAGGAGCACCACCCGCGCTACAACATCAAGTTGCGCGACGACAAGCAGTACCTCTACCTCAAGATCTCAATGAACCAGCGGTATCCGCGCATCAGCACCGCGCGTCGCACCAGTCACGATGGTTCCCGCTACTTCGGTCCCTACTCCGATCCAACAGCACTCCGTGAGACCGTCAAGCACCTCCAGCGCCTCTTCCAGTTCCGGACCTGCACCCTGGACATGGATCGCACCTACCAGCGTGCATGCCTGCTTTTCCACATCAAGCGGTGCAGCGCGCCATGCGTGCGGGCAATCGACGAGACTGCCTACCGCGCATCGGTCCAGGACCTGATCCATTTCATGGAAGGACGCGGGCGCAATGCCCTGGACAGCCTGCGCATCGCAATGGAAGCCGCTGCCGGCGACCTCCAGTTCGAGCGGGCCGCCGCCCTTCGCGATCGCATCCGTGCCGCCGAACAGGTCATCGAGAAACAGCGCATCACCTCTGTCGGTCGGGGTGACCTCGATGCCATCGCCTACGCCGCCGATGGTGACGAAGTCGTCGTGCAGGTCTTCACCGTCCGCGACGACAACGTGGTCGGTCGCGAGGAGTTCGTCCTTTCCGACACCGCCGGGGCCGACCCCGGCGAAATCGTTGCGCAGTTTGTGCAGCAATACTACGAACGCGCCACCTTCGTCCCCCCGCTCGTCCTCGTCCAGGCGTCGCCGATGGGCGAGAAGACCCTGCGCGAATGGATGGCAACCCGTCGCGGCGGTGCCGTCCATTTCGAGGTCCCGCAGCGTGGCCCAAAGAAGGACCTCCTCGACCTCGTCGACAAGAACGCCACCCTGGCCCTAAAGCGCATGCAGGTGGAGTGGCTAGCCGACCGGCGCAAGACCACCGAGGCCCTGCGCGAACTCGCCGAGGGCCTCAACCTCTCCGATTCGCCCCGTCGCATCGAGTGCTACGACATCTCCCATGTGCAGGGCACAAGCACCGTCGCCTCGATGGTCGTCTTCGAGGATGGCAAGCCGGCCCGGCACGCCTACCGACGCTTCAAGATGAAGGCCGGCGACCAGAACGACGACTTCAAGTCCATGTACGAAGTCATCGAACGCCGCTTCCGCCGTGCCCAGGCTGCCTCGCAGGTCGAACTGCGGCCGTCCCCCGCCAGTGACCCGGGGAACGCGACTGAAGTGGAGGCAACCTCTCCCATCGCCGATGAAACGAACCCCGAGACAGCGAGTGCGGGTGACCTCTCACCCGCGTCCCGCGCCGGGAACGGGGCCGGGGGGTTAGGCGCGCAATCCCGTCCAACATCGGAGGTCGTGGACGACACCGTTTCCCTACCCGAGGATGCTGGCGAAGCCGGTCTCCTTGCGCTCGATGACGATGGTCCCGGCGACCAGACCGATGTCGATACCTCGCCATCGTCGGACGGCAAGGGGTGGGGTGTCTGGCCGGACCTTGTCATCATCGACGGAGGAAAGGGCCAACTCGGGGCCGCCGTCGAGGCACTGGAAACCCTCGGGGTTGCCGTTGGCACCGGAGGCCTGCCGATCGTGGGCCTCGCCAAGCAGTACGAGGAACTCTTCCGTCCCGGCTACAGCCAGGCAGTCCTTCTGCCCCGCACCTCCCAGGCACTCTACCTGGTCCAGAGGATCCGCGACGAGGCGCACCGGTTCGCCGTGACCTACCACCAGTTGGTTCGAAGCAAGCGGCAGATTGGCAGCCGCCTAGACCGTGTCGATGGGGTCGGACCAAAGCGAAAGAAGGCACTGATGCTTCGGTTTGGCAGCCTTGCCGGCATCAAGGCAGCCACCGACGCCGAACTCCTCACCGTCCCTGGCATCACCACGTCGGTCATCGCCCAGTTGCGCGAGCAACTCTGACGACCCGCGCCCCGAACTACCTGTCGAACGCCACCCGTAACCCGAACCCCACAAGCGCCATGCCAGACACCAGTTCCATCCACTGGCGCACCCGTGGACGCGCAAACATTTCCCGGGCCATGTTTGCCCCCCAGATCAGGACGCTGTACCACGCAATCGCCTCGAGGTTGTGGATCCCCGCCAGCAGCAGTCCCCCAAGAACCGGAGGCACGCCCTCCGGAAGGAACGGCGGAAGCATCGCCACGTAGAACAGGCCGACCTTCGGGTTTGTCAGCGTGACAACCAACGCGCGTGCGAAGGTGGTCACCCACCCCATACGTTTGCCGTCGCCAGCACCGAAGTCGGTCGACTCCACTGGTCGACGCGCGTCCCAAAGGATCCGACCGCCGGTGTGCAGCAGGTATCCCGCGCCCGCGAGTCGCAGCGCGTCATACGCCGTCCGCGATGCCTCAAGCAGGGCACCGATGCCTACCGAGGCGCCGACTCCCCAGACGAAGACACCCCCGAGGATCCCGGCAAGGGTCGCGTAGGCCATGCGCGGTCCGCCAAGCGTCGCCGACCGCAGCACCTGCGCCGTATCGAGGCCAGGCAGCATCGTCAGCATGCCGGCCACCACGGCAAAACCGATCAGGCTATCCATAACAGCGAGCTGTCTATCATCGCTCCGGAGGGTAGCGATCCTGTGCCACTACCCTCCGTCAACCACAGGCCACTGCCGACTGCGTGATGGCTTGGCGCGACTAGCCCCGGTGCCTTGCCACGTAGGCCAGGGCCGATTCCCGCAGTGCCGGCACCTTCAGGCCCGCCGCCGTCGCAATCTCCACGGCTTCCGCCTCGGAATGACCTTCGTCAAGGATGAGGTAGGGCAGAACCACGGCACCAACCCGGTTTGCACTCTTGCAATGGATCAGGATTGGGCGTCGTCCGGCATCGCGGAGGACCTCACGGGCCTTGTCGTACGCCGCATCATCGGGACCGGCCGGCCCGACCGGGATGTTCAGGTACTCCATCCCTGCATGCGCGACCGTTGCCGCCTCGTCGTACCCACGCTCTTCCTCCGGCAACCGGAGATCAAGCACGGTGTGGATGTGCGCCGCCGCCAGGAGGGCGACGTGTTCCGGTTCCGGCTGTCCGCCTGAAAGGACGCCATGCAACGCGTGTGCCCCGATTGGCAACTGCGCTGCCAAGGCATTCATCTGATCCTGTTCGCTCATCGGCCCGATCTCCTTGGTGGTCACCCGACCGCGTCGCTTCGCAAACACGCAAGCAGCCGTGCGTGGCGCCGACACCGTCTCATCTGGTCCCTCGTAACGATAGCCTCCGATCGGTCCCGGCGATACTTGGAACGACCGGCAATTTCACGAATGCCCGTCATGAAACGAATCGTCTCCCAGTCAGGGGCGACGGGGCGGGGCAAGGAACACAGCAATGGCAATGCAGGGTTCATTCTGGGGCAACGGAACCACACGGCGAGGCCTCTTCCGGCAGGCGACCCTCGGAACCACTGTTGCCTCGACCGCCCTCGCCACCGCCTGCAGCCCGGCCGATATCTCCCTGCCATTCAGTCCCACCGCCATCCCGCCGGTCACCATCAGGATGCAGGTGTGGGATGACATCCAGGACAAGGATGTCTACGACGCCATTGCCGCCGACTACACCGCCGCCAACCCGAATGTGAAGGTTGCCAACGACCACCAGGTGAACGGCAACGGCAATCCGGGGTATTACGACAAGTTCCAGAGTGGCGTGGCATCCGGCAACCCTGCAGACCTGGCCTACTTCCAGGGATGGCAGTGGCAGTCCTATGCCGTCTCCGGTGCCTTGCAGGAACTTGATGACCGGGCCGCGCGCGACAAGTGGACCGCGCCCTGGCCGAACGATGACGCCTACGAACTCCAGACCAAGTTCCGTGCCAAGCGCTACCTCTCGCCATCGAACATCGGCACGATGGTGATGTTCTATGTGAAGGAACACTTCGACCGTGCCGGCGTCACGTATCCCAAACCGGACTGGACCATCACCGACTTCCAGGAGACTGCCCGGAAACTGACCGGGACCACCGATCGTGGCCCCGTGTACGGCTACCAGTGGAACCCCGGCTACTTGCGGAACACGCCATGGTGGCGCATGAACGGACGCCTCGAGTGGGACCGCATCGCCGAACCGAAGCAAGCCAACTGGACGGCACCGGAGATCGCCGAGGCCCTCCAATACCAGTTGTTCGACACGCAATACACCCTCAAGGTCGCACCCACGCAGGCCACCCTCGAACAGAATCCGGAGGCAAACCGTCTCGAGTTCGGGAACGTCGCCATGAAGGTCGAGGGTCCGTGGTTCCTGCCCCGCATGTGGGGTGACAAGGCAAAGCGTCCGGGAGGCACCGCGTTTGATGTGCAGGTGTTGCCGACCGGCCGGACCGGCAAGAAGGTCCATTTGAACCTCGTGGAGGGGCAGGTGATGACCAAGGCGTCCAAGGTTCCCGATGCTGCATGGGGCCTGATGAAGTGGATTGCCGGTGACGCCGGACAGAAGCGCATCGCCGAGGGCGGACGGATGTGCAACGTTCCCGACACCAACCGCCGGTTCTGGCTTCCACTTGCGATCCAGCGCTACAACGTGGCCAACGCCGACGCTTTCCTGAAAGCCATCGAGGGATCGACGATCAATCTTGTCGGCGCCGTCACCGAGGCCGTCCTCGACCGCGAGGCCGACCTGTCGCGCACACTCGACCGGATGCGTTTCGGCACCCTCCCCGCCAAGGACGCCCTGGAAATCCTGCAACCCCGCATCCAATCGGTCCTCGACGCCTGGTGGGCAAAGCAGGGGGTGAAGTAGAT
>Ga0209598_10000843_pt1 | contig 25014 bp, 26 predicted proteins | sample M_140807_EF_Meta_FD_187317 | JGI IMG/M metagenome (GOLD analysis project Ga0209598, IMG submission 187317) | Freshwater microbial communities from Lake Montjoie, Canada to study carbon cycling - M_140807_EF_MetaG (SPAdes) (version 2) | ecosystem: Environmental > Aquatic > Freshwater > Lake...
TTTCGGCTGCAAACCGAGCTAATTTGCTCAAATTTCAGCTTGAATTCGTTAAATAGAGCTGGCTATTCGCCTCATTCAAGTTAAAATTTGAGCAAATTAGCTCAATTTTCGCTTCAAAAAACTAATTGATGACACGCCCTAATCTCGCTTTTGACCATTTGTTTTGTCATTGCGAACGCAGCGAAGCAACCCAGTGGCCTTAAGGTTTGTTCTAGGCCACTGCTGCGCTACCGCTCGCAACTACGGTATATTTTAAGCCCGCGTAGTTCATAAGTGCGGGAGATACAGTAAATTAATAGTTTGGGTGAATAGATCGCAATCCGTTATTGACCCAGCCTCTTATAATGCTGATGATGAACCGAATCATGATCAGTACCCTCCTCGCCAGACAAACTTTTGAATAAAGTCATATTATAATTTGCGACCTGACAGGGTTTATTAAAAAAGGCGCAGAGACAACGATACAAATAGCGTCCGATAGGTTCTTTTTGATGGATAGTGGGGTTTTGATCAAAAAGCATTTTGATCTGTTCTATTTTTTCTTTTCCAACCAATTTGGGGTCATCAAGCTTAGTGAGCATAGCCCCAATACAGTTTAATTTTTGCGTTTTATATATATCTGAAACAGTTGCTTCAACATCAGTCTTATAGTCATTGAGTAGTTTACGTAGCCCTAGCTCTATAGGAGCAGCCAGCCTACTGAGGGTAAACGTTCCCCCTATATCGGGATATGTCTTTTGCAATTGTAGCGTCTTCAGATAGGTCTTCAGACCACAAACCTCTAACAAATCAGCAGCACCGACAAGCTGCATCTGATCAAAGCGTTGAAAATATTTTTTTATCTTTTCTATTCGAATGATGTGACGCAACTCAGAATTAGACAATGCTCTTTGTATTGCCCTTTCATTCATATCGGGAATGGCATTCAGATAGTTCTCGATATCATCTGGTCCCTGCTGTTCGGTCAATAAATCTAAATGATTCAAAATCAAAGCCAAATGATGCACAGAAATATCTGGTTTCTCTAAGATTTTTTCAATATGAGCATGTAATTGATCTTTGATGGCGCCATGCAAAGGCCCAATATAACGCGCCAATTCGAAATCCTCATGGTCTGCATATTCCAAATTATCGTTTACTGTTTTAATTTGCATGCCCAGCTTGAAGAGATCTGCAAAATCTAAGGAAGCAATGATTGGTTTGAAATACGTCTCTAATATTAATACCACATCATTGCTGTCTAAATTGGGGCTTTGCTTTAAGTCAATCCCATGTGCTTGGATTTTCTTATAATCATCATCGACTCTTAACACCGTCTGAAAGTTGTCAGGTTCATCATCTGAAGACTGTTCATACAATACAATGCCAAACTCTGATTGATAAAAATCAATTAGTTTTTTATACATCGCAGCTGGTGCTCGCTCAGACATGATGGCGCTGATACTCTGAACAGCTTTACTCATCTCACCCTTCAGCTGCCGTTGGCGCCCAAGCACCGACACATACAAAAGATCTAAATATAAATTCACACACTCGCCTTGCGCATCGGTTCCCACATCCGTTTCAATCATAGCTTGTCGAATACGATTTTTTTCAATCGCATCATGCAACTCTTTTAATTCAGAAACATTGGCTGAGGCGACTAGTTGATCGCAATAACTTGTTAATAGAGGCGCAATATCTTTGACAGGATCAAGCATAAAATGAGTGGCATAAAGTTTTAAAAAAGGAAATTTTTGTGGGTCTTCTAAAAGATAACCCATTTTCGGATAAGTTTCGACGTCATTAACTGCTAAGATTTTTATCCCCAAAGTCTGCAAATAGACTTGCTCCAGTTTAGAAAACATGTCGGGAACATTGGTCTGTTCGACCACATCCATTAAATTACTCATGCAAAAATCCATCAATGTGTTTAATTAAACTATAGTATTGATTAACCAAAAAGCAATGATTGCTAAACATCCAAATCAAGCCAAGCAGAAATTTAAGATGCCGTTTTTCTGAATTTTAACTTGACAACTGCGCTGAGCTTAGGCATTATTAAGAAATATTAGTATTTTTTGTTTTTGTGGAGACTTGTTGTGGCAAATATTAAGTCGGCTGTGAAGCGTGCACGCCAGAATACCAAATTACGGCAACGTAATACCAGCGCGCGTTCAATGTTTCGCACTTTTGTAAAAAATGTGTTGAAAGCCGTTGAGTTAAAAGATAAAGAAGCTGCTACAAAGGCTTTTACTGTCGCACAACCAGTCATTGATAAAGCCGTATCCAAAGGGCTTATTCATATTAACAAAGCATCAAGAATCAAGAGCCGCCTGTCTGCAAGAATCAAAGGCATAGCTGCTTAATCCAGCGTTTCCGTCGCTCTAAGTCCGAAAACACCCGAACCGGAATACCGGTTCGGTTTTTATTTGATATAAAAACAAGCGTGTCACACCGGATTCGTTATTTACATACATGGAGAACACAAGGCCTATGGCGAAAGAAGATCATATTGAAATGGGTGGCACCATCCTGGATACATTACCCAATACTATGTTTCGTGTAGAATTAGAGAATGGACATATCATCACTGCTCACATTTCCGGACGGATGCGCAAAAACTACATCCGAATCCTAACTGGTGACAAAGTCAAAGTAGAATTAACCCCTTACGATTTGACCAAAGGACGTATTACGTTCCGCGATAAAAACGATAAATAACAGGCCTTACAAAACATATGGACAAAGAAAAAGGGATGTTTAATACGTCCCTAAATCTTTTCCAGTAATCCCAACAACTTCCCTATCACATTACCCCTTATTTCCTGCCCAAACACAGCCTAATAATATTTACACAGAACATCCGAGCCACGACCGTGAGGGAGTGAAGCCTTTAAGAAAAGTTGGCTCTTTAAGTTCTCCACTCCCTCACGAGGTCGTGGCTCGGATAGATCGTTCAAATGTTAGATGATTATATAGCCCAGATAAGCGTTCGATATAGAAGTATCCGCTTCAATAGTCTGTAAACCTTGTTTCAATTTGTTTTGAACAAAAGGATTTTTTTCAAAGAAACTAGATACAGTATCGCGACAAAAAGAATCCATTATTTTAGATTTCTCTTCCGATGCAGGCAATGGTTGTTAATTGAAATTCAAACCGATCAATCTGCTCTCGCAAAATGGGCTCATTTTGAGGAACTTCCAAGGCATTCAAACTATCATGCATTTTTGCAAATGCTTCTTTTTCTCGCATGTTAATACTCTTTCCGTCTGTAAAGGACCGTCATAGTAGAACAAAATAAAAACAAAAGACACTACTTACGAATTCCCTGCCACCATCATTTCTGCAACCAACACAGAGCCACAGCGGGTTGAACTATTAGGGTTAAGGTCTGATCCAACCGCCACAATATTCCGTAACATATCTTTCAAATTACCTGCAATTGTAATCTCTTCTACTGGAAATTGAATTTGACCATTTTCAACCCAAAATCCGAAAGCGCCTCTGGAATAATGACCCGTTAGGACATTAACCCCTTGCCCCATCAATTCGGTCACATACAAACCTCTATCCAACATTTTTAACATGGCCGCCAAATCCCCACCGGTCGCATCCACTGTTAAATTAAATACGCCGCCTTGATTCGCGGTGGTTTTTAAACCCATTTTCCGCGCAGTATAAGAATTCAACACGTATTGCTGCAAAACACCGTTTTGAACAATGACATTGGGTCGCGTTGTAACCCCTTCACCGTCAAATAAAGCCGAACCTAAGCCACGTTTTAGCCAAGGTTGTTCATAAATTTTTATTGTTTCTGGCAACAATTGTTGCCCGATTGAATCGAGTAAAAAAGAATTTTTGCGGTATAGATTTGAGCCACTAATGGCCCCAATGAATGAACCAAAAAATCCACTCGATAAGCGCGAAGAGAATAAAACAGGTACTTTTTGGGTCGCAATTTTTTGAGCATCCAAACGGCTAACAGTGCGCTCTACCGCACTCGCTGCAACCGCTTCCAAACTCATCATATCCAGAGCATTGCGCGCAGTCGTGTATTCATAATCGCGTTGCATATTTGCAGAGCTTTCATTTTTAGCAACCAAAGAACAACTCACGGCATGTCGACTTGACTCCATCATGCCCAAAAAACCTTGGCTATCTGCATGTCCAAGATTAAATTGATAGGTAGCAAGATTCACGCCATCCGAGTTCACGATACGTTTGTCTAACGCGCGAGCATGCGCTTCGCATTGTATAGCCTGCTCAATCGCAGACTCGGGCGTAATCCCCCAAGGATGGAGCAAATCCAAATCGTCATACGGTACGGAATGTGGTTCAGGATCTGGCAAACCAAAGCAGGGATCGCTTGCACTGACTTTTGCAATTTCATACGCTGCCGCTACCATATCATCCAAAGCTGCCGGAGAGGTATCACTAGAACTCGCACTGCCTTTGGCTTTACCAATATATACTGTGATACCCACACTATTGTCTTCACTAAACGCGATGGTTTCGACTTCTCCCATTCTCACATCGACTGAAAAACCACTGTCTAAACTCACGCCTACCACGGCATCACTCGCACCCTTTTTCTTAGCCCTCTTTATGATATCCAACAGCATTGTTTGCAATTCATCTGTTGACTTTGAGGTCACTATAAGGTTATTTTGCGGTAATGTCTTCATAAGCTCACCTTTGATTTGAACAGGACTTAAGTTCTTCTAAATGCAATCGAGTATACGAGATAACTATGTTAAGAGCACGTAAAAAAATACTTTTCAGTCTCTTTTTATCATTCTGGGCCCTCTGTCCAATGGCCTATGCTAAAGCTTGGCAGCCACTGGTTTCAGGGTTGGAATATCTGGATTTCAAATATCAATCTCTATCCCAGTGGTCCCACATTCATGCGTTCCGAATTGATCTACAAACCATGCAATTGTCTGTGCTTATGGCAAAAGACTTGCCGCAACCTTATGCGTCTGCACAAACTTTCAAACATTATGGACACGGGCTCTTGGCCATCAATGGTGGTTTCTTTAATCCAAATAGAACCCCGTTAGGGTTGCGGATTAGCGACCAACATATTTTAAGCCCTCTGCGTCAAATTAGCTGGTGGGGCGTCTTTTTTATCAAAAACCAACAAGCGTTCATTACAACTCCGCGTGACTTTCAAATTAAAAAAAATATTGAATTTGCGGTACAGTCTGGTCCACGCTTAGTTGTGAACGGCCAAGTCCCGACTTTGCGCCCCGGCTTCGCAAATCGCTCAGCTTTGGGCATCGATAAGCACGGTAAGGTCATCGTTGTCGTTACGGAAAACCTACCTATCTCCACGTCTGATTTAGCCCATATATTAGCAGCCCCTCCTTTGAATTGTGTCGATGCACTCAATTTAGATGGCGGCAGTTCCAGCCAACTGTATGCTAAAATAGATCGTTTTAAATTAGATGTTCCTGGATTTAGCCAAGTAAGCGATGCCATCGTTGTTAAGCGGAGATAAGATTGATATGACAAAATTAAGCGTGAACGTCAATAAACTAGCAACTATCCGCAATTCGCGCGGCAAAAATAATCCCGATGTACTTAAAATGACGTTGGATATTATTGCTTATGGCGCACAAGGCATTACGGTGCATCCACGTCCAGATGGCCGGCACATTCGTAAAGAAGATGTGTACGCCATTGCAAACGCAATTGAAGTGGAATTTAATATTGAAGGCTATCCCGATCAACATTTTTTAAATTTAGCCAGCGCAGTCAAACCAGCACAATGTACCTTGGTCCCTGATCCACCGCATGTATTAACATCCAATGCAGGATGGGAATTAGAGAAAAATCTGCCATTTTTACGCGATACCATCGCAACGCTTCATCAGAGTGGGATACGAACTTCCTTGTTCATTGACCCCATGCGTTTTACACCGCAAGAATTAGACGCCTTGGCCCAAACCAAAACGGATAGAATCGAACTTTATACAGAAACATATGCTGATGCCTTTGGCAGCGACCGCTTACCTGAAATCCTCGCTGTTTATGAAAAAATTGCTACTGAAGTTGACCAACTAGGCATTGGAATCAATGCAGGCCATGATTTGAATTTAGATAATTTAAAGCATTTTATTCAAGCCATCCCAAACGTTGCCGAAGTCTCCATTGGCCATGCCTTGATATGCGACGCATTGAATTTTGGCATGCGGGAAACGATTGGTCGATATTTGGATTGTTTGAAGTAAGCACCGTGGGCATTCTGCGCTCATCTCAGCACCGGATTGCCATTTTCGGCCAAATAAGCTATCATTTTCAACATTTTAATCCGTGAAGAACATCATGAAAACCTATATTATCGCGACTTTTTATCGTTTTTGCCCGTTAGAGGATTTTGAATCACTCAGAGAACCCTTGCTGGCACATATGCAAGCCAACCGAATTTTAGGGACCATCCTCTTAGCCAGTGAAGGTATCAATGGTGGTATGGGCGGTACGCCCGAATATATGGCAACGATGTACGCAGCCATCCGTTCTGATGCACGGTTTTCTGATTTGTATTTCAAAGAAACCAGTTCCGATATGATGCCGTATGAAAAGGCCAAAGTGAAACTGCGCAAAGAAATTGTCAGTTTAGGCGTTGCGGGCGTTGATCCGTTAAAAACAACCGGCACCCCTGTTTCTCCTGCAGAATGGAATGAATTGCTTGCCGATCCCGAGGTTTTGGTCATCGATAATCGCAATACTTATGAAATTGAACATGGCACATTTCAAAATGCCATCAATCCTAACACTGAAAATTTCCGTGATTTTCCTGCTTACATTCAAGAAAATTTATTGGATAAAAAACATAAAAAAATCGCTATGTGTTGCACCGGTGGTATTCGGTGTGAAAAATCCACCTCTTATTTAAAAATGCTTGGCTTTGAACAAGTATACCAATTAGCGGGTGGCATCATTGATTATCTCAAAGCAGTCCCAGCAGAAGAATCTAAATGGCAAGGCGAATGTTTCGTATTTGATGAACGGATTGCGATCGCAGATGCATCGTAAGAATGGTAGGTTGGGACTTGGCCCAGCCTAGCTAAAAAACTGTCGCACCTCTTCCTGATCTGAAAAATGCAAATGCTCATCTCCGATGATTTGATAGTTTTCATGACCTTTGCCAGCAATCAACACAATGTCTTCACTACCTGCTGAGCTCAGCGCATAACGGATTGCTTCACGACGGTCTACGAGGGTCGTGACGGCTGCATTCGGCACCAAACCCGTTGTAATATCCCGAATGATGGCTTCAGGATCTTCATTCCGAGGATTATCACTGGTCACCACCACGTAATCCGCTTGTTCGCTAACCACTTTAGCCATAAGAAGTCGTTTGGTCTTATCACGGTTACCACCACACCCAAACACAACCCATATTTTCACCTCATCGGAGTCCTTCAAACTCACAATAGTCTTCATCACATTGTCCAATGCTGCAGGCGTATGCGCAAAATCAACAATCACATAAGGTTTGTGCGCCACAACTTCCATGCGTCCAGGTGTGCCACTCAAATTTTCCATGATTTCAATGACTGATTGCACAGGATAACCATGTGCCAATAAACTGGTAAACACCGCCAAACTATTATAAATATTAAACAAGCCCAAACTTGGTGTGGTCACAGCATGGCGACCCCATGGCGACTCCAGGGTAAATTGACTACTATGACTGAATAATTGATAGTCCACTGCACGGACATCCGCGGGCTGATGAATCCCGTAGGTCCATCGCCGTACACCTTTGGGAACCACTGCAGCGATCTGTTGTACATAGTCATCATCTTGATTCAAGATCACCCACTCTAAACCAGGTTTAGAAAACAGCCTGGCTTTGGCTTGAAGATAGGTAGTCATCGTCTGATGATAGTCTAAATGTTCATGACTTAAATTGGTGTAAATAGCTTCCTGAAACCTAATATGGTCGACGCGATGCTGATCCAACGCATGCGAGGAAACTTCCATACACATTTGTTGAAATCCAGCTTGTACATGAGTAAAAAAGAGACGCTGGACCTCTAAAGCATCCGGGGTAGTATTGTTCAGAGGCTCCAAATTGGGCACTTGGCCATACCCCAATGTTCCCATATAAATAGAAGGTCGTCCGAGTAAATGATGCGCCTGCGCTAATTGGTAAGCGATGGTGGTTTTGCCATTCGTCCCGGTCACACCCATCACGGACATTTTCTCAGAAGGATTATGATAAAAGCGACTAGCTATTGCTGCTAATTGTTCTACAAGCTGCGGAAAGGGAATACAAGGAATCGTGGTCGGTAAAACCACATTCGCTGGAAACTTTACTGGATCATACAAAATTGCACGCGCACCCGCTTGGCGCGCTTGCGCGATGTAGCAGCGGCCATCGGCCACTGCACCAGGATAAGCAATAAATAGATCGCCCAATCTCACATGGCGACTATCATTTTGCAAGCCCAAAATATCACAGTCATGAATGCTGCTTTCAATCCAGGGCTGGAGGAATTCCTGTAGTTTCATCGTTGACTCCTTGTATGTAAGTCTCCAGGCACGTCATCCTGAACGCAGTGAAGGATCTCCGAATTAAATCCATGCCAAGTTCAGGATAACGTCCTGAGACAAAACTACATCACATGATCCGGAGCCACATCCAAAATCCGCAATGCAGATCCCATTACTTTTGCAAACAATGGCGCTGCCACTTGCGCACCATAATAGCCACCTTTGCTCGGTTCAGTAATAAACACCGCTACAATTAATCTGGGATTAGAGGCAGGCGCAATACCCACAAAACTCGACATGAAACGCCGTTCTTGGTAACCACGCACACCCGCTACCCGCGCAGTACCCGTTTTACCTGCAACGCGATATCCAGGAACCATAGCAGATCGACCCGTCCCGCCTTGTCCATTTACCACATCCTCTAACATCACCAATAATTGATCTGCTGTCTTCGCTGACATCACTTGTTCTCCAGCAGTCACGCTGGAACGATCTTGATGAACCAAACTTATGGGTGGCAAGCGACCATGATTCGCAAAAACCAGATAGCTTTTCGCAATTTGCATCGCTGACGCCGAGACGCCGTATCCGAAACTCAGAGTTGCCAAAACAAAAGGATTTGCTTCACGCGCCGACACAATGCTGCCCTCACTTTCGCCAGGATAGCCAGACTCAGTTCGTTGCCCAATACCACAACGTGTTAGAAGATTAATTAATTGTTCGGGCGGGCTCATTAAAACCATTTTCGTCACGCCCACATTACTAGAATGTCGGAGCACTCCAGTGACATCCAACACCCCATAACCATGGACATCCCTAATGATATGACCATGAACCATCATGGTACTGGGTCGAGTATCAATAATCGTATCAGGCGTTACGCGTTGCGATTCCAAAGCGCTGGCAATACTAAAGGGTTTGATCACCGAGCCGGGCTCGAACAGATCGGTCAATGCTTTATTGCGATAGGTCTGAAGTGCATAACGATTACGCGCATTGGGATTAAACGAAGGCGCGTTCGCCACTGCCAATACTTCTCCAGTTTGCGTATCCAATACAACGACCGAACCAGATTTCGCGCCAAAACGTTCAATCGTTGCCTGTAATTCATGATAGGCAAAAAATTGGATCCGATGATCAATACTCAAATTCAAGGTATGCCCAGCGCGGGCTTCTTTCAATGTTTCTAATTCTTCTATCACGCGTCCATAGCGATCTTTAACCACTCTTTTTTTACCATTGGTTCCTTCTAACCAAGATTGATAGGCTAATTCCAAGCCTTCAATCCCAATGTCATCCACATTGGTAAAACCGACTAATTGCGCAGTACTATCTGCTTCGGGATAAAAGCGTTTGTATTCTTCTTGAAAATTAGTGCCTGGTATTTTGAGATCGGCGACATCCTTGGCACGTGCGGGTGGCAATTGACGGTGTAAATAATAAAACTCATGGTTCTGCGCTTTATGTAAAAGATGTTTCAAATGTTTCGGAGCAATATCCAATAAACGCGCTAAGCGCGACAATTGATAGGACGTAGGATGGAATGTTTTGGGATTCACCCAAAGAGATTGAACTGGAGTACTAACCGCCAAGGGAACCCCTTCACGATCTAGGATCATGCCCCGATTAGCCGGAATACTGACTACTCGCAAGCTGCGAGCATTCCCCTGACCTTGCAAAAATGAACGATGCAATACGGTGAGATCCACCATTCTCCACAGGAGTATACTGCCTAAAGCTAGAAAAAAAACCCCGATAACCCATAAGCGCATGCGATGATTTGATAAATTTCTTCTGGTCATATAGTGTGTATTCTAATCATTTTTTTGGTGGTCGGTAATACCATTCTTAGCTGTTCCGACGCCAGAACTTCTACGCGTGAAGGGGTTGCTAAACTTGCCTGCTCTAACAATAATTGTCCCCATTGTAAACTCAATTGATGCGAAACATGTTCGGCTGATTCTAATTGGTTTAACGTCAAACGGTAATAGTTCGTGGTGTAGATAACTGCCAAAGCACTTAACAAGACCACTATCATCAAACTCAGTCGGACGACGCTCGCGAAAGATAACCGCATACTCATCAATTGTCCATGAAAAAAGTTAGTTTGATTAATATCTCTTGCTGCTGCGTTCATGATTGTTTCTCTCCTATGCGCAATATTGCAGATCTTGCGCGAATATTGTTATGTATTTCCCCTTCCGTGGGCTTAATTGCTCGTCCTATACGGCGCAAACGACCTTCTAAATGGTTTGCTTTGACCGGGATATGTTTGGGTATTCTCACGCCTTGTTCCGCTCGTTGCATAAACTGCTTTACGATGCGGTCTTCAAGTGAGTGAAAACTAATCACTGCCAAACGTCCTCGTCCCGCCAGTACCTCCAAAGTTTGAGCTAAACAAGCTTCTAAATCTGTCAATTCTTGATTCACGTAGATCCGAACTGCCTGAAAAACTCTTGTGGCTGGGTGTTTGTGCTTCTCCCATTTGGGATGAGCCGCTTTGACCACTTCAGCCAATGTAACGGTGTCTTGTATCGGTGCCTTGCTCCGTTCCATCACAATGGCCCGTGCGATGCGCCGCGAATATCGTTCCTCACCATACGTAAAAAACACATCCGCCAAGTCACTTTCTTTTGCTTCATTAATAAATTGCGTAGCATTCAAACCTTGTTGCGAATCCATCCGCATATCCAATGGTCCAGCTTGCATAAAACTAAATCCGCGTTCCGCATCATCAAATTGAGGTGATGACACCCCTAAATCCAATAAAATGCCATTTACCTTTCCTACAATACCCCATTCCTGTGCTGCCTCAGTCAAGCCCGCAAAGGAGCCTTGTCTGATTTGAAACCGTTCGTCTTGAGAAAAACGAGTCTTTGCGTAGGCGATTGCGGCCCAATCTTTATCTAAAGCAAACAATCGTCCTTTTGGGCCTAAACGCTCCATAATTGCGCGCGTATGCCCTCCTCTGCCAAACGTCCCATCGATATACATCCCGTCTGGGATAATGGCTAAGGCTTCAATCGCTTCCTCAAGCAAAACTGGTTTATGACTGTTCACGTTTCTACTTACAAATAAAGGTTTTACAAATAAAAGGTCTTCAATTCATCAGGCAATTGTCCCATACGTGCAGACTCTTCTTGCAACCAATGATTCCGTCGAGCTTCCCACAATTGTTCTGACCACAGTTCAAATTTTGCACCTTGGCCAATCATCAATACTCGTTTATCCAATTGCGCATAATCGCGCAAAACTTGTGGCACCAATAAGCGTCCTGTGCCATCTAACACCACATCCGTTGCATGTCCAATCAACAACCTTTGAATACGGCGTGCAACCGGATCAAAACTTGGTAAGCGCTGAATTTTTTCTTCAATCACTTGCCATTGCTTCAGTGGATACAGTAATAAACAGGTTTCTTCGGTATCAATCGTTAGCACTAACGCATTGTCAGAATCAGCACCCAACGTATCCCGATAGCGAGTCGGGATTGCAAGGCGTCCTTTTCCATCAATATGTATTGCATTTATACCACGAAACATTTTTTTACCCAGCTTAATCCCACTATTTTCCACTTTTCGGGAGATTATACCACTTTTATACACTATAGGGTGATCTTTTTGTTTTTGTCAAAGTAAAAAGATAAATTTTCTCTGGTTTTGAGGTAAAGGTCATTCTAAAAAGATCGCCAAAATTTAGGGTCTGTTGACACTTCAGACCTCTACGTCCAGCGGCTTGTCCGGCGTTGTTGCATAAAATTTATTTTAATCAAATTTAATGTAGGTTGGGCCTTGGCCCAACATCAAAGCGCAGCGCTTCATTTAAAAAATAATGGTGCGCTGCGCGCGTTGTTGGGCCTTGGCCCAACAACCATTCAACCAAAAAAAAAGCCCCAACTACCAAAGTAGTTAGGGCTTTAAAATCACTTCAATCAGAAAACGCGGGGAACGCGTTTCCCGATATAGTTGACTTATTACATGTCCATGCAAATGTTCTTAGCAGCTTCTGTTTCACTCAGCGCAGCTTCCAAATCTTGCGCGGCACGATCCAAATCACGCTTCAATTGAGTTGGAGCACCTGAGTAATGAATTGCTTTACCAAACATACCCAAAGTACCGGCTGTTGCAACTGCAGTTACTGCAGCAGCTGTGTTCAGATCCAGAGTCAATTTCGCAGCTACAAAGTTCAACACAGTTGAAACCATGCTAGAAGCTTGGATAGCAGCAAAATAAGGCACTAAAAATGCTGGCGTTGCAAAACCTAGCATTGACATCACTGCCACTGCAGCAACCATCGTAGCAATTGCCAAAGCAAGAACCATTAAGACTCTGCCCCAGAATTGTCGGTTTGGTTTAGAAGAACCAATCAATCCAACTGCTTCTTTTTGAATTTCAGCTAAATCGAAACGAATGACATCCATCACTGATTCGTTAACGCCTTTAGCGCAGGACACACCTGGAATATCCTTCAGAGGCGTTTGATGCCCACTAGGTGGAGCGTCATCTGAATCCAAATTAGAAGCAGAACCAGAAGTAGAAACACTTGCCTGATCAAAAGTAGTTAACGCATACATCGCATGAGTCATCAATCTAAGAATACGCGCATTAATTTCTAGCTGTTCATTAGTTTGACCTGCTAGCTTCGCTGAAGCGAATGCAGGATTTTTTGCCAATTTCTGTACAGAGCGTGAAGCTTGTGCATTTTTGTCTGTCGCCCAGAAACTACGCAATGACCAAGAGGAAGTTGGATTTACAGTTCTTTTTTGCAAACGAATAGTCTGTCTCAATTGCGCTTGTAATTCATTAATTTGTGTTTCAAACACTGGGTGTTTTGTTTTACCCAAATTTTCTTCGACTGTTAATTCCAAAATAGCTGTAGCAGAATCATAAATTGCTTTTTCTGCTATAGAAACATTCGCGGCAACAGGTGCCTTCGCAGAATCGCCGGCAGGGGTTTCTTTTCGAGCTTTATCTAAAGCACGGTATGCAGTCAACAGTTCATTTTTGCGTTTAGCAATAGAACCTTCACTAAGAATACGCTGTTGTCCAGTACTCTCTGCAAGTTCATGGAATGCTTTTTTTGTATCAGCTAGCTCAGATTCCAACTTTTGAACTTTATCCTGCAGTGCGGAAATTCCCTGGATGGATGGGAAAATAATCTCACTCTTAGCTTTCTCTAAGTTAGTTGCTCGATAGTCCAACACACCTAATTGTTGAGTAGCCGGTCTATCATGCGCATTCATTTCTTCAGGAATATACGCATGAAGATTAGAACTCTGGGGGTCAAATAACAACCCTAAATCTATATGTTCTTCATGAACTCCAAACTCAACCTGACTGCAGTTTACCACACCGATAGTATTTCCACCCTCACTAATACTGCTTCTATCTTGTTTTGATTCCGCTACTTCATCTACACCTTTGCTATCAAACATCATCTTCTCCATCTACATAATAAACATCAGAACAAAAAATATTTTGTTCCACAGTTCAAGTTAATCACACACATCGGTATTCATGACCTTACCCAGCATTTTTGCTTTTAAGTAGTTTGCCTGGGAATGCTCAATAAATAAACACGAAAAAGGGTTACGGGGCGAATTTTAACATAGAAGACCCAAAAAAACAGCCAATTGCGATTCAAATTTCACAAAGATGCTTTTATTGGAGCAATATTTGTAAAATTAGAATATTTTCAGATCAGTGGCTTATTGTCCGCGGGACGTAGGCTGAATTATAGTGAATTGATTTTTAATTGATTGCTAAAGTTAGGCTGGGCCTTGGCCCAACCTACTTATTTTATTAATGGGTCAATTAAAAATTAAAAGACTAGGGTCTATTGACAATTCAGATCTCGACGTCCCGCGGCTTGTCCGGCGTTGTTGCATAAAATCTATTTTGTGATTTGTTAGAGCATTTTGTTTGCTTATCATCCCGGCGCAAGCGGGGATCCATCCTTACATTAAGCATATTGCCGCAATAAAGCATGGATCCCCGCCTGCGCGGGGATGACAAAATTATTGACCAGCCGCGGGGCGTCGGCCGAATTATAAGTACGTAGGCTGAACTCTCAATGTGCGTTTAACTGCGCAGCGATCCGAATCCCGTGCAATACCAAATCTGGGACGTGATGATCATAGAGTTGGCTGTGCTCAAATAAGGAGGCAAATCCCCCTGTGGCAAGCACCAAAACGTCTTGTTGCGGAAATTGCTCTTGTTTCATGCGTGTGACCAATTCACGACAAGCGCCCAACGCTCCGTAAAATGTGCCGGATTGAATGCTTTCAACCGTCGAACGGCCGACAACATGATCCATTTTAATAATATCCACCATGGGTAATTTAGCCGTATGCTTCGACAAAGCTTCTACAAACAGCCGCATGCCAGGCAAAATTGCCCCGCCAAAATACGTTTTTTGTTTATTAATCACACAAAAAGTGGTGGCAGTACCAAAATCAATCACAATTAAATTTTTAGCCGGAAATTGCTGAGTAGCAGCAATCGCATTGGCAATCCGATCCGCCCCCACATCACCCGGTTGTTTGTATTGCACATTCAATCCGGTTTTGACCCCTGATTGCAAAAAAAACGGCTCAATAGAGAGATATTTAATGCAGGCAGCACGCAAAGAGTACTCTAAAGACGGCACCACAGAACATATCGCAACCGTGGTGATCTGCTCAGCGCTACAACCATTCTCACGAATCACTGCTTTTAAAAAGATTCCGAGTTCATCTGAAGTACTGACTTTGGAAGTGTGACGAAAACGCAGGACCAAATCATCGCCCGAAAACATCCCACCATAAATATGTGAATTTCCGACGTCTAAACAAAGTAACATGGTGACACCTGATTAAGTAAGACGCCGTCATTGCGAACGAAGTGAAGCAACCCAGTGGCCTATACACGCCGTAAAAAGTCACTGGATTGCTTCGCTAACGCTCGCAATGACGGTAATTTTTGGTAATAATTAAAAAAGTTGGTCGATAAGCCGGGTTCTGTCGTGGACAATCATTCATCTAGGGCAAACGTCACCATTTGCCTCAAGCAACCTACCCAGATCCAACATGGGTCATGTCTGGTGATGAAACATCACCGGGATCTCTATTTGGTCTTGCTCCGAGTGGGGTTTTCCCTGCCACGCCTGTTGCCAGCCGCGCGGTGCGCTCTTACCGCACCATTTCACCCTTACCTTCCAAAGAAGGCGGTATATTTTCTGTGGCACTTTCCGTAAGCTTACACTTCCCAGGCATTACCTGGCACTCTACCCTATGGAGCCCGGACTTTCCTCACTCAAACCGAAGTTTGACTGCGATTGTCTAACCAACTTTAAAGCGAAGTATAGCAAAACTAGCGTAATTCGAATAGGTCTAGAGTATAAATTTGAGGTCACTCCCCAGGTGCGTCATCCTGAGCGAAGCGAAGGATCTCTAATTGATTAGGTTTGTGCCTAATTCCGAAGATCCTTCGCTTCGCTCTAGATGACGTTGAGTCAGTTTGAATCTATAGAAAACAAATTTATCCACAACCTGGGAAGTCACAATTTGAGGTTATTTTATATGTGATTTAATGTAGGTTGGGCCTTGGCCCAACAGCAAAGCGTAGCGCTTCAATTAGAGAGTAACGTAGCGCTGCGCGCATTGTTGGGCCAAGGCCCAACCTACATTTGATAATAATCTCACGCAGAAATCATGAGACAGTGATTAACCGCGAGTACCAATAAATTCATCGTCAAAATAACGCTTAAGCTTGGTACGTAACGTTCCACGGCTTACACCCAGAACACGTGCTGCTTTAGATTGATTGTAACGCGTCAATTCCATCACAGTACGGAACAACGGGCCTTCAATTTCTTCCATCACTAATTGATATAAATTCAAATTAGGATCTTTCAGATTCGCTGAACTCAAATAAGATTTCACAACACTCACAATATGCTGAATCAGCGCATCATCTGATTGTTGTACCGAATTTACTGTTAATGTCATTTTAAATCTTCCCCAATAGTTAATAGATAAATAAGAACTTATTCATTACTCTCTGGCATAATCGATGCTACCTCGAGAAAATCTCTTGTTGCAAGCATACCAAGCAAAGGAATAAGTCCTTACGGTTCGTAATTTTTCGTTCTGTTCCTCAGTAAAGCAGAGCACATACAGACCACCATGGGCGCTATAATACCAATATTTTCAAATAATGTAAATATTGAATTAATGGTATTCATGGTTTTTTTTGCAGATAAGCGAATAGTTGCCCTAGTCAACTAAGGATTTCCTGATTCAGTAGGGTATTTTGTCATTGCGAGCAGAGCGAAGCAACGACGGGTTTATTGAGATTATTCAAAGAACTGTGTCATTCCCGCGTAGGCGGGAATCCATTCTCATGTTGGTACAGTACCAAATCAGGCATGGATCCCCGCCTAGGCGGGGATGACACATTTTATTGAACAGTCTCGATTTATTCATATTCTTTGCAAAGGCGGGATTGCCATCTACTAGTCTTTCTCAACCGAGAAACTCTCTCCGCACCCGCATTCCCCGGTTTGATTCGGGTTTTGAAAAACAAACTTGGAGTGAATGCCTTGCTTCACATAATCCATAGTCAACCCTTTAAGATGAGGATAACTGGCTTTTTCCACACAAATAAAACGCTCTGTCGTCAATGGAAAAACCAAATCATCGCCGTGCGGAGCTTGAACATAATCCATGACATACGCCAATCCAGAACAGCCCGTCTTTTTCACAGACAAACGTAAATTCTGATAACGATTTTCTTCTAAATAAGTCACAATCCGCTGTTCAGCGGCAGCAGTAACATGGATTCCAAGTTCCAAACTTTGTGCGGATTGAATCGACACCGACATGATTTCCACCCTTTTCCAAAAATATAGCACTCAACCAATACAATGATAACTTTTTTTCTCCAACTTGTCATCACAATAGAGCACGAACATGATGTCAACTAAAACACGAAAACCGAGCCACGACCGTAAGAGGTCGCTGTAATTTAGAATTGGACTCAGATAATATCAGGAATAAGATGCGTTTGCCCTGAGTGCACCCTAGTCATCATAACTGGTCTGACGTATACTCATTGCTTTGCCAGAATTTCGGAGTTACCTCATATGGCACTACCCTACGTATTAATTCTTTATTACTCCAAAACCGGATCAGTTGCCCAATTAGCGCAATATATTGCGCGTGGAGTGGCGTTTGTACCCGGAATTGAAGCCCGAGTTCGCACAGTACCGCCCGTCTCACCCATTTGCGAAGCCACTGCTCCTGAGATCCCGGAGTCTGGTGCTTTGTACGCGAATTTAGATGATTTACGCCATTGCTCGGGTCTGGCTTTGGGTAGTCCTACCCGCTTTGGTGCGATGGCAGCACCTATGAAGTATTTTCTGGATGGAACCTCTTCATTATGGTTGTCGGGTGAATTGGTTGATAAACCAGCTTGTGTGTTTTCTTCTTCTACCAGTATGCATGGTGGTCAAGAAACCACGCTCATCAGTATGATGATGCCACTCTTCCATCATGGCATGGTCGTATTGGGATTACCCTACACTGAGCCAGCGCTTGGGCATACGACCTCTGGCGGCACCCCCTATGGACCCACGCATGTTGCTGCGGATCATCCACCCGGTGAATTGAGTCAAGATGAAATCACTTTAGCCAAAAAAATGGGCGAGCGTCTGGCTAAAGCGGCCTTGCAATTGCGCAGAGAACCCGTATGAAAGTCATCAGTTTTAATGCCAATGGGATCCGCGCGGCAGCACGCAAAGGATTTTATAGTTGGTTAGCGCAAGAGCAAGCCGATTTTGTCTGCATTCAAGAAACCAAGGCACAGCGCGATCAATTAGAAGCCATCCCTGACTATTTTCCGGCAGGATACCATTGTGATTATTTTGACGCCGAAAAAAAAGGCTATAGTGGCGTTGCCATCTATGCGCGCAAACCACCGATTGCTATTCAAAAAGGCTTTGGATGCCAGTATTGCGATACAGAAGGTCGGTATTTACAATTTGATTATCCTGGCTTAACTGTCATTTCACTGTACTTGCCCTCAGGCAGCAGTGGGCCCGAGCGACAAGCCGTCAAATTTCAAGTATTGGAGCGCTTTGCCCAACAAATGGAAGCATTAAAATCCAACGGCAACGAACTGATCATTTGTGGCGATTATAATATTGCCCATCGTAATATTGATCTCAAAAACTGGCGCGGCAACCAAAAAAATTCCGGGTTTCTTCCGGAGGAACGCGCTTGGTTGGATCATGTATTTGATACGATTGGCTTGGTAGACGCATTCCGAGTCTTAAATCAAGAGCCCGACCAGTATACCTGGTGGTCAATGCGGCAACGCGCCTGGGAAAAAAATGTCGGTTGGCGGATTGATTATCAAATGATTACGCCTGGTTTGGTGAGCGCTTTGCAAACTGTTAGCATTTACCGCGAACAACCTTTCTCGGATCACGCGCCGTTGATCATGACTTATGATGTGACTGTATGATGCCAAAATTAACGATTGCTAGTTGGAATGTGAATTCTTTAACCATCCGCGGCCCGCAAGTATTAGATTGGTTTGCGGACAAAGCCATTGATGTCCTAGCCCTACAAGAAACCAAAGTCCCCGATGAGAAATTCCCACACCAATGGTTCGCGGATTTAGGGCTCCACGTTGCCTATTCAGGCCAAAAAACCTATAACGGTGTGGCCCTCATTGCCCGCGAGCCACTGCTCGATGTCTTTATTGAGACCAGCGATATTGCAGAACGGCGGATTATTGCAGCGACTGTCCGTGACGTTCGTATCATCAATTTATATGTCCCTAATGGCAGCGAGCCTACCTCTGATAAATACGTCTATAAATTGGCGTGGTTAGAGCGAGTAACTCAATTCATTGCCGCTGAACTCAAACGCTATCCCAAATTAGTCGTGGTAGGTGATTTTAATATCGCACCCCAAGATTTGGATGTGCATGATCCCTTAGAATGGGTAGATTGTATCCTATGCACCCCTGCTGAGCGTGCTGCACTGACCAAGATTCAAGATCTGGGATTACAGGATAGTTTCCGGGCCTTACATCCTGAGACGCAAACTTATTCTTGCTGGGATTACCGCGCAGCCTGTTTTCGGCGTAACCGTGGTTTGCGGATTGATTTGGTCTTGTTAAGTCACGCCTTGCAACCACATTGCCAGATTGCAGAAATCGATAAAGAGCCCCGTCAGGCAGAGCGTCCTTCTGATCACGCGCCGGTGTGGGTCAGTTTAGAGTGAGGCATCTGTCCATTTCGTCGTTTCGAACCCACCTCGTCATCCCGAACCCACATCGTCATCCCGAACCCACATCGTCATCCCGAACCCACCTCGTCATCCCGAACGTAGTGAGGGATCTCCTAGCTGATAATCTTGTGCTTTCTGCTGACCAAATAACTTACATAATAACGTATTGCAAAACCAACCGATCCAAGACTCTGAATGATAGTCATTCAAAGATGAGTGCTGGTATAAAAATAACGTCATTCGATTTTTTTATACTGACTTTTTCTTTCTTGCAAGCGCGGATCAGCCAAATTCGTGCCAAACTCACTATGACCCAACATGCACACCCAGGTTGATTAAAAAAATACATGCCATCATAAAAAGTCAGGACTTACGCAAAACTCCGAGCTCTTCGTTGGATTTAGTTTTTAATTCGGTCATTTAGTTAACTAAACTCCCTCATTAAAAACTAAGTCCGCCTCGACCTCAGAGTTTTGCGTAAGTCCTGAAAGTAACAATAAGTCCATGAAAATGGTTTTTGATCACGCTCTAAAACTTGCTTTATCTTCCATTTTTTGTTATCTTCTCACGTCATTTTGTAAGCAAAACCAATAGGTAGGATGGGCGCAGCCCAACCTTCGTTATACTAAATTATGAGAGCTAAGATTATGAAAGCTGGAATTCATCCTGAATATAGTGCCGTCAAAGTCACTTGTAGTTGTGGCAATACATTCGAAACTCGCTCAACGGCCTGCAAGGACCTGAGCATTGAAGTTTGTTCTAATTGCCATCCTTTTTATACGGGAAAACAAAAAATTGTTGACACTGGCGGCCGCGTTTCTAAATTTAATGCACGCTACGCGCAACATGCACCCAAAGCTGACCAGGATTCCAAATAATTACTGGTTATCTGAATCCATCATGGTGATGTGACGATTCACAGAGTATTTTCTTTAAACGCTATGAATCGTCTCTTTTTTTGTGTATTATTTTTCGCTGAATTACCTGCTCTAGGATTGTCTATCATGACCGATACTTTGTTGAAGCAACGCGCATTGCACTATCACGAATATCCAACACCAGGAAAATTGGGAGTGTATGCTACCAAACCCACCAATTCTCAGGATGATCTCTCGTTAGCCTATACACCTGGCGTGGCTGAACCAGTATTAGCAATTGCAAAAAACCCCGAAGACGCCTATCGCTATACCGCCAAAGGCAATTTAATCGCCATTATGACCGACGGCACAGCAGTCTTAGGCTTAGGCAATACCGGTGCATTAGCATCTAAACCAGTTATGGAAGGCAAAGCTGTGTTGTTCAAACGCTTTGCAGGTATCGATGTATTTGATATTGAAATCGATGCGGCCGATCCGCAAAGCTTTATTGCAACCGCTAAAAGCATTGCGCCTACCTTTGGTGGCATCAATCTTGAAGACATCAAGGCACCAGAATGCTTTGAAATAGAGCAGGCTTTGATTGAACAATTAAATATTCCGGTGTTTCATGACGACCAACATGGCACAGCCATTGTCGTTGCTGCCGGTCTCCTCAATGCTTTAGAATTGCAAAATAAAAAATTAGAAGATATTCAAATCGTATGCGTAGGTGCTGGCGCTGCCGGCATTGCTTCCATGCGTTTACTCGTCGCACTGGGCGCAGACAAAGATAAAATGCTGCTATTAGACAGCGAAGGCGTCATTCATCTTGAGCGCGAAAATCTGAATCCGTATAAATTTGCATTTGCGCGTAAAACAGACAAACGAACGCTAGAAGACGCAATGGATGGTGCAGACGTGTTTATCGGTGTTGCTAGACCCAATCTTCTGGATGCATCACTTCTTAAGCTCATGGCCCCACGACCCATCGTATTTGCTTTGTCTAACCCTACACCCGAAATTTTACCTCATTTGGCCTTAGAAGTGCGCCAAGACTTAATCATTGCAACTGGCCGCTCGGATTACCCGAACCAAGTAAATAATGTACTGTGTTTTCCGTACATATTCAGAGGTGCATTGGATGTTCGCGCTAGCTGTATCAATGAAGCCATGCAAATTGCTGCAGTAGAAGCAATTCGTCAATTAGTTCATAAACCTGTCCCCCAAGAAGTAAAAGATAATTACCCCCAAGTGACCGATTGGACATTTGGTCCTAATTACATTCTACCCAAACCTATTGATCCCAGACTTTTAGAACAAGTCCCTGCGCAAGTGGCCAAAGCTGCTATTGCAAGTGGTGTCAATCGCATTATGGCTGAACACCAGAGTCACGTAACAGGCGACGTTTAAGCCTGAGACTATTGTGTTATTTTTGACTCTGTCATCCCCGCGTAAGCGGGGGGATCTATTTCTAATAGTATAAACAATTGATTCCCACCTATCTGGGAATGACGCAGTTCATAAAACAACTCATATTTCTGACCTATTTCAGGTATGATGTTTATATGCATCCCCTAAGGAGCCTATTTTGTCTAAATCAAAATTAACAACGACCGCCTGGTTAGTCTGCTTGCTCGGCGCAATATTCTACGCGTATGAATATTTATTGCGGATCTCGCCAAGTGCGATGGAAGCATCCCTGCGTAATCATTTTGGTTTAACCGCCACAGGCTTTGGCCTCTTATCTTCAGTATATTATTACGCCTACGTCCCTATGCAATTACCTGTAGGGGTCTTAATGGATAGATTTGGTCCACGCAGACTCTTGACGGTCGCTTGCCTCCTCTGTGTCATTGGCACCCTGTTATTTTGTCAAACCACAGATTATCAAATTGCCATCATAGGCCGTTTTCTGGTAGGCGCTGGCTCCGCCTTTGCGTTTGTAGGCGTGTTAAAACTAGCGACCATTTGGTTACCTGAAGACCGCTTGGCGATGGTTGCGGGCTTTACTTCCGCGCTCGGAACTGGCGGTGCCATATTAGGGGACAACATGCTTTCAATTGTCGTCAACCACGTCGGGTGGCAAAAAACCGATACCTATACTGCCATTTTCGGGATCTTTTTACTCTTCGCATTGTGGTATGGGATCCATGATCACCGCCGTGATTCAAAAAGCGGCGGTACCATCAATAGCTTCAAGCGAAATTTGCTGGATTTGAAAATCATTATACGTAACAAGCAAATTTGGTTGAATGGCTTTTATGGGTGTTTGGTCTACCTTCCCACAACAGTGTTTGCTGAATTATGGGGTATTCCTTACCTTTCTCATGCCCATGCGATGACTGAATCCCAAGCAGGATTTGCAAATTCTTTACTATTTTTAGGCTTTATGATCGGAGCCCCTTTGATGGGCTACATTTCCGACCATATGAAATGCCGGAAAAAACCCATGATTTGGGGTGCGGTGGGTGCAGCGATCATGATGATGCTGATTCTTTATTATCCCCATTTGTCGCATCTCAGTATTTATGTGCTCATCTTTACTTTAGGACTGTTTTACAGTGCGCAAGCGATTGTATTTGCTGTTGGGCGCGAATTAAGCCCCAATGAAGCAGCAGGAACCGCGATTGCCGTGACCAATATGATGGTTATGTTAGGGGCCATGGTATTACAACCGCTTATCGGCCACTTCTTGGATTGGAGTGTCTGGTTGCAACATTCGCATGAGCATGCATTACTAAAAATTCCCATGCATCATATTACCCAATATGGGCCTGAAGATTATCGATTGGCAATGTCTATCATTCCAATAGGGATTATCGTTGCAGCAATTTTAACTTTCTTTATTCGAGAAACCCATGCCCAAGCGCGAGATTAGTTTAGCATTACGCAACCCTTATCTTTTAGGGAGTATTATCTGCACGCTTGGTGCGCTATTTTATTGTTATGAATTTGTGTTACGCATCATTCCTGGCATATTACAAGAAGAGCTTAGAATGGCCTTCGGCAATCTTTCTGCCACTGCTTTTGGACAAGTCGCTGCATTATATTACTATGCGTATTCGCCAATGCAATTGCCCGTGGGTATATTGATGGATAGATTTGGTCCAAGATACCTACTTACTTTAGCCTGTCTCTGTTGCACACTGGGTTCCCTGCTTTTCAGCTTCCCTAGCCTATTTATTGCAGGATCCGGGCGCTTACTGGTGGGCTTTGGCTCGTCTTTTGCTTTTGTGGGCGTCTTATCTGCAGCCACTAATTGGTTGCCACCGCGTTATTTCTCTCTGGTCGCCGGTTTGATGACCACATTAGGCATGTTGGGCCTGGTATTTGGGGAAATACAAATCACTCATTTGGCACATACTTTAGGTTTAAAAGCCGTATTAAATATGAGCGTCTTCATCGGGCTCATCCTGACCTTATTTATTTATGCCATCGTCCGCGACGCACCCAATAAACGCGACCACCATCATATGCCCTATAAAGAGTTTTTCAAACAAGTCTGGCAGGTATTGCGGTCCAAACAAATCTGGATTATTGCCATCATTGGCACATTTTTATACACATCTTTATCTGTATTTGGTGAACTATGGGGCAAATCTTTTTTAGAGCAAGCGTTTGATTTGAGTAAGATTCAGGCTGCAAAAACCATGTCCATGCTATTTTTGGGATGGGCCGTCGGAGCCCCTCTGGCTGGTTACATTTCTGATCAGATAGGTAATCGTCTGATGACATTGACGATTGGCGCTGTTGGTTCGTTATTGTTCATTGGGTTGATTTTATTCGACCAACATCTCTCGTATACGCAACTCAATATCTCCATGTTTTTTTATGGCGTATTCTCTGCCAGTGAAATCATTGTCTTTATCATGGCGAAAGAGTACAGCCCTATGCAACAATTATCGGGTACCATATTTGCTGTCACCAATATGATTGTGTCTTTTGGCGGCGTGGTATTTCAACCATTGGTCGGAAAATTACTCGACTGGTCTGCGGATTCAGCGTCTCATCATTACATGCACCATTACTCCACCCACAATTATCAAATTGGCTTAAGCATTCTGCCCTTATCTATGTTGGGTGTGGTTATATTGGCTTTTTATATGAAAATGCAAGCGAAAAAGAAATAGGCTGGGTTTTGACCCAACCTATCCAACACTTACGCAGTTATTATCAATCTATCGGCGCTACTATCATCTTCAAATCTTGATAAAGCCCCTGCTTGTTTCGCCCCACCTCCAAAAAAGGAGGCCCATTGTTGTTGAGATGTCCGTTCCTCAGGACGAATATATTCAGCATCTTTTGGTGTATTAAACAAACGATGCGACCATGTGGCAGTTTTATACCCTAAGAGACTGGCTTCTTGCAGAGATACATCAATAAGCCCCTCTT
>Ga0209598_10000845_pt1 | contig 24988 bp, 17 predicted proteins | sample M_140807_EF_Meta_FD_187317 | JGI IMG/M metagenome (GOLD analysis project Ga0209598, IMG submission 187317) | Freshwater microbial communities from Lake Montjoie, Canada to study carbon cycling - M_140807_EF_MetaG (SPAdes) (version 2) | ecosystem: Environmental > Aquatic > Freshwater > Lake...
GGAGTACGATGCGTCGGGTCGGCGGAGCCGGCGGCGCGCGTCTTGGGGCGAGTCGACCCACCTGCGCTGGGGCGCCTCGGGCCTCACGCACCTGCGGGACAACGACGGCCAGGACCACGACGTCCTGCGCGACGCGTGGGGCCGCCGCGCGGCGCTCCGACTGCCCGGCGGCGCGGCCCGCACGCACGCTTGGGACGACCTGGACCGCCAAATCGCAGACGCGTGGCTCACGCCGAGCGGCGCACCCGCCCACGCGCGCGCGCTCCGGTGGTCGGACGACGACCGCATCGCCGGCATCGAGTCAGACGGCCGCGTTGGGCGGCACGGTGAGGCGCTCGAGTATGACGCGGCGGGTCGCCTGACGGCCTGGTCGCGCGACACGCAGGCACGGGAGGCGTATGACCGACCCGCCTCAGACGCAGTCGGCCTCAGCGGCGGCACGCCGACCCAGTTCGGCCCCGGCGGTCGGCCCACGACCGACACCCGTGGCCGAGGGCGCAAGTACGACGCGCGGGGCCGCATGCGCCGGATCGAGCACCCGCATGGCCCCGCCCGCCAGCTCTGGTTCGAGGGCCGCGACCGGCTCGTGCGCGTGGTCACCGAGGACGCGCGGCTCGTGCTGCATGAGTACGACGCCCTTGGGCGCCTCGCGCGGACGCTCGCGGAGACCTCCGGCGGCCTGCGCGAGGAGCGCTTCTACTGGGACGCGAACCACCTCGCCCGCCGCGTCGTGGGGGTCCCCGGGGCGGCCGCGCCGGAGCGCGACGAGCGGTATGTGTACGACCCCGAGCGGGGCGTGCCCCTGTGGCGCACGGTGCGGCGCGGCGGCGAGGTGCAGGTGCAACACTACGCCTGCGACCAGCGGGGCGCGGCCACGCACCTGTTCGATGCCGCCGGCGACCTTGTGTGGGAGGGGCTCTACGCACCCTATGGCGCGGTGCAGGAGCGCGGGCCCGAGGCGGGCGAGCAGCCGCTCCGCTTGGCGGGTCAGGTCCACGACGTCGCCACCGGGTTGAGCCACCACCGCTACCGCGTCTACGATCCCGAGACCGCGAGCTTTGTCAGCCCCGACCCGCTCGGCTTTCCCGGCGGTCAGAACCCGTGGGCTTTCCCGAGTGATCCCATGCGCTTGGCCGATCCGATCGGCCTGTCCGGGTGTCTGGTGTCCTCGGCCACGAGCGGCGAGGCTTACGCGAACGCGCGCGAGACGGCGGGCATCCCCGACGGCCAGCAGCCCGACTTGGCGTGGACCGTGGGCAACGACCACACGCGGCGTGGCGAGGACGGCTACGTCTTCAACAGCGACCCGACGACGCACGGCAACTACGAGCAGTTCGAGACGCCGAACGGCTCGCGGGTGATCGTCGAGAGCACCACCGACCCCGCCGCGCCCCTGCCCAGTTACACCGCCGGGCACCCCGAGGGCGACGCGACGCGGCGCGGCATCGACTTCGGCTGGAGCGGCGACGCCCAGGGCGAGGGCTCCGAGGGCTTTGTGCCGATGACGCCGACGGACGGGCAGGGACCGCAGCATTACTACCGCGGGCGCTGAGCGGGGCGGTTACCGCCCAACCAGCGTGCGTACCCGGCCGACGAGCGTGACGAAGTCGGCCTTCTCCGCATCGTCGCCCGCGTGCTCGTCCGCGAGCGCCTCGGCGGCCGCGAGCGAGTCGGCTGGGGCGGCGACGAACGGGCTCTCGCGTAGCACCTCGGCGACCTCGGCCACGGCCGCGCCGAAGAGGAAGTCATCGGTCGCGTCGTTGGGGTCGGCGCGCAGAGCGTCGAGCGCCAGCGCGCGTTCGACCCCCGCCGACCGCACACCGTCGGGCGCCTTGGCGCGAACGCTCACGGTCGCGAGCGGCGTCGCGGCGTCGAGCGCAGCGGCGTCGGGCGTGAGCTCGAGCTCGATGAACGCTGTGACTCGATGGCCCGCGCCGATCTCGCCGCCGTCGACGCGGTCGTTGGCGAAGTCCTCGTCTGCCACGTCGCGGTTCTCGTAGCCCAGAAGCCGCCAGCGCTGAACGACCCGGGGATCGAGCTCGACCTGCACCTTCGCGTCCTTGGCGATGACCTGCAGCGTGCCTTGCAGGTCGGCGACGAACGCGCGCTCCGCCTCGCGCGCCGAGTCCATGAACAGCGCGTTGCCGTCGCCGTGGTCCGCGAGCGCCTCCATCTGGGCGTCGTTGTAGCGGTCCCGCCCGAAGCCCGCGGTGGTGAGCGTGATCCCGCGCGCCTTCTCAGCCTCGACCAAGCGAACCAGCGCGTCGCCGGAGAGCCCCACGTTGAAGTCGCCATCGGTGCACAGGACCACGCGGTTGATCCCACCCACCACGAACGCATCGCTCGCGAGCGCGTAGGCGGCCCGGATGCCCCCCTCGCCGTTCGTGGAACCGCCTGCGCTCAAGCGGTCGATGACGCCCAGGATGCGGCCTCGCTCGCGCGCGGGCGTCGGCTCGAGGGCGACGCCTGCCTGACCGGCATAGACCACGATGCCCACGGTGTCATCGGTGCGGAGGCTCTCGGTGAGCCGCGTGAGCGCGTGCTGCACGAGGCCGAGCTTGTCCGGGCTGTTCATGCTGCCCGACACGTCGACGAGAAAGACCAGGTTCGCGCGCGGGCGGTCGGCGGGCGGCACCTCTCGGCCAGCGAGGTGCACGCGCAGGAGCTGCAGGCCTGCGCCGAACGGCGACGGCGCGGCCTCGAGGTGCACGGCGAACGGGGCCGCGTCGTCCCCCTGCGGCGCTTCGTCCGCGCTCGCGAAGTAGTTGATGAACTCCTCGACGCGGACCTCGAAGGGCGACGGGAGAGCGCCGAGCTCGAGCGCGCTGCGTGCCCGCGTGTAGCTCGCCGTGTCCACATCCACGGCGAAGGTGGCGAGGGCGTCGTCCGCGGTCGAGACAAAGCCGTTGACGGGCGGTGCGTCGAGGTCTTCGACCGACGGTGGCGGGAGGCCTGGCTCTGAGCGGTCAGCGGTCTGCATGGACATCGAGTCCATGCCGTGACAGCCGAACATCGTGAGCGCGAGCGCGAGCGTGCGAGCCTTCATCGGGACCTCCCAGGGTGTGTAGGGAGGCGCTCTGCGAGGGCTGTGCCACCACGGGTTGGGCCGCGTCAGGCCGTCTGCGCGCGACGGTGTATCCGCGCGTTCACACAGTCACGCGCGCGGGTTCACACCACCTGCTCTTCGGGCGTCGAGCGGGTCGTGTGCAGACGCGGCAAGTCGATGGTCAGGACCGTCCCTACGCCCTCGACGCTGTGGGCGTCGATGTGACCGCCGAGCGTCTGCACGGTGCGCACCGCCAACGACACGCTCAGGCCGGAGCCGGGCGTGATGTGCTCCGGACCCGAGTAGGGGTCGAAGAGGCGACGGCGTCGCGCGTCATCGAGCCCGTGACCGTTGTCCCGCACGACAATCCGCGCGAACTCGTGGGTGGATGGCTCGTAGACCACTTCGACGCGCGCCGGGCGGTCCGTCAAATCCTGCGTAGCGGCGACGGCGTGCAGCAGCAAGTTCACGAAGACCTGAACGAGCTGGCTCTCCGCGCCGACGACGCGGGTGTCCTCGCCCTGCACCGACAGCGTGACCTCGGGTCGAGTTCCGACGCTCGCCTGGACGACCGCCACCGCTTCCCGCAGCGAGGCGACGAGCGATCCCGTGATGTGCTCACGTCCCGGAGGCGCAGCGAGCGCCTTGAGGCCCTGCATCACTGTGCGGACCCGAACCGCGCCCTCTTCGGCCTCACGGAGCGCGCAGAGGCGGTCGTCGTCCTCGGGCAGGTTCAGGTGGCCGAGCTCGGCGATGGCAAAGTTCAAGTTCGCGATGATGTAGGCGAGGGGATTATTGACCTCGTGGGAGATGCCACCGACCAACGTGCTGAGCGCGGAGAGTCGGTCGAGGTGCTGCACGCGCGATTCGAGGCGCCGATACTCCGTCAGGTCGTGCAGCGCGAACATCACCGCGGGCTGCCCCTCGAACTCGAGCGCGCAGGTGTTCACCTGAACGTCGCGCATCTCACCGCTCGGCAGGCACATGGGGACGCTCTGGAGCTGAGCCGGCGCCTCCCTGAGACGCCCGTACTGCAGCGCTGCGCGGTGGTTGTCGGCGACCACCAGCCTGTCGAAGAGGCTCTCCCCCAACAGCGTCAGCCCGGGCTGCCCGAGCCAGCGCTGAGCGGCCGCGTTCATCCACAGAGTCTGCTGGGCCCCGCACACCACGACCGCGTGCGGGAGCGCGTCGAGCAAGCCACGCAGGGTCGCGTTGGACGCGGCGAGCGCGACCGCCTCGGCCTGCGCGTTCGCTGCGGTCGCGCGCGCGACATCGAGCCGATGCTCGGCCTGGAGGGCGTCGAAGCGCTCATTCGAAGCGCGCTCTTGAAGCGCCTCGGCCAGCTCCGTGGCGCGGTCGAGCGCTTCGAACGCTTCGCGATACTCCCCGCGGAACTCGCGCAGCCGCGCGGTCAACCGGAGCAGGTCGAGCTCGAGCGCGCCGAATTGACGCCCGCGACACAGCTCAATCGCTTGCTGGGCATAAGCGAGCGCGCGGTCCGTGTCGTTCGATGTCAGGCACAAGTGCGTGAACTGCTGCTTTTGCCGGACCACCTGAAAAGTGCGGCCGAGCGAGAGCAGAAGCTGGTTGGAGGCCTCGAACGCGGCCTCACTCTCGGCGAGGCGCTCCTGCTCACCGAACACGCCGCCGCGCCCCGAGAGCACGAGCGCTCGCCCCTCCAGCCAGTCTACGTGCTCGAGGCATGCCTCGGCCTCGGCGTAGCAAGCGAGGGCGTCGTCGTCCCGGCGCATGCGGGCGAGCGCGCCGCCCAGGTTGATCGAGCAGTGCGCGATGAGTCGCTTGTCATCGATGCGCCGCGCGAGCTTGAGCGCGTAAGTCATGTGCTCGGCGTAGGGCACAGGGTCGCTCCGATACCCGTGCAGAATCCCGACGTTGATGACGACGACGATCTCGATCTCGGGGACCTGCAGCGAGCGCGCGAGCTCGAGCGCAGGGCCTGCCTTTTCCAAGGCGTCGGCGTGTCGGCCGACGACCGTGAGGCCCCGCGTGAGCTCGCGCAGCGCGGCCAGCTCGACCGCAGGGCTCCGAGCGGCCTGCGCGAGGGTGCACGCCGACTCTAACGAGCTGAGCCCCTCCCGGGCATGACCCAGGTCGATCTCCCGCGCCCCGAGCAGGAGCGCGGCGATGGCCCGCGTCGTGTCGTCGTCCTCCTGCGCCGCGGCGCGCGCCCACTGCGTCACGATGCGCTCGCTCTCCGGGTCTCGGGCGGTGCGGGCAGTCGCGGCGAGTGACTCGAGCTGGCGGCTGGACCGCATGCGGGGGCAAGGTGCCACACGCGCTCTCAAATAAACAGCAAGGCTCTCAATTCGTACGGAGGCGCTCGAAGGCTGCCAGAAAGTTCTCGCCCAATGCGCCGCGGATGTGCGCCTCGCTCCAGCCCCGGCGCAGCATCGCGTCGACCAGTCGTGCATACGCCACACCGTCCCGCAGGGCGCGCGGGGGAATGATGGCCCCGTCGTAGTCGCTGCCGAGCGCGACGGCGGCGGGGCCGGCCACACGCGCGACGTGCTCCATGTGCTCAACGACGCACTCGGGCCCGCGCGGTCCACCCGGCCGCGTGAGGAAAGCAGACGCGAAGATGATGCCGACGACGCCCCCTGAGTCTGCGATGGCGCGGACCTGTGCGTCGTCGAGGTTTCTCCAGTGAGGTCGCACGCCGCACACGCCCGTGTGCGTGGCGATCAAGGGCAGGCCGCGGTCGTGCGTCTGCACCGCCTGCCAGAAGGCGTCGGGGTGAATGTGCGCCAGGTCGACGAAGACGCGGCGCGCGTTGAGCTGCGCGATGAGCGCCCGACCGGCGTCACTCAGCCCTCGGTCGCGTCGCAGCCAGCTCGCGGGGCTCGACGTCGCGCCGTAGACCGAGCTCGTCAAGTGCACGAGCGTCACCCGGGTCAGCAGGTCGGCCTCGACCGCGTCGAGCCCACCGGGGGCGGCCTCGAGCGCGTTGCCCCCCTGAACCGCGGGCATCACCGCGTGGCGCCCGCTCGCGACGACCTGCCGATACTCGCGGGGCGTGCGCGCCAGGCCGATGTGGGCGCTGCCCTGCTCGAGCAGGGTCTTCAGGCGGGCCACGTTGCGCTGAAAGACCGCCCACCGGGCGCGCGCGCCGCGGAACGGGTTAGTCGTGATGGACCACATCGCCCCGTTCAGCCCGCCGTCGAGCGCGCGCGGGACGTCCAGGTGTCCGAAGAAGTGGCCGCGGAGCAGACCCGGGCCATGCGCGCGCAGCGGGTCGTAGCCCCACAGGCGCGGCGGGATCAGGGTGTCGATGTGCAGGTCGATGACGTGCGCGTCGAGCGTGAGCTCGGCGGCGGCGCGCGACACGCCGAGCCGGGCGCTCAGGGCCTCGGCGCGCGTCGTGAGTGCGGTCGGCTCGGTCATGCCTGTGTCATGCGACACCCGACGCCGCGCATCAAGCGCCATCGCGGGGTCACCGCCCGTGTTGTCGCGCTGGTCTCGCGAGTGGTAGGACGCGGCATGGTCTTGTATTTCGGTGACCCTCGGGGCGCGCTCGCCCTGCTCGCTCGAGACGTGCCGCTCGTCGGCGTGGTGCATGGACGACGGGGCGGACCCGGTCGCCAAGCGCTCACGCCGCGGATCGCGCACCTGCCTCGCTGGACACTCCCAGACCTCGAGTCGCCCGACGTCGTCGCTGCGCTCGCCGCGCTCTCGCCCCGACTCATCGTCGCGGCCTTCTACCCGCGGCGCATCCCGGCGGGCGTGCTCGCCCTCGCGCCCGGCCTCAACGTCCACCCGAGCCCGCTCCCGCGCTTCCGCGGGCCGGACCCGTGCGCGTGGTCGATCCGCGCCGGCGACGCCGAGACGCAGGTGTGCGTGCAGTGGCTCGCGCTCGGCCTCGACGAGGGCGACGTCTTGCGCCGCACGCCCATGGCCATCAAGCCGCGCGACACGGCGGGCTCGCTGGCGGAGCGCTGCGAGGCGCTCGGCGCGGACCTGATCGCGGAGGTCGCGGTCGAGGTGCTGGCGGGCCGCACGCCGCCCGCGGAGCCCCAGAGCGGCGAGGTGGTCTGGGCGCCGCTGGTTTCGCCGGACGACGCGGAGATCGACTGGCGCCTCAGCGCCGCCGAGGTCGACCGCTTCGTGCGCGCCGCCTCGCCGCACCCCGGCGCCTTTACGGGCATTGGCGACGAGACTGTGGGCGTGCTCGCCGCTTCGCCCGCCGAGGCGGGCCGGTTTGATGCGCTGCCCGCGGGCACGCCGTTCGTTCGAGGCGGCGAGGCCTTCGTCAAGTGCGGGCAAGGCGCGCTGCGGCTCGACCGCGTGCGCTTGGGCACGCGTACCTTGACCGCTGCGCGCTTCGCTGAATTGCTCGTCTAGCGCCCTAGCGCAGACCGCAGAGCAGCACCTGAGACTCGGACGTCGCGTGCAGCGCGCCGAGCTCGAAGTCGCCGTAGGTCACGAGCACGCGAAAGCCGTTCGCGTGCAGGAGCGCCTCGAGCTCGCGCGGGAAGAAATACCGGTGCGAGAGCTCGACGACGTAGGACGGCGGGCCCTCTTCATCGGGGTCGGCGCGCTCGTAGACCAAGCGCATCTGGTTGAGCTGCGTCACGGCGTCATAAGCCGTCTGCTCGGCGTAGATGAAGTGGCAGCCGAACGTCGGGTGCTTGAACCGCACGCCCGGGAACGTCTTGAACGCCGGCCGATTCAGGTACTCGAGGTCGGGCATCAGCACGTCGAGCGCGAAGACGCCGCCGGGCTCGAGGTGCCCGCGCACCACCGCGAGGCAGCGCTCGGCGTCCTCGCGCGTGTACATGTGCATGAACGCGTTGAAGGGGCAGGACACGAGCGCGAACTTGCGCCCGAGCTCGACCGCGCGCATGTCGCCTTGCAGCAGCTCGAGGCGGTCACGCTTGGTCTTTGGCAGGCTCTGACGTCGCGCCTCGGCTTGCTTCAGCATCGTGGCGGACAGGTCGACCCCCGTGACCGTGGCCCCTTCGCGCACGGCCCGCAGCGCGATGCGCCCTGTCCCCACACCCAGCTCGAGCACGGGGCCCTCGGCCTCGACGTACCGCTCCGCGTACCAGCGCACGTCCGCGACGCGGTCTTTGTACTCGTAGTCGTAGTAAGTGGGGTCTTTGTAGAGGGCGGTCGTGCCCGCCTCGAGATCGAAGTCGCGTGCGTCAGCCATCCCGGCCATTAGACCAGATCTGCTTGACTTTGGCGCGCTTCAGCCTTTTCATCCCGCGACTCTTTGTCCGAGGTGAATCATGGCCCGTGGTGATAATCGTCGTTCCGCCAAGATGCGTCGCATCAAGTCCCGCAACAAGCTGAAGGCCCGCGAGCAGCGGCACGCCGAGGCCAAGAAGGCCGCGCGCAAGGCCTGAGCTGCCGCGTGAGGTGCCTCGTCGCGGGCTTGGCCATCGCCGGGTTCGCGGCGGCCTGCGATCGATCCCCGGCCGAAGCGGTCTCGCTCGCGCCGCCGAGCATTCGGCTGCTCTCGCCGACCCTCTTCGTCGCCCCGAGTGCTGCTCGGGTCGGACGAGTGCGCGCGGTCGTCCTCGCGGGGCCTGCCCAGCCAGGCGGTGCATGGCCGAGCGTGCGCTGTAACGAGGCCCCCCTGGCTCGCGGCAACGACGGCCTTTACCGCGGCGACGTGCCGATCATCCTCGACGCGCGCGCGACGACCGTAGACTGCGAGGCGCTCAGCGCCGAGGGCTTGGGCGCGCGAGACGCCCACGCGCTGAGGGTCGAGGGCGCGCGGTTCACCGTGAGCATGACGACCGAGCCCGGCCGCTGGCAGGCGACTCGATGCGACGACGACGACCTGCTCATCGTCACAGGGGACGGCGCGACGCGCCTCGCGCCCGATGGCCGTGCGCGCTGGGCCTATGCGTCAGACGGCGTGGCGCTGGAGGGTCTGTGCTTGCTCGATGGCGGGGCCGTGGTGCGGGTCATCAGCGCGGGAGAGCCGAACGTGCCCAACGGGCAGACCGCGGCGATCGTCCGAGTGGGTCCGCACGGTGAGGCGTCGGTTGTCCCGAGGCCTCGCGGCCAGTGGCCGCTCTCGCTCACTCGGGTGAACGGCGCGCCGCAGGTCGTCGAGCGCACGCCGACCGGACCTCGCATCTCCCCGCTCGACGGCGGCGACGGGGTCGCGCTCGACGCGAACGACCCACGCCTGACGTTCAGCGATGCGCGCGAAACCACGCGCGACGTGGGCCTCAAGCTCGACGGCGCGACGTTCACGCGGCCGGTCTTCGCGGCGCTCGCGACCCGGGACACCGCGATTGTCCTGCTCGAAGGGACCGCAGATGCGCCGCCCGCAGTGACAACGCGCCCGCTGACTGGGTTCGCGACGACCGGACCCGAGGTGCCGCGACCCGAGCTCTCGCGGTGGCTGGACGCCCGCGCGACGGACGAGGGCGTGTTGGCGCTCGGCGCGCTGCGGCGCTCGACGAGCGAAGGTGCGCTCGTCTACCTGACGCCCTGAGCGCGCGCGGGGCGTCCGGTCAGCCCGCCTCGGGGACCGGCAGCTCGACGTGAAAAGTCGACCCCTCGCCGAGGGTGGACTCGACCCAAACGCGGCCGCCGTGGCGGTCGACAATGCGCTGGACAATCGCGAGGCCGAGGCCGGAGCCCTCGATCTGGTCTCGCGTGTGGAGGCGCTGGAACAGGCCGAAGATGCGCTCGAACTGGTCATCCGGAACGCCGATGCCGTTGTCGCGCACCCAGACGTGAGCCGTCGCGCCGTTGGACGTGCCGCCGATGGTGACCGTGCAGGGCCGGTCGGTCGCGCGGTACTTGATGGCGTTGCCGATCAGGTTCGTGAAGAGGTCGACGAGGCGGTCGGGATCGGCGAGCACTGTGGGCAGCGCAGGCTCAAGGACCACGCGGGCGTCCGCTTGCCGCACCGCCGCGTCGAGCCCACGCAGCGCCTCGCGCACAGGGTACTCAAGCGCCACAGGCTCGAGCATGAGCTCCATCTTGCCGACCTTGACGACGCGCACCAAGTCGTCCACCAGGCTGCCGAGCCGAGTGGCGTTGATTTCGATCCGCGTGAGGATGTGGCGGACGTCTTCGGGGAGCGTGTCGCCATGCTCTTCGGCGATCATCGCGGCGTAGCGCTTGATCGTCCACAGCGGGCTCTTCATGTCGTGCGAGGCCGTATAGACGAAGGCCTCCATCTCTTCGGTCCGCTGCGCGAGCTCCGTTGCCTTCGCCCGCAGGGTCTCTTGGAGTCGAATGGACTCCGTCTCGTCGCGAAAGACGGCGACGCCGCCGAGACGGTCACCGACCTCGTTGACGATCGGCTCAGCGTCCACCACGAGGACGCGGTCCCCACCCGTGCGCTCGTCGAGGAGCACAAAGCGCTCGCCCCGCACACGCTCGCCGCAGATTGCGGCGCGATGGAGCGGGTGGTCTGTGCGGTCGGCGACGGTCGACGGCGTGCCCGCCCCTACGGGGGTGCGCGTCGCGAAGTGGCGCTCGCGCGCCCCGAGGATGTCGAACGCGCTCGGGTTCATGCGGACGACGTTCCCGCCCTGGTCCGCGATGGCGAGCCCCGTGGCGACGGTCTCGAAGATGCGGTCGAGCTCTTGGTTGCGCGCCTGCAGGGCGTCGTGGTGAACCCGGAAGACGCGTCGCAGGTGGTTGAGGCGCGCCATGTTGTCGATGCGCGCCGCGATGAGCACGGGCGGGTCCGCGAGCGAGATGACGTCCCGTGCGCCGGCCGCGAGCACCTGGGTCGCCTCGGCGCCGGTCGGCAAGCTCGCGGTGCACACGAGCGCGGGTACGTGTCGCGTGCTTGGATCGTCGGCCAAGTCCTCGCTGCGCGCGCACGCGTGCTCAAGGTCCGGCTCCGCGCCGATCAGGATGACGTCGGGGTTCGCGCGCGCGACCAGCGCGACAAAAGCGTCCGGCGGTGTGTCGACCGTCCAGGGCGCGCTGGGCTCGATGGGCGATTGACCCGCGTCGCGGAGTGCCGCCTCGAGGGCGACGCGCGCGGGAGAGGCACCCATCATCAGCAGGATTCGAGCCATGCGCGGCTCCTTGCCCGGATTGCGGCGTCAGGTCAATTCGGACTTTGCCGAATTCGACGGTTGCCCTTTGCGCTCGAGCGTCTCAAGGCCTCGCTCGCTGACGTGCAGTGTGCCGCGCCAGGTGCGCGCTTCACCCCCGTCCGGCGTGACGCTGCACACGCAGGGGACCTCGTAGGTCTTGTCGACCTCGATGATCTGCAGCGCGCCCTGTGGCGCAGGGACGGCGAGCATGTGGGGCGCCCGCTCGAGCCCGACGAGCAGGTCGGCGAAGTCGTAGCGCAGGATGTGCTTCACGCGGTCGATGCCCAGCGCCCGAGGCCCCGCGCGCCCCTGAAGGTCGAGCCGCAGTGTGACGTCGAGCACATGGAAGCGCGAGCCGTCGGCGCGCTCGCGCGTGCTGACGCGAATGGTCTCGCGTGAACGCAGGATTTGGCTGCGTTTGGGGTCTGTGTCGGGCCTCAGGAAGAGCTTCACGACACGGTCCGCGTAGCTGGTTCGGACCCAGCCAGAGACCCAGCGGCGCCCGATCTCTTTGATCCGGTCCTTGACGGCGTAGATGACGCCGACCATCGCGCCGAGCGATAGGAGCGCCGGCCCCGTGATGGCGTTGCCCGCGATCTGGTTGAAGAGCGCAACCTGCCACGCGAACGCCCAGCTCGACGCGAGGATCGCGACGAACGCCGCGATGACGTGCCCGTACCGCTTGTCGGCGTCGACGATCTCGGCGTCGAGGTACAGGCGTCGGTGGAACGCGCGCTTGAGGTCCCCCATGCGCCTCAAGAAGCGCTCGCGCTCGCGCTCCTCGGACAGTATGAAACGCTCAAGCGCTTGGACGGCATCGATCGCGGCCTCGATTCGGGCCACGACCTCGGGCCGCAGAGCCCCGAGCCGAGGCTGCAGCTTGGCGAGCCGCTCGAGCACCAAGAGTGTCTCCGAGAGCTCGGTCCATCGCCGCCCCGCGAGGTAGAGTCGGGCTTCGGCCATGACCTCGTCGTCGAGCCGCCCGCCCGCGCGGACGGTGCCGCGCGCGATGACCTCGGGCGGGGGCGCCTCTGTCAGGCGACGCTCCGCGGCGTTCAGGTGCTCGGCGGTGCGGGCGCGGAGCTCGCTCAAGGCGTCGTCTGAGAGGATGCCCTTTGCCGCGGCGCGCCAGCCTTTGCGCGCCGCGGTCAGCGCGCTCTTGCCGTCGCGCACGGTCGCCAACACCCAGGCGGGCAGGTCGATGGTGTCCTCGAGCGCGCCGCGCCCGGGCGCTTGCAGGCGCGATCGGGCCCAGAAGCGCGCCCAAGGGTCGTGCGGCGCCCACACGGACTCGGGTACTTCGACCGTCATCTCAACGCGGTAGCTCACGCTCTCGTTGGCGGGAGGGAGCGTGGCGCCGACCTCCCACTCAAGGTGTGCGGCGTCGTGGACCCGCACGTCGAGCGAAAAGCCGGAGCCGCGCGTGCGCGGCGTTGTCTCTTTGATGTCACTCAATCGACATCAAAATGTCACGCGCCGCCAAGGCGGTCAACCGCCGCGCATGGGCGATTCAGCGGCCCGCGAGCTCGACGCCGGTCGCCACGATGCGCAGCTCGACCTCGGGGATCTCCGCGACGGGTCGCTTGGCGTCCTCGGCGAGGTGCGCGCGCTCCTTCGGGTCGAGGCGCTTCGTCTCGACGACGCCCTCGAGCGTCGCGGCGCGGCCCTCGCAGTCGAGCGGCATGAAGAAGGCGTAGTCCTTGAAGGTCACCCGCGCGACGGTCCCCTGCGCGTCCTTCACGCCCATCCAGCAGCCCTTCTTCTTGCAGACCGAGGTCACCGTGGCGTCGACGCGGACAGTTTTGCCGTTCATCTGCTCGGCGGTCGCGGCGATCTGCGCGAGCGAGAGGGTGTCCTTGGTCGTCGTTGTGAAGGCGGCGCCGCGGTGTTCCGAGGCGACAGACTGCAGCGGGGCAGCGGCGGCGGGCGCAGCAGGCGGCTCGGTGGCGTGGGCGAGGGCGGGGAGCGAGGCGAGGGTGAGGCAAGCGATGAGGCGCATTCTTGGACTCCATTGAGGCGATGGGCGCAACGTGCGCCCTCGGGTGTGCCCCAAGAACGCACGCGGCGGGGTCAATATTCGCGGGGACGCTAGCACGGCGCTTTGGCCCGCTTCAACGCGCGGTGCTCGGCCCGGTCAACGCGGGCTCGCAGGGACTCGGCGCGCGCTCGCGTGCTTGGGACGACGTCCGCTGCGTCGAGCAGCCTGCGGGCTGTCTCGAACTGGCCCGCGCGCCGTGCGCGCTCGATGAGCCCGAGCACTACGTCCGGGTCTCGGAGCAGCGTGCTCTCTGGGGCCGTCACGCGGTGCGAGACCTCGTGCAGCAGAGTCGAGAGCGTCAGTACATCGAGGCGGTTGTGCTCGACCACACGCTCGAGCGGGCGCGGGTCTCTGTCAAAGAGCCACCGACGGTAGCACTCAGGCACTTCTGCGCCGCTGATGTCCTCGTGACGCTGCAGACCGAGCGCGTGCCGCTCGATGGTGCCGAGGCGCTTGTCCGGGACGTCCGCGCGAAAGGCGCGGCGCGTCAGCGTGAGCAGGTCGACGTGCCCCACGAGGTCGACGAACGGGTCGTCCATGCGGTGCAGGCGGTAGCGGCTCTGCAAGAGCGGGACATCGTAGGTGCGGCCATTGAAGGTCACGAGCCAGTCGAAGGCCCTGACCCGCGCCGCCAGGTCGAAGAGCACGGCCTGCTCGTCGTCGGGCGAGGTCATCAGCCACTGCTCAAGGGTGAGGGCCTCACCGCGAAAGTGCGCCGCGCCGACCAAGAAGGGCAGCGTACCCGCGCCATGGGCGAGTCCGGTGGCCTCGAGATCGAGCAAGAGTGCGCTGCGCGGGTCAAAGCGCTCGAAGCCGGGCGCGCCGGCGAGCAGCGCCAACGCTGCGGGGGAGGCGTCAAGTCCAGCGAGGGCTTCGCGGTCACCATGCTGAGCGGTCGCGTCGTAGACCACGGTGCGCACGTGTGAAGGCCCGTGCGGCGTGGTGCGTTCTGCACCATGCACCCAGTGCGGTGTGGGCGCTGCCGCTGGCCGCTTGTCCTGAGGCGAGCCGCCTTCGGGCAGCTTGCCCGCTTGCCGCCGCAAAGCGTCGAGACGAGCGCGCATGGTCGTCGGGGTCGGCTCCGGGGCGGGGGGCACGGGCGGCGGCAGCGCCGGTGCCATCGGGGCGGGCGTCGGGTCAGGCTGCGGCCGCAGCGGCGCGCTCCAGGCCTCGCGCGGGGCGTGGAGCGCATCGAGCCGTCGTCGCATCGCCGCGAGCGCAGCGCCGGTCTGCCGAGGCGCTTGCTCAGGCATTCGGGTCGGCGTGGGCGTTGCCTCACGTCGCGCGAGCCGCTGCAGCGCGCGGCGGACCTCGCCCGCGGGTGGCTCGGGCTCGTCGACCTCGCTCACGCGAGCGGGTCGCGCTCGGGCATCGGCAGGGCCTCGAGCAGGGCCTCGAGGACACGCCGCGTCGTGCGCCGGCTCCGGAGCGTGTCGTTTGCGAGCAGACCTGGCGCGCCAGTTGCGGGCGCGCCCACGCAGCCGGGGCAGCCGTCCTCGCACCTGCAGTTGTCGAGCAGCATCCCAATGCGGTGGAGCAGCGCTGGCGCCGCCAGATAGAGCGGCTCGTGAAAGCCCACGCCGCCGGGGTAGCGCTCGTACAAGTAGAGCGTGGGCAGCTCATTCGGGTCACGCAGCGCGGTCGGCGTCTGCGTATCGGGCCGCGCGAGCGCTTCGGTGCCGGCGTCGGCCTCAGCGCCGACCACGCGCACGCCGATGTCGCTCGCGTCGCACATCATGTGCACCGCCGCGACCGCCTTGAGCGCCTCTCCCAGACCATCGAGGGCGTCGACCAAGCGATGTCGCGGCAGGCTCAGGGCGCTCAGCAGCGCCGGCTGGGGACGCAGCCAGAACGCCGTCGTGTGTAGCTCGTTGTCGGGGAGGCTGACCTCGCCGTACCCGACGTTCTCGCCCGTCGAGAACCGAATCTTCTTGAACCCGACGACCCGCTCGAAAACGCGCACCTCGCCGTGCGCGAGCGTCACGCGGGGGCCGTTGACCTGCCCAAAGGTGTCGAGCACACGCACGCCGCCGTGCGTCATAGCGTCCGTGTAGTAGTCGACGTGCACCGGATCGACCTCGGCGCGGCGGCCCGTCCAGTCGAGCGATTGCACTTGGTAGGTTGCGCCGCCCACGATGTAGATGGCCTGCGGATAGAGCGTGCTCGCAGCGGCGTGAAAGTCGACCTCGCCGACGATGACATGCTTGTGGACACGGTCGAGGACCGTAAAGTTGCCCTCGGCGAGGCTTCGCAACGCCACGCCGTTCGCGGGGTACGGCTCGCCCGTCCACTGCCAGCGCCGCGCGCCCCGATGCACGAGGCGCTGGTCCTCCAGATAGCCCAGCACCTCGTCTGTCTGCGCGGCGCCGAAGCCGCCGAGCGCTTCGTCTGTGTCGAAGGGCAGCTCGAACGCCGCGCACTTGATGTGCTCGGCGACGATGAGCAGGTGGTCGGGGTGAACGCGGGCGTGCTCCGGCGACCGCTCAAAGAAGAACTCGGGGTGCGACGCGATGTACTGGTCCGCGGGCTCGCTGCGGGTGACGAGCACCACGGCCGCCCCTTCGTGTCGCCGGCCGGCCCGCCCCGCCCGCTGCAGCGCGCTCGCGATGCTGCCCGGGTAGCCCGCGAGCACGCACGCCTCGAGCTGGCCAACGTCGATGCCCAACTCGAGCGCGCTGGTCGACACGACCGTGCGCACGCGGCCGCTCCGCAGGTCGCGTTCGATGGCGCGCCGGTGCTCGGGCAGGTAGCCGCCGCGGTACCCCGAGACAGACTCGGGGTCGATGCCCTCGCTGGCCAGGTCCTCCTTGAGGTGGCGCGTCAAGCGCTCCACGTTCAGGCGCGAGTTCGCGAACAGAATCGTCGGGACCTCGGCCTTCGCGAGGGCGACCCCGATGCGGCGCGCCGCTTGGACATAGCTCCCGCGGATGCCGCGCGCGCCGTCGACGATGGGGGGATTGTAAATCCAGAACGTCCGGCCGCCGCGGGGCGCACCGCTCTGCGTGATCGCTGTGACCGGGCGCTCGAGCAGTCGCTCGACGTGTTGCTTCGGGTTGGCGATGGTGGCCGAGCAGGTGATGAACAGCGGCGCGCTGCCGTGAAAGCGACAGACCCGAAGCAGCCGACGCAGCACGTTCGCGACATGGCTGCCAAAGACGCCGCGATAGGTGTGCACCTCGTCGATGACCACATAGCGGAGCCCTGCAAAGAAGGCCTGCCAGCGGTCGTGATGCGGCAGGATGCCGCTGTGCAGCATGTCGGGGTTCGTGACGACGATGCGGCCCGAGGACCTCACCGCGCGGCGCGCGTCCGCGGGTGTATCGCCGTCGTAGGCGAAGCCTGTGACGCCCGCCTCCGCGGCCTTGGAGAGCGCGTCGAGCTCCGCGACCTGGTCGTGGGCGAGCGCCTTCGTCGGAAAGAGATACAGCGCGCGCGCCGCGGGGTCGGCCATGCACGCGGCCAGCGTCGGCAGGTTGTAGACGAGCGTCTTGCCGCTCGCCGTCGGGGTCGCCACGACCACGTCCTCGCCGCGGGAGATGGCCTCGATGGCGAGCGCCTGATGTGTGTAGAGCGCGTCGACGCCCCGCGCCCTCAGTGCGTCCCGCAGCGGCTCCGGCACCGCACCCGGGAACGGCAGCGTGCGTGCCGGCTGGGCGGTCTCCTCGTGGCGGGCGACGAAGGGCTGTCCGCGCTCAGGGTGGCGCGCCCAGCGCTCGAGGATCTGGTCTGCAGCGGGCATGGGGCGACCCTAGATGCGCCACTGAACAAACGTCAAGGCGAACGCGCGCCTTTGGCCTCGCGGTGGCGGAGGGCGGTCTTCTCGCCCGCCTTGATGCGGGCGCTCAGGCGCGCTGTATATTGAAACGGCCGCACGCCGTAGAGCTTGACCTCGTAGTTGCCCGGCCGCACCCAGTGGCCCTTGACGGGCGTGGGCCCGACGAAACGGTCGTCCAAGTAGACGAGCGCGGGGGGCTCGGCCTCGACGAAGAGGTAGCCCACGGGGTTCGCGGCGTCGCGTGCGGGGCGAGGCGCCGTGGACCGGGGCGAGGCAGAGCGCGCTTGGGGTGGCGGGGCGACCGTGGGCAACTCCAGGGCCATGGGCTCGAGCTCCATGACCTGCGCCAGCGCTTCGGTGGGCGGCTCTGTTGGGGCCGCACTCGGCGGTTCGGTCGGGCCTGCGCTTGGCCTCTGAACCGAGGCGTGCACGGCGGGCTGAGCCTGGGGCTCATCGCGGAGGCCGCGCGCGAGCCACACGCCGATCCCCATCGCTGCGAACGCGAGGCCCGCCGCGGCGAGCCACCCGACGGCGCGACGACGACGGCCTTGGGGCCTGTCCAGCGTCTGTACCACGGTCTCGGTCTCCGCTGGCCGCGGGACGCGCACCAACCGCGTGATCTGGGTCGCGTCCTCGGGCGCAAGGTCCGCGCCAAGGCGCTCCAGCGGGGCCTTTGCGCGGAGCGGGGCCGCGCCGTCGAGGGCCTCGAGGAGCGCGCCCGCGTCACGCGGTCGGTCGCCTGGGTGGGCGGAGATCGCGCGCATGACCACGCTCGCCCACTCGGGCGAGAGCTCTGGGCAGAGCGCCTCAAGGTTTGGCACTGGCCGCCGCTGCCCGTGCAGGCGGCTCAAGTCGCTCAGGAGCTGCAGCGCCGGCGTCGCCGGGTTGATCTCGAACGGCAGTCGGCCCGCGAAGAGCTCGTAGGCGACGACGCCGAGGGTGTAGACGTCCCACGTCGGACCCGCGACCGAGCTGGCCTTCTCGCCCAGGACGATCTCGGGCGGCAGGTACACGGGCGTGCCCACGAGGTGCCCCGAGGCCGTCAGCCCGCGGGCCGCTATGGGCTTCGCGATCCCGAAGTCGAGGACCTTCACGCGGTCATCGGCCAGCACCTGCAGGTTCGCGGGCTTCAGGTCGCGGTGGAGCACGCCGCGGCGGTGCGCGTGCGCGACCCCCCGCACGATCTGCGTCAACCAGTGCGCGCGCTGCGCGAGGCTCGGGCGCGGGGACTCCGCCATGCGCTGGTCAAGCGGCCGCCCGTCGAGCAGCTCGGTGACCATGTACAGCCGGCCTTCCTCCTCGAAGAGCGAAACGAAACGCAGCAAGTTCGGGTGGTCGAGCTTCGACAGCGTCTGCGCCTCGCGCAGGAACCGCGCGCGGACCTCAGGGCTCTCACCCAAGCTGGTGTGTACCGCCTTCACGGCGTAGTCCTGCTCAAGCAGGCGGTGCCGCGCGCGGTAGACCTCGCCCATTCCCCCTTCGCCCAGGAGCTCGACCAGCTCGAAGTCGCGCAGGTGGGTCGGGCGCTGCGTCATCGCTTGAAGAGTGACGCCAAGAAGCCCGCCTTTTTCTTCTCCTCGGGCTTGTCGAACGGGCACGACGCGATGACCGAGTCCGCGAGGCCCAAGAACGCCCGCGCCTGCGGGCTGTCGGGCTTGGTCGCTGTCACGGGTCGGCCTTCGTCGCCGCCCCGCTGAATGTCAATGTCAATCGGAATGCGCGCGAGGACCCGCGCGTCGTACTGCGCCGCCACGCGGTCGGTGCCGCCCGAATTGAAAGGCTGGCTCTCGTGGTCGCACTTGGGGCACGCGTAGTGGCTCATGTTCTCGACGATGCCGATGACCGGGGTGTCGACCTTGCGGAACATCTGCAGGCCCTTGACCGCGTCGATGAGCGCCAGCTCGCTCGGGGTCGTCACGATGACGGCGCCCGTGATCGGCGCCGTCTGCGTCAGGCTCAGGTGGGCGTCGCCCGTGCCCGGCGGCAAGTCGATGCACAAGTAGTCCAGCTCGCCCCAGTCCACGTCCGTGAGGAACTGCTTCACGATCGACCCGACAATGGGCCCGCGCCAGATGCCCGGCTGGTCGGCGTCGAGCAGAAACCCGATCGACATCACCTTGAGGCCATAGGCGTCTACGGGGAGGAACTTGTTGTTCTGCGTAGCGCCCGGGCGCGCCTCGGCCACGCCCAACAGGAGCGGCGCCGACGGCCCGTACACGTCGACGTCCAGCAGGCCCACCTTGGCGCCGCGCGCCTTGAGCGCCAGTGCGAGGTTCACCGCGACGGTCGACTTGCCCACGCCGCCCTTGCCGCTGGCGATGGCGATCAGGTTCTTGACGCCGGGCAGGGGGTTGGTGGCCTTGCCGCCGCCGGCGCCCTTCGCGGGCTGGGCCTCGACGGCTGGGCTCGGCTTCGGCGCTGCGTGCGCGTGTCCATGGTCGTGGTCATGGTCGTGGTTGCAGCCGGGGCCGTGGACGTGCGCGCGAGTTCCGCCGGCCGTGGGGGCCGCGTCGACCATCGGGTCACCGACGACCTGCACGTCGACCGTGACCTCGCCAATGCCCTCAATGCCCTCGACCGCGCTCTGGGCGGCGTCCTCGAGCGCATGGCGGGCGTCGCGGCTCAGGCCCTCGAAGCGCAGGACCACGGTCACCGCGGCGCCATCGAGCACGACCTCTGCAACCTGACCCGCGGCGACGAGGCTGCGCCCGTCCGGGCCTTTCACCGCCTCGAGGGCGGCGCGAACGCGTTCCGTTGTCACGCTGGACATGGGGTTCTCCTGTATGATCTCGGGCCGTGTGCCACCGCCCTGCCCGCGCGGTCAACAGTCAACGGCAGCGAACGTGCGCGACGTCGTTGCAGGCCGGGCGGGCTCGGTGCTAGCACACACAGGATGCGAAAGCGGCTCGGCCAGATTCTTATCGAGGCGGGCGTCATCGACGCCTTGCAGTTGCGCTCGGCGCTGGCCGAGGCTGCGCGCTGGGGCAAGCGCGTCGGCGAGGTCCTCGTCGCGCGGGGTCACTGCACAGACCAGCAGATCCTTGAGGCCGTCGCCGCGCAGCTCAAGGTCGGTATCGCCCCCCTCGCCGAAACGACGACCCTCCCGCCCGCCGTGTTGCGTCTGTTGCCGGCGTCGTTCGCGCGCGACAAGCAGGTGCTCCCGCTCGAGCTCGACGGCCGCACGAGCACCCTCGTTGTCGCGGTCGCCGACCCCGCCGCGTATGAGCTGCTCGACGAGCTGCGCTTCCGCACAGGCCACGAGGTCCGCGCCTTGGCCGCGACGCCGGGCGATCTGGCGGACGCCATCGAGCACTTCTACTTTGGCGCGCCGCGACACGCGCGCGTGGTGCAGCCCGTGGGCCCGGCGATCACCATGCCGCCGATGCACTCTCCCGCTGTCGGCGCCGATATCTTTGAGCATGCGCTCGACACGCACTCGCTCGCGAGCCGCGAGGCGCCGGCGGCCCGCTCCTCGGGTGCGGGCGGCTTGCCTTCGCGCTCTGGCGAGCGGCCGAGCGACTCCTTGCTGGGCGTGCCGTCGCTGAACACGGGCGCGCACCGGCCCTTCAGCATCTCCGAGGGTGACGAAAACCACGACGGCGGGCCGAACGAACTCGCTCGCCTACGGGCGCAGGTCGTCGACCTTCAGGAGAAGGTCGACCGCGCCTACCAGATCCTGCGAGAGGCGGCCCTGGCCCATCGCACGCTGTTGCAGGAGCTCGCGGAGCGGGGTGTGATTGACCGCGCGGCGCACGCGCGCAAGGTGCAGGAGCGCGTCTCGCGGGGCGACGGCGCCTCGAGCTGAGGCGCCCCGCGTGGAAGACACATCCGAGCGGCTGAGCTTTGAGATTCGGCATGTGCTCGACATCGCGTCGAGCCTGAACGCCGAGCGCGATCCGCAGCGGCTCCTCGCGCGCATTCTCGAGTCAATGCGACAGCTTACGGGCGCAGACGCCGGCACGCTGTACGTGGTCGAGAGCGGGCAGGGGGGGGCGCGCGCGCTGCGCTTCAAGGTCTCTCAGAACGACACCCTCGGCGAGAGCGACCTGCCGCAGGGCCTCCTGCCCATCGACATGACGAGCATCGTCGGGTGGGTCGTCACGCACAGGCGGCCCCTGAACCTGCCCGACGTCGACCACTTGCCGCCCTTTGGCATCACATTCAATCGGTCGTTCGACCTGCGCGCGGGCTACCGCACGCGGAGCATGCTCACCGTGCCGCTGATGACTGCGGACGGCGAGGTGCTCGGCGCGGTGCAGCTCATCAATCGCAAGCGGGATCCGAGCGCGAAGCTGGTCGATCTGGCGGCAGTGCCGGACCAGGTGAGCCCATTCTCGAGCCGTGACGAGCAGCTCGCGATCTCCATGGCGGGCGCCGCCTCGATCGCCCTCGCGAACGCGCGCCTTACGCGCGAAATCCGGCAGCTCTTCGACGGCTTCGTGCGCGCCGCGGTCTTCGCGATCGACGCCCGAGACCCGTGTACCAGCGGCCACAGCTTGCGCGTGAGCCGCCTCACGACCGCGCTCGCCGAGTCGGCGGCGCAGGACGCGCGCTTCGCGGGGCGGCTTGAGCTGAACGAGGCCCGACTGCGTCGCCTTGAGTACGCGGCGTTGCTGCACGACTTCGGCAAGATCGGCGTCGGCGAGGATGTCCTCCTGAAGGCAAAGCGCCTTTACCCGCATGAGCTCACGCTCCTTGAGCAGCGGTTCGATGTCGCGGCGCTCTCTGCCGAGGTCGACGTGCTGCGGCGGGTCGTCCGTGGCGAGCTCGACGCTGCGACGGGTGACCGCGAGATCAGAGCCTACCGCGACGAGCTCGGCGAGACCCTCGCGCGGCTCGTGCGGGCGAACGAGCCGGGCCCGCTCGACGGCGAGACCCGCGCCTTTGTCGAGACCTTGGCGGGGCAGCGCTGGCCGCACCACAGCGAGCCCGAGCGCCGCTTTCTGACCGCGCGCGAGCACGAGTGCCTGACGGTCCAGTTCGGCAGCCTGACGCAAGACGAGCGACGCGCCATCGAGGCGCATGTGGTCCACACGCGGCGTTTCCTAGAGCAGATCCCATGGGGGCGCGAGCTCGACGGGCTCGCCGAGATCGCGGCGCTTCACCACGAGAAGCTCGACGGCAGCGGCTACCCGGGCGGCCTCGCAGCGGACGCGATCCCCGTCGAGAGCCGCATCATCGCGGTGGCCGACATCTACGATGCCCTGACCGCCGCGGACCGTCCCTATAAGTCGAGCCTGCCGCACGAGGCTGCGCGCGACATCCTGTGGAGCGAGGCGGACCGGGGGCGCTTGGACGCCGACTTGGTCGACGTGTTCATTCAGGCGGGGGTCGAGCGCGCGCTCACCCGATAACGCGGCGCGTCGGACCGGGTCTGCCGAGACGTGAGTGAAATCGAGGCGATACGATTTCGAGACCGAAAGTTTTTGGCCGCCTGCATGGGCTGGCATATACCTTGGACATCCGCCAAGTCGCCAGGGTCGACGACTTGACGAAGCCCGAGGTTCAGTCGCGAAGGGCGCCTGAACTCCGGGGTCGAGCGGAGCTTTCGAAGAACGAGGGTCGGCGTGAAGAATAACGAGACCAGGCGCGCTCCTTCAGTCGTGGTGACCGAGGTCGAGACCGCCCAGCAGGACGTGAACCCGTCGGGCGTGATCGTGGCGGAGAGCGAGCGGTTGCTTAGCAAGCTCGACGGCGTACGGAGCGACTTGGTCGACGACGTGCGCGCTCGGCTCATGCTCATCGAGGCCGAGGCGCTGGCGCGGGTCACGCGCGGCCCGAGCGCGCCCGCCGCAGACGCGGACGAGGGCGACGCGACGATGGACGCTCAGGCGCTCGCGGAGGTGGTCGCCGCCCTGCGGAGTAAGACCCAAGCCTGAGGGCGCACAGGCGGCGACTCAGGTCGCCAGCCGGCAAGTGCGTTGACCGCCGCGGGTGGCGGGACGACGCGGCGAATCTCCTCTTGGCGAACGGCACGCAGTTTGCTAAACGGCGCGCCCCCTTGTGCCGAACGGAGGAACCGCGATGCGTAGAACGAACCGCAGCGCCCTGACGACCCTGTCGCTCCTCGCGACGATGACCGCGGGCGTCGCTCACGCCCAGACCACGCCCCGCGTGCTGGTCATCTTCGACACCTCGGGCTCGATGCTCTGGGACTACGAGGACACGAGCGACTGCCGCGGCGACGGGTCCGTCGAGTTCCCGCACCGCACCTGCGCGCTCGGCAGCAAGATGTTCTTCGCCAAGCAGGCGATGTCGCAAATCGTGCGCGACTCGAACGACGTCGAGTTCGGCCTCATGCGCTATCGCCAGCTCGAACCGGGCGACGCCGGGTTCGGCGTGCTGCAGCAGGACGTCGGCGCGCAGTACCGCAACGCCGCGGGCACCATCGTCGACATCAACTACGACGGCGCGAGCCGCCCCTGCGACGGCGCCGACCTGCTCGTGCGCCCGTCAGCGAACAGCCGCGCGTCCGTCCTGTCGTGGATGGACAACCGAGAGAACTACCCCGCGAACAAGGAGCTGCGCGCGAACGGCTACACGCCGCTCACCCACGCCATCGACGACGCCTCGGTCGAGCTCCGGGGCATCATCCGCAACGACCCCGAGTCGACGTGCCGGCCCTACTTCGTGCTGCTCCTGACGGACGGGCGGCAGCAGTGCCCAGACGAGGACGCGGCCGACCCCGCCGACCGGCAGCGTATTCGCGACGCCCTGACCGCGGGTGCGTCTAGCCTGCGCGCGCTCAACGTCGACGGCAACATGTACGACGTACGGACCTTCGTCGTGGGCTTCGGCCCGGGCACGGAGTTCGCGCCCGAGCTCGACGCCATGGCCCGCTCGGGCGGCACGGCGGTGAACGCCGCGGGGAACGTCGACCTGCGCGCGGGCCGCGCTTACCAAGCCGCGGACCCCCAGTCCCTTGTCGCTGTGCTCAACGACGCCATCGCGCAGGCGCAGCCCCGCGAGCTCTGCGACGGCGCGGACAATAACTGCGACGGTCGGGTGGACGAGGGCTTCGGGCTGCTCGGGACGCCCTGCTCGGTGGGCAACGGCGCGTGCCAGCGCGACGGCCAGATCGTCTGCGCGCCGAGCCGTGAGGGCACCATTTGCTCAGTGGTCGCGGGTGACCCCCAGGCCGAGGCGTGCAACGGGAACGACGACGACTGCGATGGGCAGGTCGACGAGGGCGTGCTGAACGCGTGCGGCGGCTGTGGCGTTGTGCAGGACGAGCTCTGCGACGGCATCGACAATGACTGCGACGGCGTGCCCGACGACGGCGTGCTGAACCGGTGTGGCACCTGCGGGCCGCTCCCGGTCGATGTGTGCAATGGCCGCGACGACGACTGCGACGACCGCACGGACGAGGGTGTGCGGAACGCCTGCGGCGACTGCGGTGATGTGCCCAGCGAGGTTTGCAACTGCAGTGATGATGACTGCGACCGGCAGATCGACGAGGGGATGAACTGCCCCGCATGTGACTGCGCGCCGTCACCTGAGGTCTGCGACGGCCGCGATAACGACTGCGACAACGAGGTCGATGACGGCGTGCTCAACCGGTGTGGCCAGTGTGGCCTTGAGCCGGCGGAGATCTGCAACCGCCTCGACGACGACTGCGACGGCCGCTTCGACGAGGCGTTCCCTGAGCAGGGCGTCCCGTGTGGCACAAACGAGGGCGAGTGCGTCGCGGGCATCCCGACGTGCGTCGACGGTGAGGTCATCTGCCGCGGTGAGGTCGCCGCGTCTCCCGAGGTGTGCGACGGGCTCGACAACAACTGCGACGGCCAGATCGACGAGGGCGCGTACAACACCTGCGGCTACTGCGGCAACGCGCGGCTCGAGGTCTGCGACAATGTCGACAACGACTGTGAGGGCTCGTCCGACCAGGGTGTGCTCTGCCGCGGCGAGGACGCCTGCGTGAACGGTGAGTGCGCGCCGCCCTGCCAGTTCGGCGAGTGCGTCGACGACTTGGTGTGTGTCGGCGGCTTCTGCGTCTCGAACCATCCCAAGTTCGAGATCATGCGCCTGGTCTGCCGCCCCTACGTGTTCACCGCCAGCCTGCCGCCGAGCGTCGTCGCCACCGCGAC
>Ga0209598_10000847_pt1 | contig 24872 bp, 24 predicted proteins | sample M_140807_EF_Meta_FD_187317 | JGI IMG/M metagenome (GOLD analysis project Ga0209598, IMG submission 187317) | Freshwater microbial communities from Lake Montjoie, Canada to study carbon cycling - M_140807_EF_MetaG (SPAdes) (version 2) | ecosystem: Environmental > Aquatic > Freshwater > Lake...
ATAGGGGTTGACTGCGAGCGTCCCGACGTGCCCCAGAATCAGGGTGTGACCGTCCTTGTCGGCTTTGGCAACTTCAGCCATCGCCACTGTGCCGGCACCTCCGGGCTTGTTCTCCACGAACACGCTGTGGCCGAGTTGCTTGGTCAGTTCGGCCGCAACCGATCTGGCAACGATTTCCGAGCTGCCGCCTGGAGCAAACGGCACCACCAGCCGGATGGATTTGCGCGGCCAGTCGGCTTGCGCGCTGATCCTGCCTGATGCGGCCAGCGCAGCGACCCCTCCAATCGATCGCCCCGCGGCGCGTATCCAGGTCCGTCTTGTGGTCATTTCGGATGGGTTCCGTTTAAGTTGAATATATCGAAAACGTCATATTTGGACTAAGCTGTATGGTCATCGGAAAAAATTTTTTCCGAATTTATTGATCGTCCTTATGGATCAGCCTACCAAAACCACCCGCCAGGCAAAGCCAGGCAATGAACAACTGAACCGGGACAAGTGGCTCGATGCCGCGTTTTCTGCCGCAGTCACCGGCGGTTTCAGCGAAATCAAGGTGCTTGCCATCTCGGACGCATTGGGTGTGACCCGAGGCAGCTTTTACTGGCACTTCAAAAGCCAGCAGGAGCTGATCGATGCCCTGGTCGAGCGCTGGTACCAGAAGGAGCTCGAAACAATCGAAAGCCTCAAGAAGGCCTTTGTGGACGATGCGCGCACTGATCTGATGATGATTTTCAGCAACGCGATTGCCTTTCTCACGCCCAATACCCCTGATCTGCAATTCAGCGTGGCGCTTCGGGCCCATGCGCGCAGCCATCCTGACATTGCTCAGCGGATCGCCGAAGTGGACCGTCTGCGGACCATCGTGATTTTCGAGCGATATCTGCTCGCCTACCCGGGTCCAGCCCAGGCACGGCAGCGCACCGTGATCTTTTATCTGGCCTTGGGCGGGGCGGCTACGATGGTGACCTCCGGTGTGGCCACGCCGGAGATGATCTCCCTGATGCAGCGCTCGGTTGTCGAACAGCTGATCAATTCCATCCCGGCTTCCCAGACCTGAGTGCCGCGCCGGATCGGCCCGATCCACCGAAGTCTCGCCCCGATCTGCCAACTGCCCTGATGGATTCTTGCCCGGAGTTGCCCATGCGTCGCCCTCTCATGTTCGCTTTGGCCCTCGGCCTGATTGCATCTGCAGCGTGTGCGCCGGTTGCGCAGCAGCCGGCTGTGTCGGCCGTCCCGCTGGCTCGCTCCCTGCAGGGCACGCAGTGGTTGCTTGAGGATCTGTCCGGTCGGGGTGTGTTGGACCGCCTTCAATCCACCCTGACGTTTCCGGAGGCTGGCCGTGTCAGCGGCATGGCCGGCTGCAACAATTTCATGGGATCGATGAGCCTTGACGGCAATCGAGTCGCCTTCGGCCAACTGGCTACCACCCGCAAAGCCTGTTCTCCGGCCGCGGATGACCAGGAGGCCCGATACCTGCAGGCGCTGTCTCGTGCCGAGCGAATCCGTATTGAGGGGCCCTTCCTGTACATCGACACAACGGGTGCTGACAAGCCGCTGAAGTTCACCCAGATCCGCTGAGACATCAGCGGCTGGGTGTGCGCAGATCAGCCCAGCGCAGTCTCGGCAAGCCTCACCCAGAACGCGGCGCCAATCGGCAAAATTGCGTCGTTGAAGTCGTATCCCGGGTTGTGCACCGTGCAGCCGCCCTCTGATCCGGTGCCGTTGCCAATCCACACATAGGCTCCGGGGCAGGCGCGCAGCATCCAGGCGAAATCTTCCGAACCCATGGCCGGTTTGGGATTTCGGATCACCCGGTCCGGACCCACCAGCGACTCAGCCACCCGCAGGCACAGTGCGGCCTCATCGCTGTGGTTGATGGTCGGCGGATAACGCCGTTCATAACGCACCGCGATGCTCGCACCGTGCGAAGCCGCCGTCCCCTCGCACAGTTCGCGGATGCGCCGCTCGACCTGCGTCTGCACCTCCTCACTGAAGGCGCGTACGGTCCCACCAATGACCGCCTCATTGGGGATGATGTTCCAGGCTGTGCCCGAATGGAATTTGGTGACCGAGACCACAGCCGGTTCATGCGGATCGAGATTGCGGCTGACGATGGTCTGCAGCTTCTGCACGAGTTCGGCGCCGGTGGTGATCGGATCGATGCTCTTGTGCGGCATCGCACCGTGCGATCCGCGACCAGTGATCGTGATTTCAAAGATGTCGTAGGAGGCCATCATCGGCCCGGCCTTAACCGCGATCCGGCCGGCCTCGATGCCAGGAATGTTGTGCATGCCAAAGACGGCCTGCATCGGAAAGCGCTCGAACAGCCCTTCTTCCACCATGACCCGGCCACCGCCTTCGTTTTCTTCGGCCGGCTGGAAGATCAGATAGACCGTGCCATCGAAGTTTCGGGTGGCCGCCAGATGACGCGCCGCACCGAGCAGCATGGTGGTGTGACCGTCATGGCCGCAGGCGTGATGCTTTCCGGCATGGCGCGACTGCCAGGCCAGACCGGTGTCTTCCTGCATGTCGAGCGCGTCCAGATCGGCTCGCAGCCCGATCGCGCGCGGGCTGGAGCCACCGCGAATGACGGCGACCACACCGGTTTGCGCGATGCCTTCATGAATCGCGTCAACGCCGAAACTGCGCAGTCGCTCAACCACATATGCCGCCGTTCCGACCTCTTCAAAAGCGGTCTCGGGATGAGCGTGGATATGGCGACGCCATTCGGTCATCTGCGGCAGATAGCGGCCGAGTGCTTCGATCGGACCGGGGTTTTCGATGGCGCCCATGCGGTGTGTTCCTGAGAGGTGGAGCGGTTTGGCGAACGTGGAGGAAGTCGATTCGAATCGATCAAAGTCGATCAGGATTCGGATTGGATATTGCGTTGGCGAATCACCTGGGCCCATCGGGTGGACTCACTGCGCATGAGCGCATCGAAGGCATCGGCTGAACCCGGTGTGATGTAGGCGCCCATTTTCTCGAGGCGACCGGACACCTCCGGCGTGGCCAGCGCAGACTGGATTTCATCGGAGAGTCGGCTCACGATCGGACGGGGCGTGCCGACCGGTGCCGCCAGACCGTACCAGGGCAGGAACATCGCCTGGCCAAAACCGGCCTCAGCCAGTGTTGGCACCTGAGGCAATTCGCTCCAGCGCTTCGGTGCGCCGATGGCCAGTGCGCGCAGGCGGCCCTCGCGCACATGGGGCAGCGCGAGCGCTGCAGTGACAAGCCCGAATTGCACCAGGCCGGCGGCCAGGTCGGGAATCATCTGAGGCTGTCCGGGATAGCGCACGTTGAGCGTTTGCAGCCCGGCCAGGGAGAAGAACAGTTCCTGCCCCAGATGATTGGAGGTGCCCACCCCGGGGTTGGTCACACTCAGGGTATTGGCGCCGCTGCGAGCAAAAGCGACCAGCTCTTTCAGGGTTTGCACCGGGACCTTGGGTGCCACGACGAACAGATTGGGCGGTGCGCCGATCGACCCGACACCAGTGAAATCGCTGGCCTTGTACTTCACGGAGCCTGGCGACAACAACGGTTGGGTCACGGTTGCGGGTGTGGCAGCCAGCAGGGTGTAGCCGTCGGGGGCTGCACGCGCGGCCGCCTCGGTGCCGATATTGCCATTCGCACCCGGGCGCGCCTCCACCAGAAAGGGCTGCTTGAGAGTGACCGCAAGCCGGTCTGTGACCGCACGGGTGACGAGATCGACCACACCGCCTGCAGGAAACGGGACGATCACCCGAACCGGTTTCGCCGGCCAGGCTTCCTGGGCGATTGCAGTGCGATGCGCGAGCGTCAGCGCTGAGGCACCGAGTGCGGCCCGAATCAGGCTGCGTCGATGGGCGATGTCAGGGTGTGTCGCCATGATGTCCTGTTGTGTGGGATCGGGCCGCAGGGGTAGGGAGTCGGTGCGCAATGCCTGGCAATCAGGCTGTCTGGTGCATGCTGGCAAGACCCAGTCGGGCCCGCGCTGCCTGGTACTGGGTGATCAGCCTGGCCACGAATTCTCCTGCACCCGGCACATCCTTGACTGCACCAATGCCCTGGCCACAGCCCCAGATGTCACGCCAGGCTTTGCTCTTGCCGCTGCCACCGGAGCCGAACTGCATCTTGCTCGGGTCGCTTTCAGGCAGGTTGTCAGGGTCAAGACCGGCATTGACGATCGACGGACGCAGGTAGTTGCCGTGGACACCGGTGAACAGGTTGGTGTAGACGATGTCCTGGGCGTTGGCATCGACGATGGCTTGCTTGTAGCCCTCGGCCGCATTGGCTTCACGGGTCGCGATGAACGCAGAACCGATGTAGCCGAAATCGGCGCCCATCGCTTCGGCAGCCAGCACCGCCTCGCCGGTGGCGATCGAGCCCGACAGAGCGATCGGCCCTTTGAACCATTCGCGGGTTTCCTGAACCAGTGCGAACGGTGATTGGACGCCGGCATGACCGCCTGCACCGGATGCGACCAGGATCAGGCCATCAGCGCCTTTCTCGATCGCCTTGTGGGCGAATTTCTGGTTGATCACGTCGTGCAGGACCATGCCGCCGTAGGAATGGATGGCCTCATTGACCTCGACCTGCGCGCCCAGCGAGGTGATGACCAGCGGCACCTTGAATTTCACGCACATCTGCACGTCATGCTGCAGGCGGTCATTGGACTTGTGCACGATCTGATTGACGGCGAAAGGCGCAGCCGGCTTGTCTGGATGGGCGGCGTTGTAGGCATCGAGTTCGGTGGTGATTCGGGTCAGCCATTCTTCGAGCACTTCGGCTGGTCGGGCATTGAGCGCCGGAAACGACCCCACGATGCCGGCCTTGCACTGGGCAATGACCAGATCTGGATTCGAGACGATAAACAGGGGCGAACCGATCACAGGGATCGACATACGACGTTTCAGTTCCTGCAGGGTCATGGGTGTCTCCAGATCAACGGATTGCGGAAAATGGCTTTGAATTCAAGGATACACGGCGGCCGCGTCTTCGCCTGAAGCGGCTCGCGTTAGACTCTTCCGAAAATCTGACTCAAGGAGGACGACGATGAAAGCAGTGATGTGCAGGCAGTGGGGGCCGCCCGAGCAACTCGTGGTGGAGGATGTTCCGACCCGGGACCCCGGTCAGGGCGAAGTACGGATTCGCATCCATGCGGCCAGCGTGAACTTCCCGGATGTGCTGATCATCCAGAACAAGTATCAGTTCAAGCCTGAACTCCCCTTCATTCCCGGCTCGGAAGGCGCAGGCGAAGTCATTTCGGTGGGAGAGGGCGTCACCCATGTCAAGGCAGGCGATCGCGTGCTGGCCAACACCGGCACCGGATCGTTCGCTCAGGAAATGATCGCACCCGCAGGCAAGGTGGTCCTGATGCCGGAGGGCATGTCCTTCGAAACCGCGGCGGCCTTCACCCTGACCTATGGCACCTCATGGCATGCGATCAAGGACCGTGCAGCCATCCGTCCTGGCGAGACCATGCTGGTACTGGGTGCGGCCGGGGGGGTTGGCATCTCGGCGATTGAAATCGGCAAGGCGCTGGGTGCGCGGGTGATTGCCGCTGCCTCGAGCGACGACAAGTTGAAGGTCTGTCGTGAGCATGGTGCTGACGAGACGATCAACTACGAGACAGAAGACCTGCGTGAGGGCATCAAGCGAACAACCGGCGGTAAAGGCCCGGATGTGATCTACGACCCGGTTGGCGGCAAATATGCTGAGCCGGCATTCCGTTCGATTGGATGGCGGGGTCGTTATCTGGTGATCGGGTTTGCCAACGGTCAGATTCCAGCGCTGCCCCTGAACCTGATGTTGCTCAAGGGGGCATCGGTGGTCGGTGTGTTCTGGGGCGACTATGTGCGCCGCGAACCGCAGGCCAACGCGACCGACATGAAGGACATGATGGCGCTGCTGGCCAAGGGCGTACTGCGCCCTCATGTGTCGGCCTCATACCCGCTTGACCAGGTGCCGCAGGCGCTCAACGACATGGCCGCCCGCAAGGTGACCGGCAAGGTCCTCATCCTGCCCTGAGCCCAGGTTGAAGCCGGCACCACGCCGGCTTCAGATCACATCCTCCATCGAGTGGATGCCGCGCTCGCGGAATTCGGCGCGCATCTTGGCGAGCGCGCTTGCCTCAATCTGGCTGACGCGCTGGGTGGAAACGCCCAGCCTGCGGGCGATTTCGACCAGTGTCAGCCCACTGGCAGCATCGTCACTGCCAAGCCCGTAGCGCCATTGCAGGACACTGCGTTCGGTAGGGGTCAGCATGTCGGTTCCTCCTGGGTAGGGCGACTCGTTCAGATACATGAGGATGAAGGCCGGGTGGCTCAAGGGGTGAGCGACCAAAATCCCCGCCCTGGGCGGGTCTGCCGGCCCAAGCCATTCGCCAGCCTGAATACCGACCCTTGCGGCACCAAGCGCGGTGCTGAGGTAACCTTGCCGCCTTCAGCGGCTTTCGCCGTTAGAGATCCTCGTCCAGAGAAGGAGCCTTGCCTCATGATTCCGTCCCCCAGAATCCTCGCCTGCGCCGCGCTGGCCCTGGCCACTGCAGCCACGCCGGTCCTGGCCCAAAGCAAGAAGGAACTCGTCACCAAGCTGCTGGCGCTTCAGCAGCCCGGCGTCGAGCAGCTTGCCCGCACGATCGCCGAGCGCCCCGCCGCCGAGATGACCATGGCCGCACGCCAGTACATGCAAAACGTGCCGGCAGAAAAACGCGAAAGTGTGGTCAAGGCAATCGACGCCGACCTCAAGAAATACGCCGATGAGGCGATTCCGCTGCTGCGTGATCGGGCGATTGCCCTGTCACCCTCAATGATCGGTGCCGAGCTGGAATCCAACTTCAACGAGGCCGAACTCAAGCAGCTGATCAACTGGTTTGAGTCGCCGGTCATCCGGCGCTACAACCAGCTGATCCCGGGCATGCAGCGATCCTTGTCTGAAAAGCTCGTCGAAGAAACGCGTGGGCAGATCGAGCCCAAGCTCAAGACGCTGGAGTCTTCGATGGCCCGCAATCTGGGCCTGCCGCCCCCGGGCAGCGCAGCGCCTGCCCAGGCACCTGCCCAGGCGCCTGCTGGCGCAGCTGGCACTCTGCCGGGCAACCGCAAGTAAGTCTCCAGATTGTTCAGCCCGGGCTCAGGTCCGGGTTGTTCGGTCTGGACAGCATCCCGCGCTGTTCGATGAATCGGAAAAACAGCGCGCTCGTCAGGATGCTGCAAGCCCACGACACCACCAGTCCGATCCAGTTCGGCACCGGTGCTGTGCCGAAGGTTCGCAAGACGCCGGCGTTGATGAGCATGCAAACCGGGTAGTGAACCAGGAAGATCGAGTAGGCCCTTGCGCCCAGCCAGTGGATCAGCTCGCGCAGGCGAGCAGGCATCCGCCACCTTGGGTTCCGCACGCCGACCATCAGCACGGCAGCAGTGATCAGCGCCACCAGAATGCGCAGTCTGAATTCAAGCGTGAGGGCAATCAGACCCACCACCGCGATCGGCAGTGCGTATCGCCACGGGTGGGGTGAGCGGCCGGACCACCAGGCCAGCGCGCCTAATCCGTAGGCACCGAAAAAGTAGGGTGCGAAGGCGTCTAAGGACGCATCGCGGTTGAACCAGAACAGCGATGCCGCAGCAAGCGCCCCGACAAGCCAGACCGCTGAAATCGCCCGCCCCGGGCGCGTGCTCAGATGGATCAGCAGCACCATCAGCACAAACAGCTGCAGGTCCATGGCCACATACCAGAGCCCGGCTGAAACAGACTCCACGCCCAGGATCGATTGCAGCATTGTGAGGTTCGCTGCCAGCTGCAGCAGGGTGGGAGCGCCATCCATGCCTTCATGGGGCAGGAGGGTTCGGACGGTCCAGTTGACCAGCAGTGCCAGCCCGATCGCAGCGAAGTATGGAATTGCCAGTCGAAGGTAGCGCTTCCAGAAGGTACTGACGGGATGGCTGATTCGGCTGACGCCTTCGGGTGCGAGCGAGCGCGCAGCGAGAAATCCGCCGATCACCAGAAACACCTGGACGGCCAGCCGCCCGTATTCGAACAGGCCGTCGATCAGCCACGGCGCCTGCGTTTCAATGGCTGCCGACATCGGCCCATAGGCGGCCAGATGGTGAAGGACGATCAGCTGGGCAGCAACGGCCTTGAGGGCGTCGATCAGCAGCGATGGGCTCGGATTCAAGGCGAACGCCTAGACGGTGCGGCGGCGATCACAGCGGCTGTTCGAGGGTCGGCGCGGTGTCTTTCAGGGTGATCCTGCGCATGTCGCGTCGCTGGTTTCGGTCATCGAAGGGTCGGGCCCGGTGCATGGTGCAGCGGTTGTCCCAGATCACCAGGTCGTGGGGCTGCCAGGCATGCGCATAGACGAACGGACGCTGCGTTGCGTGTTCGATCAGATCGCGGATCATGGCCATGCCCTCCGGCCGTGGCATGCCTTCGACCTCGCCGATATGCGAGGACAAATACAGACTGAGGCGACCCGAGCCGGGATGTCGGCGCACCAGCCGTTGCCTGACCGGTTCGAAGGCCTGGCGCTCGGTCTCGTTGAACGCCTCGAATCCGAGCTGGGCGCGTGAATAGATCAGCGAATGGCGGCACACCAGCGGCATCAGCCGCGACTGTGCGGATGGGTCCAGTGCATCCCAGGCGGCCCGCATGTCGGCGAATTCAGTGGCAGGGTTGTCCGGCGGAATCACGCGGGCATGCAGCATCGAGTGCTTCGCCGGGGTCGACTTGAAGCTGCTGTCGCTGTGCCACAGGCGGTTGCCCAGATTGAACATGCGCCGGCGGTCGTCGGCTGCAAGGATTGAGCCGTCGAGATCCAGATTGGAGATGTCAACCATCTGCTTGTGTGCAAGCCGATGCAATTGGGCATCGACCACCGCGGGGGCGTCCTCGATCAGGCCCAGGGACTTCGCAAAGCGCATCTGCTGGTCATCGTCGATGCGCTGGTCACGCACGACCAGCACGCCATGGCGGCTCATCGCCGCGTCGATCGCGCTGGCCAAGGCCGCGCTGGGGGGCTGGCGCAGGTCAACACCCGTCACTTCGGCTGCGAACAGCGGATGCAGCGCTCGAATCTGCAGTTCCATGGGTCTCCTCTTCGGGCCTGGCAGTGCCCTGTGGGTGAATCGATGTCGCGTTCGGACAAGAGGACTACGGTACGCCGCACAATGACACGCGGCTGTCATCTTAACCGGCGATTGTGCTGGGTTTGTCACTCACTATCCACCCGGCTGCGGCATCTGCAGACCGGTCTTCAGGAGCGTTCATGAAATTCAAAGTGCTCGTTGCGGCTGTGTCAATTGCCGCGTCCACCCCGGCATTCTCCCAGACTGAAATCCAATGGTGGCACTCCATGGGCGGTGCGCTTGGCGAGTGGGTCAACGGGCTGGCCAGGGACTTCAACGAGCAGCAAAAGGATTACAAGGTCGTACCGACCTTCAAGGGCTCTTACGATGAATCGATGACCGCAGCGGTTGCCGCCTTCCGCGCCGGCAATGCGCCGCACATCCTGCAGGTGTTCGAAGTCGGTACGGCCACGATGATGGCCAGCAAGGGCGCGATCGTGCCGGTGACCAAAGTCATGGGCGACGCCGGCTTGAAGTTCGATTCGAAGGCCTATGTGCCGGCGGTTTCGGGCTACTACACCGCGCCCAACGGCCAGATGATGAGCTTTCCGTTCAATAGCTCGACCACGGTCTTTCACTACAACAAGGACGCTTTCAAGGCGGCCGGGCTCGACCCTGAGAAGCCGCCTCTGACCTGGCCGGAAGTGGCTCTGGCTGCGGCTAAGCTCAAGGCCTCCGGCCACAAGTGCCCGCTGACCACCAGCTGGGTGAGCTGGACGCAGCTCGAGAGTTTCTCGGCCTGGCACAACGTCGAATTCGCGACCAAGCGCAACGGCTTTAACGGCCTGGATGCCCGCCTGGCGTTCAATACCCCCTTGCACGTGCGCCACATCGAAAACCTGGCCAACCTTTCGCAGCAGGGACTGTTCCACTACAAGGGTCGCGGCGGTGCGGCCGACGCCACCTTCGTCTCGGGCGAGTGTGCGATGTACACCGGGTCCTCGGCGGCCTACGGCAATATCAAGCGCAATGCGAAATTCGCCTCCGGCATCTCGACGCTGCCCTACTACCCGGATGTCCCAGGCGTGCCACAGAACACCGTGATTGGCGGTGCCAGCCTGTGGACAATGTCCGGCAAGAAGCCGCAGGACTACAAAGGTGTCGCAGCCTTCTATGACTACCTGAGCCGTCCTGACGTGCAGGCGAAGAGCCACCAGGCGACTGGCTATCTGCCGATTACCACGGCCGCCTTCGAAATGACCGAGAAGTCGGGCTTCTACAAGCAGAACCCCGGCGCCGATGTCTCGGTCAATCAGATGATCCGCAAGACGACCGACAAGTCGCGGGGCATCCGCCTGGGCAATTTCGTTCAGGTGCGTGCGATCGTCGATGAGGAACTCGAGCAGGTCTGGGCTGGCAAGAAGTCGGCTCGCGAAGCGCTGGACACCGCGGTCAAGCGCGGCAACGAGCAACTCGAGCGTTTCGAGAAGGCCAACAAGGGCTGAGCGCTCAGACTGTCCGTCATCGCAGGACGGTCTCATGAGCTGCCCGGGGAAGGCTGCATCCGCCCCGGGCTGCCTCACCCCGGGGTAGACTCGGCCCCACCCCCTTGCCCCGGTTCGGGCTTGCGCCCGGCTCTCCTGCGCTGCTGTCTTGGCCTCTGAAAAACGCGTTAGATTCGGACACCGCGTCCTGCCGTGGGTCCTCATCGCCCCTCAAATGGCGATCGTGCTGGCCTTCTTTTTCTGGCCTGCAGGGCAGGCACTTCATCAGAGTGTGTTGAGCCAGGATGCCTTTGGAACCAGCACAGAGTTTGTCGGGCTGGAGAATTTCCGGCGGCTGTTTGCCGACGACACCTACCTCGCCTCCTTTCAGACCACCGCGATTTTCTCGGTGTTGGTCGCCGCGCTGGGTATCGGGTTGGCGCTGTTGCTGGCTGTCATGGCGGACTCGGTCGCGCGCGGTGCCACGGTCTACCGCACGCTGCTGATCTGGCCTTATGCAGTGGCGCCGGCGATTGCCGGGGTGTTGTGGCTCTTCATGTTTGCGCCGTCTGTTGGGATCGTGAGCCATGCGCTGCGGGCTGCGGGCATCGACTGGAACCATCTGCTCAACTCCAGGCACGCCATGACGCTGATCGTGATGGCCGCGGTCTGGAAGCAGATCTCCTACAACTTTCTGTTCTTCCTTGCCGGCTTGCAATCGATTCCAAAGAGCCTGATCGAGGCAGCCGCGATCGATGGCGCAAGGCCCTGGAAGCGCTTCTGGACCATCGTGTTCCCCCTGCTGTCACCGACCACCTTCTTCCTGCTGGTCATCAATGTGGTCTACGCCTTCTTTGACACCTTTGCGATCGTCGATGCTGCAACCCAGGGCGGCCCCGGCAAGGACACCGCGATTCTGGTCTACAAGGTCTACTACGATGGCTTCAAGGCCATGGACCTGGGTGGGTCTGCGGCGCAGTCGGTGGTGCTGATGGTGATCGTCATTGCCTTGACGGTCGTGCAGTTTCGATACGTCGAAAAGAAGGTCCAGTACTGAGATGGTCGAGCGTCGCCCGGTCATGACAGTCGTGGCCCATCTCATCCTGATACTCGGGGTGATGGTGGTGGCCTTTCCGCTCTTCGTGACCCTGATCGCATCGACTCAAACCGCACAGCAGATTGTTCAGCAGGCGCCGATGTCGCTGCTGCCCGGCTCCAACCTGATCGAAACCTATCGGATCGCGCTGTTCGGTGGTCAGACTGGATATGGCAGCCGCATCGCACCGGTTGCCCCGATGTTGTGGGTGAGCTTTGTCAGTGCGATCACCATCGCGCTGGGCAAGATCGTCATTTCGCTGCTGTCGGCATTTGCCTTCGTGTATTTCCGTTTCCCCGGACGGATGCTGTGCTTCTGGATGGTGTTCATTACGCTGATGCTGCCGGTCGAAGTCCGAATCGGGCCGACCTACGAGGTGGTCTCCAACCTCGGATTGCTCAACACCTACGCGGGCATGACCGTGCCCTTGATCGCCTCGGCGACCGCCACCTTCCTGTTTCGCCAGTTCTTTCTGACCGTGCCGGATGAATTGCTCGAGGCCGCCCGCATCGACGGTGCCGGGCCGATGCGCTTTTTTTTCGACGTGCTCCTGCCGCTGTCGGCCACCAGCATCGCGGCGATATTTGTCATCCAGTTCATCTACGGCTGGAACCAGTATCTGTGGCCGCTGCTGGTAACGACCGACGAGACCCGCTACCCGATCGTGATGGGTATCCGTCGGATGATTTCCGGCGGCGACGCGGCCAACGAATGGAACGTGATCATGGCCACCGCGATTCTGGCAACGATCCCGCCTGCGGCGGTGGTGCTGCTGATGCAGAAGTGGTTCGTCAAGGGTCTGGTCGATACAGAGAAGTGAGCCGCTGGCCTGGTATGGGCCGGATCATGTGAGGGCTTGGATGGGCGCGCTGTCGTTTCGCAATGTGGTCAAGGACTATGGCATCGCAGGTCGTTCGAACCGCGTGATCCACGGTGTCGATGTCGACATCCGTGATGGCGAATTCATTGTGATCGTTGGGCCGTCTGGCTGCGGCAAGAGCACGCTGCTGAGGATGGTGGCCGGGCTCGAAGAGGTCACCGCCGGTGAGATTCGCATCGGCGATCGTCTGGTCAACGATGTCGAGCCCGCCGATCGGGACATTGCAATGGTGTTCCAGAACTATGCGCTCTACCCGCACATGAGCGTGTTCGATAACATGGCCTACGGCCTGAAGATTGCCCGCGTGCCGCGATCGGAAATCGAGGCTCGGGTTCGTCGGGCGGCCGCCATTCTGGAGATTGGCGACTACCTCGATCGCAAACCGCGTCAGCTCTCGGGCGGGCAGCGTCAGCGGGTGGCTATGGGGCGGGCTATCGTGCGCCAGCCTCAGGTGTTCCTGTTTGATGAGCCGCTCTCCAACCTGGATGCCAAGCTGCGTGTCCAGACGCGGCTCGAAATCCAGAAGCTGCATCGTGAACTGGGTATCACCTCGCTGTTTGTCACGCACGACCAGGTCGAGGCAATGACCCTGGCTCAGCGCATGATCGTGATGAATCGGGGGGTGGTCGAACAGATTGGCACGCCGGAGGATGTCTACCTGCGTCCCAGGACCACATTCGTGGCCGGATTCATGGGTTCTCCGCCGATGTGCCTGTATCCGGTTCAGGTGCAGGGCCTTGTTGCGCGCTGCCATGGCCTGTCCCTGAACCTGACGCAGGCACCGCCGGCGCAGGGTGAGCTGATCATGGGATGGCGGCCCGAGCATGCGGTGCCGGGGACTTCCGGATGGCCGATGCAGGTCGAACTCGTCGAGATGCTCGGTGCAGAGCGGCTCGTGCATGGTCGGCTGGGCGATGGTGTCTGCGTCGTTCGTATCGAGGCGGGAGCGACCGTCCCCGCTGCGGGGCAGACGATTCACCTTCAGGTGGCCCCCGGTCATCTGCACTGGTTTGACCCACGGACACAGGAGCGAATTGGATCATGAACCCGACATCTGAACGCCACGACGAAGCCATCGAACCCTTGCCCCAATCCGTGCTGCCTGAGGGTGTGCGTGCTCGCCACATCGACGGCATCAATGGGCTGCGCATGCATGTGCTCGAGGCGGGTCATGAGACGCCGGGCCGACCCTGTGTGCTCCTGTTGCATGGTTTCCCCGAACTGGCGTACAGCTGGCGCAAGATCATGCCGGCGCTGGCACAGGCCGGCTTTCACGTGGTGGCGCCCGATCAGCGCGGCTACGGCCGCACCACGGGTTGGGATCATCGCTACGACGCCGACCTCGCCGACTTTCGCATGATGAATCTGGTGCGGGATGCTCTGGGGCTGATCAACGCGCTGGGCCATCGACAGGTCGAAGCCGTGGTCGGCCATGATTTCGGCTCGCCGGTGGCAGCCTGGTGCGCAATGGTTCGCCCGGATGTGTTTCGCAGGCTGGTATTAATGAGTGCGCCATTCGGCGGGCCACCGGATCTGCCGAAGCCCGGCTCTCATACTGCTTCCGGGCGCGCTGCCCCCGATGTGCTTGCCGAGTTAGCTGCGCTGCCACGACCCCGAAAGCACTACCAGTGGTACTACTCGACCCCTCAAGCCAATCGTGACATGGTCGAGTGCTCTCAGGGACTCTCAGACTTCCTGCGCGCCTATTACCACGTCAAGAGCGCAGACTGGGCTGGCAATGCGCCGTATCGTCTGGCTGGATGGAACGCCCAGTCCCTGTCGGAATTGCCGACCTACTATGTGATGGATCTGGCTCAGGACATGGCGGCCAGCGTGGCGCCTTTCATGCCGACAGACCAGCAGGTGGCCGCCTGCACCTGGCTGACTGAATCGGAATTGGCTGTCTACACAGGCGAATATGCCCGAACCGGCTTCCAGGGCGGTCTGCACTGGTATCGGTGCGGCACCTCGGGGCGCTTCATTGCCGAACATCAACTCTACGCAGGCCGCACAATCGATGTGCCCGCGTGTTTCATCGCGGGTCGCAGCGACTGGGGCGTCTACCAGAGGCCCGGAGACTTCGAACGCATGCAAAGCGAGGTCTGCACGCGCATGTCAGCCTGCCATCTGATTGAGGGCGCTGGCCACTGGGTTCAGCAGGAGCAATCCGAGGCGGTGATCGAAGGGTTGTTGAGGTTTTTTAGCAACACTTCTGATCTGATTCGAGCTTAGGCCAGGACTTAGCCAGCAAACAGACCAGACTTGCTGATGGCCGGGGCCAAGCGCAAGGCGGCTTAGCCGCCTGATCGCGCCCGCTGTGCGAGTGCCTGGGTGACCAGCGCGTCGATGACTTCACCCTGGCTCGAAAATTCGCCTGCAGCCTTGATTTTTGACAGTGCATCTCGTGTGGTCGCCTTGACCAGCACATTGATGTAAACCTTGCGCGGCGGGCGTCCGCGGCGCGTCAATGAAATGAGATTCGCTTCGGTATCGGTCTGCACGGGACCGGCCTTCTGTCGAGTGGCCATTAGGAATGCTCTGATTCGGATCGTCGAGAGAGTAGCACCGTGGCATTGAGTCATTGCGCCCGTGTGGCACTCGCGGCGGGCTCCGACCAGCCCGCCTTCCGGCACCGGATCAGAACAGGAAATTCGGATCAAGAAATATTTTTTTTCTACGTCTTGTCATCTGCGACCCGTTTTATCTGCGCTACACTCGCCGCCGGTCGGAGTGAGCCAATCAATGCGCTTGGTTTGCGGCCTATTAATCTCGTGCGATTTCCGGATCTTCGGAAGCGACTTGGGCCTGATGGTGGGGCCTATTCTTTCAATCAAGACAGGGGAATGAAGATGGTGAGCAATATTCTCGAAATGCTGGCGTCCGGTGCTGGCAAAGACCTGATCGGTCCGGCCAGCAAACTGCTCGGCGAGAGCGAGTCTGGCGTTCAGTCGGCACTGGGCTCGTTGATGCCGGTCCTGCTGGGCAGCATGGCCTCCAAGGCTTCTTCCCCGAGTGGTGCTGCGGACCTCTTCCGCACGGTGACTGGCGCTAATGTCGACACCGGCATCCTGGGCAACATCGCTGGCGCGCTCGCTGGTGGCGCAAGCACTGATTCGCTCACCTCGGTGGGTGCCAATCTGCTGGGCGGTCTTCTGGGCGGCAGCGACAAAGTCTCCGGTCTGGGCTCGGCTCTGGCCTCGCTGGCTGGCATCAAGTCGTCGTCGGCTGGCACGCTGATGAGCCTGGCTGCCCCGTTCCTCTTCAGCACGATCAAGAAGCTGGTCGCCAGCAATGGCCTGGACGCCAATGGTCTGGGCAATCTGCTGCTGGGTCAGAAAGCTCATCTGGCCAAAGCTAACGTCGACCCGCGTCTGGCCACTGCGCTGGGCCAGACCAGCTTCACCTCCTGGCTCGACAAGCTGCCCGCGACCCTGGCGACTGTTGCGCCGGCGGCTGCACCGGTTCGTCCGGTTGTGACCGCACCGGCTGCACCGGAATCCTCAGGCCTGATGAAGTGGCTGCCTTGGCTGGCCGCGCTGATCGGTGCTTTCCTGCTGTGGCAGTGGCTTGCACCGAAGGCTCCTGAGCCTGCGAAGACGGTTGCTCCGGCACCCGCCGCTGCGCCTGCACCGGCTCCGGCACCGGCTCCTGTCGTGGCTGCCCTGCCGAAGTCGGTTTACTTCGAAGTCGACAAGACCGACATCGGCGACGAAGGCAAGAAAGCGATCGAAGAGGCCCTGGCTGCAATCGGTAAAGACGGCAAAGCAGCCGTGACCGGTTTTGCAGACAAGACCGGCGATCCGGCTCGCAACGAAGAACTGGCCAAGAACCGCGCCAAGGCTGTCAAGGACGCGCTGGTTGCAGCCGGTCTGCCGGAAGGCAACATCGAGATGCGTCCGCCCGAGTTCATCACCGACACCACCAACGATCGCGCAGCACGTCGCGCCGATATCAACAAGCAGTAATCAGTCGGTACACGAGGGCTCATGCCCTCGGCGGTCGAAACGGCACTCCGATGGGGTGCCGTTTTTTTGTCCTGATGCAGTGTCGAGAACGGTCGGTTTTCACAGCATCAGGCGTGGATCTTCGAGCGGACATGTCGACTGTTCGAACTCATGGAATGGCCCGGTGTCTAGGATCGGATAGGATCGACCCTCACCTGATGGCCTGGCTGTCCACTGACTGGAGACACATGCGATGAGTTTGCCGCTTCTGTTCACCCCGATGAAACTTCGGGGTCTCACCCTTCGCAACCGTATCGTGGTGGCCCCGATGCATCAGTACGCCGCAGTCAAGGGATTCCCCACGGACTGGCACCTGATGAACGCAGGGCGCTACGCGGCGGGCGGAGCCGGTCTGGTCATGATGGAATCGACCAAGGTCGAGCGACGTGGCTGCGGCACGGTGGGCGATCTGGGCCTGTGGGATGACGCATTCATCCCGCACCTTCAGCGCATCGTCGATTTTGTCCACCAGTGCGGCACGGCGGTTGGCATCCAGTTGGGACACTCAGGGCGAAAAGCCCGCACCGGCAGGCCCTGGGAAGGTGGCCGCCCGCTGACCGCAGACATCGGGATTGATGACTGGGAGGCGTGGGATCTGGTGGCGCCCAGCGCCATTGCTGCGGATGACAAGTCGCCGGTGCCCCGTGCCTTGAGCACGGCCGAGGTTCGCGAGGTGGTCGAGGCATTCGGCCGTGCTGCTGCAAGGGCGAACGCGGCGGGCTTCGATACTGTTGAAATTCACGGCGCGCATGGCTTTCTCGTCCATGAGTTCCTCTCGCCTTCAGCGAACCAGCGCACCGATCAATATGGTGGCAATGAGGCGAACCGCAGGCGCTTCGCCCTGGAGGTCGCCGAGTGTGTTCGCGCCAACTGGCCACAGGACAAGCCGCTCTTCATGCGTTTGTCAGTCGATGATGATGCCGGCTGGAGTCCTGCAGACAGCGTGGTGCTGTCTCGCGAACTCAAGGCTGCAGGAGTTGATGTCATCGACTGCAGTGCAGGCGGCATGTTGGCCCGCCCGGTCAGCAGCACGCCCATCGGCTATGGCTATCAGGTTCCATTTGCACAACGGCTGCGCGAAGAAGCCGGCATTCAGACGATGGCGGTTGGCCTGATCGTTCATCACGATCAGGCAGAACGCATTCTTCGCGAGGGCAAAGCCGATCTGATCGCGCTCGCCCGCGAGATGCTGCACAACCCGAACTGGGCATTCGATGCGGCCTGCAAGATGGGCATCGAGGACTGTTTCTCCCTGATTCCCCCTGCCGGCGGATGGTGGCTTCAGAAACGGATGGCGGCGATGCCGTCTCTGTTGACTTCGACTCAAGAACGCAAGGACTGAATCATGTTCCGTCAATCCGACAAGCTGCTGTGCACGGCGATCGCTTCCTGCGCCATGTTGTGGTCTCCGATCGCGCAGGCCGAGCAGCTCGCGCAGGCTCGCGTCGATGTCAACCTTCGCGCCGGCCCCAACCGCGAATACCCGGTGGTGGCCGCGCTTCGAGTCGGCACCCAGTTCACCGTGCTCGGATGCCTGGGCGATTACAGCTGGTGTGATGTCCAGTCGCCACCCTATCGGGGCTGGGTCTACGCGGAAAATCTGCTGATCTTCCAGCCCAACGGTGATGCAGCAGCCCTGAATGTCGCCGGCGCATTGGTCGGCATCGGTGTCACCACCTTCATCCTGAACAGTTACTGGCGGGATCATTACTACAACCGGCCCTGGTATGGGCAGTCGAACTACTGGAACAGCAGGCCGGTGCCGTATTACGGTCGACCGGGTTATTACCCGCCGCCGCCGCACTATCGCCCGCCGCCTCCGCCGGCCTATCGCCCCCCGCCGCCGGCCTATCGCCCGCCCCCCCCGCCCGCCTACAGGCCACCACCCCCGCATCAGGGTGGAGGTGGCTACAACCCTGGAGCGGGGTATCGCCCACCGCCCCCGCACCAAGGCGGCGGAGGATATAACCCCGGTAACGGATATCGCCCGCCTCCGCCCCCGCCCCCGGGGGGCGGAAATATCTCCCGTCCGCCCCCCGGCGGCGGGGGGCATGGCGGTGGCCGCCCGCCAGGTCCGCCACCGGGTCCGCCGCAGGCGCGCTGATCGCAGGGGCCGCTCATGACGATGGATGAGCTGCTCCGTGGCCACGATGAGGCTGCGGCGCTGGTGCTGGCCGACAGGGTCACGACGCGAGGGCAATTGCGGCAGGCTTCGGAGCGCGCGGCATGCGGACTGAGTTCGATGGGCCTGCGTCGAGGCGACGCCCTTGCGCTGTGGTTACCCAACGGCCCTGCCTGGATTCAGTTGCTGTGCGCCGCGGCACGGATCGGCGTGCTGATCGTCCCGATCAGCACACGCTACAAGCCGCCCGAGGTGCGCCATCTGCTCGAAGTGTCAGCAGCGAAGGCGATTGTGTGCCCGTCGAACTTTCTGAAGGCCGACTACGCCGCGATCGCCCGCAGTTTGCAGTCGGATCTGCCGACGCTCGGCCAGGTCATCGAACTGTCCGACTGTGATGCATTCATTGAATTCGAGCCGTCCGCGTCGATCAGTGCAATGCCTCTGCCCGCGCAGTCCGATGACCCGCTGTGCTGCTTCAGCACCTCCGGCACGACCGGCTTTCCCAAACTGGCTGTGCATGGCCATGCCAGCATCGTGCGACATGCGCAGCATGTGGCCGCGGCGCTGGAAATCCGGACGGGCGACGCCATGCTCTGCGCATTGCCGCTGTTTGGCGTCTTCGGTTTCATGACCGCATTGGGCGCGCTCGCTGGAGGCGCCGCCTGCGTGATGCTGTCGGTGTTCGAGGCCGAGCAGGCTGCCCGAATGATCGAGCGGCATCGTATCTCCCATGTGATTGGTGCGGACTCCATGTTCGACGCCATGCTGCAGGTTGAGGGCGTTCGCTTCGACACCTTGCGCCGTGGCGTGCAGGCGGATTTCGTCGGACTTCAGGGGCCGGTCACGCAGCGCGCCGACGAGCTGGGCATCCGCTTTACAGGCACTTATGGCTCATCCGAATGCTATTCGCTGATGGCCTTTCATCCCTGGGATGCGCCCGCTGAAGTGCGTGCCCGATCGGGTGGCATTCCGATCGATCCGCTGATCGAGGTTCGCATCGTCGACCCTGAAACCGGGGCGGTGCTGGAGTCGTCCCAGCCCGGCGAGATCCAGATCCGAGGCCCGAATGTGATGCCTGGCTACCTCAATAATCCTGAGGCCACTGCGAAAGCGTTCACCGATGACGGGTGGTATCGATCGGGCGATCTCGGCCTTCGTGACGGCGCCGGATTCATCTACCTGGCCCGTCTGGGCGACAGCCTGCGCCTGCGTGGTTTCCTGGTGAATCCGGCCGAGATTGAGCACACACTGATGCAGCATGCCGATGTGATCGGTGCCCAGGTTGTTGGCGTTCATCGGCCGGGTGATGGTGATGTGGCTGTGGCCTATGTACTGACGCAGTCGGGCTCAGCCGATGAGGCGACCCTGATGGCTCATTGCCGCGAGCGCATGGCGGCCTACAAGGTGCCGGTTCGGGTCATTCGGATCGATGAGTTTCCGGCGATCAACGGACCGAACGGCAACAAGATTCAGAAACGGGTGCTGCGCGAGATGGCTCGCGAGGCCCTTGATGCGGGTGCGCAGCCCGCTCAAAGAAGCTGACCTATTCCAGACCGTGTTACCCAAAATGCCTCAATTCTTGCTCCAACTGCGAATCGCACTGGCGGTTCTCCTGGCAACGCCCTGCGCCGTGCAGGCAGAGATCGAATTCGGTTCACTGGAACTGTTTTCATCCGACTCCGAGACCAGCCCGGTGCCGCGAGGCCTTGTGCCGGGAGCGGTGCTGACCGCCTATCAGGGCCGCTTCATTGGCCAGGGCACCTCGGTTTTTCCCATTCCCGGGGCGATCTACCTCGGCAAGGACTTCATGTATCTCGGGGACCGCGCCCGCTACTACGTGTATCGCGATGACCGTCTGGCCGTGTTCGCCTATGGACGCGTCCGATTTGGCAATCTTGATCCCGAGAAGACCCCGGAACTGCAGGGCATGATCAAGCGCAAGTGGGAATTCGAGGCTGGCTTCGGCGGCAATCTGATCACTCCGTTTGGTTTGTTCACCGCGCGTCTCGCCAGTGACGTCACGGGCACAAGCAAAGGGCAGGAAGGCTTGTTGTGGGTTGATTTTCCCTTGGTCATCGATCGATTTCTGGTGATGCCCGGCGCAGGCGTGCTTTGGCGTTCGTCAAAGCTGTCGAACTACTACTTCGGCGGTGTGTCGGCGGCTGAGTCCACCCCCACCCGGCCGGTTTATGACACCGGTTCCACCCTGGCCAAATCACTCGGCCTGATCACCACGTATCGGTTCAACCGCAACTGGATTGGCACGGCCTCTGTCGCTTACGAGCACTACGATCAGGCGATTGCCAACAGCCCGATCGTGCAGCGCAAGGGCGAGTTGTTCGGCATTGTGGGCGTGGGCTACCAGTGGTGAAGACGGTCCTGGAGTAGTGACTCTGACGCTTGCTGCACTGGCTCCCCTCCTGCTGGTTATCGGCCTGCTGGGTTCCGGTCGATTCAGCGCCCTGACCGCGGGTCTGTGCGGCCTGTTATCAACGCTGGTGGTTGCCGTCTTCGGCGCTGCCGTGCCGACGCAGGATCTGCTCGTACAGACGGGCGCGGGACTGTGGCTGGCTTGGCTGGTCATCTCGATCATTGTCTCGGGCATGTTCTTTCACCGGTGCGTGCAGCTTCATCGCGGCAGCGACGATCAGCCTTTGGCAGCCGCAACCCCCGCGCGACTTTGGACCGTGTGTTTCCTGGTGGCGCCGTTTGCCGAATCGGTGACGGGATTTGGTGTCGGCTACATCGTCGCGCTGGGTGCGCTCAGCCGACTCGGAATTGCCGGGATGCCGGCCCTGCTGTTGGGGCTTTTCAGTCAGTCGCTGGTGCCATGGGGCGCGCTGGGGATCGGCACCACGGTCGGGGCGAGCCTCTCAGGTCTGTCGGTGAATGAACTCGGCCTTCGATCCGCCATCCTGCAAGGGCCGATCCATCTGCTGTACCTGCTCATCTACTGGCGCCTGGCGGCGAGCGCGGGATGGGCCGTGCCACTGACTCAGAAGCTCGATGACCTGGCCTGGACCCTGCTCCTGATCGGATTGCTTGCCTTAGCCAATGCGGTCAGCGAAGTCGAGATTGCCGGGGCCCTGCCGACCGCTTTGCTGTTGGCGATCCGGTTCTGGCGCGATGAGAGACCGTCGCGGGCGCGCCTGCTCGGTGTCTTGCGTGAGCAATCGCCCTATGTGCTGCTGACCCTGGTCTTGTGCGCCACCCGGCTGATCAGTCCGATCCGCGATGCATTGAAGTCACTCTGGGCCATCAGACCGTTTGAGTCGCAACCGGCATTCTCTCCGTTCTACGCGGCCGGATTCTGGTTATTGCTGGTGTCGGCATGGGTGCTTTGGCGAACTCGGGCCGTGCCGGGACCGGTCCTGGGTCAGACCCTGCGGGGGGCCTGGCGAGCATGCGGGGTCACGCTGGCATTCCTGGTGATGGCTCAGCTCTATGTCGGTAGCGGGCTGGCTCGACAACTGGCTGATGCCCTCAGCGCGGTTGCCGGAGCGGCTGCTGCCGCGGGGGTCCCACTGTTTGCCGCTGTTGCCGGATTTCTGACAGGCAGTGGTGCGGCCTCGAATGCGATGCTGATGCCGATGGTCAACTCGCTGGCGATCAGCCTGCACCTGGATGATGCCTGGCTGGCCGCTGTGCAGAACGGTGTCTGTGCGAACCTGAGCATGCTCTCGCCGATCAGGGTGTCGATGGGTGCGGCGATTCTGGGTTTTGCGGCCTCCGAAGGTCTGATCTATCGAAAGGCATGGCAACTGGCCCTGCCACCGGTGGTGGTGGGGCTGGGCGCAGTCGGCCTGTTGACCGGGCTGCGCTGATCACAGTCGGCTCAGGGCAAGCATCGCCCGCGCAACACCGCTACACTCCGTGGCCGAATGGCTGCGAACGGTCGATTCGCATCAACCGGAGTCAATCATGAAAGGCATGGTGTTCACTGAATTTCTCGAGCTGGTCGAACGCACCCGATCTCCCGAGCTGGTCGATACACTGATCGACGAATGCAATCTGCCTTCTGGCGGCGCCTACACCGCCGTTGGCAACTACGACCATCGCGAGATGGTCACCCTGATCGTGGCGCTGAGTCGTCACACCGGGCAGTCAGTGACCGAAGTGCTGCACTGGTTCGGGCAGAATCTGTTCGTCAGCCTGTCGACCGGCTTCCCTGAATTCTTCCGCGACAAGACCCATCCGTTCGAGGTGCTCGTCGGAATCGAATCAGTGATCCACACCGAAGTGCGCAAGCTCTATCCGGATGCTGAATTGCCGTCTTTCGAGACCCACCAGCCCGATGACCGCACGCTCGTGCTCGACTACCACTCGCCGCGCTGCATGGATGATCTGGCCCACGGCCTGATCGACGGCTGCCTTGACCGGTTTGACCTCCAGGTCACGCTCTCCCGTCAGCCACTGGGCGCCTCACAGGCCGATGGCACCCGATTCACCCTGGTGCGCGGATGACCGACGAGGTCGAGCGGCTCAAGCGTCGCGCCGAGCGCGAACGCCTGGCCCGCAAGCAGGCCGAGGGCCTGCTCGAAACTCGCAGTCGCGAGCTCTTCACGGCCAATGAATCGCTGGCTCGCCTGGCGCAGATGCTCGAGCAGCAAGTCGAGGATCGCACCCGGGACCTCACCGAAGCGCTGAGCCGGGCTGAATCCGCAACCCAGGCGAAGAGCGCATTTCTCGCGACGATGAGCCATGAATTGCGAACGCCGATGAATGGCGTTCTGGGGATGGCGCAATTGCTGCGTGACAGTCAGCTGAGCAACTCGCAACAGGGCTATGTCGATGCCATCGTTTCGAGCGGCGAGTTGCTGCTGTCGCTGATCAACGACGTCCTGGACTTCTCCAAGATCGAAGCCGGGCGTCTGGAACTCGAAGTGCTGCCCTTCGATCCACGGGCTGCGATCAACTCGGTCGCAGATCTGCTCCGATTCAGGGCCACGGAGAAGGGCCTCGCTCTGTTGGTCGATGTCGCACCTGAGGTGCCCGCAGTCTTGAGGGGCGATGACATGAGGCTTCGGCAGGTCCTGCTGAATCTGGTCTCGAATGCGATCAAGTTCACCGCAGCGGGTTGGATCCAGATCAGCCTGCACACGACCGGATGCGTCGATCCAGGACTCATGGGGCTGAGTCTGACGGTGACCGATACCGGACAAGGCATTGCTGCCGATCGTCTTGAAGCCATTTTTGAGCCGTTCGAGCAGCACAGCCCGAGCGTCGCGCGGGAGCACGGAGGCACCGGCCTCGGACTGGCGATCTCTCGACGCATTGCCACCGTGATGGGCGGCAGCCTGACGGTCGAAAGTGAAATGGGCCAGGGCGCGAGTTTCAAACTCCAGTGGATGGCCATGCCTGCTCAGCCGGTGCCGGTTGAGGCACCCGCCAGCCTGCCCAGCCCTGTGCCCCGAACGGATGAACTGCCCGCCGGGCTTAGGGTGCTGGTGGCCGAGGACAACGCGGTGAACCAGATGCTGCTGTGCGCCATGCTTGAGCGCCTGGGCTGTCAGCCCGACCTGGTGCATGACGGGCTGCAGGCGCTGGATCGCCTCAGACACCAAGCCTATGACCTTGTACTGATGGACCTTCGCATGCCGGAGCTCGATGGCCTGAGCGCAACCCGCCAGCTCCGGCAGATGCCCCTGGACACCCAGCCGAAGGTGATCGCGATCACGGCCAATGTGTTTGCCGAGGATCGCCTGGCCTGCTTTGACGCAGGGATGGACGGCTTTTTGCCCAAGCCCTTTACCCTTGAATCCCTGCGCGACAGTATCTGGGCGCTGATCGGCACGCCGACCGGCACGGTCAGCAGCTGATCAGCATGGCCGGGGGACTCACATTTTCCTGAGATCCGGGTCCAGCACCTGACCCGGATCGAGTTGCACACCGAAGCTGTTCAGGATCATCGACACCTGGGTGTACTGGGCTGCAGTAAAGACCACGTCCATGCATTGCTTCATGTCGTAGTGGGCAGACAGCGCCTTCCAGCTTGAATCGCTCACGAACTGGTCACGGTGCAGGTCGTCTGCTGCACGGATCAAGGCTGATTCAGCTGGTGTCCAGTTCGATGCTTCGGCGCCGGTCTTGATTGCAGCCACTTCGGCTTCGTTCAGGCCGCATTTCAGCCCGATCTCCACATGCTGGGTCCATTCGTAGCCAGACCGGCACAGGTAGCCGATGCGCAGCACCACGATCTCGCGGTCGCGTCTGGGCAGCGCATTGCGCTTGCTCAAGACATAGCTTGCCCA